>Ga0335073_10004132_pt1 | contig 20300 bp, 18 predicted proteins | sample Lox_Sample_22_FD_207093 | JGI IMG/M metagenome (GOLD analysis project Ga0335073, IMG submission 207093) | Soil microbial communities from Loxahatchee National Wildlife Refuge, Florida, United States - Lox_Sample_2.2 | ecosystem: Environmental > Terrestrial > Soil > Wetlands | place: USA...
GCCGCGACGATCCCAAGCGCCAGTCCCGGAAAAATATAGGAATTGTTCGTCTGATCGATACAAATTTCCCGCTCGCCCCACTTCACGGGTTCAAACGGGCTCCCTGTCCCAATCAGCGCCTTGCCGTTGGTCCACTGCAGCAGGTCCGCGGGCGTCGCTTCGCTCTTCGACGTGGGGTTCGACAGCGGAAAGATCACGGGCCGCTCCGCATTCTTCGCCATCGCGCGCACCGCGCCCTCGGTAAACATCCCGGCCTTGCCCGCGACGCCAATCAGGGCCGTGATTTTCGCGTTTTCCACCACTTCTTCCAGACCAATCTTCTTCGGGTCCGCGACCAACCAGCCCTCCACGTCTTTCCGGGGCCGCACAAAGTCCGCTTGCTCCGGATGGATCCCCTCTGCGCCCTCGACCAGCAGCCCCGGACGGCCCAAAGCGTAGATGTGGCTTCTTGCTTTGGCCTCGCTCAGCCCTTCGCCCATCAGCGCCTTCACCAGCAGATTGGCAATCCCGATTCCGGCGGACCCGAATCCCAGGATCGCCACTCGCTGATCCACCAGCCTCGTCCCGGCCGCTTTCATCGCCGCCAGCAGCGTGGCCAGCACAACTGCTGCGGTTCCCTGGATGTCATCGTTGAAGGTGCACAGCCGGTCGCGATACTTCCCGAGCAGCCGCGCTGCGTTCGATCCGGCAAAGTCCTCCCACTGCAGCAACACATGCGGCCAGCGCTTTTCGACCGCCCGCACGAACGTCTCAACGAAGTCGTCGTACTCGGCGCCCCGAACGCGTTTATTCCGCCACCCGACGTAGATCGGATTCGCGAGCCGCTCCTCGTTGTCCGTACCTACATCCAGCAGCACGGGCAAACAATACTCGTGGTGCAGCCCGCCCAGCGCCGTGTACAGGGCCATTTTCCCGATGGGAATGCCCATGCCGCCGGCGCCCTGATCGCCGAGGCCGAGGATGCGCTCGCCATCGCTTACGACGATGGCCTTCACGCAGTCGTAGCGCTTGTGCGACAGGATCTTCTCGATGCGATCCTTATTCGGAAAACTCAAAAACAGCCCGCGCGGCTTGCGCCAGATTTCGCTGAATCGCTGGCACCCCTCGCCCACCGTTGGCGTGTACACGATCGGCATGAATTTCCGCACATCGGACAGGATCAGCGCGTAGAACAGCGTCTCGTTGATGTCCTGCAGATCGCGCATGAAGCCGTACTTCTCAAACGGCGTCTCGAACGAATCGAATGCCGCCTGGCGCCGGCAGATCTGCTCTTCGAGCGTCCCCACATGGGGCGGCAGCAGCCCGTGCAGGTCGAACGCGTCGCGCTCCTCTTCGCTAAATGCTGTGCCTTTGTTGAATCGTGGATGGTTGAGGAGGGTGAAGCCGTACAGCTTCGTGCGGACCACAGGTTCGGAGCTCGTTTCCATCGCCAGCGCCTCACATCCTCTTTATCAGGAGAAGCGCTGCTCCGGAACCCCCTGATCGCCAGGGAGGGAAACGACCGTCACCTGGGCCCGGTGCCCTAACGCTCTTCCGTAACGCCCGCCCAGATGTCGGTGTCCCCGTCCACTGGCCCGATCCCCCGCCTCGCCACCAGCAGATAACGCTCCGTCTTCATCACGTTGCGTACGTGATCACTGATGCGCTCGAGCACGCCCTGCTGCGACGAGTGCTTTTTGAACGCCTCCAGCTTGCGGTCTGCGAGTTCGGCACCCAACTCGAGGGTCAGGGACCACCCCACCGTCGCGGCACTCCCGGTCAGTTCCGGGCGATCGCGGACACTCACGAACGGAGTGCTTACCCAGTACAGCTTCTGCGCCGCATGTGGCGCGCCCGCGTCCGGACACAGCTCCGCTCGCGCCGCCCAGTGGAAGGCCGCCGTTGCCACCATCGATACCATGGTGTGGTCTTTGTGCAGATTCACGCCGCCATCAGAGCCAAATGTCAGCACGACTTGTGGCCGCCAGCGCCGAATCTTCTCCACGACCACGCCGACCATTTCGTTGAAGTTTTGCTGTGGCAACTCGCCGTCCGGGTAGTCGAGCACCTCATGCTGTGTGATGCCCAGCAACTCCGCGGCCGCGTCCATCTCCGCTCGCCGCAGCTTCCCGAGGTCCTCATCGCCCTTTGCCCCGGCGCGAAAATGACCGGCCTGCCCGTCGGTGAAACACATCACGGAGGTTTCGGCACCGGCAGCGTGCGCCATCATCAGCGCGCCGCCAAAGGCGCCGCTTTCGTCGTCAGGATGCGCCGTTATAACGAGGAGTCGATGGGGCAAACGGATTCGTCCTCAACCGCCGCGAGATCGCCGGGGGCAAGGTTCTCAGCTTCCGGACCCTCCTCGATCTCAAACTCATCCCATGGCAATTCTCCCTGGGCCACGGGCATGAAGCTCTTTCGATGCAGCACTGAGGGGCCAAGGTTCTTCAGCGCCTCCTTATGCTCCGGGGTCGAATAGCCCTTGTGCGAAGCCAGACCGTAGCCCGGATACTCCGCATCCATCTCGCACATGCGCCGGTCGCGATAGACCTTGGCCACCACAGAAGCAGCCGCAATCGAAATGCTGAGCGAATCGCCGTAGATGATCTTCGTCTGCGCATGGGGCAGGTCTAACAGCAAGGCGTCAATCAGCAGATGATCCGGCTGAGGATCGAGCTTCATCACCGCGGCGGCCATCGCCATGCGGCTCGCCTGGTAGATGTTGACGCGATCGATCGTCTCCGCGTCCACTTCTTCGATTGCGATGGCGATCGCGCGCTGACGCACGATCACTTCCAGCCGCTCGCGATCCTCCACCAGCAGCTGTTTCGAATCGCGCAGGCCTCGGATGCGCGTCTCCGCCGGCAGAATCACGGCCGCTGCCACCACCGGCCCGAAAAGCGCGCCGCGCCCCACTTCATCCACTCCGGCGATCGCCATCGCGCCGGCCGCCCGTGCCAGCTTTTCGAATTTGTTCCCACAGGCGAGCGACCGCAGCATCCGCATCTTTCGCGTCGCTGCCGAAACTTCATCGTCAGGAAGGCGCCTCCGCCCCCGTTTCGGAATCAGCTCGCCCTGCAACGTGCCCATAGGGCGAGTCTAATGCCGTTGAGCCGGAGGATGTTCGTGGAAAACCGGGACACAAAACAGAAAATCCTGCACCCGAATCCTGCGCGCCAACCCACTCATCGGATGCATATATGTCCACGCAGACCATCGTCCGCACGCCGCTCCTGAAAGCATTGCTCGGCAATCGCAACGTCAACGCCGTCGATGTTCGTGAGATTCGCTTCGCTCCCGGCCAGCGCACCACACGCCATCTCCATCCCTGCACGGTTGTCGGCTACATCGCGCACGGCTCGGCCACCCTCGAGATCGAGGGCCGGCCCGCGCAGAACCTGCTAACCGGATCGGCCTTCCACGAGCCTGCCGGCACCGTCATTGCGGATTTTCGAAATGCGTCGGACACCGAGCCTTTGACCTTCATCGCCTTCTATCTGCTCGATGGCGATCAGGACCTGATCACGATGCTCGAAGCCGGATAGTGCGCACAACGTCCCGACCGCATCCATATACTGGAGCACGCCATGCCTGTCCTTCGCACCTGCACCCACTGCGGCAAAACGAATCGCGTCCCGGCGCGTCATCTCGCCGACACCGGCCGCTGCGGCAACTGCAAGAATCCACTGCCTGCTGTTGCGGAGCCCATTGCCGTCGGCCCCGCCGAGTTCGACGAGATCGTTCGCGAAGCTCGCGTCCCTGTTCTGGTCGATTTCTGGGCGGCCTGGTGCGGACCCTGCCGTATGGCCGCTCCTCACGTGGCGCAAACGGCTCGCGACCTGGCTGGCCGCGCCATCGTGCTCAAGGTTGACACGGAGCAGCACCCCGAACTGGCCGCTCGCTATCAGGTCCAGGGCATTCCCAACTTTGCGGTCTTCAGCGGCGGCAGTCTGGCATTTCAGCAGGCCGGCCTCGTCGATGCCAACACGATGAAGTCGTGGCTCACGCGGGCTGCAGCCACCCAGACCGTGTGAGGCGGGAATCCCGGGAGCTCTGCATCTGCGAAGGACAAACGCCCCAACCATGCGGTCGGGGCGTCAACTTGCTGAGACCTGCGCGCTGAGCCCTAGGACCTCTCCACTTCCTTCAGCCTGGCGGCCTTGCCGCGCAGTCCACGCAGGTAGAACAGCCGCGCCCGGCGTACCTTCGATGACCGCAGCTTCTCGATCTTGTCGATCACCTTGCTGTTGAAGGGGAAAATCCTCTCCACGCCCTGGCCGAAGCTCATCTTCCTGACGGTAAAGCTGCCCTGCGGCCCATTCTTGCGCGCGATCACCACGCCCTCAAACGCCTGCAACCGCTCCTTGTCGCCTTCCTTAATGCGAACCTGCACACGGATGGTGTCGCCCGGCGCAAAGGGGGGCAGATCGGTGCGGTTCAGCTTATCGGCAAGGCGCTGCATTACTGGATGAATCGACATGACTAAACTCGTTTCTGAAGAGGAATTTGCGAATCTCCAGTTTAACAAAGAATTCGCATTTGCCGCGCGTTCAGCCGCTTAACAGCCCCTTTAGCTGATCCCTCACTTTCTCGTCACCGCGAAGTAAATCACATACCCCCACGAGAAGCAGCCATGCAGAATCGCCCACAGAATACTGGCGTTTCGCGACCACGACAGCACCACTGCGATGGCCGAACCCAGCGACAGAAATCCGACACCGCCGTGCCCGCCTCCGCAACGGCACGGCTTCCCAACCCGCTTCTCCAACTCGGCGACTCTGGTCTCCAGCCCGCTCTGAACACCAGTTTCCTCAGGCACAAGAACCTCCGCCGCAGGCGCTCCGCTGAGGGTCACGTCCGCCCGCCTCCCTCATTCTGCTCCCGCCCCCGCATGGCGGCGGTGCAATCTCGTCACCTACGCTATGCACTACGGTACCGTCCCAGTCAGCATAATTCACGCTTCCCCGCCGTCTCCCGTGCGTACAATCACGTGTCCTCCCCCTCCTCCCTCCTGCCCACTTCCAGGAGCGCGATCGATGAGCGAGGTCCTCGTTCCTACGCCCAACGGCCAAATGCCCTGCTGGTTCGCAGTGCCAGCTCTCCCCGGTTCTGAACCGGCCTCCGGTCAGGGCGCTCAGCCTGCGCGGTTCCCCGGCGTGGTTGTCCTTCACGACGTGGCCGGCATGACTCGCGACCACCGCCAGCAGGCCGACTGGCTCGGGGAAGCCGGATTCCTCTCTCTTGCGGTCAACCTCTATTACCGGGGCGGCTTTCCGCTTTGCCTTCGGTCGATCATGCGCGACTGCGCCGCCCGCAGCGGTCCTCTCTTCGACGACATCGAGGCCGCTCGCTCCTGGCTTCTGGCGCAGCGTGCGTGCAGCGGCAAAGTCGGCGTCATCGGCTTCTGCATGGGGGGCGGATTCGCCCTCATGCTGGTTTCCGGTCACGGCTTTTCGGCGGCGAGCATCAACTACGGCGGCAAGCTCCCATCCGATGTCGACGACTTCCTCAAAGCCCCGTGTCCCGTTATCGGCAGCTACGGTGGCCTGGCGCGATTCGAGAAAGGCGCGGCCGATCAGCTCCAGCGCGCCCTCGACCGCGCTCTCGTTCCCCACGACGTGAAGGAATACCCCGGAGCCGGGCACTCCTTCATGAACAATCATCGGGGCTATTTCATCTTCAAAGTTCTGCGCTATCGCGACATTGGCTACAACGAGGAAGCCACCCTCGACGCCCGGCACCGCATCGCCGCCTTCTTCCACACGCACCTGGACTGAAAGCGCTTAGCAATTGTTTTGCAGGCCGGTCGTTCGCCGATCGGTCACTAACTAACTGCTTCTTCGCTCACTGCCGTTGTGTGTATCCTGTCATCACGTCGCCGCCGGACCCCCGGTTCCCCAGCTCCCGCCGCCGCGCGATGCGTTGCCCGAGGCCGCAATTTTGTCCAGACCCACACGTCCCGGCACGTCCCGCCATCGCCGTCTTCTGAGCCAAATCTACGGATACGTCGCTGCCGTTGTCCTCCCCTGGGTCGGCGTCGTCTTCAGCATCCGCACCCCCGCACTCCACGGCACACCGGTGGCTCTGAGCATGGTGTTTGTCGCCGGCATCACGATCTTCACGGGCCTTGGCCCGGGCCTGCTGGCAGTGGCGCTCACCGCCCTGTTCTTTAATCATCTGGCTCTGGCGCATGAGAGGTTCTGGTCGCTGACGCCACTGTCGCTCCTCTACACCATCGTCATCCTGACCATCGGCTCTTTCATCGCGTTCCTCTGCGACCGCCAGCGGCTGACCAGCAGCGAACTGCGCGCTGCCCTCGTGTCGCTGCAACTGCGGACCAACGCCCTGATCGAAGCGCAGCAGGCGAGCCGTTTTGCCGCATGGATGCACAACGCCGAGACCGGCCGCATCGAATGGGCCGACGGCGGCGCTGAAATCTTCGGCCGACCCTTTTCCGAAACCAGTCTCTCCGACGACTGGACCAACTTCATCGTCGATGAGGACCGTGCGCGTGTCCTCAGGGCCGTGGAGGCCGCCACGTCGGTGGGTCAAAGCTTCCACGCGGAATTCCGCGTTCGCTGGCCCAACGGCGAGCTGCACTGGCTGGAAGCCCGCGGCACACCGTCCACCGCCAACCCGCGCATCTGGCACGGCGTGACCATCGACATTACCGACCGCAAAAACGCTGAGGCCGCGCTGGTTCGCTCAGAAAAGCTCGCCGCCATCGGGCGCCTCTCCGCCACCATCGCCCATGAGGTCAACAATCCGCTGGAGGCCGTCACGAACCTGATTTATCTGGCGAAGGCGGATCCAAACGTCTCTGCTGAGACGAGCGAATACCTGGAGCGAGCCGACCAGGAACTCGCCAGGCTTGGCGCTATCGCCCGACGCACCCTCACCTTCGTTCGCTCGCGATCTGCGCCAGGGCCGGTGAGCGTCGCCGACACGATCGACTCGGTCACCGGCATGTTTCAGCCCCGTTGTGCTGCCCGCGGCGCGGAAATCTGCATCGTCCCGTTCGACGACTTCGGTCTGAATGTCCCCACCGACGACCTGCGGCAGATCCTCACCAACCTCGTCTCGAACGCGTGCGACGCGCTGCCCGAAGCCGGCGGCAGGATTCGCATTGAAGCCGCCTGCTCCGCCGGCAGGGCCGCGATCTCGATCGCCGACAACGGCCATGGCATCCCGGCTGAGAATCTGGCGCGCATCTTCGATCCGTTCTTCACGACGAAGACCGACGTCGGGACCGGCATCGGTCTGTGGGTCTCGAGGGACCTCACGGAAAAGAACGGCGGTCACATCACGGTCGAAACCCGCAACCTCCCTCCTGGCTTCCGCACGCTCTTTCGCGTCGAATTCCCCTGCGCCTGAGCCAGTTGCTCGCCTCGCCTGTTTCAGGCATCATTCACCAAATCCGCCTGGCACAGGTCCAATCTCGGTTTCCGGAGGTGCACCCTGGCTTCATCCACCGTCGCCGATCCGACCCAGACTGCAATCTCTGTCGCTCCCTGGAGACTGCCCACCCGCATTGCCTTCCGCTTCTGCTTCGTCTACTTCGGACTTTACGCGCTCTCCACTCAGATCCTCACCTCGCTGCTGGCGAACCCCACCTATGATTTCCCCGATCCGTCTTCCATCCCGCCCTGGAAGCCGATCATCACCTTCACCGCGACGCGCATCTTCCACCACAAAGCCGCTCTCGTTTTTACAGGCAGCGGCAGCGGCGACAAAACCGTCGATTTTGTTTTAAGTTTCTGCATCCTGGTTCTTGCGGCTCTCGCAACTGCAATCTGGTCTCTCCTCGATCGCGGCCGCGCGAGCTACCCAGCGCTCCATGGGTGGTTTCTGGTTTTCATTCGTTTCGCGCTCGCCGGTCAGATGCTGGTTTACGGCTTCGACAAAGCCTTTCCGCTGCAGATGCCGTTCCCGGGCCTTGTTGCTCTCAACGAGCCCTTTGGGAACATGTCGCCGATGGGGATCCTGTGGTCCTCGGTCGGAGCTTCACCGCCCTATGAAATCGCCGCCGGCTGCCTGGAAATTCTCGGCGGCCTCTTACTCTTTTTTCCGCCCACGGTCACTCTCGGCGCACTCGTCTGCTTCGCCGACATGAGCTATGTTTTCCTGCTCAACATGACGTACGACGTTCCGGTGAAGCTTTTCTCGTTCCACCTGATTCTGCTGGCGTTGATTCTTCTTGCGCCTCAGTTTCGCCGCCTCGCGGACTTCTTCCTCTTCAATGGCGCAACCGAACCCGCCTCGGCCGCGCCTCTGTTCGGCTCGCGCCGCGCGAACCGTATCGTCGTTGCTGTTCAGGCTCTGTTTGCGCTGTGGCTTATTGCTATGAACCTCTGGGGCGTGCGCCGGGACTGGAAGCAATACGGCCCCGGCGCTCCGCAGCCCGCGCTGTACGGGATCTGGAATGTGGAGCAGTTCAACGTGAACGGTCAGCCGCGCCCGCCACTGCTGACTGATATCTCGCGCTGGCGTCGCGTCATTTTTGAGCGTTTCGATTTCGCCGCGATTCAGCAAATGAATGACGCGCAAACCTTCTATAACGTCGCCGTTGATACAAATAAGAAGACGATTGCACTCACCGGCCGTCGCGGGAGCACGCAAAAGATCGCCCTGGCATTCTCCCGGCCTGCAGCCGATCAGCTCGTCCTTGATGGGGCTGTCGACGGCCATCCCACCCACATCCAGCTGCGCCTGGAGGACCGCAGCCACTACCTCCTCGTGAGCCGCGGTTTTCACTGGATCCAGGAATACCCCTTCAACCGCTGATTCATCGATCGGATCACTTCAGAAAAAACAAAGCGGGGCCCGGAGTCTGTCCGAGCCCCGCTGTGTGACCTTTATCGATGGCCCCTTTCGCAACCGTCCCCGTCGTCGACGCGCGTCAGCTTTTGCGCCTCCGCCACGATGGTGCGGCTGTAGCATCCGCCGAGCGAGTTCTTCCAGGTGTAGGTCTGGGACGTCCTGCTTCCCATTGGACCCAGGAAGTTCCCGCTCGCGTCGAACGGCAGCGTATCGGTGGCATGAACTTCGTTGTGCAGCTTGCTGTCATAGACCGGCCACCCGTTCAGTTGCGTCGTCTCGTGCACGTCGTATCCCTGATGCACGGTGGTCGTCTGATCCTGGCTCTTGTCGGCGTTCACGACGTAGGAAAAATCCACTGTCAGGGGATACCGGAAGTGCTGCTCGCGCTCGGTGGTGAGCCAGCCTTCCTTCGTGACGCTCGATGCATCCATCGTCGTGATCTGCTCGACGTTTTGAATATCCGTCGTCGGACTCACGTCGAACTGCTGGTTGTTGCTGAAGCTCACGTTCCCCTTCACCGTGGTCTCCACCCGCCCGTGCGAGGTGTTCACCCAGCCGCGAATCGCATAGGTCCGCGCTGCGCTGGTGTCGATCGATCCCGTGTAAGTTGACCCGGCCCCCGCCGTGATGTTCTCCATCACGCTCGGCGTGGGCGCCGCGCTCAGGGTATTGCTCGTCAATCCGCCTGTCACTTTCGCCGCGCCGTGATCGGTGTACACCAGAAGATTGGCCGTTGCCAGGAAGTAGCTGTTTGCGTTGAACACGCTCACCGCGACAGTGTGGGTCCCGCCATCATCCAGCGTGCCGGCAAACGGCGTCAGGTCGACCCGGAACGGCACGAAGTCCAGCGTCTGCACACTCGGAACCGGCTCCCACAAATAGGGATCGATACCGCCGGTGAAGATCCATGGGTACGCCGGCGCGACGCCCGCGGGCTGCCCATCCATCCACACTTCCGTCTCGCGGAACGCCGTGCCTCCGCAACTCTCCAGGTTCGACGTCTGATCGTTGGGCACGCAGAAATACCAGAACTCATCGCTGCTCTGATTCTGCGCGATCACATCCAGATAAGCGCGCTCCACATTCTGCGGCAGGTTCAGCGTCTGCGTAATCTGGTCCGCCGTGGTGTTCAGCGTTCCTGCATCGCCGCCGGTACCATTCACCGGAATCACCATGTCCGGCACGCGTGGCGCCGGGTTGCGGAAGTTCGACGGATAAAATTCCAGCGCCGCATTGGCGTAAATGATCCCGTTGTACGTCACTCCGCCCGACACGCCGACGAAATTGCCGATGTTCGCCTCGCCGGTCTGGGCGCTTTTGAAAATCGCCGACAGGTCCGTCACATCGCGCTCCACATGCCACGATGGGCTCAGCGCCGCACGAGGCTCCGCCGTCGTGCCGTAATAAATGCTCGCGTGCCCCAGATAGAATGCGGCGGTCCGGTCGAACTGCCTTCCCTCCGTCACGGTGAAATCCGCCGTGAACACCACCTTCGACCACGGGCCCTTGCAATCCGCCGGCGGCGTGTAGTCGAACGTCTTCGGCGTGAAGTCCGCGAACTCCTGGCCTGTGAACAGCGGTACCACACACGGCGTCGTGCTCGGCCGCGGCACGGGCGGCTGGGCAGTGATCGGATTCGACGAGCCGATTTGGGGGCCGGGGGGAACAACCGTGACCTGTCCGCGCATCGCGCCAACAGCAAGGAGGAAACACGCAGCAACCGGGGCGGCCCAGCGCCCCCTGCCGAGGAGGGAGTAAAGCGACACTGGCATGGCAATTTTCCTCAACGTGAAATGGCGTTCCCGGAAAATCCTGCGCCGGCTTGCGGTCTCACTCGCGGCGCAGCGATCCCGACAAAACGCTCAACAAAAAGCGCGGAAATCATACCATGCAACCACTCTTGTTGATCAAATCGTCAGTCTTGACCCCCAAACTGCTCTCTATGGTCTGCCCTTGTAGGGCTGCCAATCAGTTTGCCCACCGTCCGCACCAGCTCTTTCCGGCACTCAGGCAGGGGCGAGACGTGTCACGCACGCTTCTTAATACTTAGCCATTGACCTAACCATCCGGTCGCTGCTTTAATACTTAGGTCAGCGCCTAACTATATGCAGTCCGATCTCGACCGTGTCTTTCATACCCTGGCCGACCCTACACGCCGAGCTGTCGTTGAACGGCTGAGCCACGGACCGGCACCGGTGAGCGAACTGGCCCGAGACTTCTCCATGGCGCTGCCTTCGTTTCTCCAGCATCTGCGGGTACTGGAAAACGCCGGGCTGGTTCGCTCCACCAAGACGGGCCGGATACGCACGTGCCGCCTCAATCCCCATCGGCTACAGAAAGCCCAAACCTGGCTGGAGAAGCAGCGTGCTCAATGGGGCCGCCGGCTCGACCAGCTCGACGCCTACGTCATCACTCTTCGGGAGAAATCATGAGTCAGTCGGTTATTCAGCCCAATCCCCAGCTCGATCTCGTCCTCGAACGCACTGTAGAAGTGCCCAGCGATCTTGTGTGGGCCGCATGGACCCAGCCGGAGCACATCAAAAAATGGTTCACGCCTGCGCCATGGTCCACGGTCGATGCCAGGGTCGACCTCCAGCCTGGGGGCGTGTTTCACGTCGTGATGCGCTCACCCGAGGGCCAGGAGTTCCCCAACACCGGCTGCATTCTCGAAGTCGTCCCTGGCCGCAGGCTGATCTGGACCACCGTGATGACGCCGGGGTTTCGCCCCGCCTGCGGACGCACCGGACCGGGTGGAGCGCCACTCGACTTCACCGCCATCATCTCGCTTGAGCCGCAGGGACAGCGGACGCGCTATACGGCGACGGTGATCCACGGCAACGAGGATGATCGCAGGAAACATGAGCAGATGGGCTTCCACAGCGGCTGGAGCGCCGCGCTCGATCAGCTGGTCGCGCTCTTCTCCGGCAGATAGGGAAAAAACAGAAGGGCCTGGAATTTCTCCAGGCCCTTTCTGACTCCAAATGATTTTGTCTATTGCGGTGCGCCCTGCGTCTGCGCCTGGGTCTGCGTTGACTGCCGCGAATACAACCCAGGGAGGGCCGCCTTGCCGGTCACCGGGGACGCGTTTGGATCACCGGGCGCTTCCGGCGCCGCTGCTGAAGCCGCCGTGCGCTTTGAATAGATTCTGAAGTTCACCGCCACGTCGATCACGGACGCGACTCCTTTTCCATCTTTGATCGCCGGAGCAAAGGTCGACTTCTGGATGGCTGCGACCGCGCTCTCATCGAGTCCGAACCCGATGGGCCGGTATACCGCGACAGCCAGGATCTTACCGCTGGGATCGAGAATCACCTTGTAGCTGGCCACGCCTGCGACTTCGCCCTTCTGCGCGTAATCGTTCGACGCCGGCACGACATTCTTCAGGATTCGCGGCCCGTCGACGCCCGGCCCAGGATGCACCAGCGTCCCATCGGTGGGCTCGAGCCACTTGTGCGAGTCCTGCGCCTGGTAAAAGTACTGCCAGTAATCGGGCATCTGCGCGACCATTTTGCCATCCAGCTCCGGCGCAAAAATCTTGTTCAGAGCAATCCGCAGGTGCTCGGCTGACTCTTCGGGCGATGTCGTCGCTCCGGGCGGCAGCTCTTTGCCACTGGCGACTTCTTCATCCCCGTTCGCCGCGTCTGTTCCGTTTCCTTTCTTCTGCTGCGCCGCGCCCTTCGCGTCCTGATTATCCTTCTCCTCCTTGCTTCCGCCTCCAAACAGGCCTTTTTTCTTCTTTTTCGGAATCACAACCAGCTGCCGGTCGATCACGATGATCTGATGTTTCTTTTTCGGCGTGATCTGAATCCGGTCAAATGAAGTGGCCTGCTGGTCCCAGGGTGCTTCTCCCTCAAAGTGAACCCCAAAGCGCACACCTTCCAATTGCACTGTCTTTTTTGTGACTCGCACCTTATCGATAAAAACGCCGCACAGGGTGAACGACCCTTTCTGCGACTGTCCCACAATGTCTCCATTCATGTTGAAGTGGAGATCTTCGCTGAGCCAGAGTCCGCGCAGGAACAGCGGACGGCCGGTGAGCCGCGCCTTTAGCTCCGCTTCACCCAGCTCCGCACCCTTCCCCGATGCGCTGGCCACGATCTCTGCGTTTTTGCGCGGCGCTACCGTGGCGGTCGCCGCTCGAACGGGTTCCTCTGCAACGGGGGTCGCTTTCACGTCAGCCGACGGGACACTGGCTGAAGGAGTGTTAGCGGAGTTGTCCTGCGAATACAGCAGGGAGGAACACAAAACGGGCAGAGCGAAAGCGGTCAACCACACAGGCTTCATGGGAAGTCTTCCGTACCTCGGAGTAATGCTGATCGAGCACGAATTGCCCGCGCGATTTCGCGCCGCAACTCTCACGCTGCGAGCATTTCACCCCGGTATTTTTCGTCACAATAGCACTTTGGGTGGGCATCAGGATATGAATATCCCCCCAATAGAAAACCGTTCAGGCCTGATTCCTCGGGGCAGGATGCTGCCAGAGAAATTCACGCACGCCTCGCGATTGTCGGGTCGACGGGGCGGCAGGACGTGAATCCCGGAATGGCTCAACGTGGGCTGGGGGCGGTACTTTCGGAATGCTCACCGGCACGAATCCGTTTGAACTTCGGACGCGAAAAGGAATCTTCTGCTTGCTGTGGGGTGAACCTGGCTCGGGGATAAAAAAGCATGGGCCGGAAGCGGTCGCCGGGTCTGTTTTGCACACGGATATTAGCTTGCCTGATTCCTTCATCTCATACTTGAAGAATATTCAGGAAGTTCCTCCGCTGCAGGCCAGATTGCGGGAACATGACCTCGAGGTGTCGAGCCCCGAGAGTCTTGTATGCCGCCTCGGCGAGCACCTGCCGGAAGTCAGTCGTGATGGCGAGGTCGCGTCCCTCGTAAAGCTGCTCCGGCGCCATCCCGGGCCATCGACCGTAGACCTTCCCACCTGCGACCGGACCGCCGAGCGCAAACATCACGTTCGCATGGCCGTGATCGGTGCCGCCTGTACCGTTCTGCCGGCAGGTGCGGCCAAATTCCGACATGGTCACGAGTACGATATCCCCGGCCTGATCGCCCATATCTGTCCAGAACGCTGCAAGGCCCGCGCTGAATTCGCGCAGCCGCCCTGCCAGTTGCCCTTCGACATTGCCTTGGTTTTGGTGCGTATCCCAGCCACCGATATCCACAAATGCGGCTTCTACTCCGAGATTCGCTTTCAGCAGCTGCGCGATCTGTCGCAGGCTGTTTCCGAAGGGCCCACCCGGGTACTCCGCGCCGGCCGCCGGCGTGTACTTCGTCGGATCGGCCGCCTTCAGCATCTTCACCGCCTCGAACGTCTCCTGTCCGGTTCCGTGGAGCACAGCATCGGTGCTCTCGTCGTACATGGCTGCAAATCCGGCGGCAGCGGGCGATGATTGCACGCCGAAATCCCGAATGTTATTGAGGGCCACCGCCTGGATCCGGCCCTCCAGCGTCCGTGGCACCTCCGAGCCCAGCGCTACTGCACGAAAGGGTGTGTGCGCGCAGTCGGGACAGCCCTGATCCTCAGCCTGGAGGGCGCGGTTCAGCCATCCATCGAGCGTCGCCTTGAACCCCGGCGTGCCGCTTTCCATGAAGTCCTGTGCGTCAAAGTGCGAGCGCGTCGGATCGGGTGACCCTGAGGCGTGGACAATCGCCAGATGTTTCTGGTCCCAGAGGGCTTTGAGCGGCGCCATCGCAGGATGCAGGCCGAAGAACCCATCCAGATCGATTACGGCGTTTTGCGGAATGGCGATGTTCGGCCGGTATTGGTAATACGACGGCTCGCGGTAGGGGACGACTACATTCAGTCCATCCGCTGCGCCCCGCTGGAAGATCACGACCAGCTTTTTGCCTTGCGCTTGTGTCTGTGTGGCCTGCGCCATCACGCTTCGCGTGAGGAACGCCGGAATCGCTGCCGTCCCCACGATCGCCATCGCCCCACCACGCATGAAGGCGCGCCGGGTCAATGGTGTGGCGACTTGCCGCATCTCCGGTTCGACAGCCACCGACTCAACGATCGGCCCATGCACCGACTCATCCCATGCGTTGTTCTTCATTTGCGGCTCCGAATCCCGGCGTCTGAGGGGCAGGCGAGCAGCGGTACCCAGGCCAGGGCTTTCCCTGTTCTAACGTTCGCCGACCGGGGAAGTTGCGTCCCCTCGGCAGTCAGAATAGCGCGGGGGCTCACCAAACTTCGATCAGGCTGAGATGGAAAGGCGAAGACGGGTTAGAGGTTCTCGTCGTGGTGTTCGGATTGCGAGCGCGCCGCCTCGCGCTGCCGGCGAATGTGCCGGACAACAGCCAGAGCGGCCCCGATCAGCGCCATCGTACTGAGGAGGAGGACGCCGTACAGAACTTGCACCCGGAGAGGATAACAAAGGGAGAGGTCAGCGTGGAGGGTGGAGCGGATCGTCCGGGGGGCTGGCTTAAAGGACGGCAGTGATCTGCTGGGATCAGGTCAGGGCGCGCGGCGGGGCAGGGCGTCACCGTTGATCGGTGGCAGGAATCCAGCGGCTGGCGAGGGGTCGAGGAAAGAGGGTGGGGGCCAGAATGTCAAGGGTGAGGGTGACAGCGAGAAGCAACGGAAGCAGGAAGTCGAGGAAGGGAATGATGGTAAGGAACTGCATTCGCGGGACGAGGAAGTCGCACAGAGACGCCACGGGAACTACGAGGTAATCGAGGCCGAGCTGGATCAGGGCCAGTTTGCGGGCGTGGGAAGCGAGCGGAGAAGCCGGTGGTTGAAAGACAACGATGAGGCAGGCAGGAAGCAGGAGGACGTGGTTGTAGATCATGAGCGTCTCGTTGGGAAGAACGCAGACCGTGGTGGCGAGGGCGATGGCGCAGGCAGCGGCGAAGCGGGGTGAGGAAGGCTCGCAGCGGCGGCTAATCCAGAGAGAGAGACCCGAAGCGGTGATGAGGGCGAGTTCGAGGATCAGGCCAATCGAGTGACCAAACAGGAACTGGAGGTCGGGTTGGAGGCGGCGATAAACGACGTAGCTCGCCATTGCAGATCTCCAGCTCGCGAACCATGCTGGAACGAGCCAGGTGGCAGCGAGCAGCAGGGTTGCGAGCGTCGCAACAAATGACGCGAGGAAAGTCCACTGGCGGCGGAGGACGGTCCAGAGGCAGAGCCATACGATGAGGGGGCCGACCAGCTGGGGCTTGATCGTGGCCAGAGCGAACACGATGCCGGCGGGAATGGTTTTGCCGCGCCAGAGGAGGAAACAGCCGAGCGCGGCGAGGAAGGCGACAAACAGAGTGGGCTGAAGCTGGTGGATCCCCCAGACGGTGGGCCAGGCGGCGAGGGCGAGGAGGATAGTGAGCGCGAGGCGGCTGGGGCGGAGGTGGATTCCCGCCACCCATAGCCAGAGGGGAACACTGGCGATGGTGAGAACGGGCAGCAGAATCAGCCAGGCCAGGCGAGTGGCCGGCCAGGAAAGCGGCGCAAAAGGCGAAAACAGCAGGGCGGCATGCGCCGGGTAGGCGAATGCCATGGGGTTGACGGTGTCGGAGGGACGGAGGGGCTGGCCGTAGTAGACGGTCTGAATGGCGCGTGTGGTTTCGGCAGAGTAAGGATTGCCGTGGTGGAGAGCGACGCGGGTGCCGACCCAGACGGGGATGAGGTCCGGCTGGGCGGGTGGGAAATCGCGGCGAATGGTGTGGATCTGGACGAGCGGGGCGATGACGATGAGGCCAAGGAGGAGGACAACAAGAGGGCGCGGGAGGGAACGCCTGGGGGATTTCGCCACCGACGGCATTGCCATAACGATCTTCACGGCCGACTCGCTTCGAAGAGGACATCGCGTCCTGCCTGACGGAGCGGAGTCAGTCGCCAGCCCTCGTTGCGCAGCCGATCGGGAAGCCAATTGTCGGCATCATGGCCGGTGCGAAGCACAAGGAAGTGCGAATGCTTTGACAGGAAGGCAGAGTAATCGGCCACTGGAAATGGGGTGATTCCCTTATCGACGACCAGGGAGATTTCGGCGATGAACCCAGGCGTTTTCTCCGCATAGGGCAGATCGGAAAGGTAAATGAGGCGCTGCTGCAGTGGCGGAGGCTCGTACCAGTATTCCTGAAGATAGTCGCAGGCATTGGCGTCGACGATGGGAAGGTCGCCTGGAACGTTGAGGGAGACGGGAGAGACACCGTTAGCCACGAGACGGGTGCGACCGATGGGATAAATGAAGGGCTCGATGAGAAGGCAAGCCGTAGTCGCGACGAGGTACATCACGGTGAGAGAGGCAAAGGCACGCTGAGGAACCTGGCGCAGATAACCTGCGCGAGGCCAGGCCCAGGCAAAGAGGAGGGCGAAGCCGAGTACGCCTCCGATGGCGTATCGCGGAAAGAAGTAGTGGGTTTTGGCGATGGCCAGCAGGAGCTGGGCAGGGGGAAGGAGAACCAGACCGGTCGCGGCTGCGATTTCGTGGCGAGGAACAGCCGGGAGGGGATCTTGTTCAGAAGCGCCAGGTCTGGATGATTCCGGGAGGCAGGCCAGGATGGTGAGTGGCAGGAAGAGCAGCCAGGGAGTGAAGGCGGGCCAGGCGGCGAGGTGGGCCAGCGAGGGTCTGTCCCAAAAGTTGGTGGAGCGTTCCACAACGACGCCAATCAGGTTGCGGGACTGAATGGCCAGCGGAACCGTAAAGACGAGCGGCAGCAGGCCGGTGCACGCCGCAGCCAGCAGCGGGAAATCGAGGCGTTGCCGGCGAAGAAATCGAAACACTTCGCCGGTAACCAGGAAGGCTCCGATTTGCAGGATGGCATAGTGATGGGTGAGAACGGCGGCAGCGATGGAGAGGGCCAGCCCGCAAAGGGGGAGCAGGCGACGATTGCTGCGCAGGGTGGCCGTTTGCCAGCTGAGGTAGGCCAGCGCCGTGAGAGCGAGGACCATTTGATACGGTCTGGCGGTGAAAGCCTGGTTTTCGAGAGAGATGCCGCTAAGCCACAGGCTGCCGGTGGTGGCGCCCAGCAGAACGACGAAAGAGAAGAGGGCCTGAACGGGAGTGCCGTGGCGGCGAACGATTTTCCAGGTGAGAAGGCCCGCGGCTAACCAGGCAAGGATCGACGCGAGACGAAGAGGCAGTTCTGTTTCGCCGAACCATTTCAGAAAGGGATGGACCAGAAGGTATTGCAGGGGCGGCTGCCCGTCGGCGGGCATGGCCTGGAGCATCGCACGGAAGGAGGAGAGCCGCGCGATAAAGAGGGTAAAGAACTCGTCGAACCAAAGGGGGGCGGTTAGAGCCTCGTAGACCGCAAGGAGCGCGAACAGAACAGACGCACCAAACAGCCAGCGCCGTTCATACCGAGAAATGGAGAAGACGAGGCGGTCGAGTGCGCCCGCTGCCTTCGCTGAGGGCCGCGACCGAACAGTCACAGTGCTCATCAGGCAGTCCGGGTCTGGTTCCAGATCCTGAAGAGCGCAGCGGTATGGCGAAAGAAGATACCGGGCATTTTGCTCCACCGATAGACCTGGGTGACTCCCGCGGAGCGCAGGCGATGATTCACCGGGATTTCGAGGATCGAAAATCCGTGGCGATGGGCGCGAGCGACAAACTCCCACCAGAACCCTTCCTTCATCTCACCGAGCTCGGCGCCGAGTTTGTGAGCAACTTCGCGCGGCATCAGGACGAAGGGACAGCTGGGGTCGTGAACCGGGGTATGGAAGACAGTTTGGTAGAGCAGATAGAAGAAGCGCGAGAAAGTACGGCGAACGAAGGTGTCGGCACGATGGACACGCCAGCCGATGACGATGTCGGCTTCAGTGCGCCGGTTCCAGAACTGCGAAAAATCTTTGGGGTCGCACTGACCGTCGGAGTCGAGGCAGAGCAGGTAATCGGAGTCACACATGGCCATTCCTTCGCGCATAGCGCGGGAGTAACCCTTGCGATCGTCGCTGAGATTGAGGCGGAGGGGGAGCTCGGCAGCAAGGCCGCGGAGGATTGCTTTGGTGTTATCGCGGCTGCCGTCCTCACAAATGATGAAGCCGATGTTGACGGATTGAGATAGCTCGGCGTGCATCCCGCGAATAGTCTGCTCGATGGATTCGCCTTCGTTGTGAACGGGAAGAAGGACTTCGACGTCGATCGCTGGCACTGGAAAGCCCTCTCTGGACCGATCCCGGCAATCTGCGGGACAGCGCTCAGGATGGACGCCTGCGCCGCTGCCGACTATGCGATTTCTTCGGGACGGATCAAAAGGAGGGTAACTTTCCGGAGGGGGATGTCCAATGGCGCGAAGGTGGGAATGGGGTGCCTCTTCGGCGGAAACTCAGACGGCAGAACTGACGGCGAGATTGCGATCCACTGAACTGGCGGAGACGGCTTCGGTGAGCGGGCGGGAGAGCACCGTGAGGATGAGCGCCGGAGTCAGCAGGTGGTTGATGAAAAGCATCGGAATCCAAATGTCGGAAGGCGCGAGCAGATTGCCCAGAGCGGCGATAGCGACTGAAGCGAAGGTCCAGACGAGGAGAGCCTGGGTGATCCAGTAGAGGAGGGCGGCAACGCCTGATCCCGATGGGCGCGCGGAAAACAGGAGCAGCAGGGCCGCGGGAACGAGAAGAACGTGGTTGTAGATCATGCCCCAGGTGACGGGGGTGGTACAGATGCTGACAGCGAGGGCGACCGCGATGGCAAGAACAAACTCCGGAGACTGAGGCGAACAGCGGCACTTGCGCCACAGGCGCCAGAAGACATAGCCAACCAGGGCGATGGTGGCGAGCAGGCCCGCCGCGTGGCCGAAGATGAGTTGCAGGGGCAGATTCGCGCAGAGTGCGCCGTAACGATGCAGGTCGGCGAGCCAGTGAGAGAGCCAACCCGGAACCATGATTTCGGAGGCGGCGAAGTAGAGAGTCTCGGTGACGGCGAAGGCAGCGATGAGCTTCCAGCGGCGGCCGAAGCAGGCCCAGACCAGCAGCCAGAGCAGCAGAGGCAGGACGAGCTGCGGTTTGAAGGTGGAGAGGGCGAGGAGGATTCCGGCGGGGATCTGATGTTCGCGGCTGAGAAGCCAGCAGGCGGGAAGGACGAGGACGGCAACGATAAGCGTGGGTTGCTGGAGGCGCAGTCCGAACATGACCGGCCAGCTCAGGAGACACAGCAGGAGGATGAGGACTTGCCGCGAGCGCGCGATCTTTGGGCGCGCAAGCGAAACAACGAGCCAGAAGCTGCCGAAGAGGGCCGGAACCATGACGAGCACAAAGGCCAGTCGAAGGGCGGGCCAGGGCACCCAGGCGACAGGCGCGATGAGGACTGCGAGCAGAAGCGGGTAGTCGAAGCCCTGGCCCTTGTCGTGACCGGTGACGTCCTGAATCTCATGCCGCATTTGTGCGGAATAAGGGTCGGAGTGGTGCAGCAGCGCTTCGCGAGTGGCGAACTGGCGGCCGGCCAGATCGTTGTGGAGCAGGTCGTGCCGTTGATCAAAGATATGGAGGCAGAAGAGGGTCGCGGCGAGTTGGACGACGAAGAATGCGGTGATAGCCAGCCGGAAGAGCACCGGATACGAGC
>Ga0335073_10004134_pt1 | contig 20295 bp, 16 predicted proteins | sample Lox_Sample_22_FD_207093 | JGI IMG/M metagenome (GOLD analysis project Ga0335073, IMG submission 207093) | Soil microbial communities from Loxahatchee National Wildlife Refuge, Florida, United States - Lox_Sample_2.2 | ecosystem: Environmental > Terrestrial > Soil > Wetlands | place: USA...
CAAAGGGGATGAGTCCGATCTGTCATCGATGTGGCGCGAGTCTCGGCGCTTCAGAACTGTTCTGTCCCGCCTGCGGCTCCCCGCAACTTAAGGTTTCTCCGCCGGAAGACAGCGAGACCGGATATGCGGTCCGCGCGCCTGGGACTTCGGCAAGAATCCAAGGAATCTCCTGGAAGGACGCGATCCTGGCCGCACTCTTTGTCGCTGTGCCTGCCGGCTTGTTGAGTGCTGTCTCTGTGCTGTCATGGGGATGCTGCCTCTGGGTCGTGGGGGGGTCTGTGCTGGCCATCGCGGTCTATCATCGGAGGGCCCCCACATTCTTGCTGGAAACCCGTTCCGGAGTGCGTATCGGCGCCGTTGCCGGGCTCATTGCTGCCTACAGCTCCGTCATCGCTACTGCTATGTGGCGCGTCTTCGCCCGCTTCGTTTTGCATCAGGGTAATGCCATCGATCAGTTCTACGACTCTGTCATTCAGCAGTCCACCGCCCTCGTACAGACCAATCCCGACGCAGAGGCGCAGTGGCGCAGCTACGTCCATTTCCTCATGTCGCCCGATGGCCGGGCGGCTTACACGCTCCTCAACGCTGCTACCACATCGGTCGGCATTATCGTCTTCTCAGCCATCGGGGGCGCACTGGGTGTGCGACTCCTGGCTCCGCGAAAACCAACTATGGGCAACGGATAGCCGATCTTCGCCCATTTCATGGAAAATAAAGCCCTAACCCTCGTATCATCCGGCGAGAGCATGATCAACCAAGCAAAAGCCACCCCAATACTGCGGGAAAAAACCCGCATCATGTCGGCCTCGGAAATCGAGCGCACGCTGATCCGCCTGGCGCACCAGATCATCGAAAAAAACAACGGCGGTCAAAACCTCGGCCTGGTAGGCATAAAACGCCGCGGAGTCCCCCTCGCGCAGCGTTTGGGCGCCCTGATCGGATCCATCGAGAAAACGCCAATCGATACGGGTATTCTGGATATCAGTTTCTATCGAGACGACCTTTCGACACGCGACATCCGTCCGGTCGTGTCTCCGGGCGACATTGGCTTTGACATCGCCGGACGAGACATCATTCTGATCGACGATGTGCTCTATACCGGCAGAACCATACGCGCTGCCCTCGACGCTCTCTTTGACCATGGACGTCCCCGGCGCGTACAACTGCTGGTGCTGATCGACCGCGGCCATCGCGAGCTGCCGATCGAGGCTAGTTTTGTGGGCCGCCATGTGCAAACCACTGCACGTGAAATCGTCGAAGTCAAACTACGCGAGGTCGACGACGACGAAAAGGTGATTCTGGTTGAACGCGACGAGTGAGTTTTTGCCGCAGCCGCACATGAAACCAGCCAAACCCAACCCGGAGCCAGCGCGCATCCCTCTTCTGTCAGAAATTCCCGTCGCATCTTCAAATCAACTCTGTCCCGGATGCTTGCTGTCTGTTACGTCACTCAGTGTCGATGACGTTTCATCCATCTTGCGCCTGGCAACTGAGCTTGAGTCTGAGCAACCTGAACTGCGCGCCAGAAGGCTGGCTCATCGCAGAATTGCACTCCTTTTCTACGAATCCAGCACCCGGACCCGCACCTCCTTCGAGCTGGCAGCCAAAGGCCTGGGCGCGGATACCGCTTTGATCAGTTCCCAGTCTTCTTCGATCGAAAAAGGAGAATCCCTAAAAGATACCGGCATCACCTTGCGAGCGCTGGGGGCGGAGTGCATCATTCTCCGCCATCTTTCCTCCGGAGCCCCGTACCTCCTCGCCAAGGTCACCGGACTACCTGTGCTCAATGCGGGCGATGGCATGCACGAGCATCCATCCCAAGCCCTGTTGGACGTACGGACGATGATCCAGGCTTTGGCCCGTCCCGAAGATGTTCCTGGCGGAAATCTGCTTAGCGGTGTCAAGGTGGTGATTACCGGCGATATCCTGCACTCCCGAGTGGCCCGCTCCAATGCTCTGCTGCTGCCAAAATTAGGAGCCCGAGTCATCCTGTGTGGTCCGCCGGCGCTTCTGCCGGAGGTAGCAGAGGAGTTGGGCCCCGGAATCACCATTGAACGAGATTTCGACCGTGCCCTCGGGCAGGCGGAAATCGTGATGATGCTGCGCATCCAAAGAGAGCGTCTGGCGGGCCTGCACATCGACTTGGACGAGTACATGGCCCGCTATCAGCTGAACCAGGGCCGATTGCGCTCGTATGGTCCCAAAGCCATCGTGATGCATCCCGGCCCAATGATCCGCGGGCTCGAAATTTCGAGCGAGGTGGCGGATGGACCCCAATCGGTTATCGCCCTTCAGGTACGCAACGGAGTCGCGATTCGAATGGCTTTGATTTATCGCGCTCTGGAATGTCGTCGTGTGCAACCTGCCCATAAGGAAACGACAAAGCCCCGCTTTGCGGCCAAAAGAAAAAGAGGCCGTGCTTGACCACGCTCCTGATTCGCGGCGGCCATCTGGTTGATCCTTCCGCGGGAGTTGACGCCAATCGCGACCTCCTCCTCAAGGATGGCCGCGTGGCTGCGGTCGAACCTCCGGGTAAATTGACCGCCGCGGCCAAACAGACTAGCGCTGAAGTTGTGGATGCCGCTGGATTCGTGGTTGCTCCGGGGCTGGTGGACATCCACGTCCACCTCCGGGAACCGGGACAGGGCTACAAGGAAACCATTGCCACCGGAACAGCGGCAGCGGCTGCAGGCGGGTTTACCACCGTGTGTGCCATGCCTAATACCCATCCGGTCAATGATTCCGTCGAGATTACTCGCTGGATGCAGAGTGCAGACCGTGGGCCGAGCGCCCGCGTTTTTCCCATCGCAGCAGCCACTCGCGGCAGCATGGGAGAAGCACTGACGGAGTATGGCTCGCTCAAAGCCGCCGGCGCGGTCGCGGTCAGCGACGATGGCAAGCCTATCCTCAGCGAGGCCATCATGCACCAGGCGCTTGCGGCAGCCGCACGTGCCGGGATCCCCGTGATCCAGCATGCCGAAGACACCAGGTTGACCGGTGGGTGTTCGATGAATGCCGGCGCCCTGGCTTTTCGGCTCGGCCTTCGTGGAATGCCGGTGGCCGCGGAATCCGGCTTGGTGGAGCGCGATATCCGGCTTCTGGCCGAGCTCAGAGGAGCGCGCGCCCATCTCCATGTCGCGCATCTGTCGACAGGGGCGGCACTCGATGCAGTCCGCAAAGCCAGGCGAAACGGTCTGCACGTTACATGCGAGGTCGCGCCCCATCACTTTGTGCTTACGGAGCAGGCCGTAGGTGAATACAACACCAATGCAAAAATGAATCCGCCGCTGCGGGCCGAATCCGATCGCCGCGCCATGCTCGAAGGATTGCTCGACGGCTCTATCGATTGCATCGCCACCGATCACGCACCCCATGCAACCCATGAAAAAGAGCAGGAGTTCGAACGCGCCCCGAACGGCATTACCGGGCTCGAGTCGGCTTTGGGCCTGACTCTCGACCTGCTCCATCGCAAACACAAGGTTTCGCTCAGCCGGCTCATCACCCTGCTGAGTACTCAACCTGCCAGCTTGCTAAGTCTTCGTGGCCGAGGCAGTTTGGGCACTGGCTCGTTCGCCGATGTGGTCATCTTCGATCCCAAAGCTGAGTGGGTCTTTCGCGCGGCCAAGACCCGCTCCAAGTCGGCCAACACCCCGTTTGATGGGTGGAACATGCTCGGCCGGGTCCAGATGACAATCAGCGAGGGCCGGGTAGTCTACCGGGCGGATGCGTAAGCAGCTTGCGAAAGAGCCCTTCCGGGAGCGGCCATCCGGCATCGGGCAGGAAAAGAACCGCGCCTGCTGCTGCTCCGAGCAGCAGGCCCAGCAGAAACCGAGTCAGAGGCAAGTTCCCGTGCCATGCAAGAATGCCCGACCCGGCATCGAGCAGGTTAAGCAGTAGTGTTGCAGCCAGACATCGGATTGCTGTTGTCCTGGGGACGCGTAGGAGCGTCCCCATGGCGACGCCTAGGTAAATACCCAGGCAACGAACGCAAACCGCAACGGGTGAGCCCGCCAGTGTGAAACTCCGGACCGGATTCTGGTGGCAAAGACGGGAGAAGAAGCTGCGGATGAGCCATGCAGCGACGGGATGTGAGCCGGCCAGCAGAGGCGCCTCAAGCGGAGCCACCGCGATCGTTACGATACTCAGAAAAAGCCACAGTCTCATGATCCCGCCCGCTGACCAAGCGTAGGCCGCTACCACCAAAGTACCGCATCCATGATCAGCCATTCGCGGTACCTTTGCCTCTGAGGCTCCCCCGATGAAAATATCCCCCAACCGCTGGCGAGCGATCGCCATGTTCGCGATTCTGGCCTCTGCCCTGTCGACCGGCTTAGCCGGGTGCAGCAATAAGAGCGCCGCTCCCACCCCGCAAACACCGCCTGTAGCGGCCGCAAGTCCGTCGAACTCGACCAATCCGTCTGGTCCCGCTCCATCGACTTCTACTGCAGCAACTGCACCGACGCCAGCCCCCGCGCCTCCACCTGTTCTTCCCCGTGGCACGCGGCTGGCGGTACGTTTGAGCCAAACCATCGATGTCAAGCATGTGGAAGCTGGGGACCGGTTTAGTGGAACCTTGGCCGAACCAGTTGTGAACGGAAACACGGTCGTTGTGCCCGCCGGATCCGGAGCCACGGGCGAGGTTTTGGTAGCGCATCGCCGGGGACGATTCAAGGGAAGGTCGGTCATGGCCCTGACGTTAACCCGGCTGGATGTCAACGGCACCGTGTACCGCATCGATACCTCTAACCTTTCTCAAGCCAAGAAAGGAAAGGGTAAGCGTAGCGCAGCCTTTATCGGGGGTGGCGCCGGCATGGGTATGTTGATTGGTGGCTTGGCCACCGGCGGTGTCGGTCTGCTCGTCGGCGGACTTGCTGGAGGCGGAGCAGGCGCGCTGGGTGCAGCTTTTACCGGCAACCGCGACCTCTCAATTCCGGCGGAAACCGTGGTCACTTTCCGCTTGCAAGACTCGCTAACCCTCGCTCCTGTCACCCAGGCATCCCTGGCGCACGATCCAAACGGAGTGCCGTAGCCGCCGATTGACATCTGCGAGCGCAGCCACCATGGTGGATCCATGGTTCTTCTCTTCACCTTTCTGCTGGGTGGCGTTTGTGGCCTGCGATCGATGACAGCTCCCGCGGTGGTCGCCTGGGGAGCGCGTCTGGGCTGGCTGCATCTGGTACACTCCTTCCTGGCCTTTCTTGCCGGCAAGATCTCGCTGGTTGTCTTCTCTGTCTTCGCGATCGGCGAGTTGGTGGCGGACAAGCTGCCCTTCATCCCGCGCAGAACGCAGACGGGGCCTCTGGTGGTGCGCATTGTCTTTGGTGCAATCTGCGGCGCGGCCCTATCCATTTCCGCGGCTTCTTCGCCGCTTGCAGGAGCCATCCTCGGCGGAGCGGGGGGAATTGCCGGAGCTTTTGCTGGTTATTATTACCGCCGGTCCCTGGGTGGGAAGTTTCCGGACATACTGCTGGCCTTGCTCGAAGACGTGGTAGCGGTAGGCGGTGGTTTTCTTCTCGTGTCCCGCTTCTGACCGGCTCCATCCTTGGTCTTCCGGCATCATAGTCTGGTGCGCGGAGGTAGGTAGCGATGACTGCAGGTGCAGGGGCTCCGGAAACGTTTGACGCCATTGTGATCGGCTCGGGGCAGGGCGGCAACCCGCTGGTGGAGGCTCTGATTGCCGCAGGCAAAAAAACTGCATTGATCGAGCGCCGGGATGTTGGCGGGACATGTATCAATCGCGGTTGCAGTCCAACAAAAACCATGGTGGCCAGCGCTCGTGTAGCCTACCTGGCACGCCGTGGCGCCGACTACGGAGTTACCGTTGGCCCCGTTTCTGTCGATATGAGCCGGGTGCGAGAGCGGAAGCGCGCGATCGTCAGCAGCTTCCGCCAGAGCCGGGAAAAGCGGCTGGCCAATGTGCACGCGGAGCTGATTCGCGGCGAAGCCTCCTTTACCGCATCGCAGCAAATTCACATAGCCCTCAATACAGGGGGAGAGCGCAGTCTGACCGCTCCACAAATTTTCATCAATACCGGCACGCGTAGCACAATTCCCGCCATCGCCGGCCTGGAAACCGTTCCCCATCTCGACAATGAAAGCATCATGGAGCTGGCCTACATTCCCGAGCACCTGGTTGTTCTCGGTGGCGGTTACATTGGCGTGGAGTTCAGCCAGATGTTTCGCCGCTTTGGCAGCACGGTGACGATAATCCAATCGAGGTCGCAGCTGCTGTCGGAAGAAGATTCTGAATGCGCGGAGGAGATAGCGAACATTCTGCGTGAGGACGGAATCGAAATTCTGCTCAATGCGCGCGCTGAAAAGGTCAACCCCTTCGGCCATGGTGTCACCTTGGAAGCCAGGGTTGAGGGCAAAGCGAAGACTGTCGAAGGAACGGATCTGCTGCTTGCGGTCGGCCGAACACCTAACACGGAGGCTCTTAAATTAGCCATGGGCGGAGTGGAGACGGACGGCAGGGGTTTCATCCGCGCCAATGAACGATTGGAAACGACTGCCCCCGGCGTTTACGCTATCGGCGACGTCAAGGGTGGGCCACAGTTCACACACATTTCCTATGACGACTTCCGCATTTTGAAAGCCAACTTGTTGGACGGAGGCCATCGCACGGTGAATGACCGCATGGTTCCTTTCACCGTCTTCATGGATCCGCAGTTCGCCAGGGTCGGGATGACGGAGACCGAGGCGAAAAAAAGCGACCGCAAAATTCGGATAGCCCGGATGCCCATGAGTTCGGTCGCCCGCGCCCTCGAAGTAGATGAAACGCGTGGCCTGATGAAAGTCATCGTGGATGCGGAAAGCGAAGAGATTTTGGGCGCGACAATCCTTGGCCCCGAAGGAGGAGAGGTCATGTCCGTCATCCAAATGGCGATGATGGGCCATTTGAAATATGGCGTGCTGCACGACGCAGTCTTCGCTCACCCCACACTCGCCGAATCTCTCAATAATCTCTTTCTGCATTTCGACGACGGAAGGCCTTGAGCGATTCTTTTGAGTCCAGACGCGGTTACAGGCGCAAATCCACCACCGTTGCACCCGCTCCGCCCTCGCTCGGACTGGCCTCCGCCACCAACGCTACATGCGGATGCCGCTCCATATAGGCCCGCAGCGCCTTACGCAAAACTCCCATGCCTGTGCCATGGACGATACGCACGCGTGGCAACCCGGCCAGGAAGGCACGATCCAGATACTGCTCTACCTCACCGGTAGCCTCTTCCACTGTGCGGCCAATCACGTTGAGCTCGGAACGGACAGGATCCTCTCGCGGGGCGACAGAGACATGGATACCACGGCTACGAGCGGCCTCCAGCGGGTTCATGGCCACTGGCCGGGGCGCGGTCACTTCGGCTATGTCATCTCTCGCAACCCGCATTTTCATAGGCCCAATCGCAACCTCGAAGGCGTTGCCATCCAATTGCCGCTGCACCACGCCCGTCTTGCCGATAGATTTCAGCTTAACTGTATCGCCCACCGAGACGTGCCGCACCAGGTGCGGTTGCGCGTTCGAGTCCCCCCGATCGGCTCCGCCATGCTGTGCAACGGCGACTGCATTAAATTGCTCGCTGAACTCTCTCCGGAGCTGGGCTATGCGCCGCTCGGCTTCTCTGGAAAGCTTTTGCTGGGCCGCCCGATCTTCAATCGTACGCACGGTTTCTCGAATCTGATAGGCAAAATCTTTAAGTAATGACTGCAGTTGCTTTTCCAGGTCGCGAACCTTGGCCCGCCACTCTTTCAGTCCCTCGCTATTCAGGCGGCTCTTCTCCCGCGCCACCTCTTGCTCCTTTCGCTGCAATTCTGCCCGTTCGCGTGATGCGGCATCGAGCTGGCTGTGCAACTGGTCCAGGAAACGACCAATATCCTTGGTCTGCGTACCTTGCGCCGCCCGTGCCGCGGCTACAATACTGGTTTTCAAACCCAGCCGTTGCGCAATGTTGATTCCTGCAGAAGCCCCGGGGACCCCCAGCCGCAGGGCGAAAGTCGGCGTCAATGTCTCCTCATTGAAACCGACGGATGCGTTAAGTACGCCGGGCCTGTTTGCTGCGTAGACCTTGAGCGAGGTGTGATGGGTCGAGACCAGGCACCAGGCGCGGCGGTCAAGAAAATACTCCGCAATCGCCACTGCCAATGCGGATCCTTCTTCGGGATCGGTGGCGGAACCTAGTTCATCGAGTAGAACCAGCGAAGACTCGTCGGCGAGCTCGGAAATGTACTCGAGATTGGTGATGTGGGCTGAAAATGTCGAAAGATTTTGCTCGATCGATTGGGCATCGCCGATGTCAGCCAAAAACAGGTCAAACAGTGGAAAGATCGCTTCGGCTGCGGGCACTGGAATTCCAGTCTGCGCCATCATGGCCAACAGGCCGGCGGTTTTCAGCGCCACCGTCTTGCCGCCGGTATTAGGTCCGCTGATGATGAGCTGGCGCTGTTGATCGTAGAGCGCCAGGCTTAGCGGTACGATACTCGCCTTCTGGGCCCGTAATCGCTTCTCGAGTAAAGGGTGGCGGGCGTGTTTGAGCTCCAGCATCGGTTCTGCCGGATCAGCAAAGCGAGGCCGCACGCAATCGAACTCGGCAGCAAAGCACCCGCGCGCCTGCAGGGCGTCGATTTGGGCCAGGATGGCAGCACCTTGCGCGATGGCTTGAGATTGACCGCCAATCTCCCGCGTCATGGCGAGGAAGATTCTACGGCTTTCCTCCTGCTCCTCCTCAATCAGCCTCACCAGCTCATTGTTTTGTTCGATTGTCTCGAGCGGCTCCAGGTAGACGGTTTGTCCGCTGGAAGAGGATCCATGTACCACGCCAGGGATGCGGCGCTTGTGTTCCGCCTTCACCGGGATCACGAACCGTTCCCCCCGGATAGTGATCAGGTCATCCTGTGTACTCCCGCCCTCGGAGAGGCGGCGCAGGCTGTTGCGGAGGCCGTCTTCAATGACTTTCTGCTGGCGTTCAATCTCTCTTCGAATGCGGCGCAGGTCGGGAGACGCGTCATCGCTGAGCGAGCCGTCGGGGTTCAGCCGTGAGCGTAGCGAACCGGACAACTCCCTTAGCCGCGTCTCGGGTGGAAGCTGGCTGAGGGCCGTAAGGGCGCTCAGTTGCCCGTCGAGCGCCTCCGGAGGTCGGGCAATCATTGCCTCCCAGGCGACAATGTTATCGACCAGAAACAGCAGGTCGCGAATCTCCTCCGGCTCGAGCGCTGCCCCCTGAATGCGGGCCCTGTCGGTCAGCGTTGTGGGGTCGAACAAACCGCCCAGTGCCGGAGCCAGCCCCTGGTTCAGAAGCAAGCGCATTTCACCGACCAACCCATGTTGCTGTTCGATCCAGGAGCTGTCTCGCGAAGGGTTCATGGCGAGCATCCACTCGCCTGTCACACGAGAATGGGCGTAGGCCGACAGCAGCTCCAGCAAGCGCCCCCACTCGAGCGACTTGCCGCTGTGATTGTCGACAATCTGCGGGATCGGCTCCAGAAGACTCACCAGACCATGCTAGTGCACCAGCAGCCAGATTCCGCTCTCTTCAAGCGCCGATAAGGTGGTTACGCGAAGCGCCTGTGACTTATTTAGCCACGCCTCTGCATGCATGCTGCAAGCCTACCCTTTTGCCCACTGTACTACCCTTAGAATGAAGCCATGGAATTCCCCGTTACCCGCTTGCGGCGACTGCGCCGCACCGAAGCCATGCGCTCGCTGGTCCGCGAAGTACATCTGCACCCAGGCAGTCTCATTTACCCGCTCTTCATCTGTCCTGGCGAAGGCGTTCGCCGCGAAATCAGCTCCATGCCTGGGGTCTATAACCTCTCCATCGACGAAGCTTTGAAAGAAGTCCAGGAAGCCGAACGTCTCGGACTGGCCGGCCTACTCCTGTTCGGGCTTCCGGCCACCAAGGACGAAGAGGGTAGTGGCGCCTGGGCCGACGACGGCATTGTGCAGCAGGCCCTCCGCGCTTTCAAACCTGCAGCAAAAAAACTTTTGCTTATCGCCGATGTTTGCCTTTGCGAATACACCTCCCACGGCCACTGTGGGATTGTCACCAGGACAGGGGGAGACTACGAAGTTCAGAATGACGCAACGCTGAATCTCCTTGCCCGTGCCGCTGTCTCGTTAGCGAAGGCCGGAGCGGATGTTGTCGGGCCCTCCGATATGATGGACGGCCGCGTAGGCGCCATTCGCGACCACCTCGACGAGGCCGGTTTGGAGCAAGTGCCAATCCTTTCCTACGCCGCCAAATTCTCTTCTGCCTTTTACGGCCCCTTTCGAGAAGCGGCAGATTCAGCGCCTCAGTTTGGCGATCGGCGGACCTACCAGATGGACGGCGCCAACCTGCGCGAGGCCATGCGCGAAATCGATCAGGACATCGCCGAAGGCGCCGACATGATTCTGATGAAGCCGGCGATGCCGTATCTCGACGTCGTCCGTGCAGCGCGCGAGCGCCTTGACGTACCCATCGGCGCCTACCAGGTCTCGGGAGAATACGCCATGCTGCAGGCGGCTTTCGCCAAGGGCTGGCTGGACCGGGACCGAGCCATTCTTGAATCGCTCATCTCCATTCGCCGTGCTGGAGCTGATTTCATCGTGACCTACTTCGCCAAGGAAGCAGCGCGTCTCATTTCCTGATCGTTTCCGGCTTAACCGCTCCCGGCTCATTCCAATTCGATTAGGGCCGCTTGCAGGCGCCTGGTGAAGTCCTGCGGCTGTTCGCCAGGGTCCATGGTTAGCGGTTTCCCCAAACGCACCGCCACTTTGCCCCTCCCAGGCCACCTCTTCCCCTTACCCGGCTTGAGTCCCTCGATCCAGATGGGCTGCACCGGTACCTCCGATGCCTGTGCTAATAATCCGATTCCAGGCTCAAAGGGTTGTAGCTTCCCGTCCGCAGAGCGTCCTCCTTCGGGAAATACCAACACATGGTAGCCATGGTCCATCGCCTCGCCTGCATGGGCAAAGCTTCGCCGCAACCCGGCGCCCCTCGGCAACGGAAAGACATTGAACAGTGCGGTCACCAGCCAATAGGCCAGCGGCGTAAACATAGCCATGATGCGATGGCGCTCTGCCTTGCCTTGCCGCCACCCCGTCAAGAGACGCCCGGACATCGCCACAGCCACGTGGTCGCGATCGCTGCTGCCCAGGGCATAGAGAATCACCGGAACGTCAAAAGCGGTGAGATGATTCGCGATCAATAGGGAAGGCCGGTGAAGCAAGCCCCGTGGGGCAATGCGCGGTGCAAGGATAAGACCAATCCCTGGACGCGCCACACATTCGAGGAAGCCGACCCGAATCCAGCGGATGACCGGCCACCATGGCCAACGGGGAAACACCGCTCCTTTCTTCGGCTTGGGCGGCGCTGCCGCAGCTTGTGCACCAACCGGTACCGAGGGAGTTGTATCCGTGCCGGGCGCGCCAGGCTGTGGCGGGTGCAGCACATTACGCAGGTCCCCCACCGTTCTTACCTGGCCCCAGGTTGCATCATCGAGCTCAACGCCGAATCGGGTTTCGAGGGTCGACTGCAGCTGTACCATAGCGAGGCTATCGAGGTGCAGATCCTCGGCCAGTCGGTCGCCCGCATGAATCTCCGGATTCGTTACCCCCAGCTGGCGTAAGACTTCCTCAAGGTGGTCGGCAGGGTTCTCGACGGGTGCCGCTCCCCCGGCCAGCGATTGCTGGGCCCAGTGTTGTACCGTCCGCCGCAGCACTTTGCCGGTTGAGGTTCGCGGAAACTCCGGCTGCGGCCACCGCAGCCAGTAGCGAATTTGCTGAAAGGCAGCCAATTCACGGTTGGCCCCATCCACCGCGCTCTGAAGAAGGTTGTCTTCCGCATCCGAGATCAGCACTGCCACCGGCGCGGGGCCGGATGGCGAATCGTAGGCAACAACCAGGCAGCCGTGGACCCCAACCTGGCGGCGCAGCACCGCTTCCAAATCCTGGGGATGAATATTTAAACCTGCGGCGGTGACGATAACGTCGCTCTTGCGTCCGGCAAAGACGAGTTCGCCTTCCGCATTCCGAGTGGCCAGGTCGCCTGTGGCCAGCCAGCCCGGCTCGCTCTTCTGGAGCCCGCCGTGTTGCCACACTTGCGAAGCGATCGAAGCGCCTCGTACCAGGATTTCTCCCTCAGGGCTTATCTGTACCTCGCGTCCAGCGAGCGGCTTGCCAATGCTGCCGCGGGCAATCTTGAACGGATGATTCAGCGTGACCAGGGCGGTCGTTTCTGTCATCCCGTAACCCTGGACAAGGGCGAAGCCCATCGTGGTCCAGAAAGTCTCCAGATCACTTGGCAGGGTCGCGCCGCCGGATACAAAAGCCCAAAATTTCCATCCCAGGAGGCGGTGCACTGAACGAAAACGCCACCACCGCTTACCGATAGACTGTCCTCGGGCGGCAGCCAATCGATCGCGAAGTCCCGGGAATTCGCCTTCCATCCAGGCCCGCAGCAAATCCAGCACCCGCGGAACCGCCGCCAGTACCGAGATGCGCTCTTCGTGCATTAGCCTGGCCAGCCGCGGCGCCTGTAACCGGTCTTCGAAGTGCACCTCAGCGGTCAGCAGCGGCGGAACCCAGAGGCCCATGAATTGGCCGAACACATGGCTCAATGGCAGCGTGTGCAGGATTCTCAGGGGATGCACCAGCCGCACATAGCGCAGGTACTTGCCAATCTCCTTCTCCAGCGGATCCAGCGACGCCAGAACATTGCCGTGAGTATGCACGATGCCCTTCGGATCACCGGTCGTGCCGGAAGTGAAGATGATCTGCAGCGGGGTGTCCCGGGACAGTCCGGGAAGCGGATCATAGTTCGGGGCCGGGAGCTTGGCGGCAAACTCCTCGAAGCCGAGTCTCGGAATTGCCGGATCCAGGGGCTGCAGCAGAGACAGGTCTCCGGTCAGCAGGCTTGGCTTTACTTCACGAACCACCCGCCGTGCGAACTCGAGGCTTCCTGCTGCATCCAGGGGAACTGCGACGATTCCGCGCAAAACACATCCAAAGAACGCAGCCACCCACTCCGCGGAATTGTTTCCCCAGAGTACAATCCGGTGCCCTTGCTTAATCCCGAGATTGTCAAAAGCTGCAGCGCAGCGCGCGCTGAACTCAGCCAATTGGCCGTAAGTGGAAGAAAACCGGCGATTCCCGCGATGGGTGACAATCGCGATCTGCTGATCGTAGCGGCGGAAGTCGGCGACAAGCGTTGCCAGGTGCGGTCGCACTCGTCCAGTGTGGCACAAGACAAGAGCACGCGGAGGGTCGCGTAAAATAAGGGTTTTGCGACCCAACGGATTCAGAGAGGGAGTTAGCTGTGGCAGACACGATATACGATGTTGTGATTATTGGCGGTGGCCCGGGCGGTTATACGGCCGCCATCCGCGCTGGTCAGTACGGCCTGAAGGTCGGCTTGATCGAGCGGGAAAAGAAATTGGGAGGCACCTGTCTCCATTGGGGCTGCATTCCGACCAAGTCGCTGCTATTCGATGCTGAGATCTATGACCACCTGCAACATGCCGCCGAATACGGCATCGACGGCGTGGGCAAGGTCACGGTCAACTGGAAGACCGTTCTGGAGCGCAAAAACGGAATTATCACCAAGCACGTCAAGGGCCTTGATTTCCTGATGCGCAAGAACAAGGTCACCACCATCGAGGGCTATGGCCGCCTGACCGGCCCGGCAAAGGACGGCATTCACTCCATCGCTCTCGAATCAGCGGGCGGGCAAAACCAGGTCGTGAAGGCCAAAAATGTCATTCTCGCGACCGGTTCGGATGCGCGCATGCTGCCCGGTGTCGAGGCAGATGTAGACAAAATCCTCACCAATATGGAGATTCTGGTCCTGCCCCAAATTCCCAAATCGATGATAGTCATCGGCGCCGGAGCAGTGGGCGTCGAGTTTGGCTCCATCTTCCGCAGCTTCGGCAGCGAAATCACCGTCGTTGAGTACCTGCCGCGCCTGGTTCCGAACGAGGACGAAGACGTCAGCAAAGAGTTGGCCCGGGTCTTCCGCAAGCGTGGCATCGACACCCACACCGGGGCCAAGGTGGAAAAAGTAGAAAAGACCGCTGCCGGGGTGAAAGTCAGTTTTACCAGCGCGGATGGCAAGCCGATCCTGAAAGAAGCCGAGAAAGTCCTGGTTGCCGTTGGCAGGGCGCCGCGTACCGCCGATATCGGCTTGGACAAAACCAAAGTCGAGGTGGAGCGCGGGTTCATCAAAGTCGACGAGTGGATGCAGACGGGAGAGCCGGGCGTCTATGCCATTGGCGACGTTGTTGCGGGCCTGCCCCAGTTAGCCCACGTTGCGGCTATGGCAGGCATGGTGGTCGTGGCCAAGGTTGCCGGTAAGCATGCCCGCCCGGTGCGCCGCGACCGGATTCCTGCCTGCACCTACTGTGAGCCCCAGATTGGCAGTGTCGGACTGACCGAAGCTCAGGCCAAAGCCGCAGGGCACCAGGTCAAGGTAGGGAAGTTCCCCTTCTCTGCCAATTCCAAGGCCTCCATCGTTGGCTCCCACGAGGGTTTCGTCAAAGTCGTTGCCGATGCCAAACATGGGGAGGTGCTGGGCGTTCATATCATCGGGCCGCAAGCCACGGAGTTGATCGCAGAAGCAGTCGTGGCCATGGAACTGGAAGCGACCATTGAAGAGTTGATGTTCACCATTCACGCTCATCCGACGCTTGCCGAAGCAATGCTCGACGGATTCGGCAGCGTGGAGAACATGGCCATTAATGTCTGAGGAGGTCATTTCGCTGCTGGACCTGGGGCGCCAGGACTACGCGGCCGCCCTCGCGCTCCAGCAGCATCTGTGCGCTCTCCGCCAGCAGGGAACAATCGGCGATGTACTTCTGCTGGTGGAACACCCGCCGGTTCTCACCCTGGGCAGAAATGCCCGCCGGGAGAATGTATTGGCCGATGATGCTCTCCTGGCCCGGCGCGGAATCGATGTTTTTGAGACCAATCGCGGCGGCGATGTGACCTATCACGGCCCCGGTCAGCTCGTGGGTTATCCAATCCTCAATCTGCGCGGGTTCAACCCGCCGATCGGCATCGTCGCCTACCTGCGCCGGCTGGAAGAAGTCCTCATTCGCGCCTGCGCCGACTACGGCATCCTGACCCAGCGTTCTCCGGGACGCGCCGGCGTGTGGACAGTGCCTGGTGGCTCGGTCGCAGAAAAAAAGGTTGCCGCCTTAGGGGTCCACGTTGCACGCGGCGTTACCACCCACGGCTTTGCCCTCAATGTCACGACCGATCTGGAAGACTTCGCCTTGATCGTTCCCTGCGGCATCAGCGATCGCGGCGTCACCAGCGTGCAGCTGGAAGCGGAACGGCCGCCGACTCTCGAACAGATGGCCCACTCGGTATCGCGTCATTTCGGCCGCGTCTTCGAACGCCAGATGGTATGGCTCGAAGCGCTCGACGATCTGCTGCCCTCCAACCGCCCTGCCACCGTAGGATTGCTCTAGAATAGGGAGTTCGCCTAGCGAAAGGGAGTCCATGCCGACCGACGTAATCATGCCCCAGATGGGGGAATCGATTTTTGAAGGCACCATCACTAAGTGGCTAAAAAAACCGGGCGATACGGTGCAACGGGACGAGCCTCTGTTTGAGATTTCCACCGACAAGGTGGATGCCGAAATCCCTTCTCCCGCCAGCGGCGTCCTGACCGAAGTCAAGATTCCGGAAGGCAACACTGTCCAGATCAACACCGTCGTCGGAGTGATTGGCGATGCGGACGGTCAGCCGGCGGCGGCACCAACATCACCGCCTGCTACCCAGGCTCCGGCCGCCAAAGAAACTGCGCCACCGCCGCCACCCTCTGTCCCGTCAACTACGCCAGCAAAGCCCGCTGCCCTGACCGACGTCATTATGCCCCAGATGGGGGAATCGATTTTCGAAGGCACCATCACGAAGTGGCTCAAGAAACCAGGGGATACCGTGCAACAGGACGAGCCCCTGTTCGAGATCTCGACCGACAAGGTGGACGCGGAGATTCCATCGCCCTCTTCTGGTGTGCTGGCTGAAATCAAGGTACCGGCCGGCACCACCGTGCAGATCAATACCGTTGTGGCCCAGCTGAGTTCCAGTGCCGGAGCCGCCGCAGCTCCTTCTGTTCCGGCACAGTCGACCACTCAGTCAGCGCCGTCTGCACCCTCCGCAGCCCCAGTCGACGCCGAGCCCAGCACGCCGGAAGCCGGGGAACGTGTCCGCTCCTCGCCGCTGGTGCGCAAGATCGCCCGTGACAACAATCTGGATCTTCGGCAGGTTCCCGGAACCGGGTCTTCGGGCCGCATCACCAAGGAAGATATCCTCGGCTTTTTGGCCAAGGGCGGAGCGGCCGCGCCTCCGGTGCCCAAGCCAGCGGCAGCTGGTGCTCCGCCGCCGCAGCCGACAGCCGCGGCCGCCAAGCCGGCTGCCCCCGCACCTTCTCCAGTCGTCACCGCCGGCGACGAACTGGTCCCCATGACCCGCATGCGCTCGATCATTGCCCAGCGCATGGTTGACTCCAAGCACACCAGTGCGCATGTTCACACGGTCTTCAAGATCGACATGAGCCGGATTGTACGCATCCGGGAGAAGGAAAAGACCAGGTACGAGCAGCGTAACGGCGTCAAGCTGACCTACATGCCGTTTATTTCCCGCGCGGTGATCGCCACTCTGCGCAAAATGCCCATCGTGAACGCCTCGATGGAAGGTGATGCGATCCGCTACCACAAGAACATCAACCTGGGGATTGCCGTCGCTCTGGACTGGGGACTGATTGTGCCCGTCATCCGCCAGGCGGAAGACAAGAGCTTTCTTGGCATCGCGCGCGCTATCGCCGATCTTGCGGAAAGGGCGCGGGGCAAGAAGCTGAAGCCGGAAGAAGTCGGTTCGGGCACCTTCACGATTACCAATCCCGGCATCTTTGGCGAGCAGTTCGGCACCCCGGTGATCAATCAGCCGGAATCGGCCATTCTGGGAGTCGGTGGCCTGTTTAAAGAACCTACGGTAGTTACAGATGAAAACGGCTCCGATTCCATTGCCATCCGCAGTATCATCCGTCTGACCCTGGGCTTCGACCACCGCATCATCGACGGCGCGGATGCAGGCAAGTTCATGGCCGAGCTAAAAAAGTATCTGGAGAACTGGAGCGAAGACATCGGCTAAACCGAAGAATAAAGGCGGCAAGTTAAGGAGGAATGAACATAAGCAAATGAATTGTCATCCCGCCTGCCCCGGCGTGCCGTGGAGCGTGCCGTGGGAGCGAAGTGGATCCGCAGTTTCTCCCACCGCCGAGAATCCGGTCCACAAATGAAGCCAGCGCCGGAGGCGCGACACAAACCTCATTAGCTGACGTCTGGCTCCCGGCCCTACAGGCCTCGTTTAAACCCACAACCACAACCGCTCATTCCCATTGAGCGGAAAGTTGACCAAGCGAGGGGCCTGCTTCCCCCCTCCTTAGCTAGCTAGTTTAGAGTGAAACCGTCACGGCGACGAATATCAACTCATCGTTCAGAGCCGGTTCTTCGCTTCCAAAACCCGCGCCACAGCCTCTTCCGCGGTGTCCGCAGTCGCCGAAAGATGCCCCATTTTCCTACCCGCCCGGGCCGTTTGCTTTTCGTATAAATGCACACTGACTTCAGGTACAGCCAGGGCACGGGCAAAGCGCGGCTCCTCTTTCAGCCACAGATCGCCGAGCAAATTGGCGATGGCGGCGGGACGCATGACGCGCACGTCTCCTAGGGGCAGGTCGCATACTGCGCGGACCGCCTGTTCGAATTGGCTGGTCACACAGCAGCGCTGGCTGGCGTGATAGCTGTTGTGCGGCCGCGGAGCCAACTCATTGACGTACAAGCCTCCGCCAGTGGTGACAAACATCTCTACCGCCAGCAGCCCCTCCAGTTCGAGTTGGGACGCCATCGTGGTGGCCAGATCCTGGGCCTGCTTTTCCATGCCTGCCGGCAAGGAGGACGGAAGCGCGCTCCAAACCAAAATCTGTTGTTCGTGATAATTCGTAGCGGCCGGGTAGGCAATGACTTGGCCGCTGGGATTGCGAGCCACCATGACCGAGATCTCTGCTTCCAGATTCAGAGCCTGCTCGGCTACGCAAGGCTGCTCGCCCAAAGATCGCCACGCGATACCCGGATCTGAGCCGCGCTCCAGCTTCACCTGCCCTCGCCCGTCATAGCCGCCATAGGCGCGCTTGAGAAAGAGCCGTTCCCCTAGTTCCTGGATTGCAGCCACCAGGTCAGCTTCGCTATAAACCGGACGGTAATTTCCCACAGGAAAACCGTGTTCGGCCAGCCAATTTTTCTGGCGGATTCGGTCCTGGACCATCGCCAGAATGTCCTTCCCCGGCCGCACAGGGGCATGCCGCTCTGCGGCCTCGAGAGAAGCAATAGCAATTTGCTCAATCTCCAGCGTGATCACATCGGAACCGCGCGCCAGGTCCGCAGCCGCCTTGGCATCGTCCCACGACCCGACGAAGCAAGCGTCCACCACAAACCGGGCAGGGCAGGAAGGGTCGGGGTCCATTACCTGCACCCGATAGCCCATCGAGCGAGCCGCCATGGCCGTCATTCGGCCTAACTGGCCCCCTCCTAAAATGCCGATGGTCGAACCCTGGGGAATCGCGGTCAACCGGGTAACTCCGCGTCCAGAACTTCGCGGCTGCGCGCCTGCCGCCAAGCCCGCAAACGGTTGCCGAGATCCAAATCGTGGTTCGCCAAAATGGCCACCGCGAGCAGTGCCGCATTGGCCGCTCCCGGCTGGCCGATGGCCAGCGTGGCCACCGGCACCCCCTTTGGCATTTGCACAATGGAGAGCAACGAATCAATCCCTTGCAAGCATGTCGACGGGACAGGCACAGCCAGAACCGGAAGGATCGTTTTGGCAGCCAACATGCCGGGCAAATGCGCAGCGCCGCCGGCGGCCGCGATGATGATCTTCAGCCCCCGTGGTTCCGCTTCCTCGGCATATTGGAAAAGCCAGTCGGGAGTCCGGTGAGCCGAAACGACGCGCGCCTCGTGTGGAATTGCAAACTCTCGCAACAGATCAAGGCACGGGCGGAGCACTTCGGCATCGCTTTTGCTGCCCATAACCACGCCGACAAGGGGGGAGCCGTTCACCTTGCCGATTATCCCATGCCTGTGGGGTCCACACCACGAGCTGGGCCTCTAAGCTCGGATTTCCAGACGAGCCGTCTCTGCAAGGCCTGGCAGTTCGGCTGTGGTCAGAACGCGGATCTTATATCGCTGCATCGTGCCGACTGCGTACTCGTAGCGTAAATTACTCTCCTCGTCCGGTTCACCATCACCGTCCGGCCAGCGGATGGGTTCAATGATCGCAGTCAACAGAAGCTCCGTCTTTTCGACTCGCTTAATCCCTGCTCTTAGGCTTGGCGCGCTGAAAGCCAGAAGCTTGGCCTCCGCGGCATCGGTTTCAAGGGATATCGCGTGGAACATTTTCATCGTTCCATTGCGGTAACCGCAGTCGATCCGCAACGGATCGCCGGGACGAGTGTAGCGAGAGGCGGCGATATTTTTGCGCATGAGAGCCCAAACCCCTGCCTCCTCAAAGCTCGTCCGCATGGCGGCGAGGATAGAGGATCGGCCGCTGCGCTGCTGAGTCCTCTCCCGGCGAGGGTTTTCGACGTAGAGCCGCATAAGATCTTCGATACCGGCCAGAATGGAATCTGCGAGATGGGCTTTGCTTCCGGTGATTTGCACGCTGTTAGACAGCGAGTCCTGAAGCCGGCTCAGGATCGGTCGGGGATTGTGGTTGGATTCTGCGCCCAGGCGCTGCCCGATTTCAATTTCGAGCGCTTCCAGCATTTGGGTGTCTGCATCCGGGTCCAGACATCGGACCCGGCTCCAATCGCGGGTAAAGCGCAGCACGCTTTGTTCCCCTGACCGCAACACCACTCCGATGTTCACAAACTCGTTCTTCACCGGATCGGGCACATAACGGATGAGTTGAAACTCACACGGCATCCTGTCCGGCATCTATGTCCTTACCCCCCTCACCCCGCCTCACTATCTTGTACCCATTCCCATCCGCCTGCTCGACCCCTCTGATTCTTTTCCCCCTCCCTCCCCCAATTAGGAAAAGGCCTTCTCGCCGATTCCCTGAAAGCCACAATCGAATCTCGAACTCGCGTGCGCCGCGTTAGCAGGCGCTCTACCAATGCCTCCAGCGCGCTGAGATCCCCCCCATACCACTCCGGCGGAATCAGCTCCGCAATGTTCCATGCAGTTTCTTCGGGAAAGCTTTCGATACGGCTAAGCCACGGCTCGAAACTGTCCCAGCCGGCCACGTCGCGGTACACAGAATTC
>Ga0335073_10004135_pt1 | contig 20290 bp, 20 predicted proteins | sample Lox_Sample_22_FD_207093 | JGI IMG/M metagenome (GOLD analysis project Ga0335073, IMG submission 207093) | Soil microbial communities from Loxahatchee National Wildlife Refuge, Florida, United States - Lox_Sample_2.2 | ecosystem: Environmental > Terrestrial > Soil > Wetlands | place: USA...
ACTTGTTGTGGAGATATTGTGGTCTCAATTTCGTGATTTTTGGTGAGAAAACGGCTGCGCGGCTCGCTTGTGTGCGCGACTCGCTTGTGAAATACGTTACGGAGATGCGCGTCAAAAGTTTTGCCCAGGCATCAAGGCATCAACAGCTTTATGCCTTACCAGCGTAGCTAAAAGAATAGGGGTAGGGCCCCGTAATTAGTGAGACCTCGCCATTCTTAGGGCGTCACTCCACCAATGTGGCCGCGGCTGTCTATTGATGCCTGAGGAATATTTATTTATGCCTGAGCAAGACTTTTGACGCGCATCTCCGTACTCCTTCTCAGAAATGCGCTGAGTCATCAATCAATTGCTTTGCTGCGGGCCGCTTCAAGCTCCAGGCAAGCGATTCCAATCAGCGTCACGAAGAGCATACTTTGCATCTGTGTTCAACTTCTTACACCCATTCAACTGTCGAAGCTCGTGCATAGTTTGTTCCTCAAGAAACTTTGCCTCGGAATTCCTTGTCTACGGGTCCTAACTTTCGCACTCACGCTCCGCTTTCCCCATCTCTACCATGTCTGACGATGATGATTTTATGCAAGATTCGGAGCAGGAAGAGTAAGTACCTGTCCACCAGAGTTATTCAATAGTGGATTAACCAGCCCTAGTTATGATTTCGAGTACGAGGACGACGACGAAGAACAGGGTGGAGATGTGGACATCGAGAACAAGTACTACAACGCGAAACAGATGAAGGCGGATAACCCTGAGGAAGCTATAGAAGAGTTTTTAGGAGTTCTAGCATTAGAACCTGAAAAAGGCGACTGGGGTTTCAAAGGCTTGAAGCAAGCAATCAAGCTTGAATTCAAGTTGAAGCGCTATGCGAATGCCGTTGAGCATTACCGCGAGTTGCTCAGCTATGTCAAGTCCGCCGTAACGCGAAATTATTCAGAAAAGTCGATCAACAACATGCTTGACTACATAGAGAAGACTTCCGAAGACGATGAGGCGAACAGCACGATCGAGAAATTCTATTCGCTGACTCTCGACTCCTTCCAAAGCACGAACAATGAACGGTTATGGCTCAAGACGAACATAAAGCTCGCACGACTGTGGTTCGCCCAGAAAAACTATCGACAGCTCACCGAGAAGCTAAGAGAGTTGCATAAGGCTTGTCAAAGAGATGATGGAACGGATGACCCAAGCAAAGGAACTTGGTCATTGGAGGTGTATGCGCTAGAGATTCAAATGTACGCCGAGACTAGAAACAACAAACGGCTGAAAGCTCTTTATCAGCGAGCGCTTCGAGTGAGATCGGCGGTGCCTCATCCGAAGATCATGGGAATCATTCGAGAATGCGGAGGGAAAATGCACATGAGTGAAGAGAATTGGAAAGAAGCACAAAGCGACTTCTTCGAAAGTTTCCGCAACTACGACGAGGCTGGCTCTTTGCAGCGCATCCAAGTGCTCAAATATCTTGTCCTCACCACTATGCTCATGAGATCGGACATTAACCCATTTGATTCCCAAGAAACAAAGCCGTACAAAAACGACCCGCGCATCGCAGCCATGACCGATCTTGTGGACACCTATCAGAGGGACGACATCCATGGTTACGAAAAGATCCTACAGACAAACCAAGATCTCCTAGCCGATCCCTTCATCGCGGAGAACATTGATGAGGTTACGCGCAACATACGCACCAAAGCTATTTTGAAGCTAGTTGCACCTTACACCCGTTTCACACTGTCTTTCATTTCCAAGCAGCTCAAGATCACGCTGCCGGAGGTGCAGGATATTTTGGGTTTCCTTATTGTGGACAAAAAACTACGGGGCAAGATCAACCAACAGGATGGTACGGTGGAGGTCGAGAGCAGTACAGACATTGACCGAGTCAATGCCGTTCGAGATTGGAGTGAAGCGATAGGTTCGCTTTGGGCCACCGTTGTGAACGATGGCGAACTCAGATCTGAGGAACCTTCGGCATCCCTAGGACCGGGTTACGGGGCTTCTTTCGTGGCACCGTCGTCGCTTTCCCAAGGAGTTAGTGGTGCGGGTAGATTAAGATCTGGTGGAAAGGCAAAGGCTCCTGGGGGAAAGAAGCCGTGATAACGTCCGAGAGGATGACTTGCATCGGCCATCTGCAGCCATCTGTAGCAGTTCAGTGGAAATCGGAGGGTTTGTTTGGGGAAGACAAGCACCTTCAGAGTGGACCTCCAGTCTTACAATTCTACGTCTGCACGGCAACTAATCCGACTCGATCAGTTGAGACCTGCTGCTCGATCGTACAGAAGGAGGCAGTAATGACCACTTTTGGTGAAACGTGTGGATTTCAATGAGTTATCCTGAAAGAGGCATGTCGCCGGGTCTCGCAGTACTACCGGCATTGATAGATCAAAGCAGCACGCCTGATGAGCATCACGGGGTAGTAGCCCGAAGAAATGTATTCGGATGGGAAACAACTAGTTTCTTGATGCGTGTCTAGCGTCATCTCGTGAACAATGTTCGTCTTCCTTTCACCTCCCACCATCCTCCCTTGAGCGCTTACCTAACACGTTGTTTTCGCCTTGGCTGTACCACGGTGGTGGTAGTAGAGCGGCGCCATGCTGCATGTGCCGGGGAGTACGGAGACGGTGGTTGGCCGTCAGCAGAGATGTGCATATGTGCCTCAATGTGGACGCGATGGTGAGGTGTTCGAAAGCTGTTCGGCGCAAGGCGTCGTATCTTTTACTATTTGCTCAGCCGATCGCTGGGCCGCGACAGCCAGCAGAAAATTTTCTTCGGCACATCCTTTGCTCAGTACAAGGTTCCACCTGGGGCTGTCATCGGTCATCCTGTCGTGCACAAGGCAATGCTCGCAGTTCAGAAGCTGCCCTTTGCTGAGCCAACTCTACTCTGGTGCTACTTCCGTAGCCACAGTTTCATTACGGTAGCTTAGATTGTGTCGCAGAAGCCCTTTTGTGCCTGGCAGTGAGCAGAGACAGACGATCTTGAGTGCACAGATCGATTGTGGTGTAGCCAGATATATTGCCGGCAACGGACGTAGTACAGAATCCAAAGGCATGGAGTCAGCGCATACTAAAAGTCGGTTGTTCTATCGGAGAAGTCCATCCCACGCATACGTGTGCTTCGAACGGACGGCCGAGGGTGACCTTGAAGCTTTGCTGCTGTTATACACTTTTGCTGCGGTGCACTGGCACATAGCCTGCCGATTTCGTTGCTGCTTCCGGCCACCAAACCTTCATCGAACAGGTGATTTTCAGGCGTTGAATCGCATTTCAGCGGCAGCAGCGCAAGATACATCATCCACAAAGCAAGCTCATCGTCGGCAGCGCAGCGATAAAACAATGTTCTTTTCGTCGACGCCGTTCGCGGAGGCAGAGGGTAGAGGCCATGCAGATCCTGGAAGAGTGGGGTTCAGCGGCGCCCATGCCCATCTTCATCTCCCACGGCTGCCGCGCCCACTCTCGCGTCTTCACTCCCATTCCATGGGTCTTGCCGCAGCCGACTACTGCTCTTCTTTCCACTACAATCGGCTGCCCGTCGCCTTCACCATGGCAGCCTACGAGAGTCGACAGGACGAGCTCGCTCAATTCCAGGAGCTCTCCAACAAGTGGGAACCCGAGGCCACGGTAGGATTGACATGTCGAGCTCTCGTGTGAGCAGTTTCGCTGATTGGACATTAGGGCCCGCTTGTCAGTGAGCGTCTATCGAGCAGCAACATCACGGCAGAGTATGCCAATGCCGACCCCATATTTCAGGCCAAGACCGCGGTATGTGCTGTGGAGCGAGTGTTGCATTGCAATCACTTAACTGTTGCCAGGCTCTGCCGCAGAAGTACGTTCAAATGCGGACCTGTCGAGGTGATGGGCTCTGCGGTTGGCGGGGTACGTCGACGTTACTCACTACTTCATCTTGGTGTTGAGTCGCTGACAAGAGGCCATTAGCTACAATCTTTGGCTATTTCGAATCCCTCCTCCGCGTTGGTGACAAGAACAAGTTTGCTGAGGAGGAAACGCGCCTCAAGTCCCTTCACAATATCCTGAATCAGGTTGGCTTTCAAGAGTACCTGTACGAACAATTCGCGGACGACACCTTTCAGCTTCTGCAAGAGACGGCAGCTTCAATTGGCCTTCCTGATGACGGAGCACCTCTTTTGGCCGCATTCAATGACGATAACCGCTCAAAGAGCATTATTACCTACTTTAAGGTATGTCTTCATCACTGCCTCGCGACTTCAGAGCCTTGCCCGATACTGATCTTCTACAAGTGCTTGACTTCGGCGTGGTTGCAAACCCATCCAGACCAGTTTCAGTCCTTCGTCGATCAACCTCTTCAAGCCTACTGTGCCGCCCGTATCGAGCCTACCATGTGCGAGATCGAACATGTTGGAATGAGTGCTCTTGTTGACATGTTGGTCAAGCCAGCTGGTACAATGGTGGAGATTTTGTATCTTGATCGTTCTCCTGGTACGGTAGCCAATACATTCCGCTGGGAACCCGTCGATCAAAACGGAATACCGTTGCCCAGTCCTCCTGCCATCAGGCTTCTCTACAGACCGTAAGTGTCATTGAAATTATGTCCAACGCATCTCTGATTAGTACGCAGTGGCCATTATGATATCCTCTACAAAGCTGAAGATATTCCGGCTCCAAAAGACCTTGTCGTTGCACTACAGCATGCCTCGACAGAACACTATCACTCTTCTGCGCCATTTAGCTTCGGAAGTTACGAGATCCCAGGCATGTCTGTTTTCAATGGTCCAAACGTTACTTGGTCACCCAGTGCGCCGTATGAGTTCGTCAGCGCGGATGTGACGACTTCAATGGCACATCAAGTTCCCCGCTCGGCGCCAACACCTACATACGCTCCGACTCCCATGATCTCGCCTCCAGAGTACTTCTCACGGCCGCTCTCTGTGGAATCACCAACGTCGCCGATGTCAATGACGTTTCAGTCTAGTCTCCGTCATCCTATGACTGCAGACAATGGCGGACCATTCCGACATTCGATCTGGGAGTACGAGCACAACTTAACACCGGCGCCAGCATTTTCATCGTCATGCCAAACTTCCATCTTCAAAAAGTGTGTAGAATAATGCAACCTATGCTCTGTTTAGCGATAACTGACTGGTTTCTGCAGCTCGCACTACAACACTGCACACTTCAACAATCCGGACTTTGAGCCCGAACAGTGGCAGCCTGGGGCGGACTATCTACCGAGTGAACGCTCACGCAAGAAAAGTCGTGCGGAGCTGTAACCGCGCTGGCCGTCCAGTTAACCGACCGCTGGATCTTACGTGCCCGTATTCTTACCCAAGATTCACTCCTTATTCGCAGTCCCTTACTTTGACTCGGACACGATGATGAAATGCATTTTTAGCCCGCGCACTGCATAGCGATGGTATGAGATGAACTGACGAAAAAGTTTCCTTTTTGAACGACTGATACGACAACGGCGGCGTTCTTCTACAAGTATTCTTCGGCCCAATTTCTTAACCACCAAGAACCAGAGCCCAAAACCCGACACTACACAAGGCGCTTATGGTAACTGGCGCTCAACTCAGCCCTTACGGGCCATTCTTGGAGCTTCGACGGTAGACTGATAAATGGGGAAGACAAGAGATTTTCCATATCTTTCAATTACTGGCTATGGCATTTGGACGGCGGGATATATACCGACGTAGCAAGAATGGAAATATTTCTTAAATTCTTGATCCTAAATTGAATATACTTGGCAGAATCGACTCGAATCTGATTCACAACTTCGGCGGAAAATGATGAAAATCATCGAAGTAGATGTCCGCCTATAGGAGCACGGTCGTTTGTAGCTCTTTGAGAATGCCATGGAGCCCACCAGACATTATCAAGAATATGAAGAGGTAAGCAACTTGCCATGCCAGACGGGGTTTTGTTTCGAAACATGTTTGGTCGGCCCGACGGAGCTACGATCTGGCAGGTGTTTCGCTCCTCCACTTGCAGGCGGCGATCTGCGTATAGAGTCACACTCGAACTCCCATCAGCGCTACTCCAGTCCCCGGCCATGATCCACGCGGTTCACGCGACCCTGTCGCCAGTACCGCCGTGAGTGGCTCGAGAGTGGGTAGAAGGCTGCCCGAAGCAGAAAGAGTCGAGCCCATGACGTACGTCCGTCCACCCCCACCATCATCAATCGTAGACGAACTTGAAACCACCTGCTATGATCTTTGTCCAAGAAATTTGTTATAATTCCAGCAAACCCAAACCATCTCCTCGCCATTTTTAATTTTCTCCAATTTTCCCAAGTTGCAAGTCGAACAAAGCGTCTCTTTGCCTAGTCCCTTGCAGAAAAAGACCTTAAAAAAGATTTCCCAACCTCCCCACCTTGCTTCCTGCAAGCTCTTAAATTGGCTACATCATCACATACCTTCGTACCAAAATGGCTGCGAGTAAGTCTCCTAAGCTATATTCTCTGCTATGCCGGTTTTGCCAACGTCGTATCACATAGGACCTCTCTTCGCAGTCGCATCCATCATCCTCCTCGCCGGCGCCATACTGTTACAATTCCTTGTGATCTTGTCCGGCACAACCGAAGGCAACCCAGAGAACCAAATCTACTTCCTGCAGAGTTCGACAAATGGCATTCCGGGAGCTCGCAATCCGTCGCGCTGGACCTTCTTCAGCATCTGCGGCGTGGACTCGAACAACCACAACACCAACTGCGGCGACGTGGTCCCAGCTCTGCCGTTCGACCCGCCCAACAAGCACGACTTCAACACGACAATCGGCATCCCGAGCCAGTTCATCGGCACCAAGCACTACTTCCTGCTGTCGCGCTTCGCCTTCGTCTTCTACCTGATCTCGGTGGTATTCGCAGCCATCGCTCTGCTGACCTCGGTGCTGGCGCTATGCACCCGCCTCGGCTCCTACTTCTCGGGCTTCAACACGGCCGTCGCGCTGTTCTTCCAGGGCATCGCGGCGGCCTTGACAACCGCCTGGGTCGTCCAGGGCCGCAATGCGTTCCGCTCATCCGGCCAGACCGCCGGCGTCGGTGAGAAGGCAATGGCTTTCATTTGGACCGCTTTCGCCTGCTTTTTCCTCGCCACCATCACGTTTTGCGTCGGTGGTTCCGCGCGCCATGATAGTGGCTATACCGCACGTAGGAGGACCGGAGTGTTCGGCCGGAAGAGGTCGACTAGGAGCAGGGCCAGCTTCGTTAGCGACAGGAATGGTGGGATTAAGGACGACTACGCTTGAGACGTACGTTGCTTGTGACCGGAGGGAGGTGACTCGTGTACCTTTCTTGATCCAAGAGAGTTCGGTGTTGGGAGATGATTGACGATTGCATGCTACTGGGCGCTGTTGATCATCACTGTCTTATGTTGCAAAGCATATGTTCGGTTCGTTATTACGCACTGTAACAACTAGTCTCAGATATCTCCTTACTACTATTCCTAATGAATTCTTCTGTTCTTTGAGCAGAAAAGTCTTCATACCCATACATGCACTTCTCGAGATAGCTAGCCCATATATCACTTTTAAATTCATGACACGTTTGCTGCCACTCGGTCCATATAGTTGCTAGTGAACATGGATGGTATGCTCTGTACTTTCAATTAAAACTTTCGACGTTTTCCTCTCTGCACCGAAGCTACAAACAGCATCTACAGAATTTATATACGATAATCAACTGCTTTGCTCTCGAAATGAGATTTATAGCAAGAACATTAAAAGTTATTTAACCTACCAACGTTCAACCTTCAGCAAAGTCACGATACAGCTTACGGTCGAACACGTGATCCATGACTCGGGATCGATATGCTCCGTAACGCCTTGTCTTCTGTAATTATTCACGAACGAGAGAAATTAGCCATGGCAACTGCTATTTGGCCTCCGGTCAGTGACGAATATCTGCGTACAGAAGAGAAGAAGTCTTTGGTAAGTTGAGGGCCGAACCGGAGCTTGGGAAGACGCAAGTTCTTACTCCTATAGGCAAATGAGCTTGACTGGCTGCTAGACTCGATCCAAGAGAGTCTCCGGTCGCTCAAAGCCGGCCTCGAAGAATGCCGATCGTTACTTGCACCGACAGAATATGGTTCCACTCTTGTTCTTTCATCTTTGCGGTCTGAAGCCGTGAAAGGGTTTGTGACGCGCAATGGCAGCCGTATCACAAAGGGAGTATGTATATCCGCTGTGGTCTGTATGGACTCGAAAATTAATCGTTCACAGGACATTAAGCTTCGCCTACAATCGCTTCCGCCCCCGAAAGGTTCCCAGAGCTATCCTCTCGTCGTTTCCACCTCGCCTCAAGCCCCGACACTTGTTCTAGATCAGCTCACATCTGTCCAAACACTTATCAACGAATGCCTCAACGTAATCGATGCAAGTACATGGGGCGGAGATCCCAAGAACGCAAGTTTTATAGCAGGCCAGCTGCGGTTGCTAGACATGAACATTCAGCAAGCAAAGCAAGCACTAAAAGGCGGCGACAGCAACCAGCCTGCGTGGTGGCAAAGCCCGGTCGACGAGACAATCTTCGAGCCGAATCTGCCGTCTACGCTCTCGTTCTACCTGTCTATATACGAGGCTGCGTTGCTGCTGGAAGTGCGAACTTTGGATCCCGTCGTCCCGACGAAGACGCATTCCACCATGAGCTTCCGCGAGCAGCTGGCAGTTGCGCTGGGAGGGACGAGAGCGCTGCTGCATGACGAGGGAGATGAGGTCTTCATGTACAAGGGCAATGAAGTTAGGGTTAGAGAGAAGGTGAGGGTTGAGAGTCAAGATCCAAGCTTGATGGCAGCAATGGCGAAGTTGAATGCGCTTGAGAGGACATTGGGTTTGGTCCGAGCAGCTTTGGACGTTGCGATGGGCACAGATCGCGATTGAGCATGCAATTGCACTGTAGAGAAGGCAAATCATTCACTTCCAAGATTTCAGTCATCTTGGTGCGGATCGCGGCAATTTGGCCAGCCAAAGAACTTGATGCCGACTCCTCCAGCTTGCTAGTGAAGCCGAATGTTAAACTGCTCTCAGAAATAATAAGTTTGGATATACCAAACGTTGTTAGGTTCTTAGATGTAGGGATTAAAAGACTCCTGAAGGATTTGGGACGTGCCTGAATGATGCGATATCTGATAGCGCGGCGTTTCCGCGGGAGCCACGGAAAACGATTCGTCAAAGCCAAAACCATTTTTTTTCTTCTGATTGCGATTTGCACGAGCAATAGAAGGATCCCATCTAACGACTATTCTCGCTCAAAGATACGATCCATGTAGGCTTAGATTTCGTTTTCTTATTTCAACCTGGTGCTGGCTGTGCCGCTTTCCCTTCCCTTCTACATAATTCGTTTCCTTTCATGCGGCAGTCTTAGAATTCAATCGTCTTTTGTGATCTATACGCTTCGCCAGCCATGCCACCTTCTCTCCTCACGGCGGTTGATTCCACCAGCCATATTCATCTTATAATTGGCTCAAATCCTCTTGCCGGGGCTCGCTGTGCGCGCTCTGTAGAGGTAGGGGCTACAGCGAAGCTCATTGCACCTAAAGAAAGCCGTGTTCACTATGGGCTATTAAAACGGATAGAAGAAGGTCAGGTTGAATGGATCAAGCGAGAGTTCAGAGATGATGATCTCACGATTCTCGGGCGTGAGGAAGTGGAACACGTCGTGGACGCTGTATTTGTCACATTGGGAGCTCGGCATCCGTTGAGTACGAGTTGTATGCACTTTCTAAGTTTCTATCCAACTAATAAAAGCTAGGCAGTCACATATCCACGCTTTGCAAGCGTCTTCGCATACCAGTCAATGTCGCAGATGCACCATCTCTATGCACGTTTACCTTACTGAGCGTGTACAGTGATGGACCGCTTCAGATTGGAATAACGACGTCTGGAAGTGGGTGCAAATTGGCTTCGAGAGTGAAACGAGAAATCGCCTCATGTTTGCCGCCAAATCTGGGATCAGCAGTGGAGAAGTTGGGGCATTTAAGACGGCAAATTCGCGCGGAAGACAACGCGCAGCAAAATCTTCAAGCAGATGAGATCGATGATGTTGAAGAAGACACAGGCCAACCGGCGAACTTCAATCGTTTGGTCAACATAGAACACGTTGAAGCTGTAAGACTGCGGCGGATGCGTTGGCTGTCGCAAATTTGCGAATATTGGCCTTTGAAGAAGTTAGCCGGGATATCAAACGAAGACATGGCAACCCTACTCTTATCCTACAAAGAGCATTCAGCACGTTCTACCGAATCTTCATCATTTGTTCCTATGGACGGTCATGTTACCAAGCGAAAAGGAACGATCATTTTAGCAGGCTCGGGGCCGGGAAGTCCCAACTTACTTACAGATGCCACTCTCGCTGCAATTCGCAATGCAGATGTAGTCCTTGCCGATAAGCTTGTCCCGTCTGCCGTCTTAGATCTCATACCGCGACGAACAACAGTTCACATTGCGCGAAAGTTCCCCGGCAATGCTGACGCCGCACAAGACGAGCTTTTGGAGCTTGGGCTGCGAGTCCTCGAAAGCGGAAAACTGGTTTTACGGCTCAAGCAAGGCGATCCATTCCTTTTCGGCCGAGGGGGAGAAGAAGTGCTTTGGTTCAGGGCGCGTGGCTTCGAAGCTGTCGTTCTGCCAGGTATTACCAGCGCGCTTTCCGCACCGCTGTTCGCCGGAATTCCCGTGACCCAGCGAGACATCAGTGATGAGGTACTCATTTGTACTGGAACTGGAAAGAAAGGGAAGAGCCCGGAACCTCCAGAGTTCAAACGCAGTCGCACTGTGGTCTTCTTGATGGCGCTACATCGGCTTCCCACCCTAATTGAATCACTGACCTCCGAAGAATCGCCACCAACCTCAACAAGTGGATCAGCCCATGCACCATCTCTTGACGAAAATGGGATAGATGTCACGTCAGGAAAATCTACGAAGCCTTGCTGGCCAGTGACCACACCTTGCGCAATCGTAGAGCGCGCATCCTGTCGCGACCAACGGGTAATCAGATCTACTTTGGAATATATCTGTACAGCCGTCGAAGAGCTTGGAAGTCAGCCACCGGGACTGCTCGTTGTTGGAGAATCTTGTAGAGCGTTACAGGTAATTGAGAAACGTGAAAAGTGGAGGGTGGAGGAAGGACTGTCCAGCCTTGCGCAGTTTGAATGGCTCACGACGACGGCCGAAGGAGCTGGGACCGGATACACAGAAGACCGTGTGAATAGACGTGGAGATTAAGACGGCCTGCAACTCAGTGAAAGCGTTGCGTCTGATTAAAATCATTTCAACGACTCATGATGGAAAGTAGAGAGGTTCCTAGGGAGGCGATTACTCACACGTAGGTTTATATATACTTGGGAACTGTGCCCGCCATAAGCAAGGAAGAATGTAGACATCGAGCATTCGATATTGAGCCTTTCATTCTGACCACGAAGCAAATCTGAAATGCTCTTTCTCTGTAATTGAACCCACTAACCGCTAAAATTCTGTCTCCCCTTGCGATAGAGCTCATAGCTCTCTCATGCGCCGCTAAGCTCTTGATCACCGTGTCCAAACGCGACCATACAATCGAGAGCAGGCCCATGAATTGCTAACTTCAACAATGCTACTCTTCTACAAGATCGATCAACAGCTCTCTTGAGAACGCCTACGATGCTATCCGTCTGCTTGGGTTATTCTGGAAGATTGCTACCCCATTTCCAACCGCCACCATGGGCGTCATCAGCCTTTTGATCGCCTACCTGCTTGGAGGACTCACCTTCCTTCCAGCACTCGCTGTCCTCGCCTACTACGCGTTCACCGTTTCTTACGCTGCTGATTCCTCTCTACCCTCCGACTCTCTTCCCCGGCCAACATGGGATGATGAAGACATACTCAGAAAAGATGCAGAGGGCCTTCCTCCAGAAGTGAAGCTTCGCGCGCGTAACGATGAGGCTGCCTCTGGTTATTTTGCCGTCACAAGAGAATACGTACCTGGTGGGATCAGTGGCAAACCTCCCGAGCGTCAGACAGCTGCGGGAGGTGCTGTCGCTGTAGAAAGCCCGAGTGTCTATCAAAGCATGTACCGGAGTATCTTTGATCGAAACAGGCAGTCTGGACCGTCCATGGAAACAAACAGAGGCAACGTGAGAGCTAATAGAAGAGCCAAAAATGTCTTCTTTATCGCCTTGAGGTCCGTACCCCTAGCTTTTCATAGATGGCATGAGCTAACTTAAGTAGATTGGCACACCTCATGTTGTACGACGATGAGGATCAGATGGAGGTTCGATACGTGATCGCTCTGGAGCAGTACGACATTGATATCTACGGATCAGAGGAGAACATTCTCGAGGGCGAACTATTCGTAAAGAGAAATTGCATACGGCTTAGGAGAAGAAAGACAGTGGATGACCTGTCTACAGACAGCAAACCCTTCTTTCTCTACTGCGACAATTGTTCTCAGAAGGAAGACTTTTATCACGCCATGGTTCATGCTCAACAGCCGCATCCGGTTCCATTGCAGTTCGAACACGATCACATAGTCAAGTTAGTTCGACTTTTGCACTCTTCAGAGGACACTGTGCAAACGAGATGGTTGAACGCCCTCCTTGGAAGGTTATTTCTGTCGCTATACAAAACTACTGAGCTTCCAGCATTTATCAGTTCCAAAATCGCAAAGAAAATATCAAGAGTTCAAAAGCCTGCCTTCATCGAGCGGACAGAGCTCCGCAAGATCGACCTGGGCGACTCTGCTCCACTGGTTACAAATCCAAAGCTCAAGGAACTCAACCTTGATGGCGATGTTACCCTCGAAGCTGACATCAAATATTATGGTAACTTTCGTCTCGAGATATCTGCCGTTGCAAAGATCGATCTTGGTCAACGTTTCAAGCCAAGGGAAGTCACACTCATGTTGGCAGCAATACTGAAGAGCCTCGAGGGACACGTTCTTTTCCGAATCAAGCCACCACCAAGCAATCGTATCTGGTTCTCCTTTGAAACAATGCCGAAGCTTGATCTGGTCATTGAGCCCGTCGTAAGCACTCGCCAAATCACCTATGGTATTATTCTCCGGGCTATTGAAAGTCGCATTCGCGAAGTCATTGGCGATTCACTTGTCCAACCATACTGGGACGATGTTGGGTTCCTTCCTACAAACACACATCCGCGAAGAGGTGGACTGTGGGCAGACACATTATCGGATTCGCTGGCAGCCGAACACCCTACTGACCAGACGCTGTCGGGAGTGCCTAGTGACCAAGTTTCAGAGCCAAATGAGATATCCAATGAGGATGATGCGGTAGCATTACCATACGCAGAACTTATCTCTGGGGAGAAAACCATGAGCATGCCCATTCTTCCCGCCAACGCCGAGTTTGAGTCTCACAGCCGAAAATCGTCTCGAGATTCCACTCCAGCCCGCAACGGTAGAACATTCTTCAACTCCGCAGGTACGAGGTCGGCTGGAAGACCGTCTGTAAAACCCAGAGAATCAAATCGCTCCAAGTCCTACGCATCATCTACCAAATCAACCACCACAGACGATACAGTAATGACAGGAGATTCGATTAATGGGCACCATTCCGGAGATCTTCTAATAGCCACACCACCGGAACTCTCACAAGAGAGCGAATCGGCAGAGGAGTTGTTAGAATCAAACGGAAATGGATCCAAGTCAACCATCCCCAATCAACCAGAATCACAGACTTCATTATCGCTACCTTTGGAGATGGAAGATTCAGCTACACGCATTGACCAGCAAGACGACACAGCCAGAGGTGCAAGCAGTTCGGGCTTGCCTTCCAGGTCTTTGAGTGGCCAGAGCAACCTTCACTCTGATAAAGCTTCGACCCGTTCTTCCGGATCGGTAAAGCGTCAGACCTTGGCTACGACAGCAGCATCTGCCACAGCGACAGCGGCCAAATGGGGATACGATATGCTACAACGCAGAAAAGCTGCGGCTGCAGCTGCTCGCGCTCAACGCCAAGCTAGTTTGTCGCAGGCTGATCTGGCGAACGAAACATTATCAAACGAGAACTTTCCTAGTAGTACTACATCGATCGATGAATCGCCTGTGCAGGCAGAACCAAGCCAGCCGATGGGTCGAGGCCAGCCTCTCCCACCACCAGGACAGCCGCTGCCAGGCCCACGCCAAGCGCGTCGCCAATGGAATGTCGCGCCTTTTGGCGGCATGACGAAGCGAAAGCCTGTGCCAAGCAGAAGTGGCAGCGTTCAGACAACAGACAGCACAGGTGTGTCAAGCGGCGTGCAATCACCAAGCGTTTCTCAACTCCATGTGCACAGGCGACAAGAGAGTGGTGACTCTGCGCTTTCTGCCAACGACAGTCAACTCGTGCAGACTGTAGAGGATGCTGCTGTGAACGACGATTCCTTGATCTCCCTCGAAGACCCTGATTTGCAAGTGGACTCGCTGCCGCCTCCGCTCCCTCCACGCGCACCAGAGACGGATCATGAAGATGAACATGCTGAGCAGCCGTCGGGTAAGGACGTACCAGAACAAAAGGAGGACGTACCTCAGTATTCAGAGCTGAGCGTTGTGGAAGAACCCACCTCGATTGAAACGCGCCCAGAAAATGTTGGGACCTTAGGTACGACTGCAGAAACCGATTTTGGAGATTGGGAGGAGAACGCTCCTGAGTCTCCGGTGGTGGGCGAAGAGCACGACGAAGATGAGCAGCACGAGAATCATACAACGCAGCACATCTTCGAGCTCTCACATGAAGACGACCAAGAAACTTATGAAAGCAAAGATGTGGTGCAGATATCGTCGCAAAATGACGCCAGCAGTCCATCTGTAGATGTATCCGGAGCAGAGCGAGAAGATTACCATGATGGAAAAAGGGAAATACCTGAACATACATCAGATGAAGACGGGGTCAAGACAACACCAGAAGCAGAGGCACTCAAAATGGACCCAGAAGAGAAATCGCTCAAGGTGCCATCAGAACACGAGGGACCAAAGGCGCCATCAGTGGAAGAGTCAGTAGCGCCAGCTTCACTCGAAGAGTGAAGCTATGACTGACTTAGGCGTATTGCATGGCATTGGAGTATGATCGAATTCGGTTGAGATGATCGCTTCCTTTACTGTGGTGACAAGAATACATGGGAGCGAGTATATATAGCTAGAGAGCATCGCCTCAATGGGAAAAAATCTCCATTCGATTGTCGCATCCAGATTATCTCGCCACTGACTAGCGAGATCTTTGACTGCTTGCACGATGAGACCGAAGAGTTTTTAAAGGAAGCAAATCTAGTTCATGGATTTATGCATTCGAGATGGATTGAGCTACCACGATTGCTAATAAATTTGAATAGTCATAGCCTTTTGACGCCGTTGCAAGAACCGTCTGATTTGTACAGACGCCTTTCAATATGCATCTACTCCTCCTCCTCTTCGCCGCCCTCATCATCCTTCTTCTCCGCTGCCTTGGCCTTCTTTCTTCTCACGCGACCAGGACGACCACCGCCGAAGGGAGAGGTGAGGGCGAAATCAATGTGTTTTTGCGAGTCGAGACGGACGATGAACGAAGGAACGTTGACGATCTGCTTGCCAACCCTGAACATTGAGTCAGTAAATGTCATCCAACGAGTTTCGGAAGTGTTCAACATACCGGATGTGCCTCTGTCTGATCAGGACGCGGGCGTGATGAATGCTCTTTGCCAGGCCGAGCTTGTACACGCAAGTCTGCAACCGACGCTCTAAGAAGTCTTCGACCTTGAGCGCCAACACGTAATCGAGCTTCATGCGGGATTCGTCGAGTACGCCAACGCGAACTAGACGGCGGATGAGAGCATTGCCTTCGAAGAGACGCTTCGGGTCCTTTTCGTCGAGTGTCAAGAGCTCACTGGAGTTGGGATTAGCCGATGCTCAAGTTTCTCTGTCATTCTTTGGTGAACGACTTACCGAGCAGCACGACGGATTTTGGACAGTGTGAGTTGCACACGCCATACTTCTCGCTTGTTTCGCAGACCGTATTCGCCGACAGTCTTCAATTCGGAGTCGCTGTGAGAGAAGTGTTAGCTAGTTGATCCAATGCTATTGACAGCGTGGAACGCCGCAAGCAAAATAGTAACATACAGTCGTGCGGACTCGAAGGGCCGACGAGGGACCTTGTAGGTCTTGCTGTAAGACCTAGGAGCCATGTCGTTTGTTGTTGATGGACTAATAAAGGTGGTGATTGTCGTGTGGTTTACATTCTTCGCTTCCTTATAAAATGTGGGCCGAGGTTTAGCCGGCCCACGACATATTCCCACCGCGAAATTAAACCACAAACCTCACACATCGCCGCCATTACATCTACGAAGGTAAACTCCAATCGCAATAGACAAGATATTGAAATTGTATTGACATCTCATCATCAGTCGCCATGGGTCACTCAGGAGGTCTCCGGTCGGGCACGAGGTAAGTTGATTCCGGTCGGAACATACCAGGTTCCCGAAATACTAACAAACCCAAGATATGCCTTCAGCCGCGGTTTCAAGAAGAAGGGATACATTCCATTGTCAACATATCTAAAAACCTACCGTGTCGGTGATATCGTTGATATCGTTACGAATGGCGCAGTGCAAAAAGGTGAGTTCCATCACATCTACAGGAAAACTCTTTGATACTGATAATTGGCGTAGGCATGCCTTACAAGGTCTATCACGGCAAGACTGGCGTCGTATACAACGTCACAAAATCTGCAGTCGGCGTTATCTGCCATAAGCAGGTCGGCAACCGCTACCTCGAGAAGCGAATCAACGTCCGGATCGAGCACGTCAAGCACTCCCGTAGCCGAGAAGAGTTCCTACGCCGCGTGAAGGATAATGCTGCCAAGCGAAGAAAGGCGAAGGAGGAAGGCACACAGGTCAATTTGAAGAGACAGCCGGTGATGCCAAGAGAAGCAAGGACTGTTTCGATGAAGGACAATTGGCCGGAGAGCATTGCTCCCATTGCGTACGAGACAACTATCTAAGCGGATGCGGTTTATGGCGCTCCGGTTTGCTGGGTTCTTTAGGGATGCATATCGCCTCAAGGCGTCGAGCATATGTTAAATCAAGATACATTGAAATTTCTTGAACACCTTTGACCCATTCCAATGCCTCTTTAAGGACCCTAGCGCAGTTCTGCCATTCTCAGGCTGCAATTATTCCACAATCCACAGCGATGAAAGTGATAGCACTGTTTAATCAATGAAGTGCAGACATTTTGAATGGTAGTGTACAGGTCTGGATCAGCTTAATTGCAGTTCTAGTCGATAACTCGTTCGTTGCCACAACTCCATTTCCCACATTGCATTGAGCAATGCAGTCCAGCAAAGACCGATTTGTAGCTTCATACCAGGAAGCTCAACCGCGTCTACGTCCTTTGTACGATCAATGGTATTGCAGATAGCCACACGAAATACAAAAAAATCAAGCAAATTTTCGCTTCTTGAACCCGTTCTACATCATCTTACAGCCGCCGGAGTGATCGCTAGCTTCTTTGACCGTTAAGGCGACGCGAGCGGTTTCGGTAAAAGCTTCGTTGACGCCTCTATTCTTCATTGCAGAGCATTCTACGGAAGATTAGTCCGTCGTTCTAGGTAGGGGAGATGCATGAACTCACCTAGATATCTCAAAGCCTTTATTCGCTGTGCAACCTCCAGTCCTTGTTGATATTGGATCATGGGCCGCTTGGGTTCGTTACCGCCCTCGTCTTCGTCCTGATGTGACTCGCGCAAGTCGCACTTCAGCGCCACGAGCACCAATTTGACGCCGGGACAATTTTCTTCGATTTCTTGTTTCCACTTGGTCTCGATATTCTCTAGCGAGTCGGGCGATTCAACCTCGATGCGCGTCAGCTCTTTCATGTTCCAAATACCCCACTGTCAGCCCGGCTTACGCTAAAACAAAGCATAATCGCATGGGTATTGTCGTAACTCAGACTTCGTAATCTGTCGAACTCTTCCTGTCCAGCCGTGTCCCACAAGCTTAGCTCAACATGAGTGTTGTCAAGGAAGATATCGTGGACATAGTTTTCGAAGACGGTTGGTTCATAGACTTGAGGAAACCAACTATACGGTTGTCAGCGTTTTCGTCTTTAAAAGCGGCTGCTACTACGTACCCACGCGTGAAAACATTCAACTTTTAACATGTTAGCCTAGCTTCAGAGGCAAGATAGTCAAACATGGCTCTCGGGGTGCAATACCAAACTTGTCTTTCCGCTGTTCCCATCGCCCAGCAATACGATTTTGCGGGCAACCGTTTTGGAGCCACCGCAAAGCGGCATGGTGGAGAGGTCTGCCGGATGCGAGTTGGAGGAAGGGAGATGCAGAGTGCCGCTTGAGGCCGCGCTACGGAGGTAGCGGTGGTAGAGACGAAGTTATATGGTGATAGCAGGCTTGAATTGAGTGTGAAATGCTATGGCACGAAGAGAGATCTCTTAGGCCCGAAAGCTGACGAGGTGGTGGTTGTTGGAGTTGCCGAATTTGGTCCTTATTGCCTTATGTGCCCTAAGGCGCAGCACAGTCCACCTATTATTAGAGTGCTGGTCTGGTGTTGATTACGGCTGGCTTCAAGAACTGGGAAGTAATGCTTTTGCGCGCATAGCTGCTTCCTAGGGCCTTATAACTAAGTTCCCACAAGGGGTAAGTGAAGGAAAAGTCGTCGTAACAGTAACTTTCATATCGATACGCTATAATTAATACCCCGTGGCAGTAAAACTACCGTGTCCGGTCCCGCATGCAGCATCGGCTCTCCCTGCTTTGGACCCATGCAAATCTTCCGATGCGCTATGATATATCAGGTCTAGCAACATGAGCCTTCGGCTCACCACGTCCGAGGGCTTGCAAGCAACCACTGTTCGCCATTATACCAAATGTTGCTTATACATGCGCTCATCAGTTGATCGCGAAGAGGTTAGGCTACTCACTCTGGTGCTTGGCAGAGATCTCCAAAGGTTCTCACTTTTGCAGATGCGATCGTGTTGGAATGGCGATGCATTTGCGGTTGGAAATGATACAAATTTGTGAATCTTCTCGTTCGTCGACCGTGATGGTATTGCCTCTGGACCCTTCAAGAAATTGGACTGGCTTAAAAAATCGACATGTTCTGCTTCTACTACGACTCCGGCAAACATCGCTTGGCATTCGACGAGTCTAGTGTGCTGATAGACAGCGCGCCTAGAACCGTCGTACAACTGGTTGACGGCAGATCCGTGTCGAGCGGCAACTTCGAATACACCATCTCTAGCCTTGGAGGCAGACTTGGAGATAGCGGTGGTGAGCCAGCAGTGGGCAGCGAGCACCCAAGCAAGCGTCGAGCAGCCAAGCTGGCAGCGTGCAGAGGAGCGAGCAGCGAGGACCCAAGCAAGCAGCGCGCAACTAGACCAGCAACGAGCAGAAGGGCAAGCAGTGAGGACCCAAGCAAGCGTCGAGCAGCCAAGCCAACAGCAAGCGCGGAGCAAGTGAGGGTCGGATAAGGTTCGGAGAGGGCGACGACGGCCGCTCAACTCAACGGGGGATGGCCGCGACACCAAGATTACAAGAATTGTAAGCAGTTTCCTACTGTACCAAAAGGACGCGCGCCGCCAGGACTTAGGGATCGCTTGTAATTCTCGTTCATCAATTGTTCTCACAGCATGTGGACGATATCGCCATCATTGAACAGCATACTCAGAAAGAATCCAAAAATAAATTTTTTTTTTTGGATTTTCTACGTAGCTATCAGTCCTGATCTGAAAGTTCCATCTGCCTCCCATACCCCAACGTATCCCATTCAATTTCCACTCCCATTTTTTTCCTTTTCGCTTTTCTTTCCTTTTTTTGCTTTCGATTTAGAAGGATGTCTTAGGTAAGTCGAGGTTGTCAATCTAGGTGGAAGTCGTGTCGAGATCGCTATTCCATTCCCCAGTGAATAAGATCTTCACCGAGGAGCTCACCCTCGGGAATGCAGCTCATTTGATCGACACCGCCGAGATCGAATTCGTTTCCAGCATAAGGGTCGAAGTTCAGACCCACGCCCTTAGCGACATCGGCTGGATCAAACTGGGCGATGAAGGGATAACTATCGCCAGACTGGTGAAGAAGCGAATCGTTGGGATCGAAGAAGTGGTGGATGCAGAAGCCAGAAGTGGACTTGCAGTCGCACTCCACAACCTTGTCATTGTACATGATGCTCGAAGGATCATTGGCCGCAGGCGCATCAATGTATGCAGTGGAGTCTCCGAAGACGAAGTTATTGTTGCCGATGATGTTAATAGCGCTGATGTCTTCAACAGTCGTATCAGCGGAGTTGCCAACAGCCATCGACATGGTTCCTTCGATATCCATCTTCGCGCCACCAGCTTGGACAGAGCCACCATAGTGACAGACCTCCGTGCA
>Ga0335073_10004136_pt1 | contig 20289 bp, 15 predicted proteins | sample Lox_Sample_22_FD_207093 | JGI IMG/M metagenome (GOLD analysis project Ga0335073, IMG submission 207093) | Soil microbial communities from Loxahatchee National Wildlife Refuge, Florida, United States - Lox_Sample_2.2 | ecosystem: Environmental > Terrestrial > Soil > Wetlands | place: USA...
CGTCGCACACTTCAACGACAACACTCTCGCGGTAAACGACGATGTCACCTGGGTTCACGGAAAGCATCAGATGGCATTTGGGGGCGAATGGGTTCAGAACGAACTCAATATCGGCAATGCCTACGAATCCAACGGCGTCTTCACGTTCAACGGCGAATACAGCGGCAGCGGCCCCAACGGTGGAACCACGATCGGCGACCAGAATCTTGATTTCCTGTGGGGAACGCTGAGCGCCTTCCAGCAAAGCAAGCAGCAGCAGAACGCTCTTCGCGGCCCCATTCCCAGCCTCTACGTCCAGGACACCTACCACGCAACACCGCACCTGACCCTGGTCGGTGGAGTACGCTGGGGTCCCAATTTCATGCCGGTGGATTACTTCAATCGCGGCAGCGTCTTCAACCACAGTGATTTCCTGAACAGCGTGGTCAGTGCCGTTTACCCCAACGCCCCCGCAGGAATTCTTTTCTATGGGGACAAAGGTGTTCCACGACAGTTCACGCAGAATTCACCCTGGCAGTTCTCGCCCAATATCGGCGCATCGTGGGATCCCATTGGAAACGGAAAGACCGTGATCCGTGCTGGTGGTGAACTCGCCTTTGACCAGCCCAATTTCTTTACCGGCCAGCGCGCCCAGCAGAATCCCCCCTATGCCACGGCGATCAGCAACACGCAGACTTCCGGAAGCGCGCCCATGACCTTCGGCGCGCCCTGGTCCGTGGGCCAGTTCACAACCAGTCCTTTCCCGCAGCCCGTCATCCCTACCCCTGCACAGGCGCAGTTCTTCCCGCAGTCGCAGTACATCGTGCTGCCGGATCAGTTTCACGCCGCCTACACCATCCAGTGGACTCTCTCCGTACAACATCAGTTCCCTGGAGCTTGGCAGGCGCAGGTTGATTACATCGGCAATCGCACCGTCCACGACCCCCTTGGCTATCCACTCAGCCCGGCAGTCTTTATCCCCGGGGTGTGGGGAGCGAACGGAACTGGCTGTAGTGGCATTGTGACCACCGGCCCCGCAGCCGTGAAGCCCGGTGCAGCCGGTACAAACTGCTCCACAACAAAAAATCAGAACTCCCGCTTCGCTCTGACGATCGCGAACCCCGCGCAGGGGAACCAGCTTTCCGGTGGCGGCCCTGGGTCCGTAGTGGTCGGCGATGAGGGAACCGCCAGTTACAACGGAATGGTGGCTTCCATCCAGCACCGCGTAAACACCAACTTCAGCCTGCTGGCCAACTGGACCTGGTCCAAGTGTCTGGACATCGCCGACGGACAGGGGGACCTGGCGGGCACCAACGTCGAGAATCCCAACAATCCAAAGATGGACTGGGGGCCTTGTGGTTTCGACTACCGAGACATCGAGAATGCCGTCCTGGTCGCGCGAAGCAACTTTTCGCGCATGAACAGTTTTGCCCGGGCCATCGTCAACGACTGGGAAATCGCTCCCCTGTTTCACATCACCAGCGGGGCGCCTGTCAATGTGACCGCGGGGGTCGATAATTCGCTCACCGACATCGGCAACGATCGGCCTAACCTCGTGCCCGGTGTGAATCCGTACGCGAAGGTGAATTTCCGCAGCGGGACCGGCGAAGCCAATCGCGAATACCTCAACCCGGCGGCGTTCGCTCAGGTCACAGCGTCCTGCGGTTCCAACCAGAACGGCTGTCCGGCGCTGGGTACATACGGCAACCTGCGAAAGAATGCCTTCAGAAGTCCGCCGTTTTTCCAGTTCGATGGGCAGGTCTCACGCGTCTTCCCGCTGCACGAGCGTTTGAACCTGGAACTAAGGCTCGAAGCTTTCAACGTGCTGAATCACCCCAATTTTGCCTTCAGCAGTCCAACGCAAAACCTCAGTTCAAGCACCTTCGGCCAGATCTCCACGACTCCAGGAGGTTCCACGGCTCCGCCTTCAGGCAATTTCAGCGCGCGAGTCTTCCAGGGGGTCGCGAAAATAGTCTTCTAGGATGCAGCTCCAGGCAGACCTTCCAGGCCGCCAATTGCCTCCGGCGGCCTGTCCTTTTGTCTCTGAATGAAGGGGTGCTTTAGCGCGTGACCGGCTCCGCCGGCAAATACATCTTGCTCACTGAGACATACCCTTCCCGCGCAACCATCTTGCCCCGCTCGCGATACATCGCTTCGTCGTGCGGCTGGGTCGTGGCCAGACCATCGACATAGCGGTTGTACATGCAAAACGCCGCTGCAATCAGCACCGTGTCATGGATTTCCATGTCGGTTGCGCCAAGATTCCGAGCTTGTTCGACATCTCCTGCCGTTACGTTCTTCCCGCCCCGCTGCACTTTCGCCGCAATCACCAGCAGCGCCTTCAGCTTGTCGGAGATCGCCGCATGCTGGAAGTCCGCCTTCACGCGCCGCACCAGTTCTTCGTCGCCGTTCAGATGAGCGGCAGCGATGGCGCCGTGAATGCTCTGGCAAAAGTGGCAGTCATTCAGATAGGAAACGTAGGTAGCGATCAGTTCCCGCTCGCCCGGGGTAAGTGTATTCGGCCCCACCAGCAGCACTTCGACCAGATCATTGAGAGGCCGCGCCGTTTCAGGCCGAAACGCCATCGCAGAGCGAATGCCGGGTAGTCCTTCGGGGAGGTTAATGTGAGGCATACGATTGGTCCTTTCCTTCTCCAGATGGCAGATCGTAAACTGACCCAGAATCGTCCTCAGTGGTGAACATCGTCAAGCAACTAAAGGTGGAATTCCGGCGCGGCCCGTCCGGCGTCCTCATCAATGCGTCCGCCGGCGAACCATTGCCGGACCAGGCTCCATCTTTGGATGGAAGACACCCAGGCAGGAAGTCCGGTACGTTGAGCAGAGCCTTGCAGTATTGCTGCAACATCCATGCCGCCGACTCCCGAAACGTCGCGCCTCGGACGACCGACGTCCGCAGGAGAATCGGGATTTCCCGGCCTCTCACTTGTTTCGTTGCGTCGGTGCTGACCCTCGCCGCTGGCTGCCGTTCAGGCTTGCCGAAGCCGGAGTCGCCAAAGTACACCCAATTCGTGCAGTCCTTCTATGTTGGGCTCGCCGCAATGGAAGTAGGCAACGATGTGCGCGCCGAAAGTGAACTCGCGCAGGCCACGCAGTTGGCTCCCGGAGAGCCTGCGGGATGGACCGATTGGGCTATTCTCGCGCTGCGCCAGCGTAATTTCGATCCGGCCAAACAACGGCTGGATCGAGCCCACTCGCTGGCTCCACGCAACAGCCAGATCGACGCCGACCTTGGGGTTCTCGAAAGTGCGCGCGGCAATTCCGCCGAAGCCATCGCCAATCTGCGCAGAGCCATCGATCTGGATCCCCGCAATCTCCGTGCGCTGTACCTGCTGGCCGTCGAAGTAGAACGACAGGGTGGCCCGAACAGCGAAGACGAATTCCAGCAGCTGATCGAGAAGATTCTTTCCGCACAACCCGACAATCTCGCCGCTCTTATTGAACTGGCTCGCATCTCGGCCAGGCGTGGAGATGCCGCCACCCTCCGCTCCGCCGTCGACCGCATCGCTGCTCAGTCGTCGCCCGCATGGCCGCCCAGCGTGCAGCAGCAACTCCAGGAACTCCAGCATGCCGCACAGTCCGCGCCGGCCACCGCCGCCGTGCGCAGCGTCTTCCTCCGTAACGTGCTCATGCAGGTCCCCGGCTTCCGTCAGAGCCTGGCTGTCATCAAGGCGCAACCCGGCGAAGAAGCGCAGCCCTTTGTTTCTTTCCTCCGTTTACCCTCGCCGTCTTCCCGCCCGGCCCCGCCTGACATGGACCTGACGGTTGCACCCCAGTCCCTGACCGCGCCGCAGGGCCAAACCTGGAACTGGATCGGCGCCATCATGCCGGATGACAAGCAGCCGCCCGTTGTCGTCACCGCAAACGCTCGAACTGTTCAGTTGCTCGCCGGCCCGTCTTTGGCATTTCCCGGCGGATCGCACGATATTCCACCCGGGCCAGAATCGGTGCTGCCGGTCGACTTCAACTACGACTTCAAAACGGACCTCGTTCTGGCCGGCGCCGGAGGTATTCGCTTCATGCGCCAGGATTCACCGCAGAAATTCACCGACGTTACAGAGCAGACCAAACTTGCGGCCGCCATTCTCAACGCCCAATACACCGGCGCGTGGGCCGTGGACATCGAAGCCGATGGCGATCTCGACATTGTCCTTGGCTCCTCGTCCGGCCCGCCGACCGTCCTGCGCAACAACGGCGATGGAACGTTCTCCGCGATTCATCCCTTCGAAGGCGTATCCGGCATTGAACAGTTCGTCTGGGCCGACCTCGACGGCGATGGCAATCCCGATGCTTCCCTCATCGATGGATCCGGACAACTGCACATCTTCCACAACGAACGTGCCGGCAACTTCCGCGAAGTGGGCTCTGCGCCAAAACTGAGCACGGTCGCAGCCATCGCTGCGGCCGATACGCGCCACAGCGGCTCCCTCGATCTCCTGGCGGTCCAATCCAGTGGAGCCATCACACGCCTCGTCAACAACAACGGTTCGTGGAACTCATCCCAGATCGCTCAGGTTCCGAACCCCGCGCCGGCTCTGCACTCTCCCGTCCGCCTGCTCACAGCGGACCTCGACAACAATGGCGCCGACGATCTGGTCCTGGCAAATGTCGGAGGTGGAGCTACACCCCTGTTTTGGCTCGGCAACGACGACGGCAACTTCAAACTCCTCAACCTGGCGGTGAACTCACAGCGTATCTTTGCTGCCGTTGGTCTCGGCAATACCGGTCGCCTTGATCTCCTGGCCCTCGACGCGAACGGCCAGCCTGTAAAGGACATCAACCACAGCACCAAAAACTACCACTGGCAGATCATCCGCACCCGTGCCGTCACAGCCGTGGGCGACCAGCGTATCAACTCCTTCGGCATCGGCGGCGAAATCCAGGCGCGCTCCGGTCTCCTCCTCCAGGCCCAGGCCATCAACGGCCCCGAAGAACACTTCGGCATCGGCCAGTGGACCACTACCGACGTCGCGCGCATTCTCTGGCCTAACGGCGCCGTCAATGCCGAATTTCAAATGTCCGCCGATCAGCCCGTGCTCGCGACACAACGCCTCAAGGGATCCTGCCCTTTCCTCTTCGCATGGGATGGGCATGAGATGAAATTTGTCAAAGACACGGTGCCATGGGGCTCGGCGATCGGCCTGCGCATCAACGCGCTCGGCCCGGCGCGCATCGCCGCCACCCAGGAGTGGTACAAAATCCCCCGCGGCGATCTCGCTCCGCGCAATGGCGCCTACGACCTGCGCATCACCGGCGAACTCTGGGAGACCTACTACTACGACTGGCTCCAACTGATGACCATCGATCATCCGCAGGGTACCGAGGTTTTCACCGATGAGCGCTTCGTGGTGCCGCCGGTGAAACTCGCAATCACGGCGACAGAAACGCCGCACCCGATCGTGCGCGCCATCGACGATCGCGGGAACGACGTGACGGATACACTGCGTTCGCTGGACGGACGCTATCTCGGCACATTCGGCCGTGGACAATATCAGGGCATTGCCCGCGATCATTACGTCGAAATCGATCTCGGCGACGACGTGCCCTCAGCCGGCCCCATCTATCTGATCGCGCGCGGATGGCTCCATCCTTCGGATTCCTCGATCAACGTCGCACTCAGTCAGGGGCGTCACGAGCAGCCCATGCCGCTCAGCCTCGAAGTCCCCGATGGGCGCGGTGGATGGACCGTGGCACGCCCCAACCTCGGCTTCCCGGCCGGACGCAACAAGATCTGCCTCATCGACCTGACCGGCGTCTTCCATCCCCGAACGCCGCACAAACTGCGGCTGCGCACCAATCTCGAAATCTACTGGGATCAGATCCAGTGGGCGCGCGGCCTGCCCCACGCTCCTCTTAAGATCACGCGCATCGATCCATCGACGGCCGACCTCGATTATCGTGGCTACTCCACAATTCATCAGGCGAATGCCTCGTCGCCCGAAATTCCCGACTATAACCGCCTTTCGTCCACCACCCAGATCTGGCGCGATCTCGAAGGTTATTACACGCGCTTCGGCGACGTGCGTCCGTTACTCAACAGGATCGATGACCGCTACGTCATCATGAATGCCGGCGACGAGTTGGCTCTGCGTTTTACTGCCCCACCACCGCCGCCCGCCGGCTGGGTGCGCGACTACGTCCTCGCGGGCGATGGCTGGATCAAGGACGGCGATTACAACTCCACTTTCTCAGCGACCGTCCAGCCGCTGCCGTATCACGCGAAGACCTGGTATGACGCCCCTCCAGGACCGCTCGACGACGAATGGGTCTATCGCCGGCACCCCGAGGACTGGCTGATCTGGCAGACCCGCTACGTTACGTCAGCTCCCTTCCGCGATGCGCTCAACGACGAGTCTCAGCGAACACAGGAGGCGCCGCCTTCGCAATGAAGCGCATCCCGATCGCCCGCCTCGTTCTCACGGTCGTCTTCATCGGCATGCTCGCCACGCCCTGGATGATCCGTCATCTCTCCCACGCTCAGGCCAGGCCTCTCTCTCCCCAGGTTGACTGCCAGGCAGCGGAGGCTCGTTATGGCTTCTGCTTTCAGGAAGTCGCCCGTCAGGCCGGAATCAATTTCGTGCACGAAGCTCCGGTTCTCGATCACCAACTCGACCGCATCATGCCGGAAGTCGCTTCGATGGGTGCATCGGTCTCCATCGTCGATTTCGATCGCGATGGCTGGCCCGACATCTATGTGACCAACAGCCGCACTGGCAGCATGAACCATCTCTATCGCAACAACCACGATGGCACATTCACTGATGTTGCCCTGCAAATGGGCGTCGCTGACGTCAATCAGCCCGGCACCGGCGTTTCCATGGGCGCAGTCTGGGGCGACTACGACAATGATGGCTACGAAGATCTCTTCCTGATCAAGTGGGGACGCCCCGAGCTCTTCCACAGCGACCACGGCCAGGGTTTCACGCGTGTGACCGATGAAGCAGGTCTTCCCCCCTGGATCAATGCAAATACCGCTGTCTGGTTCGACTATGACGGCGATGGCCTGCTCGATCTGTTTGTCGCTGGCTACTATCCGGAAAATGTCGACCTCTGGCATCTGAAGAACACGCGCATGATGCCCGAGAGCTTCGAGTACGCGAAGAACGGTGGCCGCAAGTATCTATTCCACAACCTGGGCAACGGCCACTTTGAGGAAGTCAGCTCAAAGGTCGGCATCAGCAGCCGTCGCTGGGCGCTCGCTTCTGCAGCCGTTGATCTGCGAGGCACCGGCTACCCCGACCTGTTCGTCGCCAATGACTACGGTGTATCGGAACTCTATCTCAACCACCATGGCCACTTTCACGAAGCCGGGCAGGAAACCGGTGTTGGCTTCGCCCCCAAGAGCGGCATGAATGCCGCCTTCGGCGACATCTTCAACCAGGGAAGCTACTCGATATACGTTTCGAATATCTCTGAGGAGGGCATCCTGCTTCAGGGAAACAATCTCTGGGTTCCCCAGGACGGCGCCAACCTCCATTACACCAATCTCGCGCGCGACCTCGGCGTCGAACTCGGCGGATGGAGTTTTGGCGCGCAGTTCGGCGATCTGAACAACGACGGCAATCTCGACCTCTTTCTTGAGAACGGCTATATCTCGCTCTCCCGCACCCGCAGCTACTGGTACGACTTCTCCAAAGTTGCAGGCGGCAACAGCTCCATCATCAGTGACGCATCCCACTGGCCCGCCTTTGACGGACGCAGCCTTTCCGGTTATCAGCAAAAGAAAGTCTGGATCAATGACGGCGCCGGTAAATTCGAAGAAGTCGCCCAGGCGGTCGGCGTGACTGACACCTCAGATGGTCGCGCCATCGCCCTCGCCGATTTGTGGAACACCGGCGTGCTCGACGCGGTCGTCGCTAACCAGAGCGGCCCCTTGCTGATCTACAAAAACCTGGTCGTCCCTGGAAATGACTGGATCGAATTCGATCTCGAAGGCACGAAAAGCAATCGCAGCGCGATCGGCGCCCAGGTTACGCTTTTCTGGAACGGCCAGAAACAAATTCAGTACGTCTCCGGCGGCAATGGCTTCGCCTCGGAGAATGACCGTCGCCTGCACTTTGGCCTCGGCAGGAATCCGCAACTTGAAAAGGCCGTAATCCACTGGCCGTCAGGAACCGTGCAGACGCTGGTCCATCTGGCACCCAACCAGTTCGTCCACGTGAAGGAGCCCGCATGAATCCGCCAGCCGCTGCTGCTCCTCAGGCCGCACGCCCGCAGCCGCTCTGGAAGCGCATCCTCGACAGCCGCTTCATACCGCCCATTTTCATCACACTGATCCTGCTCGTCGGAAACTTCTCCTTTGGCATCCTCGAAAGCTATACGCGGACGCTGCTCGCCATCGCCACCAGCATCGCCGGTGAGTTAATCCTGGGCCGCATCTTCCTGAAGAAATGGCCGCATCCTGCCAGCGCCTACATCACCGGCATCAGCGTCGGCATCCTGTTGCGTTCGCCGGCATACTGGACCTACGCCCTCTGCGCGGCCCTCTCCATCTCTTCAAAGTACGCCCTGCGCTTCCGCAACCGTCACATCTGGAACCCCTCGAACTTCGGCATCTGCGCAATGCTTGTGCTGGCGTCAGACTCCGTCGCCGGTCTCAGCATTCAGTGGGGCAATAACTTCGCCTCGCTGATCGCCATATGGATCCTCGGTTCCGTCATAGTCTGGCGCGCGCGACGCTTCAACATCACCGCAACCTACGTCGCCTCTTTCATCGCATTCTCCTTCCTGCGCTCCTGGATCACCGGCGATCCGTGGCAGTCGGAGATTTCGCCGATCACCGGCCCGATGTATCAGCTCTTTATCTTCTTCATGATCACCGATCCGAAGACCACCGTCCGCTCACGCACAGGCCAGTGCATCGTGGCCTTCGCCATCGCCCTGCTGGAATTCTTCATGCGCCTCGGCAGCAGCGTCTATGCGCCTCTGTATGCGCTCTTCTGGGTCGGGCCGGCTGCCTTGTTTATCGAGATATGGCTCGACTCCCGCCGCTCCCGCGCCGTCTCTGCCACTTTGCCAGGCCCACAACCTGCTTAGCCCGATACGGGTTCATGCTCCGCGGCGAATCCGCACCGCTGCAGTATCGTCTCAATATCGGCCTGTGTCGCCCCAAGCTTGGCGGCTCCTTCAAACAGATCGCGCACCTCAACCGGATACCAGTTGCGCCTCTCAGCCCGGCCGAGGCCCGCCACGTTGAATGGTTCGATGGCCGAATGAATATCGCGAATCAGGATTTCCGATTCCGAGCGCGTCAGCGGCTGTCGCGCTCGCTCCGTCAGACTGCGGCTCGCTGCTCCAAACACCGGATCCTCGCAAAGCAGAAACGACGAGGCCAGATGCGGCTTGCCCAGCCTTCGTGCCGCCTCGGAGAAGCTCGCTGCCGCAAAGTAGAGTTGCGACAGCGCGACAAAGACTGCGAAGTTGCCCATGTTGGCATACAAAGCCCCGACCAATCCAGCCGTCGCGATCAGTTCTGCCTCGGTCCGCCGCGAGTACTCCTCAAGCCGCTGAGCGAATTCGGGCTTTTGCCAGTCCCGTTCCACGGCCTCTGCGAGCCGCGCCACTCCCAGCAGCGTTAACGGAAAGCCAGTCGACAGCAGCGGATCGACAAATCCCGCAGCCGAAGGCAACAAAACCCAGCGCGGCCCCGTAACCCTTGCCGACCGAAATGGCAGCTCCGGAATGTGCGTGAACGGCCGCATTGCCCGGGCTTGCGCGAACTGTTCTTCAAGCGCCGGAATCTGATGCAGAAGTCGTTCCCAGGCCGGCTCCCCCTCCGCTAATCGTAACTGTGACGCGCACTCATTCGTCGCCGCAACTCCGGCGCTCGTAATTCCGTTGTTGAAACGCAGCACCCAGATCCACCCACCGTCGAAGACATGGTGGATGGCCGCGTCATCGATGGGATAAGGCGGTTTGTCTGCGTTTGTCCGGCTGAAGGCTCCTGTATCCAGGCGTCCCACGTCCGAAAAGTGCGAGTACAAAGCCTGCGTCCCCGGATAATCCTCGAATCGCAGCTCCTGCAGTCCCAGTGCGTGATGCAGAAACCCCCGCGGTCCCGTTGCGTCGATGATGAACCTCGTCCGAAATTCAACATCGCGCCCGTTCCGTTGTCCGAGCAGTGCAAAGTGATCGTCATATTCTTCGACTTGTCGCAGAGCGACGCGGTCGAAATACTCAACCCCCAGCTTCCGGGCCTCTCGCACCAGCAAATCGTCGAAATCCGCGCGGTACCAGTGCGTATCCGCGATCTCATCTCGCGGGCTCGCCGCTACCAGAAGCTGATTCTCACGATCCGGCGCCGCAGCCAATCCCGCACCGAGAACGTGATGATGAAAGGTGAATCCGCGCTTGAGGCCCACTGCGATGTTCGGGTACGCCCTCTGCCAGCTACCCCACTTCGCCAGCGGCTCCACTGCCGGCAGGTCGTATCGCTTCGCCAGTTCTTCCAGCAGCAAATTCGAAAGCGGTGTCGACGATTCGCCGATTACCACCCGGGGATGAGTTCCTCTTTCGATCAGAACAACCGAGAGACCCAACCGCCGCAGGATCATTGCCAGCAGCGATCCGGCAAACCCGGACCCCACGACCGCTGTGTCGTAAGTCTCGCTCAGCTCTCCCCTCCGCATTCTTCACACATCACCCGCGGCAAAACTTCCTGGCGCAGATTCATCGCCCGCAGCCGTTGCCCGCGTCGATCCCCGCACGCCACACACCTCACGATTCGCTGCAAATCCCAAAGGTCCACAAACACGCGCCCGCGCCCGAGCCCAATTCCATACTCTGCCGCAGCTTCCACCATCGCCATCGTGGGCGGGGAGAATTCCCCACGCGCAGCCAGTTCCTCCATCGCGCCGTTGTCCGCGCGTGTCGGAATAACCGTCGCAGCAATCGCGCCGCAATCGAACCCGAAATCCAGCGATCGCGCGGCCCATTCGACTGCGTCTCCCTGGCACATAAACGGCGGCTGAATCAGGATGAACACCCGCAGATCAATATCGTGCTCGTGAAGGCGATCCCCAGCCGCATGAAACTGCTCGAGATTCATCCGCTTGTTCAGTTGCTGCAAAACTTGCGGATGCACCGTTTCGAGCCCCATCGCCACTTCCAGCCGACCCTTCAAACGATCTCTGAAACGAAAACAGTCTTCTCCGGCCAGGGCCGGGTGGCATTCCACAATCACGCGATCAAACTCATTCACGCGTTCGGCAATTGCCGCGTGATCCTCGGGCGGAATCGCTCTGCGATCGAAGAAACTCCCGCTGTTATACAGCTTGATCTCGCGCGCCCCTGGCAACCGCTCCAGCGCGTACTCAATTTGAGCTGGAATCGCCCCGGCCGGGACCTCACCCGAGAAGGTGTTCTTCCACAGATCGCACATCACGCAGCGCCACGGACACTCGCGATTCGTCAAAAAGATCGTCGCGACAGGCACAATTTCCCCTGACCCGCTGCGCTCGTCTTCGACAAGGAAAGCCCAGGGTCGAAGGGGATCGGTCGCCTTGCGCGGCCCGCGCCGCGCGACGATCCACGCATCCCGCTCTGCGAATGTCTCCGGATAGGCTGCCACGAAGCCTCAGCGGTACAGAGCCAGGAATTGTTCGCGATAATCTGCTTCGCGATAGGGCAACTGTTCGTGCAGCGCCGATTTCGATACAGCGCCGTGCTGGAAGCGCCGCTTGGGAAACACCGGCATCTCGACCCCGGTGACCGCCCGAATGCCGCGCGCCACAATCTCGCCTTTGAGCGCGTACAAACGATCGACATCGTAACGGGTCAGTTCGATGAACGGAATCGCCTCCGCTATCGCGATCACCTCCGGTCGTGTGTATGGGCTGAAGCCCTCGAATCCATAATGACGGGCCGTTGCATAACTGCGCACGTAAGAACGGCTCAGTCCACCACTATAAGTGAGCGAGTGCTTAATCTTGCCGACTCCCCATCCCTCCTGGTAAAGCATCGCATTGTTGATCACGCTGCGAATCGTGAGCTCCGCGTTTTCCTCAATCGGGTAGTCCTTCAGATTCTCGTCCCCGCCATCTCCATCGATCAGGTACCGCCATTCCGGATAACGCGCACGAATCCCGCGTGCGAGTGCCAGAGCCATGGTCGCCGACTCAACATCCAGAGATTTGTAATCTTCAATGATACGAATCGTCTCGGAGGCATCGAGCGCCGCCGGATCCGCCTCGATTGGCTCTAAGAACAGCCCAAGCCCGAGCCTCTCCAGAAAGCGCCGCGCCTGTTGCACGTCCGGTCCATCGCCCAGATCCAGCACAAACGCCTTCAGGCGGGTCGGATTCATTCCCAGCCTGCGCATCACGTGATAAGTCGTAACGAAAACACTGCCACTGTCGATTCCCCCCGAGAAGCATGCGCCAATCGGCTCTTTTTCCGGAATCACTCGCAGCCACTGCGCGATCTCTTCAGCCAGCACAGAGATGTAGGCCTTCCCGATAACATCAGGATCCGCAGGCAGCGAACCCATCTCCGGCGTGAAGAACCGGGTATACACCGGGTCCGGATCGGGACAGCCGATCAGTTGCAGATCGACAACATAGTGGGCGGGCACCATGCGCGTGTAGCTGGGATGAAACTGGTCGCCAAGTCCTTCCATCGTTAGCCACTGATGGATCGCGTCGATGCGCGACGCGACTATCAGCGCCGGTCCCTCCTGGCGCTTCGCCAGGAAATATCGCATTGGCCGATCGAGTGACCGTGCCATCCGCACGGTCTTACCCGACTTCGCGGTGAGCGCAAACGAACCTTGAATGTAACGTACCGCTTCGGCAGGCCCGTCCAGCAAAATCCTGCGCGCTTCATCCAGGTTCAGGTTGTACAGGTGATTCGATCCATGTTCGATCAGGTCGACCACTCGTTCGACGTATTGATCCATCTGTGCCTCGCAAGAAGTGTACGCGGAGGTGCTCAGGAAAATCTCTGCCCCCGCCATCGTCCCCAGGGCACTCACGCTGCCTGCATCTTTCCCGGACGCAAGGCTGCGCAGCAACGCATCAGCTGTGCGAGCAGGCTTCGGCAGTAAAACCCAGCTCGGAGATGAATCCACGCAACTGGACCTCATTCACCAGCGAAGGTTGATACCTGATGGCGACCTGCGCATCCGGGTACGTTGCCTTCACCCACTTCACTCCCCTTTGCTCGCGCAGCATCGTCTCCAGTCCCACCGCGCACGTTACACAGGTGAATCCACTCACTTGATACACCACCGTTTTCGTTTCGCCCGCGTGCGCCAACTCCGCCGCAACCACCGTTCCGGCCCCGGCCAGGGTCATCATCTGCACAAATCGTCTGCGCTGCATCCTCTGTTCCTCCTGTCGCAAATAAGCGGCGCGATGTGTTTCACCTCGCCGCCGCGAGCCCCGGCTCATATTTCCACGCCGTCTGAAACGAAGCCCGATCGGAAAACCGCGTGTCCGTGTACTGCTCAAACTCGATCTTCCTGTTCAGCACGCCCGTCTCGATCATCATGTCCCGCACCATGTCGAAGTCCGCCTTCCGCGGAGCCAGCTGGCTATAGACCACCCGGTCCAGAGGCCTGGTCAGCGCCCATCGCAGCAGCGCCGGCTTCTGGTTGTAGTAGTAGCGGCCCACGAAATCCGCCGCGTCTTCGCGATACGGCTTGCCTTGGTCGAGCCACAATCCTGAGCGCGCGATGCCATCCACCAGAACCTGCACCGCCTCCGGGCGCTGATCGATCAGATCCTGGCGTACGACCAGGATGCACGACATGTAATCCGGCCAATACTGGCGCGCCTGAAACAGGACGCGCCCGTATCCGCCCATTTCCGCCTGCGACGGAAACGGTTCCCCCATCACAAATCCGTCGATGGCACGCGCTGCCAGTGCTCCGGATACGTCGGGCGGCGCCATCTCCAGCATCCTCACATCGCCTGGTTTCAGACCGGCAATCTTCATTGCGCGAAACAGCATCAGCCGCTCATCTGAAAAACGGCTCGGGATCGCCACCGTTCGCCCTTTCAGGTCGGCAACGGTCTTCACCGGCCCATCTTTCCTCACCACCATTGCACTGCCGTAACGGTGTCCCAGATAGACAACCTTGATGGGCACCCCCTGCGCTGCCAGCGCTATCGCCAGAGGCGCAACAATAAACGCCGCCTGTACCTTATTCGAAATCAGCGCTTCCTTGATCTCCGGAAAACCCTGAAACATGCGCGGCAAAAACAACTCGCCGTTCTCTGAGAACTTCGAAATGTAGTCCGTCACCGGACATGTCAGCTGGCAGGTCACCGGGATGTAGGCGACCACGATTTTCCGCTTCTCCGCTGGACGAAAGTAGTTCAGCGCTACATCCCAGTTCACGTTGAGCCACGCATGCAGTCCCGTGATCAGCACGAGCCACGCAACGCACAACACAACCGCCCTCTTAGGACTCAGCACGGAACCCCCATCGCACCGAGCGAAGTTTCTCCAGTCGTCGGAACGCCACATCCAGAATCAGGCCGATCACACCAATCAGCAGGATGGCCGCTACCACCAGGTCGTACCGCTTGCCGGAGTTCCGCGAGTCGATGACAAGGAACCCCAGTCCGGAATCCACGGCGATCATCTCCGCCGCTACCACCACCAGCCACGCGATGCCGAGCGCAATGCGCAGCCCCACCAGGATCTGCGGCAGCGCCGCCGGAAACAGCACTCGGCCCAGCAGCTGTGGCGGCGTCAGCCCGAAATTGCGCCCCGCCCGCCGATACACCGAGGGCACATTTCTCACACCGTTGATGCCTGCCACAACAACAGGAAAAAACGCCCCGAGAAAAATGAGGAAGATCGCCGCCTTGTCGCCTACGCCGAAAAAGATAATCGCCACCGGAATCCACGCGATGGGGCTGATGGGACGCAGGATCTGTATTGTCGGATTCACCACCTGGTTGGCTGCCGGATACCAGCCCAGCGTCAGTCCCAGAGGCACACCGATCAGCGCCGCAAGCCCATAGCCGATAGCAACGCGCCGCAAAGAATCGACGATGTCTCCCCACAGAACCTGATGACGCAACAGCTCCGCCAGTCCTCTTTCCACATCGCGCGGCGAAGGAAACACCTTCGTCCCGCTCCAGCGCACCGAGTAATACCAGAGCACGAGAAGCACCCCCGTGCCCAGAACCGGCCAAAAAAGCCTTTCCCACTTTGCAGGTTGGACCTGTGAGCTCATATCCTGTGAGCCAGGCCAATCTGTTTGAATATGCCGTCACGCAATTCAAGATAGCGCGGCGAGCTCATGTCACGTGGATGCGCAATATCGATGTTCACAGTCTGCTGAATCGTTGCCGGACGAGCGCTCAGCACCACCACCCGATCGGCCAGTTGCACAGCCTCGTCGATATCGTGCGTCACAAAAATGATCGTCTTGCGCTCCGCTTCCCAAATGCGAAGCAACTCGCCCCGCATCGTGAGCCGCGTAATCGAGTCGAGCGCACCAAACGGCTCGTCCAGCAACAGCATGTCCGGATTCACCGCCAGCGCCCGCGCCACCTCCACCCGCTGCTTCATGCCCCCGGAAAGTTCCTCGGGGTAAGCCTTCTCGAATCCCTGCAGGCCGACCATCTTCACGTAGTGCGCAATGCGCTGCTCTCTTTCCCCCTTCGACAGCTTCGCGAGCCCGAATCCGATGTTGCCCTCCACCGTCAGCCATGGAAAAACCCCACGCTCCTGGAACACGAAGATGCGCCGGGGATCCGGCTTTCGCACCACCTCGCCATCCACCGTGATCGCGCCGCCGGTCGGTGCAAGAAAACCTGCCATGGCATTCAGCAACGTCGATTTCCCACATCCGGATGGCCCCAGCAGGCAGACAAATTCGCCGTCACCGACGTCAAGACTGATGTTGTTCAGAACTTCGGTGCGTTTTCCATCGCGCTCGAACACCATGCTGACGCGATCCATCGCCAGCTTCGTTTTCAGTGCCGCCGGCCTTATCGCCGCCTGTGTCTGGGGCATCAGTCCTCCGAGTAACCCCAGCGAAAGGACTTCACTTTTTCCAGCGACCGCATGCCCAGATCCAGCAACAGGCCAATGATCCCAATGATCAGCATCCCCGCCACCACCAGATCGTAGCGATTGCCAGCATTGCGTGCGTCCACAATCAGAAATCCGAGACCCGAGCTCACCGCAATCATCTCCGCTGCCACCACCACCAGCCACGCAATCCCCAGCGTGATCCTCAGCCCGACGATCAGCCTGGGCACCACCGCCGGATACAACACCCGATACATCAGAGCAGCCGGGCTCAACCCAAAGTTCCGTCCTGCATCGACATAAACTGCGGGGACGCTTTGCACCGCGTTGATCGCCGTCAGCATGAGCGGAAAGAACGATCCAACGAAAATCAGAAACACCGCTGCAAGGTCGCCGACTCCAAACCAGAGAATCGCAATCGGAATCCATGCCAGAGGCGAGATCGGTCGCAGAATCTGCAAAATTGGATTGATCGCCATCTCCGCTCTTCGGTACCAGCCGATCGCCAGTCCCAGCGGAACCGCCGTCGCCACAGCAAGGGCGAAACCCCATGTCACGCGGAACAGCGACGCAACGACATACTTCAGCAGAAGTCCGTGCCGCACCAGATCCACGATGCCGCCCGCCACGCCCAGCGGGCCGGGCAATAAATGACTGGGCTGATAGCGAACACCGGCTTCCCAGAACAACAGCAGCAGCGCGGTAAAGGCGAACGGCCGCCACAAAAGAAGACGGGTTCTCACCGGGCTGTCGTCTCGCATCGCATCCAGCTTAGCGCGCCACCGCGGAGCGACGGCAAATGGGGTGATCGGTCGTTTCGCGCTGTCTTTCGAGCCGGGGGCTCTCAGTGGCTGCTGCGCAACGATCGTATCGGGTTGAAGGCGGCGCGCACCTCAACCCAAAGATGGATTCTCGCAAATCAGATCGTAATGAAAAGAGACCCGTTCTCGACCGCCAGTTCCACGCCTGCAGCTTTCGCAGCTTCCTGAAGAGCTGCATCGAGCATCACTACCGGATCTTTGCTCACATCAAGACGGCGCATCAGGCCTTCGCCCTTCTTCGCTCCTGCCGAGAGTACGATCTTCAGTCCCCGCCGCTTGCATCGCACCGGCGTGCCGTCCTCCAGCTTCACGTTCATCGGTTTGATCCAGGCATCGACATAGTGCACACCGATCCCCGACTTGTCGTCGCTTTTCTGTGGCAGCTTATCGGCTGCGGTCACGTTCACATCGCATAATTTCACTTTCACGCTCGGCTCCGCTCCGGAGAAATTTCCTTCGCTTCCAGATACTCATCCATCGTTTTTCGGAACGCGCGGATGTGTTCAGGCGTACTCCCGCAACACGCTCCAACAATGTTCGCGCCTGCCGCCAGAACCGGCAACAGGTCTTTCACCATCTGGTCCGGTGTCTCGTCATAGACCACCTTCATTTGCACCAGCTTCGGTTGTCCCGCATTCGGCTGCACCATTACCGGCAGGATTGTCACCGACTTATACCGCTCGACCGCCGTCAGCGCGCGAACCATGTCCATCCGCGTGCCGCAGTTGAGCGCTACGATGTGCGCTCCGCGCTCCTCCATGAACTCCGCCGCCTGCTCCGGCTCTACGCCCATCATCGTCCGGAACGTCGATCCGTCCAGCGTCACGTCGTACGCCATCGATCCGATGATGCATTTCGCGCCCGCCTTCTGCGCCGCCTCGATCCCGATACCCAGCTCTTCCAGCGACGTCTGTGTCTCGATGATGATCGCGTCCGCCCCGCCCTCCACCAGCGCCCCAGCCTGTTCCTCGAACGCGCTGCGCACCTGAGCTTCCGTGAAGTCGCCGTACGGCTCCATCAGGCCGCCGAAGGGCCCGATGTCTCCAATTACGTAACCGTCACGGTCACCAAATGCCTGGCGTGCGATCTCCACACCCGCTTTGTTGATCGCCGCCACGTGATCGCCTTCGCCGTGTCGCGTGAGCATGATCCGCGAGCCGCCAAATGTATTCGTCAGCAGGCAATCCGAGCCCGCCTCCACATATCGCCGCTGGATCCCCAGCACCCGCTCCGGATGCGTAAGATTCCACGCCTCGCCGCAATTTCCCTGTTCCAGGCCTGCCAGCATCAGCTGCGTGCCCATCGCCCCGTCGCACAGCAGCGGCCGCTCTGCAATCGCCTCCTGCAAAACCTTCTTCATCTTCATTCCGTTTCCTGCGCCCGCTCTTTCTGCGCCAGCGCGTAGTGAATCGTCTCCAGCACAAGCCCCCATTTGTGATTACGGCCGGCCGCCTCGCAGAAACATCCAGCCCCGCTCGCTTCGCGACGCCACGACAAGACCGCGTCCAAACGCTCCCCGCGCAGCGGCTTCTCGCGATCGATCGCCCCCATCAAACCGTGGGCGTCGGCAATGTATTCACACATGTGCGTATGCCCAGTGTCGTCCTCCGCCGGTGCGCAATGCTGCTCGTGAATTGGATAACCCTCGTCCCGCGTCCCCAGCTTCACGCGGTAGTTGAACGCCAGCGGCCGTCCCATGTTCGTGCAGGTCGTTCCTTCGTAGCGAAACACCGCGTCAAACCAGCCATCCGCGTGCTCCTCCAGGGTCAGCCTCTCACGCGCCCATCGCTGCAGCGCCTTCCGATTGACGCTGTAGGCTGCGTCCTGGTCCAGGCTTACCGCTCCTGCCGCCACTCGCTCTCCGTTACCACGCGGCGGCCTGCGATACGGCGCCCTGCGATACTGACACGGACCAAACGAGCAATTCTCGCACGGCACCAGTTCGGTCAGGCGCTGCAGCCTTTCCGTGTGCCGCGTCAACCCAAACACCGCCAGCTGCGATTTCCTCGGCCGCAGCATGCCCGAGTCCATTGCTTCCAGCTGCGACGGAAACTCCGCACTCCGCGTCTGCCTCATCAGTGCCAGCAATCGCGGCTGTTCCGCGATATCCCACTCCGGGTAGCCCGGGCTGTAGTGCGGCAGTACCGCCATCCCATGCTGCTCCGCCCACTCGCACAACCGTGCCCCCGCCGTCGTCGTCAGGTTCTCCACCACCGCCGACGCGAACATTTCCAGGAAAAAATACTCATCCGGCTTTTCCTCCGACCACAGCCGACGCGCTTCCTCCTCCGCTTCCGGCCCTGCGCCCACAGCAACAAGAATGGCGCTGTGCGCCCCTGCCTGTTCCAGCGTGCTCCTCAGCCGGATACTGCTGAACCGTTCTCCCTCGATACAGATCGAAGCCGCATCCAGCGCAAACGTCTCCGCCTGCCGCTCATAGACCCACGGATGCCCGTGCTCCGCATACCACTCGCGCGCCCAGCCGGCCAGCTCCAGGGCGCGTCCCTCCAGTTCAAAGCCGCGCGGATAGCCCAGCAGCCGCACGTACTCCTCTGTCAGCACGTTCACCACTGCCCGCGCTTCGCCCAGCTCGATCCTCTCGCCTAATGCGCGCATGCCATCGCCTTCACAGGCTTGAACTGGCAACCCTCAACAAAGAAATCGAAGAAGCTCGGGTGCGTCTCCAGCCGGCAATGCTCCACCCTCTTCACCAGCACTTCCATCTCTCGCCGCTTCGTTCTCGACAGCAGTGCAAGGGTCGCCCCTTCAATCGCTGTGTTCCCCGCCTGCACGATCTTTGCCGAGTCGATCCACGGCACCAGCCCAATCCGCTTCGATGCCTCCACTCTCAGGTGCCGCCCAAATCCGCCAGCAAGATAAAAGACCTCGATGTCATCGAAATCAATCCCGAACGTCGAGAACACAACGTGCAGCCCCGCAACGTTCGCCCCCTTGGCCTGCGCCAGCTCGTTGACATCGCTTTCCAGCAGATAAACGTCTTCGTTCTCATGCCCCGGCCCGCCCGGCGATAGCGTCACGCGATGCACGTCGTCCTCGAACCGCCCCTTGTCATTCATCCGTTCGGTGCGCAGCAATTCGCTCAGCGTATCCACGAGACCCGATCCGCAAATTCCCTCCGGCCTCCCATCGCCAATCACCTTCAGCCGGAAGCTGCCATCGTTCCCAATCGCGACGTCCTCGATAGCCCCCTCCAGCGCCGGCATCCCACACGCAATCGCTCCGCCCTCGAACGCCGGTCCCGCCGGGCATGACGCCGCCAGAATCCGATCCTTGTTTCCGACAATCAGCTCCGTATTCGTCCCGATGTCCATGATCGCCACCAGTCGGGTTTCATGCGCCAGATCCACCGCCAGCATGCACGCCGCCGCATCCGCGCCCACATGGCCGCTGATGATCGGCGCCCCATACACACGCGCCTTCGGATGAATCGGCAGCAAGCTGCGCAGCCCGCTCTGCTCCAG
>Ga0335073_10004137_pt1 | contig 20288 bp, 16 predicted proteins | sample Lox_Sample_22_FD_207093 | JGI IMG/M metagenome (GOLD analysis project Ga0335073, IMG submission 207093) | Soil microbial communities from Loxahatchee National Wildlife Refuge, Florida, United States - Lox_Sample_2.2 | ecosystem: Environmental > Terrestrial > Soil > Wetlands | place: USA...
GCGGAACCGCCGTGGGACGCTCATCGCCGCTGAGCCCGACCGCGCCCGGCCGCAGCAGCGTCGCCGGGTCGGCCGCCCACCCCGCGGGGTACAACGCATCTTCCACGTGCGTCCACAATACGGCGCTCGGAGCGTTTGCGGCGAGCGCGTCGCGGCTGCGCGCCAGGGAATCGGGATCGGCTGCGGAAATTGTGGCCAGCGGCGCGGGCGGCGCGGCGGCATCGATGGAGAGGACTCGTCCCTCCACATAGGCGATCGGGCCTCCGTGCGCCGCGGTCTGCGTGGTGAGCAGGCGTTCGAGCGCGTGCAGCCAGGCCCGCTGCGCGCGGGCATCGGCGCTGGGAGGCGCGCCGTTATCCCGGAATCCCTCCACCGGCGGCAAAGGCCGCACCCACGCGTGCAAATCCAGCTTGCGCAAAGTTCGGATAAATGCCACCAGGTCGCGGCGCGGGCTGGTACGGCCCGTGAAATCATATTCTCCCGGCTGAAGCTGATGCCAGTTCCACGGAATGGAGAATTCCACCGTGTCCACGCCGATGTTCTTCAGCCACACCAACTCGCGCTCCCACAGCGTGCGCGGGCACAAGTAATAGGGGAACTCGACCGCCTGCACATATTCGTGAGGGACGGGCGCGGGCGGAGCGGAAAAAACGGCGGCCGAAAGCACCAGCAGAGCAGCCAGGCGCTTCAAAACTGTTTGCCCTTTCGCACGCGGTAGTCTTCGATCAGAGGCATGCGGACTACCGTGCACATCTCGAACAGCCGCGAGCGCGCGCGGGCGCCGATCTGCTCGGCCAAGGTCCGGCGGTATTCCGGCTTATCCAGCGCCGAACGTTGCACAGTCACACTTCCGGCATCCGGATCGGGCATGTTGGTGGTGGCGAGCAATGCTTTCCGGTTGTCGCAACGGTAAGTGACAATCGAATTGATGGTGTCTTCCACCCAGTCGGTCGTGCGGTTCGCGCCCAGATCGTCAACGAGCAGAACTTCGGCGTCGAGCGCCTTCTCGTAAGCTGCCCGGCTGGACGAATTAGAGGCCGGGTCGTACCCCGACTTGATATCGTTCAGCAGTTCCTGATAATTGCAGAATCGGCCCTCGAAACCCTTGGCGATGATTTCACGCAGCGCCGCCACCGCGAGGTGTGTTTTGCCGCATCCGGTCTCGCCGATCAACAACAGGCCGGGCCGTTTCTCGTTGGGAAAATCGCGCACGAACTGCTTCACGGCAAGCAGCACGGTGGTCAGTTCCCGCCGCGCCATGGGATTCTCATTGCCCGGGACGATGAAATTATCGAAGGAAGCCCTGCGGTAAAGCGCCGGAATTTGCGAACGATCTTCCAGCCGCGCCGCCCGGCCCTGCGCGCGACAATCGCAGGGGGCGGCACCGCTCAGATTGGCGTGCTCCGTGATGATAAACCCGGTACCGCCGCACTTGGGACAAACCGCCTCGCCAGTCATCGCTTCTATTATCGGACAGACGCCTGGGGCTGGAACCAGGTTTCGACACCCTTTTATTCCGCGGCTCGCAGCAGACGGTCGAGGACGCCGGCCCATTGCGGTGTATCCGGCGGCCGTTCTACGAAGATTTTCCCCATCCCCAGGGCGTCCAGACGATGCAACGTCTCGTATAGCACCGCCGCATACGCGGCCGGATCGTCCGGCATCTCCCGCCCGATGCGCAACCAGGCGCCGTACCCCGCGGGCGGCGTTTCCCCGCGCGCCACCAGGTAGAGCGGAGTTACCGGACGGTAATGGCGTCGATGCATCCCCGGCGACGCGTGCGCTCCTTCCGCCGGCGCGTCCACGCTCCCCACCGGCCCGATGAGCGCCTCGATTTCCGGCAGCGGAATGACTCCCGGGCGCAGGAGCACCGGCGCGCCCGCGACGGAAAGCACCGTCGATTCAATCCCCACGCGAGCCGGTCCGCCATCGAGGACATAATCCGCCAGGCCTTCCGGCACGTGGCCCGGGAGCGTGGGCGAAAGTTCGGTGAAGCGATTCGCGCTCGGCGCCGCGATGGGCACTCCAGCCGCGCGAATCAATTCCAGCGCCAGCGGGTGCGCCGGCATCCGCAGCCCCACCGTCGCGAGGCCGGCCGTGACGATGTCCGGAATCGCCGGCTGTTTCGGCAGCACCAGCGTTAACGGCCCAGGCCAATACCGCCGCGCCAGCGTTTCCGCCGCCGGCGGCCATTCGGAGGCCAGCCCGCGCGCCATCTCCACCGAATCCACGTGCACGATCAGCGGGCTGCTTTTCGGGCGGCCTTTCGCCTGGAAGATTCGGGCTACCGCCGCGGCATTCAGCGCGTTGGCGCCCAGCCCGTACACCGTCTCGGTCGGAAACGCCACCAGCTTTCCGGCGCGGATCAACGCGGCTGCCTGCTCTACACTCACTCGGGCGACTCGTCCTTATCGTCGCCGGCCACTTTCCCCGTCTTCCGCCACACCAGGTACGCGTGGATCAGCGGCTCCAGGCCGCCATCCAGCACACGATCGACATCCCCCATCGCGAGCTTGCTGCGCAGGTCCTTCACCAGCCGGTAAGGCGCCAGCACGTAGTTGCGAATCTGGCTGCCGAAGTTGATGTCGAGCTTGGAATCTTCGGTCTTGCGCGTCTCTTCGCGCTTTTTCTCGAGTTCCCGCTCGTACAGGCGCGCGCGAAGCTGCTTCCAGGCCGAATCGCGGTTCTTGTGCTGCGAGCGCTCGTTCTGGCACTGCACTACGATGGGCGGGGTTGCCAGAAGGTAGGTAATGCGCACCGCCGAATCGGTCATGTTGACATGCTGGCCGCCGGCGCCCGACGAACGGAAAGTGTCGATCCGCACGTCTTCGGGCTTGATGTCGATCTTGATCTCGTCGTCTACCTGCGGGTAGACGAACACCGACGCGAACGACGTGTGACGCCGCGCATTGGCGTCGAAGGGCGAAATCCTCACCAACCGGTGCACTCCGATTTCCGATTGCAGCAGACCGTATGCGTTCTCGCCGTTCACTTCGAAGGTGACCGACTTGATGCCCGCGCCTTCACCCTCCAGACGGTCTGTCACCACCGTTTGAAACCCGTCGCGTTCGGCCCATCGCAGGTACATGCGCAGCAGCATCTCGGCCCAATCCTGGCTCTCGGTGCCGCCCGCGCCCGGATGAATGGTGACGATGGCGTTGCGCGCGTCGTTCTCGCCCGACAGCAGCATCGATGTCTCGAGTTTCTCCAGCAACTCGGCATAATTTTTGCTGTCGCGTTCGATATCGGCCTGAACGTTCTCGCCCTCGCGCGCCAGTTCGAACAGGGTATCCAGATCGTCGGTCATCGCACGTATGCGCTCGTCGTTGGCAATGGCCTGCTCCAACTTCTTGCGCTCCTGCATGACTTTCTGGCTTTTTTCGGGCTGGCTCCAGAAGTCGGGCGCGGAGATCTGTTGTTCGGTTTTGGCTAGTTTCTGTTTCTGGGCAGGCGCGTCAAAGATACCTCCGCACGGCCAGGGCCTGGTCGCGGAGGGGCTGATAAGCGCGTTGCAACTCGTCGAATGTCATGGGATTTAGTCCAATTCTAACAAATGACCCGCCTTGCCTACATTCTTCGCCTGCGTGCGCCCCATCAGGATCTCTCTGCCTTCCGCCTCATGGATGTGGCCGCAAAAGAAATGGCCGGGCTGATATTGTTCGATGAATTCGCGCACCGATTTCGACCCTGCGTGCAATCCGGCGCGCACCTGATCGAGCGCCGTGTTATGGGGCGGCGCGTGGCACACCAGCACCAGCGGCGATAGTTCGGCGAACTTCGCCAGCCGCTCCGCGATCTGCTCCTCGCTATATTCGCCGGGCGTATGGAAAGGAGTCGGGCTGGAATACCCCAGCCCCGCCACGTGCCACTTGCCGGCCTGGATGTGCTGCCCGTGAAAGTCGTGCAGGCCGTGACGCGCGCACATGCCGGCCACCATCTCGGCAGACTCGTGATTTCCCGGCAGCACGTACACCTTACCGGCGCGCTGCGCCAGAATCTCGCCGGCGCGCTCGATTCCTTTCGCCCAAGTCACCTGGTCGCCCGCGGCGATGTAGTAATCCGCTTCGATCGCGAGTAGCCGCTCGAGCGCTTTCCAGTCGTTGTGTATGTCGGAAAAGACGAGAAGTTTCACGGGTGTTACCGGAATGATAACACCGCCCGCCGGCTACTTCGCCGCCGCCGTGCCGCCCGTATTCAGTGCGTCGACCCGCTGCTGGCGTTCTTGTTCCACCGGAAGGTTCTTGGTGGCCCAATCCTTCAAGGCCGGCGACTTGCCATCCTTGGACTCGCGTTCGAACTCCTTCACCGTCTGCTTTTGCTGGTCGGCAGCCATCCTGGTATACGCCTGGTCGAAATCGCCGCCCGAGAGCTTCGCCAATTTATCTCCGTCTTTTTTGGCTTTCTTCGGCGGCCCGGCCGGCAGATTGACCTTCAGGGCCGTGGCCGCCTGTTGGAGTTGCTGTCCGGTCTGTGTGTTGGTGTCCACCATCTGTTTGCCGAGTCGCTTTACCGCGTCGCTGGACGCTTTTTCCTCGGCAATTTTTCCCAGGTGTACTTCGGTTGCACTGGCTTCCGCCACGTTCTTCACGAAGTCCTTGTCCACCATATACGGATCGGCTCGCTCGGACGGCGGAATGTTCCCCATGGTGGTCGGCAGCGTGCCCTGCGGAAGCCCCATCTGGGGATTCTGCGGCATCTGCGACTGGCCGCCCGGTTGCATTTGCGCCCACCCCGGGCCAGCCAGCACGAAGGCCGCGGCGCAGGTGAGGAAAAGAGAGGGGCTGAACATAGAGAACTCCTATGCTGCGTGGCGTGCAATCCGGGCACCAGAGGCGGGAACATCTGCATCTGCCGCGGAGCAATATCACACATGCCGGCAGTCCTGGCGCATGGAGCCGTTCTGGCCATAGCGCACGCAACCCTCAAACCTTTTGGGATCGGCCCCGATGGCCCGCATTCTCGGCAGAGCGAGCCTGGAAGCGATGGTCGATGAGGATGCAGTTGTCCGGCCGTTCCTCATTCCGGCAGCCCCGGAAGCCCCAACAATACCGCTAGGAGCCCATGCTGCTGAACAGCACGCCCGTGGGGATTGTCACCAACTTGGCGATCGAATTCAAAACCGAATTCCCGCACCTTCCGGAACGGGATTGATGCACCGACCGGTCCGCGGGAACGGTTTCAATATTTTCGCGTTGTAGGCATTGGGGTTACAGGCCAGCAACCGATCCCGGGACCGGTCCAGGCTTATTCCCCCACGAGATTAAAACCTTCAACCACGATCCTGGGCTTCTCCCCGCGGGTGTCGGCGTCATACACTTCGGTGGTGATCTGGCGTTTCTCGCCGGGCATCAACGCCACGTACCCGTCGCTATAAATCGCCGGCAGGATGCGATCTCCCGATTTCTCGCGCACCACCTTCAGACGGAGGTTCAACGCCGGAATCGATGACGCATTCTGTAGCGTGGTGGTCAGCAACCAACGGTCGCCGCTCCGTGCCGCCACGGTCGAAACCTGGAGCTTCGCCTTCCCTAACGCGCGGATGCCCTGGTAGTTCTCCTCCTCCAGACCATGCAAATAGAAGTTATCCGAAACGAGCCGGTCCCCCTGCTTCAGCTCGAGCTTGATGAAATGAGTGGGTGTCACCCCCGCGGGATATTCCATCTTGATCGGCGATTGTACGCTATCTTCCGTGCTGTCGATCGTCGCCGATTTCTCCCACTTGACCGACCCGTCGAGATTCAGAACCTGCGCCTGCGCCGTCAGCCCCGTTCGCGAGCCGCCGCTGTAATTCACTACCTCAACGCTGCCGGTGAGCGGATTCCACTGAATGTGCAGCGGTTCGGATGCCTTCTTGGCTCCGAAATAGCCCGCCGTGGGCTCCAGGTAATAGTCGTACGTCTGCCACACCATGGATGGCCAGCAGGCGTGGCTCATCCACATCAACAGACCCATGCGATTCTTGCTTTGAGCCTCATACATCGCCCGATGGCCTTCGTAATTCACGAACTGCGCCAGTTCCATCCAATCCTGAAGGTTATCGGCCGGTCCGAATAACTTAGTCAACCGGCGGCGGAAATTATCGGCATTCTGCGCGCCGGCGGCGGTGAAATCGTGGACGCCCCAGTCCGTCCCCTGCGGCCAAAAGTCCTTCTCCGGCATCATCAGCTTCAAACTGTCCATCGAAACGACGTTGGGCATGCCCATTTCGCTGTGGAATAACTTTCCGGCGCGCTGCTGGAAGTAGAATTTATCGGTCTGCACGGTGTATGGTCCGTGCCCCGTCACCACGCCATCGGCCGAACTCGGGATGTAGTGCATCCCGGGATGCAGGCTCGCCAGTGTAGCGCGAATCCCGTCGTCGATCACCTTCGGCGGGTAGCCTTCGTTGCGTCCCACATACAACCCGATGGAAGGATGATTGCGAATGCGCAGCACGTAATCCTTGACGTTGCGCAGGAACATGGCGTCGTCGTCCGGGTCTGGACCATCCCAGGGATTTGCCAGCCAGAAATCCTGCCACACCACGACTCCGTACCGGTCGCAGGCGTCGTAAAACTCGTCGTCGCCGATCTGCCCTACCCAATCGCGGATCATGTTGAAGTTCATTTCCGCGTGGTACCGCACCGCGGCGTTGTACTCGCGCGCCCGGTAGCGCAGCAGCGACTCGCCGAAGCCCCAATTGCCGCCCTTGGGAATGAATCGCCGCCCGTTGATCCACATCCGCAGCGCGCCGCCGTCTTCGCTGTAGGTGAACTGGCGAATCCCCGCCTGGAACGTCTTGCGGTCCGATACGCCCTTGGGGCCGGTGTCGAATTCCAGGCTCACGTCGTAGCGGTTCGGCTGACCGTATCCCGCCGGCCACCACAACTTGGGGTTGAGGACGATCAGGTTGTGCGTCGCCGGCTTGTCCTGCGACGGTCCGATGGTCAGCGGCATGTCGAAAGCCTGATCGCCGAAACGCCCGTGCAGAATGCCCGAAACCGGCGCCGCGGAGTGATTACGCAATGTGAGTTCGATGGCAACTTCCGCCCGCGAGGTATCCGGCAGCGCCAGCATGGCATGCACGAACGGATCTTCCACCGTCACCGGGCCGGTCGCCGTGAGAAAGACCTTGCCCCACAAGCCGTCATCGCGGCCGCGAATCGTGGGGATCCAGTCCCACCCGACCGTGGCATGATAGGTTGGATTATCGGCGCCTAAAACGCCGCCATTTTTATCGGTGGATTGGTAAGTCCGCTCCTTCACCGATCCCGGATGCGCGTTCTGTACAATCCGGACGGCCAGTACATTCTTCTGCCCGGCGCGCAGACTCGAGGTGATATCGTACTTCGAGCGAATAAATGCGCCCTCGATACGGCCTAACTTCTCGCCGTTCAGGAAAACATCCGCTTTCCAGTTGATGCCGTCGAGATTGAGCCAGACGCTCCTGCCGGTGAACGAAGGCGGCACGACAAACTCGTTGCGGTACCAGAAATCAGCCTGAAAGAACGAGTCCGATATGAAATCCTGATTCGTGCCGAAATTCGGATCGGGAATCGCGCCATCGTTCAGGTAGCTCACCAGCGCCGTTCCCGGCACCGTGGCGACCATCCAGCCGGAATCGGCAAAGCCCGGGCGCGAAATCGCCGCGCCATCGGCCTTGACCAGCGAATCGCGCTGAATTTTCCAGCCGCCGCCCGCCAGGTCCATCCGATCCGCAGTAGGCATGGGCGAGGAAGCGGCATGGGGCACCGGACCGCCCTTCCCATACACCTCCAGTTCGCTCAAAACGTACCCTTCGGGCGTTGCCGGCTTCTTCATGAGGACGCGCACGTAGCGTCCCCGGCCGGTAACCTTCAGGTTGTCCGTCGTTCCTGCCGCGGGCAGGGGAGCCAGCTCGCTCCATGTAGTCGCATCGTCGGAAACTTCCACCGCGCCCTCCGCCGCGCGCCGGATCCACGCCAGCACCACGCGGTCGAACGTGCAAACCGCGCCTAAATCCACATAGACCCACTCTTCGCCCGTTCCCGCCGCTTTCCAGGCGCTCGCGAAATTGTATGGTCCGGCAATCTGCACCTGCTTGCCGTTGAGGAAAAAGCTGATCTCGTTGACGTGAAACTGCCGCGCCCGCGGATCGCTGAGCGCAAAGCGCAGGAATCGCTTTTGCGCTGCCGCGGCGAACTTCACCGAGGGATGAATTTCGCCCGTCGGCCGCGCCATCCCGCCGGTGTGCCCCAACTCGCTCCACGTCTTGCCATCGTCCGAGCCTGACACCACCAGTCCCCACACTTCCGGCTCGGGATTTCCGCGCACCGTGCCATCTATGTCCACCCGGTCGATCTCGAAGGGCGCGGCGCCGCCTTCGAGTTCCACCTGCACCCAGACTTCATGTCCCGTAAGATCGATGCCGGTGACCCAATTACCGTCGAAGAGATATTCCCGCTCATTCTTCGGAAGCACGCCGGCCGCGCTGCTCGACGTCACGATCCATCGCGGCAAATTGGTCTCTTTGATACCGTCGGTAATCAGTTGCGCCGTGAGATTGTAATCGTAGCTGGACGATTGATAGGCTGCCCGATGCAGGGCCAGGTTCCGGTACGTAGTGCTGTCCACGCGCATCGACGGCGCGAAATTTTCCTTGGGGTCGCCCGGATATACGCCTACGCCCAGCGTGTAGTTTTGCGCCTGTAATCCAACGGCCGCAGTAAATATAAGTGCCCAAACTCGACTCATAAATTCCCTTTTCGATCCAACCGGCTCAACGCGTAGGCATACGCTCCGATGGCCGTGGCTTCGCTCGTGCCCAGCCGGGAAATGCCCACGCCGACGCGCAGCATGGCGTCGAAACGCACCGTCCGTCCGCTTCCCGGCACCGTGAGTTCCTTCGCTTCGCCCTTCAGAAAAACCGCCAGATCGTTGGCGTCTTCCAGGTTGAACGCCCGCGCCACCAAGCGACTGTATATCTGTCCGTCGGGCGGGTGAAAGCTGCTGTTCATCTCGGCCACAACCGCGGGCAGAAACTGCCGCTGCGCTCCCGCGATGCCGCCGCCGATCACCACCAACCCATCGAGCAGCGTAACCGCCTCCGCAATGGCGTCGCCCGTCACTTCGCCGAGCAGGCGGAACGCCTCGCGCGCGGCCTCCCGATTGCCTTCCGCCGATCCTTCCGCGATGGCGAAAATATCTTTCGGCTGGGGCGCTGCTTCCAACGCTGTGCCCGTCGCCGCAGCATAGGCCCGCCGCACGGCGCGAATCGACGCGCCTTCCTCCGCATTCCACTGGCGCTGGAGCTTATGCCGCAACAGCCATACTTCGCCCGCCGCGGAATTATCGCCGATAATCAACTGCCCGTCGCGTACCAACCCGCCGCCGAACCCGGTCCCCAGTGTAATTCCGAGCAGATTGCGGAACCGCTTGGGACTTCCGGCTTTTTCGAGCAGTCCGTTGACATACGGCAAAAAACCAGCCGTCGCTTCGCCATAGGCGAACAGATCGCCATCATTGTTGATGAAAGTAGGCAGCCCGAAGGTATCTTCCAGGATCGCCGTGAGCGGCACATCGCGATACGCCGGCAAATTTCCCGGTCGGATCACGATTCCGCTGGCGTAATCGCACGGACCGGGGAAGGCGAAACTGATGGCGGCAGGCGGTTCCGGAAGCGCCTCCCGCACCCGGCGGAAACCCTCGGTAATGCTGGCCAGCGACTTGTCCAGATTGCCGGCGTGGGCGGGCAGCACGAACGGTTCGACCACGCTCTGGTTCCCGCGCATCGCCGAGAAAACGAAGTTGGTTCCGCCGGCGTCGAGCGTCATCACCGCGCGCGGATCGTGGTTGGCGCTCATTTCACCTCCCGCGCCCGCGGCGAGCGGTTCAGAAACGCGGTCCACGTTATGTACAGGATGGCCGCCAGCGGCACCAGGAATCCGATCTGCACCGAACTGCGGTCGGATACCAATCCCATGAGCGGCGGCAGAATCGCCCCGCCCACGATCGCCGTTACCATCAACCCCGATAGCTCATTGGTATATTGCGGCAGCGTTTCCACGGTGAGCGAGAACGCCAGCGGGAAAATGTTGGCGAAGCCCAGCCCGACCAGAAAGAAACCGGCCAGCGCGACCGTCTTATCCGGAACGAACATGCCCGCCAGCGCGACGATCGACACAAACGAAGTCGCAAGGAAGAATTTCCGCGCCGAAATCCAGTTCAGAACCATGCCGCCCGAAAATCGCCCGATGGTCAGTGCCAGGAAAAACAGCCCCGTGCCCAACAACCCCGTGCGATTCACGTCAACCTGGTACGTTTGCAGCAGAAACAGCGGGATTCCCGAACTGACGCACACCTCCGCGCCGACATACAGGAAGATTGCGGCCACCATCGCGAACACATAGCCGTTTCCGAGCAGTTTCAGGCACGACCCCAGGGTCGCCGGCCGTTCCTTATCGCGCTTCTCGACCACATGCAGCCCGCTCACCGCCACGAGCGTGATCAGAATCGCCACCGCGTAAATCGGAAAGATCACTTTCCAGCTGGCCCCGAACCATCGCGCCGCCACCACCGGAATCAGCGGGCCCGACAACGACCCGATCGCCTTCACGAACTGCGCCAGCGACAGATTTCGGGAGTATTTTCCCTCTTCCGATACGTCGCGCATAAACGGGTTGCCCGCCACCTGCAAGATCGCCGCGCCCGCGCCCAGCAGCAGAATGGTGATCAGGAAGCCGGCGAACGACGTCACCGCGAAGGTGGCGTTCAGCAGTCCGATCAGCGCCACGGCCAGTCCCAGCAGGAGCACGAATTTCTTGCCGCGCTGGTCCTGCAGCAGTCCTACCGGGATCGACAGCAGCCCGAACATGCTGAATCCCACGAATGGAATCAGCGAGGCCACTGCGTTGCTGAGCTGAAACTCATTCTTCGCCAGGCTGACGAACGGGCCCACGGCGTCGCCGAAACCCATCGCCAGAAAGGCCAGAAATACCGGGAGTGTACGTAATTTCATGCGTTCCTCTCGACCTTGTTGTCCGAAACATGAATAGTAGCGCATGGCGGCCCTCAGCCCGCGTAGGGCCGTCAATCGTCGCCATGATCGCCCGCCTCGCTTCCGCCGGCGCCAGGAGCCTGCCTGCGAAGTAGGGGCACCTCCAGCACAAAAATCAAAGATCGTGATTTAATAGAGGCCTATATGACTCCAAGGTCCGGTATCCTGGTGTGCCTCGTCGCCGCCCTCGCCGTCCCGGTATTTTTCGCCGCCCCGCCGGCCGGTGCACCGCGCAAGCTCTCTTCCTTCGATCCACAAATCAAGCCCCTCCTCGCGCGCATGACGCTCGACGAGAAAATCGGGCAGATGACGCAGCCCGACCAGGATTTCATCAAGGACCTTTCCGATATCGAGAACCTTTCGCTCGGCTCGGTGCTCAGCGGTGGCAGTTCCGACCCCAAGGAAGGCAACAGCCTCAAAGCCTGGACCGATCTCTACGACCGCATCCAGTCTCACAGCCTGAAATCCCGCCTCAAAATCCCGCTGCTCTACGGTGTGGACGCTGTCCACGGCCACAACAACGTGCTCAACGCCGTCATCTTCCCGCACGATATCGGCTTGGGCTGCACCCGCAATCCCGCCCTGATCGAGAAAGTGGAGCGCGTCACCGCCGAGGAAGTGCGCGCCACCGGAATCCAATGGGCCTTCGCGCCCTGCGTCGCGGTCCCGCAGGACGCCCGCTGGGGCCGAACCTACGAAGGCTTTTCCGAAGATCCGCAATTGGTCAGAGAGATCGCCGGGCCCGCCGTCCGCGGTTTGCAGGGCGACGATCTCAGCAATCCACTCTCGGTACTCGCCTGCGCCAAACACTATGTCGGCGATGGCGGCACCGCATTCGGGTCGGTGATGGAGCGGGGCAAACCAGGTAACGATCAAGGCGACACTCGGGTTGACGAAGCCACCCTCCGCAGTGTCCATCTCCAGGGTTATATTTCCGCGATCCAGGCCGGCGTCGGTTCCATTATGCCTTCGTATAGCAGTTGGAATGGCGTCAAGATGTCGGCCAACAAGTACCTGCTCACCGACGTCCTTAAAAAACAACTCGGGTTCGAAGGATTTCTCATCTCCGACTACACTGCCGTCGACCAGCTTGACAAGGATTACAAGAAGGCCGTCGGCATCTCGATCAATGCCGGCATGGATATGGTCATGGAGCCCCAGCGTTACAAGGAATTCATCGCGGACCTGAAGGCTCTGGTCAACGAAGGCGTGGTGCCGGTGTCACGCATCGATGACGCCGTCACGCGCATTCTCCGCGTGAAAGCGGCGATGGGGCTGCTCGATTCCCACCGCTCGCCGCTGGCCGACCGCAGTCTTTGGAAATCCTTCGGTTCGCCCGAGCATCGCCAGGTGGGCCGCGAAGCCGTGCGCCAGTCGATGGTGCTGCTGAAGAATGAACGCCACGTTCTGCCGCTGGCGAAGACAGCAGCGCGCATCGCCGTCGCCGGCAAGAGCGCCGACAATATCGGCGATCAGTGCGGCGGTTGGACTATCGACTGGCAAGGCCGCAGCGGCAACGTTACCACTGGCGGCACGACCGTGCTCGCTGCCATCAAAAAGGCCGCGCCCCACGCGCAGGTCACTTACCAGGCTGACGGAACCGGCGCCGCCGGAGCCACCGTGGGGGTAGTCGTGATCGGCGAGAAGCCCTACGCCGAAGGCGCCGGCGACCGCACCGACCTCAGCCTCGCTCCCGAAGATGCCACCGCGATCAATAACATGAAAGCCTCGGGCGTTCCCTTCGTGGTGATTCTCTTTTCCGGCCGGCCGATGGTCCTGGGCGAATCGCTCGCCAAGGCCGATGCCTTCATCGCCGCCTGGCTCCCCGGCACCGAGGGCGACGGCATCGCGGACGTCCTCTTCGGGGACTACAAACCGACCGGCAAGCTGTCCTTCGCGTGGCCCCGCTCCATGGATCAATACCCCCACGCCAAAGACGCCAATCCGCTGTTCCCATACGGTTACGGCTTGAGCTACTGATCCGCTATCTGCTACTCTCGTAGCGCGCCTTTGACACACAACGCCGTCCGCTAACCTGCCGACGCAGCCTTCTCCCCGCAGCCTACGTGTGTCTTCTCAAAGGAAACTCAAAATGCCCTGGCAGTCTCACTTTTTCCGCGGCGTGGCGCTCGATTTCTGGCGCCTCGCCATGACTCCCGAAATCACCGCCTCCGAAGTACAATTCCTGGAACGCGCCCTTGCGATCGAACCCGGCGCGCGACTTCTCGACGTTCCCTGCGGCAATGGCCGCCACGCCATCGAACTCGCCCGGCGCGGCTGCCGCGTCACCGGCATCGACCTCGCCGCGGAATACATCGAAGAAGCCCGCCGCTCGCCCGTCGATGCCGAATGGATCGCCGGCGATATGAGCGATCTCCCCTGGTCCGATACCTTCGACGGCGCTTATTGCATGGGCAACAGCTTCGGCTATCTCGATCGCGCCGCCGCCCCCGAATTCCTTGGCGCCATCGCCCGATGCCTGAAATCCGGCGGGCGATTCGCCATGGCTACCGGCATGGCCGCCGAGTCCATCCTCCCTTCCCTCCAACCGAGGCGCTGGCACCGCACCGGCGACATTCTCACGCTCAGCGAAGCGCGATACGAGATCGCCGAGGGCCGCCTCGATATCGACTACACTTTCATTCGCGGCGGAGAAATCGAGACGCGCCCCAGTTCGAGCTACGTCTTCACCGTCGCCGAACTGCGCCAAATGCACTCATCCGCCGGGCTCGAACCGGTCGAACTCAGTGCCTGGGGCGCCGATGGGCCATACCGCGTCGGCTCGCCCGGCCTCCTGATGGTCAGCCGGAAACTGCATTCGGCTTAGGTTGCACGGAAAAGCCGGGGCTAATCTAATCGGTCCGGCCCTACAGCCAGCGGCGTACTTTCCGCCGGTAGCTATCGTAGGCCGGACCGAAGACCGCCCGAAGGCGATTCTCCTCGATGGGAATCACCACCCAGTTCGCATACGCGAGCACCAAAAGCAAAGTGGCGAGAGGCACGATCTGTCTTTGAATTCCGGCTTCTCCGATATAGGCCAGCGTGAGGCCCACGTACATGGGATTGCGGGTTACTTTATAAGGTCCGAGGGTGACCAGTGCGGTGGAAGCTTCGCCCGGAACTCTGGTGGTCCCTTGGCGGTGGAAAATCATCCAAGCCCATCCCGCAAGCAGGGCGCCCACGACGAAGAACGCTACCCCTGCGGCTCCAATCAGGTGCGAACCCCGGGCAGCCCTTGGAGGCAGGAAAACCACCTCCAGCGCCGCGCCCAGAAGATAACCGAGCACAAACACCCACGGTACCGGGAGGGCGAGTAAAGGGCGAAAGAGTGCGCCTGGCCGTCGTTTGCGGGACGAGTCCATTTCGCCCCAGGCTACGGCTTTTTCGGGGTAGCCGCCGGCGCCGGGCTCGTAGCCGGCGCCTGCATGCGCGCCTGCTTGAAATATTCCTGGACAAAGCCTTCCATGGCCACCGGGACTTCGTCGCGATTGATCTCGCCGCCACTTTGGCCGTGCTGTGCACCGCCCGGCGCATATGCCGTCTTCAATTGCTGGCTGGTATTCTGCACTTCCACCGTGGCTTCACCCGTCAGGTTGGCGGAGCGCTTGCCCAGAATCTCGGTGATCTTGCCCATTGCCGCCAGGTCTTCCGCCTGTTTAATGCGCTTGTCCCCATCCTGGTTGCCGGCCCCGCTACCGGGTTGCTTGCTGGCTTGCTGGGAATCGCTCTTGCCGTTGCTGGGCTGGCTCTGGTCGGGTTGCTCCTCCGATTGCTCGCCCTGCTGCCCTTCGGATTGATCGCCCTTCTGCGCGGCGTTCTTTTGCTGCCCGTTTTTATCGCTCTGCTTCTGCTGCCCCTTGCCCTGATTGTTGGGATCGTTCTGCGGCTGATCGCCCGGATTGCTGCTCGGCGGCTTCAGACTCGAGAGCAGGTTCTGAAACAGATCCTTGGCCTTATTCACGAGGCTCGAATTTTCGTGGGAATTGCTGGCGTCGGGCTTGCCAGCCGATTGGTTCTGCCCCTGCTTTCCGGTTTTGTCGCCCGCCTGCCGGTCCGGCTGCTCCGGATTGCTCTCCGCTTGCGCCTCCTGATTGCCATCGGGCGATTGCTGGCTGGCGCGATTGCCGTCCTTCCGGGCATCGCCCTTGGTGGGATCGCTCTTTTCGGCCGACGACTCGCTGGAGGTGTCGGTGCCATCGTCGGTGTCCGGCTTGATCTGCTGGCTTTGATCCGGATCGCTGACCGACGCTCCCGGATCGTCTTCCTGTTCCGGGACGCGCGCGGGCTTGCGATTGTTTTTCGCGACCTCGGTGCGATCCCTCCAGCCCAGTTCGCGCGCCAGCATGTGTGCAATCGGCGGATGCAAATCCAGACTGCCGAGCAAGCCGTACCGCAGCGCGAACAGACTCCCGGCCACCAGCGTCAGGACGGCAACCAGATAAAGTCCGCGCGGCCTCGCGTAAGGCACCGCCAGGCGCACATCCACCCGCGCCGCGGCATCGTTCGCGCGCTCTCTTTGAAACGCGCGCAGCGCCGCCGGCGCCTTCTCCGGCGCCTGCTCGAAATAAACTGCCGTGGAAATCGTATCCGCGAGACTCATCCGCCGGTCTACTACCTGCGCCGCGGCATAATACGACAGCCTTTTCTGCCGCGCACGATAGAACGCCAAGCCGGCGGCAAGGGCGGAAACCAACGCCAGTAAGCGCCAATCCAGCAGGCTGGTGCCGGCGAGCAATACCAGGATGAACGCCACCAGAATTGCGGCCGCGGCGTACGCGCCCTGGCTGAACAGTTCGTTGTGGAATTGCCGCCGTCGCGCGCGGTGGACCAGGGTCAGCACAGTTCTCCCTTGTGTGTCTTCATACTAGCATTTTCGTTCTGGCGATTTTCGCGGGCATTTCGCCGCCGGTACCGGGCGCTTACGTGCAACTGAGGCGCCGGAATCCCGCCGCCTTCGCGTAAAATGGGATTGAAACTCCCGCGCGAAGGGCGCCCCAACAGCGTGAATGTACTCGTCGTCGATGATGAAGCCAGCCAGCGAAGCGGCCTGGCCGCCATGCTCTCGGCATGGAATATGACTCCCGAAACTGCCGCCGATGGTGAAGAAGCAATCGCCAAGCTTGCCGCTTTTCCAGCCGACGTCATCCTGACCGATCTCAACATGCCGGGGATGGACGGCTTTGCCCTGCTCCAACACCTGCGTGACGCAGGCGACTCTACGCCTACGATTGTCATTACGGCGTTCGGCAATATCGAAAAGGCCGTGCAAACCGTCCACGAACTCGGCGCCTACTGGTTTCTCGACAAGCCCATCCAGCCGAGCGTCCTCGAAGTGCTCATCCGCCGCGCCGGCAGCCATGCCGGGCTGCTCGCCGACAAGCGCAACCTGGAACGCCAGCTCAGCTACAAGGGTTCGCTCGGCCAGCTCGTGGGCACCTCGCCCAAAATGCAGGAGATCTTTTCGCTGCTCCAGCAGGCCGCGCCCAGCAGGGCTTGCGTACTCATCACCGGCGAAAGCGGAACCGGTAAAGAGCTCGTCGCCCGCACCGTGCACGCTTTGAGCCCGCGCCGGCAGGGGCCGTTCATCGCCATTAACTGCGCCGCGCTGCCGGAAACGCTCATCGAAAGCGAGTTATTCGGCCACGAAAAGGGCGCCTTCACGGGCGCCAACGAGCGCCGCCCCGGCTGCTTCGAAATCGCGCAGCACGGCACCCTCCTGCTCGATGAAATCGGCGAGATGCCCATGCAGACGCAGGCGAAATTGCTGCGCATCCTGGAAGATTCCCGCGTGCGCCGTCTGGGCGGCAAGAGCGAGTTCGAAGTGGACGTTCGCGTGGTCGCGGCCACCAACAAAGTTCCCGAGGAAGCCGTGCGCGGCGGCCATTTACGCGAAGATCTCTATTATCGATTGAACGTCTTCCACGTTCACATACCGCCGCTGCGCGAACGCAAGGCCGATATTCCCGCGCTTGCCGAGGCGCTCATGGCCGACATGAATCGCAAGCACGAGTGCCGGGTCACCGAAATCTCGCTCGACGCCCTCGAGACCTTCGAGCGGCACAACTGGCCGGGAAATGTCCGCGAGCTGCGCAACGTGGTGGAGCGCGCCGTGATCCTCGCCGGCGAAGGCGCCATCGAGCGCCGGCACCTGCCGGGGTTTTTGGCCAACGGCGCCCTGGCAGCGGCTGTCGGCGCGGCATCGCCGGCCGCCGCCGCGGCGCCGAACGATGACGACGAGTCCGTGCGTTTCCGCGTAGGCACCACGGTTGAGGAGGCCGAAAAAGGCCTCATCCTGCGCACCCTGGAACATACCCGCAACAACAAAACGCGGGCCGCGGAAATCCTGGGAATCAGCTTGAAAACCTTGCACAACAAGCTGAAGGAGTACGGCGGTTCCAAAGAAGAGGAAGCCGGCGCGTAGTCCGGCTGACCGTTATTTTAGCCGCGCGGAGCGGTCACCTGCCGGTGTGCAGGTTGTTATGGATGGCGTAGAGCGCCAGTTCCAGCCGGTCTGAGACGCCCAACTTATCGAAGATGTTGTGCAGATGATTCTTCACCGTCTGCTCGCTGATGAACATCTTCTCCGCCATTTCCTTATTCTTGAATCCCTGCGCGACCAAGGCTACGATTTCCCGTTCGCGCTGGCTGAGCGGAGAACGCTCGCGATCGCGATTGGCCGCCTGCGGGACCGCCGCCGGTGGAGGAGTATCGTCCGCCGCCACAAACTGACGGATCACTGCCGCTGTGGTGTGCGAATCCAACCAGATCTCGCCGGCGTGAACCTTGCGAATGCTCTTGATCAGGAGTTCGGTGGCGGTTTGTTTGAGAACGATTCCCGAGGTGCCAAGCTTCATCGCCTGGACGAATTCGTTCTTATCGTCCGATGCGGTCAGCACAATGACTCGCGTTTTGTTCTTGGCAGCTTGCAGCCTCTGGAGTGTTGCCAGGCCATCCAGTCCCGGCATCTTCAGATCCAACAAAAGGATGTCGGGCGAATACTGCTGGAGCACATCCAATACCTGCCGGCCATCCGACGCCTGTGCCACGACGTCGAAATCCTCCTCCAAGGCAAGCAATTTACAAAGGCCGTCCCGGAATATGGGGTGGTCGTCGGCTACTACGATCCGGATTTTCGAGCCAGACGCTGCCCCCACACCAAGCGAGGCTCCGCTGATTGCGGTAGTGTTTTCAGACATACGTTTCCGCTAGGGTTATTGTAAGGTTCTAATAGTACCAAGTCAAATCTATTGACCAAATTCTTCAGGGAAAGACCTGCTAACTTTGGTTGATTATACCTTCCGTGGGGCCTCTATCGTTCGTACAACCCTTTTCAATCGGTTGGGATAGATCCGCACTATTGTAACGTGCGCTCTGCTAAGGTATAGGACTATGAGCGAAGAACTGGCCGAAGTTGATTTTCAACGGTTCTGGCGACGGCTGCAGCAACTTGGGCTCAATGCTTACGAATCGCGGTCTTATCTGGTCCTTTTAGGACATCACAAGTTTAAAGCCCTGGAACTGGCGGCGCGCGCTCACGTGCCGCGGCAAAAAATCTACGAGGTCCTCGATAGCCTGGTAGAAAAGGGCTTCGCGCAGGTCGTGCAGGAGAAGACCAAGCTCTTTTCGGCGGTCGAACCCAGTCTCGCCATCCCCGGGTATCTGGCGCGGAAACGGCAGACTCTCGAGCAGGAACTGGTCGACAACGGACGTGCCGGCGGCGCCCTCATCGAAGATTTGAACTCGCTGTATTCCGAGGGCCAGGGCGGCCGCGGCACGCTCGATTTTCTGCGCATCGTGTCGGAGCCCGCGCAAACTGCCGCCGAATACCGCCGCATGCTGGCTGAAGTGCGATGGGAATACCTGGAGTTTTCGCGGCCGCCCTACGCGGTCGATCCGCTGCACGAAAAACTGGTGAAACAGGCAGGTGCGAACGGCGTCGCCTGCCGCCTTTTGCTCGAAGCCGGCACGTTCGACGACGAGCATCGCCAGCGTTTGACCGAATACGTCTCGGCCGGCGTCGAAGTCCGCGTGGCGGATTCGTTGCCCATGAAACTCGCGCTCTTCGACGGCCAGCACGGCATGGTCGCCCTGCTCGACCCGGTCATTACCCGCCCCACCTGGACCGCTGTCGTGTTCCATCATGAAGGCATGGGCGAGGCCATGAAGGGACTATTCGAGGATCACTGGCGCCGCGGGCACAGCTTGTAACGCGGCTTCCTCTTCAGCCCCGGTCAACGATTTGAGAGCGGAACTGCCGCCGGGCGCCATCGCGTCTCTCACAACGTTTTCTGCCGGCCATTTCGACCAGGATCCTGATCCGCACCGCTATAAATTACAAAAATCGTCATTCTATCGTTCGATACAATGACGTGAACATTAAAATATTGTGCGATAATTCCGGATTGGTAGCTCTTTAGGGCCATCGGAGGACCTAACGTTGATTGCCACATGGACTCTGCTCGGCGGGCTCCTCTGCTTAGCAACGGCCGCGCCGTGTGCGCCGCAGGACGGACCGGCCCAGACCGCGAAGGCCGCGGTATCGGACAATTCTCCCCCGGAAAAATTACCGGTCATACACGATGAGATTACGGTGACTGCGACCCGGTCGCCCGACGATGTCAACGTCCTGCCGCAATCGGTGAGCATTCTGACCGGGGACGCGTTCCAGGATATTGCCTCCCGCACTCCCAATCAGGCGCTGCGTGAGGAGCCCGGTATTTTTTCGGTGCAGGTGGCGTCGCAGGGGTCGCCCATCATTCGCGGCGAGATCGGCAACAAGGTCCTCTATCTCTGGGATGGCATCCGCATCAATAATGGCGCGCTCTTCAGCGGTCCTAACGGCTTTTTCAACCAGTTCCCGATTGGCAGTGTCGACCGCATGGAGGTAATTCGCGGACCGGGAGCCGTGCAGTTCGGCAGCGATGCCGTGGGCGGCGTGATCAACATTCTGCCGCATCCCGCCGAGACCTTCGCCGACCCCTCCAAGGCCGGCGGCGAACTCTTTACGCAATACGGATCGGTGGATGGCGAGAAAACTTCGGCCGCCCGCTTCTGGGTGTCGGGCCCGCGCTTTACCGCCGTCGGCGATGTTTCCGGACAGGCCGTGGGCGACTACGCCGCGCCGGGACTTGGCCACTTGGCCAACACATCTTTCAACGGAGCCGGCGCGAACACCAGCATGGCGTACCGCGTGACCGGCCGGCAGACCGCGCGCGTGTCCTGGATTCACGAGCGCCGCTTCGATATCGATACTTACACCCAGTCGGAACTGAAT
>Ga0335073_10004138_pt1 | contig 20282 bp, 10 predicted proteins | sample Lox_Sample_22_FD_207093 | JGI IMG/M metagenome (GOLD analysis project Ga0335073, IMG submission 207093) | Soil microbial communities from Loxahatchee National Wildlife Refuge, Florida, United States - Lox_Sample_2.2 | ecosystem: Environmental > Terrestrial > Soil > Wetlands | place: USA...
ACCGCCCGGTGGCGGGAGGAGACACCGAGCTTCTGGTAGATCGACATCGCCTGCGACTTGATGGTGTTCGGGGAGAGGCACAGCTCGGCGGCGATTTCCGGGAATGACATGTGGGTGGTGAGCAGCGGCAGCAGGCGCAGTTCGGCCGCGGTCAACGCGGATGCCCCGGAGTCGGCCGAACCGCGTTCCGCGGACAGCCGGGCCCGCAGCGCCTTGGCCTCATCGACCAGGACGCCCATGGCGGGCCGGCGCGCGAGCATCTCGTCGACTTCCCGCATCAGCGCCGTGGCCCCGGCCAGGTCGGACAGGCCGAGGTGGACGCGGATGAGCTCGATCCGGAACTGGATCGACAGGTGGGGAAGCACGTAGGTCAGCAGGGGCCGGAACTCCTGGGCGCTGGCGAGCTCCCGTCGCGCCGCCGGGATGTCTCCCCGGTGCAGGGCGAGACGGGCCTGCACGGCGCACAGAAGGGAGAATTTTTCCAGCCCGGCTCGGTGCAGGACGCCGCGGGCCTGGCTGGCGAACTCCTCGGCCCGGCTCCACTGGTGGCGTTCCATCGCGACCAGCGCCCGCTGGGCGAGCGCCCTCACCACGACATCGGGAGCGGCATGGTTCGCCAGCTTGAGGGCTTCGGTGAAGAACGCGTCGCCGCCGTCGAGGTCGCCGCTCAGGACGCTCGCGATTCCCTGGGCGACCGGGACGGTCGCCGCCACCAGGCCCGCCGCCGCGTACCTGCGCACGGCCTCGTCGGCGTCGGCACTCATCTGCTTGACCCCGTCACGGCACAGCGTGTACCGCAGCGTGGTCGCCAGGGCCTCGGCGGTTGGGTCAGCGGGCCGCGAAGCGTCCCGGTCCAGCCAGCGATCGACCGCGTCGGCCAGCCGCTCGGCCTCCGCCGGCCGTCCCGTCGCCGCGGCGACGATCGAGGCGTATACGGCGGCGACCGGGTGCCCCTCCAGCCCGCCCCGGTCGTCCAGCCACCGGAACCACCGCTGAAGCGTGGTGATCCGGGCCTGCCCGTAGGTCGGCCTGGCCAGCCCGTCGACGAGGCGGGCGGCCGTTTCCACGTCCCCGGCGGCCATGGAGTACTCCAGCGCATCCTCGGACAGGTCGTGGCGCTGGCACCACCCGGCGGCGCGGCGCCGCAGTTCCGGGATCAGCCCGGGCTCGGTGCGCTCCAGCTCGGCGCGCAGCATGTCCCGGAACAGGTGGTGGTAGCGGTACCACACGCCCCGCCGGTCCAGCGGCACCAGCAGCAGGTTCGAGCCGGCCAGCTCGGCCAGCGTCGCGCCGGACCCGGGCTGGTCCAGTACCGCCTCGCACAGCGGCCCGGACATCCGCTCCAGCACCGCGGTCCGGGTCAGGAACTCCCGCTGCCGCGCGGAGATCCTGGCCAGGAACTCCGACTCGACGTATTCGCTGATAAACCGGTCGTCCCCGCCGAACGAGGCCGCCAGGCCCGGCAGCGAGCCGCCTTCCCTCAGGTAGAGTGCGGCCAGGTACAGCCCGGCGGCCCACCCCTCGGTCCGGCGGTGCAGCTCCGCCAGCTCGTCCTCGGCCAGCCTCACATCGGCGGCGCGCAGCAGCGAGGATGCCTCCTGGGCGGTGAGCGACAGGTCACCGGGGCCGATCTCCAGGATCTGGCCGGCCGCACGCAGCCGCGCGGTGCGCACCGGCGGCTGGTCGCGGCCGGCCAAGACCAGCCGGGACCCGGGGGATACATGCTCGGCCAGCACCGACAGCGCGGCCCGGCATTCCCGGTCGTGCAGCAGGTGTACGTCGTCCAGGACCAGCGTCACGGGCGAGCTGACCGACGCGAAGGCGTTGCTGAGCCGCGGCACCACCGAGCCGGGCACCGAGCTATCCGGCGCGGCAAGGGCGTCGAACACCCGCTGCCCGACCGGCTCCACCGCATCCAGCGCCTCGGCGATGTAGGTCAGCAGAACCCTCGGGTCGTTGTCGCCCTCGTCCACCGACACCCAGGCGAACGGCTGACCGTCGGCCTCGGCCCACTGCGACAACAGTGTCGTCTTGCCGTAACCGGCGGGCGCGACCACCGACACGATCGGATGAGAATGATCTTTGGCCAGCTCTTCGACCAGCGGCAACCGGTGGACGGACCCCGTCCGCACCAGGGGACGCAGGAGCTTGGCTGCGATAAGGTCGTATGCCGCCCCGCCCATACGGCCAGGCCGGCCCGCCCGCTGACGTACGTCGGTGTCAGTCATGCCCCTCGTGCCGTGAGAATCCGCCCTCCCCATGATTCCCGGAGCTTCGAAACAGGTCAAGCACGCAATTGCGCCTGGGGAGGGCGCGGCGAGATGATGGTGGCCTGCTAGTGGCGATACCCAGTCCTGGAAGCTGCGTGGTGGCCCTTGGGGTGGAGATGGATCACAGGCACACCCGGGCGGCGGTCGCGGCCATCGTGACGGCGGGCACGATGGCGGTCGCGGCTTGCTCCGGTTCGTCGAACGGATCAGCCTCGCCGCCGGGCCCGGCCTCGCCGGGCCCGGGCCTGGCCGCGGTCACCCCGGCGGGCACCAGGCCGGTGTCCTCGGTGGTCTGGGCCACCAGCCGGGACGTGATCTCGCTCGACCCTATTTTCTCGGCGGGCTATCCGGAGTACACGACCGACTCCCTCATGTGTGAGTCGCTGCTCCGCCAGGCGCCCGACGGCTCGCTGCAGCCCGGCCTGGCCACCGTGTCGAACCCGTCGCCCACGACGCTGGTGTTCACGCTGCGGCCGGGGGTGACGTTCTGGGACGGCCACCCGGTGACCTCCGCGGACGTGGTGTACAGCCTGGACCGGGCGGCCGATCCCAAGCTCGGCGGCTACTACTCGGGCCGGCTGGACCGGATCGCCTCGGTCACGGCGACCAGCCCGACCCAGGTGACGGTCAAGCTGACGCAGCCCGACTACTGGCTGGAGGGAGAGCTCGCCTCCATGCCGGGGCTCATCATCGAGAAGAGCTTCGCCGAGAAGGAAGGCAAGAACTACGGGACCCCGGCCGGGTCGATCATGTGCACCGGCGCGTACATGCTCAAGTCGTGGACACCCGGAGTGGGCGTGGTGATGGTCCGCAATCCGCACTACTGGAATCCCTCGGTCCACCCGCTCGTCGGCCAGATCACCATCAAGGGCGTTCCGGAGATCACGTCGCTGACCGCGGGCTTGCTGACCGGGGCGATCCAAGGGGTCTACGGTGTCGGGCTGCCCACCCTGGACCAGCTCGAGCACAGCGGCGCGGTCCGGGTCTACCTGGGCCCGGGCTGGTCGAGCGACATGCTCGAGATCGCCAGCTTCAAGGGCGTGCTGGGCAACCTGAACGTACGCCGGGCGTTGTCCATGGCGCTGAACCGCCAGGGCATCATCGACTCGGTCTACCAGGGTGCGGCGCAGCTGCCGCGGTGGCTGTCCAACCCGGGCACGTTCGGCTACGGCATGTCCGTGTTTACCCAGGCGTACGACGGCTCGCCCGTACTCACCCAGAACATCGCCGAGGCCAGGAAGCTGGTCCAGCAGGCCGGTGACACCGGCAAGACGATCACCTTCGGCACCACCAGCCAGCAGGCCGTGTACGCCGGGGACACGGCCGCCTATCAGGCGGCGGCCGAGGCGATCGGGCTGAAGGTCGCGCTGAAGTCGGTACCGGCCCAGGACTACATCGACTTCTTCATCTCCCCCCAGGCCCGGGCGGGGATCGACGCCTTTCCGGCGGTGGACTACGGCGACTACGCCGATCCGGCGGCGCTGCTCGCCGCGTTCGAGCTGCCGGGCGGGTCGGTGAACTACGACAACTCGGACGACCCGCAGATCGTGGCCGCGCTGGAGCAGGCGCGCGGCACGGCCAACCCCAACCAGCGGGCCGCGCTGGTGGCCAAGGCCGAGAAGCTGACCGTGCAGCAAATGCTGTGGATCCCGGATGTCGAGCCGGACACCGTGCTCGTGCTCGGCAAGGGCCTGACCGGCGCGCTGTCCTCGACCGCCTACCTGTTCTCCCCCTGGGCCGACCAGCTGGGCGGGACCGGCTGAGTGAGGCGCTGGCGCTTCGTCGCGCGCAGGCTGGTCGTGCTGGTGGCCAGCCTGCTCGTGGCCAGCTTGGTGATCTTCGCCGCCCTGTACCTGGCGCCCGGAACCCCGCTGGCCGCGCTGTCGGGCGGGCAGCCGCTGCCTCCGGCCAGCGTCCAGGTCCTGGAGCAGCGCTACCACCTGAACCAGTCGTTCCCCGCCCAGTACTGGTACTGGCTGGAGAACGCGCTGCACGGGAACCTGGGGGTCTCGATCACGCTCCGCGAAAACGTGTCCACGCTGATCGCCTCCCGCATCTGGACCACCGCTGGATTGGTGCTGTACGCGTCGCTGATCATCGTGGTCCTGGGGATCGGCCTGGGCGTCGTGTCCGGGCTCCGGCCCGGGCCGTTCGATGGCGGTGTGCTGGTGGTGACCGCGGTCTGCGCGGCCATCCCGGCGTTCGTCGCCGCGATCGCGCTGATCATCGTGTTCGCGGTGAAGCTGGGCTGGTTCCCGGCGCTCGGGAACGGCACCGGCTTCCTGGACAACGTCAGGCACTTCACGCTGCCAGCGGTGTCCTTGGCCACGGCGTCGCTCGCCATCGTGGCCCGGGTCACCCGGGCCTCGGTCCGGCAGGAGGCCGACCGCGAGCACGTGCAGACCGCGGTCAGCCGGGGCATCCCGGCCCGCCAGGTGATCCGGCGGCACATCCTGCGTAACGCCGCGGTCCCGATCACCACGATCACCGGGATCACGACCGCCTCGCTCATCGCGGTCGCCGCCGTCGTGGAGGTGGCGTTCAGCCTGAACGGGCTCGGCGCCTACCTGGTGCAGGCCGCGGAAACGAAGGACATCGCGGTGGTGCAGGGGATCTCGCTGCTGCTGGTCACCGCGTTCGTCGTGGTCAACCTGCTGACGGACCTGATCTGCGCGGTGCTCGACCCGCGGCTGGCGCTGACGGACAGCCCCCGGTGACCACGGTCCGGGCGGCCGGAGAGACGGCCGCCTCCCGGCGGGGCGTGGCCCTGCTGCGCGCCACCGGCCCGGCCGGCATCGCCTCGGCCACCGTCATTTCGGCGGCGACGTTCGCCGCGGCGTTCGGCCCGCTGCTCGCCCCGTACGATCCGGACCTGCCCAACCTGTCCCTGGCCTGGGCCGGCCCGGTCGGCGGGCACCTGCTCGGGTACGACTTCGAGGGCCGCGACGTGCTGTCCCGGCTGCTGGCCGGCGCGCAGTCCTCGATGCTCGGGCCGCTGGCGGTCGTCATCCTCAGCGTGACCGCCGGTACGCTGCTCGCGGTCACCGCCGCCTGGCGGCGCGGCGTGAGCGATGCCGTCATCTCCTCGGGCCTGAACGTCCTGTTCGCGTTCCCCGGCATCCTGCTCGCCATCCTGGCGGCGGCGGTGTTCGGGGCCGGCCTGCCCGCGGCGGCGATCGCGCTGTCCGTGGCGTACCTGCCCTACGTCGCCCGGGTGCTGCGCGGTGCGGCGCTGAGGGAACGCAACCAGCCCTACGTCGCGGCGCTGGAGGTGCAGGGAGCGTCCGCCACCGCGATCTGCCTGCGGCATGTGATCCCGAACATCGGGCCGCTAATCGTGGCCCAGGCCACGATCTTGTTCGGCTACGCCATGGTGGATCTGGCCGCCGTCTCGTTCCTCGGCCTCGGGGTGCAGCCGCCCACCGCGAACTGGGGGGTGATGATCGCGGAAAACCAGGACGGTCTCCTGCTGGGCCATCCGCTGCCCGCGGTCGCCGCCGGCCTGTGCATCGTGGCCGTGGTGATCGCGGTCAACGTGCTGGGCGAGCGGCTGTTCGACCAAGCCCGGGCGGCTCGCGGATGAGCGACCTGCCGCTGTTGGAGGCGGTCGGCCTGACCGTGCTCCTGGAGGTGAACGGCGCCCGGCGCGCCGTGCTCCGGGATGTCTCGCTCGCACTGCGGCCGGGCGAGGCCGTCGGCCTGGTCGGCGAGTCCGGGTCGGGGAAGTCCATGACCGCCCGGGCCATGGGCCGTCTGCTGCCGCCCGGGGCCGAGGTGCGCGGCTCGATCCGGTTCGGCGGGACCGACGTCGGCGGGCTCGCCGGTGCGGACCTTCGCCGGTACCGCAGCCAGGTGGCGATGATCTTCCAGGACCCACGGGCTCACGTCAACCCGGTCCGGCGCATCGGCGACTTCCTGACCGAGGCGCTGCGCAGCAATCATGCGGTGCCCAGGGCACAGGCGCGCCGCCGCGCGGTGGACATGCTCGCCCAGGTGGGCATCGAGGACGGGACCCGGCGGCTCCGGCAGTACCCGCACCAGATGTCGGGCGGGATGCTGCAGCGGATCATGATCGCCGCGGCCCTGCTCACCGGACCCCGCCTGCTCCTGGCCGACGAACCGACCACCGCGCTGGACGTCACCACCCAGGCCGAGGTCATGGCGATACTCGACAACCTGCGGCGCCGGTCCGGGCTGGCCATGCTGTTCATCACCCACGACCTGGAGCTGGCCGCCGCCATCTGCGACCGTACGGCGGTGATGTACGCCGGGCAGATCGTCGAGGTCCGCGCCTCCGCGCTGCTGCACAGCGACCCGTTGCATCCCTACACCGCCGCGCTCGCCGCGGCCCGCCCGGATATCACGCGGACGATGCACCGGCTGCGCGCCATCCCCGGCCGCCCGCTCTCGGCGTTCGAGGCGCCGGCCGCGGAGTGCGCCTTCGCCCCCCGCTGCCCGCACGTGGCCGGCGTCTGCCGGGCCGCGGTGCCCGGGCTCGTCGAGCTGGCCGGCGGGGTGTCCCGCTGCGCCCGGGCGAACGAGCTCCGCGGTCAGCTGGAGGTGACGCCCGGTGGCTGAGGGCAGCGGCGCACCGGTTCTCGAGGTGGCCGGACTGCGCAAGGACTTCGGCTCGTACGTCGCCGTCGACGATGTCTCCTTCGGCCTCCCGCACGGCCGGTCGCTGGCCATCGTCGGGGAGTCGGGCGCGGGCAAGACCACGATCGCGCGGATGATCGTCGGCCTGGAACGACCCACGAGCGGAACCATCACCGCCTGCGGGCGCGACCGGTCCCGGGCGCCCCGGTCGGCCCACGACCGGCGCCAGCGCGGGCGTGAGGTACAGATCGTGTTTCAGGACCCCTACACCAGCCTCGACCCGCGGCAGAACGCCGAGGCCGCCATCGACGAGGTCCTGCGGCTGCACCACGGCTGGCCCGCCGGGCACCGACGCGCCCGCGTGACCGAACTCACCGACCTGGTCGGCCTGGACGCACGGCAGGCACGGGCACTGCCCCGGGCGCTGTCGGGCGGTCAGCGGCAGCGAGTCGCGATCGCGCGCGCCCTAGCGGCGCAGCCCGCCGTCCTGATCCTCGACGAATCGGTCGCCGCGCTGGACATGTCGATCCAGGCCCAGGTCCTGAACCTGCTGGCCGACATCCGCGACGAGACCCGCATCTCCTACATCCTGATCAGTCACGACCTGGCTGTCGTGCGCCAGCTCGCCGACGAAACGCTCGTGCTGCACCGCGGGACCGTGGTCGAACGCGGCCCCACCGCCCGGGTGCTCGACCATCCCGAGCATCCCTGCACCCAGCGGCTACGGGCCAGCGTGCCGCGGCCAGGCTGGAGACCGAAGCTGGCGTAGCCGTCCCACCGCACGGCCTCATTCGCGGCGGGTGATGACGCGCGACGAGACCGCGACCAGCATCGACGCATGCGGGTAGGTGACGGGCCGATGATCATCGGCCGGCCGTGAGGGCGGTTGATCCGCGGCTGCTGCGGCAGGCCGGACCGGCCCGCGGGTACCTGGCCATCACGGTCGCGCTCGGCCTGGCGGGCGCGGTGCTGATCCTGCTCCAGGCGGACCTGCTGTCGCGGGCCCTGGCGGGGGCGGCGCGCGGTACCGGGATCGGCGCGCTGTCCGTGGTGCTGGCCTGGCTCGGCGTCGTACTGGCCGGGCGGGCCGCCGCGGCCGCCGGAGGCGAGGCCGCGGCGCTGCGCGCGGCGGCCGCGGTGAAGTCAGGACTGCGGCGACGGCTGTGCGCCCACGTCCTGCGGCTGAGCCCGCAGTGGCTCGGCGGCCAGCAACGCGGGGAGATCACGACGCTCGCGACCACGGGGCTCGACAGCCTTGACGCCTACTTCGCCCGGTATCTCCCGCGCCTGGTACTGGCGGTGGCGGTTCCCCTGGCCGTGCTGGTCCGGGTGGCGTTCGCGGACTGGATCTCCGCGGTGATCATCGCGGTCACGCTGCCGCTGATCCCGGTATTCGCGGTACTCATCGGATGGCACACCCGGACGCACACCCAGCGCCAGTGGCGGCTACTGTCCCGCCTGGGCGGGCACTTCCTCGACGTGGTGGCGGGCCTGCCGACCCTGAAGCTGTTCGGCCGCGCCCGGGCCCAGGCCGAGGTAATCAAGACCGTCACGGGCGCATACCGTGAGGCGACCATGGCGACGCTGCGGGTGGCGTTCTTGTCCGCCCTGGCCCTGGAGCTCACCGCGGCGCTGGCCACCGCGCTGGTCGCCGTCGAGATCGGCCTCCGGCTGCTGGCCGGCCACGTCGGCTATCAGACGGCGCTGCTGGTCCTGCTGCTCACCCCCGAGGCTTACCTGCCGCTGCGCAGCGCGGGCGCCGAGTTCCACGCCAGCGCCGACGGTACCGCGGCGGCGCGGCGCGCGTTCGAAATCCTCGACACCCCGCTACCCGGCGCCGAGCCGGCCACCACGGGCGCCGAGGTCGACCTGAGGCGCGAGGACATCGTGTTGCGGGCGGTGAGCCTGGAGTATCCGGACCGGGGACGGCCGGCCCTGGACGGCATCGACCTGACCATCCAGCCCGGCGAGCACATCGTCCTGACCGGCCCGAGCGGAGCGGGCAAGAGCTCGCTGCTGGCCGTGCTGCTGCGTTTCGCCTTCCCGGCCAGCGGGACCGTCACGGCGGGCGGTACCGAGCTGGCTCAGATCGCGGCGGATCGCTGGCGGGCGCAGATCGCCTGGGTACCGCAGCATCCGCACCTGTTCGCCGCGACGGTGGCGGAGAATATCGCCCTGGGCCGCCCCGGGGCGCGCCGGCCGGACATCGTGGCGGCCGCTCGCCTGGCCACGGCGGACGACTTCATCCGGAAGCTGCCCCGCGGCTACGACACGCCGTTGAGCGAGGACGCCCGCGACCTGTCGGCCGGGCAGCGGCAGAAGATCGCGCTGGCCCGGGCGTTCCTGCGCCAGGCCCCGGTCCTGCTGCTCGATGAGCCCACCGCTCATCTGGACCCGGCCAGTGCCGAGGCGGTCAGGGCCGCTATCGAGACCCATATGGCCGAACGAACCGTCATTCTCGTCACCCACCGGCCACCGCCTCGGGCGGACCGCGCCATCCGGGTCCTGGTGCTCGACCAGGGCCGGCTCAGCGGCCCCGGCAATCCGGGCGGGGGACGGGATCAGCGGGCCGGGCTGGCGATGACGTCATGAAGGCCGGACGCGATCCGCTGCTCCGGCTGCTCAGGCTGGCCCTGGGGTCCCGGCCGCTGCGCGGCCGGCTGCTGCTCGCGGTCGCGGCCGGTGCCGCCGCCACCGGGTGCGGCGTTGCCCTGCTGGCGGTGTCGGGGTTCCTGCTCGCCCGGGCGTCGCAGCACCCCAGCATCCTGGCGATCTCGGCGGCCGTGGTCGCGGTCCGGGCGCTGAGCGCCGGCCGGGGACTCTCCCGCTACCTCGAGCGTCTCGCGTCACACGACGCCGCGTTCCGGGTCCTGGCCGACGTCCGGGTGCGCATCTACCGGCGGGTGGAGCGGCTGGCCCCGGCCGGGCTGGCCGCTTTCTCCTCGGGCGACCTGCTCACCCGGCTGGTCAGCGACGTGGACGCGACCCAGGACCTGTTCATCAGGGGCATCGCCCCGCCGCTCGCGGCTGCTCTGGTCGGCGCGGGGGCGGTCATCGCCTGCCTGCTGATCCTCGCGCCCGCCGGGGCCGCGCTCGCGGCCGGGCTGCTGGCCGCCGGGATCGGCGTCCCGGTCCTGACGGCCAGGACGGCGCGCGGCGCGGCGCGGCGCCTGGCCCCGGCGCGGGGGCACCTGGCCGCGACGTTCACCGACCTGGTGGCGGGCGCGGGCGAGCTGCAGGCCTACGGTGCCGAGCAGGCGGCGCTGGCCTCGGTGGCGGCGGCCGACGCCGACCTGACCAGGCAGGCCCGCCGGAACGCCGCGGCCTCCGGGCTCGGCGCGGGCCTGAGTTCGGCCGTCGCCGGGCTGACCCTGTGGGGCGTCCTGCTGCTCGGCGTCGCGGCCACCGGAGACGGGGCGCTGGGCAGGGTTCCGCTGGCGGTGCTGACGCTGACCGCGCTCGCCTCCTTCGAGGCCGTCACCGTCCTGCCCGCCGCGGCGGTCCAGATCGGCCAGGCCCGCGTGTCGGCCCGCCGGATCACGGCGGTGCTGGACGCGCCGGACCCGGTGCACGAGCCTGCCACGCCGCGGCCGGTGCCCGACGGCCCGATATCGGTCCGGCTGCGCGGCGTCCAGGTCCGCTACCGGCCCGATGGCCCGGCCGCCCTGGACGGGGTCGACCTCGACCTGCCGCCGGGCCGCCGGGTCACCCTGACCGGCCCGAACGGAGCGGGGAAGTCCACCGTGGCCAGCGTCCTGCTCCGCTTCACGGACGTGACCGCGGGCACGGTCACGCTCAACGGCCAGGACCTGGCCAGCTACGCCGCGGACGACGTCCGGACCAGGATCGGCGGCTGCCCGCAGGATCCGCACATCTTCGACGCGTCCCTGCGGGATAACCTCCGCCTGGCCCGGCCCGGGGCCAGCGACCAGCAGCTGGCCGACGTCGCGGCCCGGGTCAGGCTGCTGGACTGGGTCGAGTCGCTGCCGCGGGGCTGGGATACGCCGGTCGGCGCGCACGGCGCCGCGCTGTCGGGCGGCCAGCGCCAGCGGCTGGCCCTGGCCCGGGCGCTGCTGGCCGATCCCGCGCTGGTGATCCTCGACGAGCCCACCGCCCACCTCGATCCCCCCACGGGCCGCGCTCTACTCAGCGATCTGCTGGCCGCGACGGCCGGGCGCACGGTGCTGCTCATCACCCACGATCCCGACGAGCTCGACGACGTCGACCAGATCATCGTGCTCGACGGCGGGAAGGTCGCCCAGGTTCACCCGGCCCGGATGAGTTGAGGCAGGCCGAGGCCTGCCGATACTGGGCCGCGACAGCAGACAGCCAGCGCAAAGGGGCGAACCATGGGCCAGCCGTTTAAGGGGACGATCAACGTCGACATCCGGGATTCGGTGCCGGACTGGGCGCCGTTCGAGCCGCCCCAGGCACCGCCCGGGGCCCCGAACGTGGTCTACATCGTCCTCGACGATGTGGGTTTCGGCGCGATGGGCTGTTACGGCGGTCCGATCGAGACGCCGAACATCGACCGGATTGCCGCCGCCGGTGTCCGGTTCACCCAGTGGCACACGACCGCGCTGTGCTCGCCGACCCGTTCCTGCCTGCTGACCGGGCGCAACCACACCCGCAACTCGATGGCGTGCATCACCGAGGCCGCAACCGGATTCCCGAACGCCAGCGGCACGATCCCGCCGGAGAACGGGATGGTGTCCGAGATCCTCGGCGAGCACGGCTGGAACACCTACATCGTCGGCAAGTGGCACCTGACTCCGGAGGACGAGATGAACCTCGCCGCGACCCGGCGCAACTGGCCGACCGGCCGCGGGTTCGAGCGGTTCTACGGCTTCCTGGGCGCGGAGACCAACCAGTGGTATCCGGAACTGGTCTACGACAACCACCCGGTCGACCCACCGCGGTCTCCGGATGAGGGGTACCACCTCACCGACGACCTGACCGACAAGGCGATCGAGTTCATCAAGGACGCGAAGGTGATCGCGCCGGACAAGCCGTTCTTCCTGTACTACGCGCCGGGCGCGGCCCACGCGCCGCACCACGCGCCGCGGGAGTGGATCGAGCGGTACGCCGGGAAGTTCGACATGGGCTATGAGGCGATGCGGGAGCAGACGCTCCGCCGACAGAAGGAGACGGGCATCGTCCCGCAAGATACCGAACTGCCGCCGGTCAACCCGATCGGGACTCCGCAGACGCGTACCGGCCCGGACGGCCAGCCGTTCCCTCCCTTGGACTACACCAAGCCGTGGGATTCCCTGTCCGGGGAGGAAAAGCGCCTGTATAGCCGGATGGCCGAGGTGTACGCCGGGTTCCTGTCCCACGCTGACCACCACATCGGGCGGCTGCTGGACTATCTGGAGGAGATCGAGCAGCTGGAGAACACGCTGGTGATCCTGGTGTCCGACAACGGCGCTTCGGGCGAGGGCGGGCCGGACGGGTCGGTCAACGAGATGAAGATCGCGAACGGCGTCCCGGACGACCTGCAAGCGAACCTGGCCATGATCGACGAGCTGGGCGGGCCGAAGACCTACAACCACTACCCGACCGGGTGGGCGATGGCGTTCAACACGCCGTTCAAGATGTGGAAGCGGTACGAGTTCAACGGCGGCAGCGCCGACCCGTGCATCATCTCCTGGCCTTCGGTCCTGCATCACGGCGGGGAGATCCGGCACCAGTATCACCACGCCATCGACATCGTGCCGACCATCCTTGACTGCCTCGGCGTGACGGCACCGGACGCGATCAAGGGTCACACGCAGAGCCGATTCGACGGGGTGAGCATGCGGTACAGCTTCGAGGACCCGTCGGCCCCGTCGGCCCGGAAGACGCAGTTCTACTCGATGCTGGGCTCACGGGCCATCTGGCATGACGGCTGGAAGGCAGTCACCACCCACCCGACTATCGCCGGCTGGAGCCACTTCAACGACGACACCTGGGAGCTGTACCACATCGACGTGGATCGTGCCGAACTGCACGACCTGGCGGCCGAGCACCCGGACAAGGTGCGTGAGCTGGTGAACCTGTGGTTCGCCGAGGCCGGCGCCAACGGCGCCTTCCCGCTCGACGACCGGGCCGCGCTGGAGATCCTCCTGACGCCCCGCCCGCAGCTATCGCCACCCCGCAGCCGGTACGTCTACTACCCCGGCGTGGCGGACGTGCCCGAGTCGCAGGCGGTAAACGTCCGCAACCGCTCCTACGTCATCGGCACGCAGGTCGACATTCCGGGGCCCGGCGCCCAGGGCGTGCTGTTCGCCCACGGGTCCCGGTTCGGCGGGCACGCGCTCTACCTCAAGGACAGCCGGCTGCACTACGTGTACAGCTTCGTCGGCATGTTCGAGCAGAAGGTGGTGGCCGACGAGGACGTGCCGACCGGTAAGGACCTGATCTTGTCCGCGTCGTTCGACAAGGACGGCGAGGATCCGCCCGGCGTGGCCACCGGCATCTTGTCGCTCTACCACGGTGACCGGAAGGTCGGCGAGGGCCGGATCAAGACCCAGCCGGGCAAATTCGTCCTCGGCGGCGAGGGCCTGTGTATCGGCCGAGACAGCGGCGAGGCCGTTACCGAGGACTACCCTGGCGAATCACCGCACCCCTTCACCGGTGGCATTATCAAGCGGGTCGCCGTCGACGTCAGCGGCGAACCGTACGTGGACCTGGAGCGGGAAGCCGCCGCCATGCTCGCCAGGGAGTAGCGCGCCCGGGGTTAGATCAGCTCAAGCTGGCGAGCCCGGCGGACCGCCTCGTTGCGGTGCGCCGCGGCCAGCTTGCGGTAGATGTTGCGCAGGTGGGTCTTGACGGTGTTGACGGAGATGTACATCTGTTCGGCGACCTCGGCGGTGTTCAGCATGCCCGACACGTGCACGAGCACCTCCCGCTCGCGGTCGGTGAGCGGCTCGATGATCAGGGCCGGCTCGGCGGCGGTGCCCATGGGTGCCGGGAGGTGGTCCGGGCCGAGCGCCGGGGCGAGCAGGGCCCGGTGGGCGCCAGTTAGTTCGGGGTCACGGCGGAGCACCGGGCCGAGCCAGTCCCGCTCCAGTGCGAACGGCAGCCTGATCTGCTCGCGTTCGGCCAGCCGGAGGGCGGAGGCCAGCGACCGGCGGCCGCGGGCGTCGTCGCCGCTGTCGTAGCCGAGCCGGGCGTCGGCCAGCCAGGCGTGCAGGCGGACCAGGTCCGGTGTCTCGCTGTCGGCCGCGAGCGCGGGGGCGAGGGCGTCGTGGGCGGCTTGGCCGTCTCCGGCGAGCGCCTGGGCGCGGGCGAGGGTGATCGCCGCCTGCGGCGAGGTTCCGGCCTGCCCGGCGGTGGTCAGGGCGGCCTGGATGTCGCCCGCGGCCGCGTATGCCTGTGACTGGGCCAGGGTCAGCTGCTGGTCCAGCCAGGGCGGCACGGACCACCCGGACCGGGCCCGGGCGATGATCTGGGCGGCCACCGCGGGGCGTCCCTCGGCCAGGGCACCGTGGGCGGCGACCAGGTAGGCCGCCGTCCCGGTCAGCTTGTCCGGGTAGCTGCCCAGGGCGGCGTCGGCCTGCCTGAGGCAGCCGCGCGCCTCGCGCAGCTCAAAGCGGGCCAGGTGCACCCAGGCCAGCGCGACCAGCGGCACGGGGCCGGGACCGGAGGGCCGGTGCTCGCCGGCCGCGGCGGCCGCCTGCCCGGCCAGGTCAGCGGCCCGCCCGAGCCGGCCGCGCAGCGCCTCGGCCAGCGCCAGCCACCCGGCCAGGCTGGCTTGTCCGCATTCGCGGCCGGCCGCGGCCTCGGCCGCTATCCCGGCCTCCAGGACGCGGGCGGCCTGGTCCAGGCGCCCGGACCACAGCTCGACCGCGGCACGGCCGGCCAGCACCCGCCGCGCGACGTCCGGATGCCGGGCCAGGCTTGCGGCCGGGACCCTGCCGAGCATCAGCTCGGCCCGGCCGACCGCGGCCGCCGCCGCCAGGTCCCCGGTGCGCAGGCCGAGGGTCAGCCGGAGCACCGCCGCGGCCAGCCGCGCCGGGGCCTGCTGGCCGGCCGGCAGCCGCTCGAGCAGGCCGTCGGCCGCATCCAGGGCCGCGGCGCACGCCTCGTGCTGGCCAGCGCCCAGCGCCAGCGCCGCGGAGACCAGGTAAGGCGGCGGCGTGGTCCACGCCTCGCCGCAGGGCAGGCTGGCGAACTCGCCGGCCAGGCGCTCGCCGTCCCGCGGCTCGATGATCTGGCCGATGGCCAGGTCATCGACGACCAGGCCTGCGGCCAGCGGCCAGTCACCGGCCGCCAGCGCGTGCCGGACCGCGTCGGGCAGCATGCCGGTGCGCTCATACCACCGGGCCGCCCGCCGGTGCAAGGTGACGACCAGGCCGGGATGCTCATACCGCAGCCGCAGCCGCAGTATCTCGGCGAACAGCGTGTGATACCGGTACCACCCCGACCCGATCGGCTGGACCAGCGCGTTCGTCCGCGCCAGCCCGGCCAGGACCGCCGCGGCCCGGTCATCACCGGTCAGCTCGACAGCAGCCTCCGCGCTGACATGCTCCAAGATGCTCGTGGCCAGCAGCACCTCCCGGACCTGCGGCGGCTGGACGTTGAGCACCTCATCGACCAGGTAACAGGTCAGCGCGCTGTCCTCGGCAGCCAGCTCCTTGACGAACAGGTCCGGGTCGGGATGGGTGGCCAGCGAGATCGCCGCCAGCCGCAGCCCCGCCGCCCAGCCCTCGGTCCGCCGGGTCAAGCTGTCCACCGCGTCAGCGGTCAGCACGCCGCCGTGCTGATCCAGCAGCAGGCCCGCCTCATCCAGGCTGAACGCCAGGTCACTGGCCCGGATCTCGGTCAGCTGCCCGGCCAGCCGGTACCGGTGCAGCGGCAGCAGCGGATCCATCCGCGAGGCCACCAGCAGCCGCAGGCCCGGCCCCACGTTCCGCAGCACGAACTCCAGCCCCTTCAGCACACCGGGATCAGTCAGCAGGTGCAAGTCATCCAGGACCAGCGTCACCGGCGGATCCTGAGCCGCCAGCGCCGCCGTCAGCCGCAGCAAGAACCCGTCCTGCCCCTCCCCCGGCGGCACCGCCCGCAGTGTCTTGGGGACAGCGACGCCAGCCTGCCGCAGCGCCGCCACCACATAAGACCAGAACACCCCCGGCCGGTTGTCGAACTCATCCAGCCCCACCCAGGCCACCGCCCCCCGCTCGGCCGCTGCCCACAAGGCCAGGGCCAGCGTCTTGCCCGCCCCCGGCGGGCCGGTCACTACCGTCAGCGGGCACCACCGGGCACCCTCGGCGATCAGCCTGGTGATCCGCGGCCGCGGTACCGCCCAGTCCGGCACGGGCGGCGACGTGATCTTCGAGGTCAGGATGGGATCACCGGCGGACACCGCTGGCCGCCGGTCATGGGTCGATGCGTGGGCGGACACCGATACCTCCCCGGCCATCACGAGAGGCTATTTACCTCCCAGAACTACCCAACGCCTACCGTTCGGGCGGCGCATCATACGATCGGCATGAAAGTCCGGATTCCCGGCGGCGCCCGCGGAACCTGGTCCTCGGGCAGGTAAGCCGTCAAGTTATCGCAGGGTTCTTTCAGGGCGATGTCCTCTTGTGCACCCCTTATCAGGCCGCGAGAAAATAGCCGGGAAAAGGATACCGGGCGGGGGACGGATGACCGTGACCGCTCAGAGGTGGCTGAACCCGCCGGATTCCTCCTTGGACAGCGGCACCGCCACCGGATGCCTGCCGAAGTGCGCCAGAGCGTCGCGGAAGTCGTCGAGCAGCAAGGACGCCATGTCGCGGCTGACCCCCAGGCGGACCAGGACGCGCTGGACGGGGATGTCGGATGCCGCCCCGGTGAGCGTGTAAGCCGGCACCTGCCAGCCACGGGCGCGCAGCCGGTCCGCCAGGTCGAACAGCGTGTACCCGGGGTCTTCGCCGGCCGCGATGCGCCAGGTGACCGTCGGGATGCCGGTGGCCGGGTTGCTGTCGCACAGCAGCTCGAACGGGCCCAGCTTGACGATCTCGGCGGCCAGGTACTGGCCGATCTCGTAGGACGCCTGGTGAATGCGCCGGTAGCCCTCGAAACCCAGCCGCAGGAAGTTGTAGTAGCTGGCGATGATCTGCCCGGCCGGCCGCGAGAAATTGATCTGGAAGACCGGCATGTCGCCGCCCAGGTAGTTGACGTGGAAGATGAGGTCATCGGGGAGTTCGGCGGCATCCCGCCACACGACCCAGCCGACACCGAGCGGAGCCAGCCCGAACTTGTGCCCGGAGGCGCTGATCGACTTGACCCGCGGCAGCCGGAAGTCGAAGACCACCTCGGGGGCGCAGAACGGGGCGAGGAAGCCCCCGCTGGCCCCGTCCACGTGAATATCGATGTCGAGCCCAGTGTCGGCCTGCAGCCTGTCGAGCGCCGCCGCCATCGCTTCCACCGGCTCATACGCGCCGGTGTAGGTGACGCCGAGGGTCGGCACCACCATGATCGTGTTCTCGTCGACCCGTTCCAGCATCGAGGCCGGGTCCATGCCGTAGCGTCCGGGCGCCATCGGCACCTCGCGCATCTCGATGTCCCAGTAGCGGGCGAACTTGTGCCAGACCACCTGCACCGGACCGCACACCATGTTGGGATGATCCGCGGACTGGCCGGCGGCCCGCCGCCGGGCCCGCCACCGCCACTTGGCCGCCATCCCGGCCAGCATGCAGGCCTCGGATGAGCCGATCGCCGAGGCGCCCACGGTGTTGGCGGCGTCGGGCGCGTTCCACAGGTCGGCCATCATGTGCACGCACCGCCGCTCGATCTCGGCGGTCTGCGGGTACTCGTCCCGGTCGATCATGTTCTTGTTGATGGCCAGCGCCATCAAGGCCAGGGCCTCGGGCTCCTCCCACGTCTGGCAGAACGTGGCCAGGTTCTGGCGCGCGTTGCCGTCGAGGATCAGCTCGTCCGCCACCAGCTGGAAGGCGTCTCGGGCGAGTGTCTCGCCCGCGGGAAACCGGTACTTCGGGACCGGTTTGGTCAGGTCGCGCCCGGCGAATACGCAGTCTTCGAGCTTCTCGCTGACAAGGTCCCGCTCGTGCAGTGGCATCGCTCACATCTCCCCAGGTCAAGGCCGTGTTTCCATCCTCGATGGCGGGACGGGCGCCGGCATCACCCACCACGGATGATGGCGGTCCGGGCGCGACGGGCTTTCATCACGTTCAGGAGGAACCCGATGACCGCAGTGGCCAGCGAAGATGTCCCGGGAACACGCCATAGGCTGCAGCGCCGGCTGCGGGCCACGGTGCTCGGGCCACGAGGCGGGGGCACAACGCGGCGACGGGCTTCGGACGCGGTCCGGCTGGGTCTCGCCGTCGTCGTGGTAGCGGTGTCCATCCCGGTCATGCGGGCCAACTCGGCGGTCGAACTGAGCATCGTGCGGGCGTTGCACCCCCCGCCGGCGGCGGTCAGCTGGCTGGTCACCTCGGTGTTCTGGCTCGGCTCGGCCGGGGTCATCGCGCTGCTGGTCATCGTTGAGCTGCTGGTACCGCGGTTCGCCGCGGTGCGGTGGACGGCACTGGCCGCGGTGCTGACCTGGGGATCATGCGTCCTGCTCGGCACCTTGCTCGGACCGGCGGCGGGCCGGCCGCCGATCGCCGCCCTGGCCGGTCTGGACGCCGGTTATCCGGTCACCGGGCTCGCGGTCACGATCGCCGTGGCCGCCACCGCCCTGCCCTATCTGAGCCGTCCGGTGCACCGGCTGGCTTCGTCCCTGATCGGGCTGGCGGTGCTGGCCGCGATGTGCGGCGGGGAGGCGCTTCCGGTCGACGCTATCTCGAGCATCGCGCTGGGGTGGGGCGTCGCCGCGGCCCTGCACCTGGCGGTGGGCTCGCCGCTGGGCCTGCCGTCGGCGGCGGAGATCAGCGAGTGGATCACCGACCTGAACGTGGCCGTGCGGGACCTGACCCGGGCGTCGCGCCAGGTCTGGGGGGTCGAGCAGTTCACCGGCCGCAGCCCGGCAGGCCAGGGGATCGAGCTGTCGGTCTACGGGCGCGACGCATCCGACGCACGGGTACTGGCCAAGCTGTGGCGGTTCGGCCTGTACCGGGACTCCGGGCCGACCCTTATCCTCGATCGCCTGCAGCAGGTCGAGCACGAGGCCTACCTGACCTTTACGGCCGCACGCGCCGGGGTCCTGGTACCCGACGTGCTGGCCGCGGGCCGGTTCGGTCCTAGCCGGGATGCCGCACTGGTCACCACCGTGCCGGACGGCACGGCCTTGTCCGAGGCGGACGGCGCCGATCTGGCCGACGGCACGCTGGATGAGATATTGCGGGCCACGCTCCGGCTGCGCAGCGCGGGCATTGCGCACGGCGCCCTGGGCGGCGACACCATCATCGTGTCCGGCCAGGGCGTCTGCGTCCGTGACTTCCGCCGGGCGTCCGCCTCGGCTCCGGTCAGCCGGCTGGACAGCGACCTGGCGGCCGCGCTGGGGGCAATGGCCGTGCGGGCGGGCGCCGAGCGCACGGCCGCCGCGGCCGTCCGGGTGCTCGACGCCGATGCCGCCCGCGGCGCGCTGGTGCACCTGCAGCGCTCGGCGATGGACCCGGTCACCGTGGCCGCGTTGCAGCATCATAAGCACCTGCTCCCCCAGCTACGGGAAGCCGTGGCCAGCGGGGCCGGCATCGACCTGCCGAAGCTCGCCGAGGTCAAACGCATCAGCTGGACGAACCTACTGTTCGCCGTCGGTTCGCTGATCGGCATCTGGCTGATCATCGGCGTGCTGTCCGACGCGGGTGGTACCCTGACCGCCATCAAGGGCGCCAGCTGGGGCTGGGTGGCGCTGGCGTTCGCCTTCGCTCAGTGCTCCGAGGTGGCCGAAGCCTGGGCGCTGCTAGGCGCCGTCGTCGGGCAGTTGCCATTCGGACGGTGCGTGGCGCTCGAGATATCCAACACGTTCAGCTCACTGGTCGGCGGCGACGTCGCCGTGTTCGCCATCCGGGTCCGGTTCTTCCAGCGGCAGGGGTATGACACCGCCGCGGCGGTGAGCTCAGGCGCCATCGCGTCCGCGGCGAGCTGGGTCGTGAAGAGCCTACTGTTCCTCGTGGCCTTGCCGTTCGCGGCCGGGACTTTCCACGGCCCGTCGGGTTCGGGTGGCCACCAGGCGGCGGTGTGGATCATCCTCGCGGTCATCCTCGCCGCGGGGATCGCCGCCACGCTGATCAGCCTGGTCCCGCGCCTGCGCCGGCTGGCCAGCCAGCGGATCCGCCCGTACCTGCTGAATATCTGGGCCAACATCAAGGCGATCGCGGCCGAGCCGCGCAAGATCGTCTACGTGCTGGCCGGGTCGGCCCTGGCCCAGCTCGTGATCGTGTTCTCCCTGGGTGCGGCGCTGCACGCGGTCGGGGCGCACGCCAGCATCGCGACGCTGATCACCGTCAATACGCTGGCCGCCATCGTCGGCGGCGCCGTGCCGGTCCC
>Ga0335073_10004139_pt1 | contig 20282 bp, 16 predicted proteins | sample Lox_Sample_22_FD_207093 | JGI IMG/M metagenome (GOLD analysis project Ga0335073, IMG submission 207093) | Soil microbial communities from Loxahatchee National Wildlife Refuge, Florida, United States - Lox_Sample_2.2 | ecosystem: Environmental > Terrestrial > Soil > Wetlands | place: USA...
GACGAGCCTCGGCCATACGGCTGCGGGCCCAGCGGCGCGATGTTTTGCCGAACATGGCGGCCAGCTTGCGCTCCGATAGTGGCCTGCCGGTGTCGATGCTGGTGCGGTAGGCAGCTACGGCTGCCACGTTGATGTCTTCCTCACGGTCCTCACCTGTCGTGCAGACCCCGGTCACTGTGGACCAGCCGAGCTCCCCGCTGTCGGAGACCCGGTGCGTACGGTCAGCCCCGATGCGATCTGGTCCGGCGGCCCAGCCAGTACCAAGGGATAGGTCCGCAGCTGGTTCGTTGGCCACAGCACTGGAGGCGGCGGCCCGGATGAGCCAAAGGAGGAGTTCGTAGCTGCCGACGAGGCTGGCCGCGGGCCAGGCGGCGACGGTGGCGCCGATCGGGCCGTGGGACCAGCCGCGGGCCAGGTTCGCGGCGAGGGTGGCCACGATGCCCAGCGCCAGGAGCCAGCGGGCCAGGGCTGGTACGGGCAGTTGGTGACGGGCGGCGTACAGGACGACCATCGAGGAGCAGTAGACCAGGCCGTCGATCGTGGCGGGCTCCAGCCGCGCTGTCACGCCGGTCTCGCCGTGGGCGCTGATGACCTCGTAGGCGTGCCAGTAGCTGATGTAGGCGGCGATTCCGGCCACGCCGAGAACGGCGACGGTGGCGGAGGCGCGGATGGCCCGGTCGGCGGCGGTCATCGTCGGCGCCTTGAGGGCCGGGTCCGGGGAGTCGTCGGCGGGCCGCTGCGCCGCGGCTGGGTCACCAGGGAGGCGCCGCCGATGCCGAACGGGCTCACCTGGTAGCCCAGTGCCCTGAGCACGCTGGCGAGTGCCCGGTTCATGGTTTGCTGGGTGTCGTGGTATTCGCGGCCGCGCTCCCAGTCGAGCGTGAGCAGGTTGTGGGTGGTCCACGACACCGCGATGCCGCCCTGGCCGTCAGGGTTGTGGCGGGCCGGGATCGGGAGCACGCACACTCCGCCCAGCCGGTAGCCCGGATGATGCGGTACGCAGTCGTGCAAGGTGAATCCGGCCTCGGTCAGCGCCGCAGCCACGTCCAGTGCCAGCGGCGCGTTAGGGTCGCCCGCGGCCAGGGGATGGCCGAGCCCGTCGGCCAGGCGAGCGCGAGCGTCGGCTAGCTCCTCGCGTCCTACAAGGGCCCGCAGAGGCCGAAGGTCTGGTGGCTGGAAGTCATCCTCGGGGTCGCCCAGATTGAGATCGCTGGACTGCTCTTCGGGCATGCTGCTCCTCCTTGATCAACTGGGAGGAATTTGGGAGATCATCTTCTGGATGACCCTGCCCAAAGCACTCCCAAGATGGTTGAAGAGGAGCCTCTGACCTGGCCTTTCTGAAATCGTCACTGACAGCAGGAGCAGCTATAAATCTTTCGCATCGAGGGGGTCAGGGGGTTCAAGTCCCCTCAGCTCCACCCTGAGGTATTCACACCTCGCCAGTGTCCATGTTCACATTTGGCACTGACATTCGCGTTCTGCACTGAAGTGATCTTGTGGGGGCTTCCGGCTTGCTGTAGCGGGCCCCACGCGATGGCATGTCTGGCCAAAATCGCCGAATTGGCCAGCCCTGCTCTTAACCTGTCGGACTGGTGCGCCGCCGTCCCGCCGGGCTCGAGCCGGACAGTTGCGGGCCGAGCACGGGCCCTGTCACGGTGTCCGAAGACCGCTCCGGGTAGGGAGAATCTATGACCGACCGCGTCCGCGCTCTGCTGATCATACCGGCCGGCGACCTGCTGACCATCCGGCGGGCCCGCCCCGGACAGGACCCATACTGGGTACTGCCCGGCGGCGGAGTCGATGCCGGGGAAGACCTGGAGACCGCGCTAGCCCGTGAACTGCGCGAGGAGATCGCCGCCACTGCGGACATCCACAGCCTGCTGCACATCTTTGAGCGCGGTGCCGAACGCCAGTACTTCTATCTCGCCCGCGCCCGCACCTGGTCAGCCGATCCTGGCGACCGCATCGGCCCGGAGTTCGCCGACGCCGCCCGGGGCGAATACCACCTGCAACCCATCCCGCTGACCGCAGAGGCTCTTGCCGCTATCGATCTCAAACCCGATCCGGTCTCAGAACATCTCCTCAGTCACCTGCGCGCTGGCACGGATCTGTTTACCCTCCCCGACCTCCGCGCCACCATGGCCACCGTCGCACCCCCATCCCGAGCCGGAGACAGAAACGGGGATGATCCCGCAGCTCATCGTCGGGACGACCCCGGCTAGCCCGTCCGTGACCGTGCGATCGGAACCATCCCGCCGGCCGCCGAATTGGGTTGAGCTGGAGTTGTCTACGACACCGCCCGACGCGAACTCCAGATTCGCCGCCACGCCACGCCGGGCTGCGTGCCCAGCGACGCGATGTCTTGCCGAACATGGCGGCCAGTTTGTGCTCCCGATAGTGGCCTGCCGACGTCGATGCTGGTGCGGTAGGCAGCTACCGCTGCCGCGTTTATGTCCTCCCGCGGTCTTCGCCGCTCATGCCAGCGCCGGTCACTACGGACCAGCCGACGGCCTGGGCGACCTGTTCAGGCGTGCAGGTACTTGAGGACGGCGAGCACCCGGCGGTGGGCCTCGGGCGAGGCATGCAGCCCTAGCTTGTCGAAGATGCTGGTCACGTGCCGTTCGATGGCCGGCACCGTGACGACGAGTTCCTGGGCGATGCCGCCGTTGGAGCGGCCCTCGGCGATCAGCGCCAGCACCTGCCGCTCGCGGGTCGTGAGGCTGTCAAGCGGTCCCGCCGTCCGCTTGCGGCCCACCAGGCGCGCGACCACGTCGGGGTCGAGCACCGACCCGCCCTCGGCGACGCGGCGCACCGCGTCGGTGAACATCCGGAGGTCTCCCACTTTCTCCTTCAGCAGGTAGCCGACGCCCTGGGCGCCGTCGGCGACGAGGGCGAGGGCATATGCGTCCTCCAGGAACTGGGAAAGGACCAGAACGCCCGTGCCGGGATGGGCAGCACGGATCGCCAGTGCGGCGCGCAGCCCGTCATCTGAGTGCTCCGGGGGCATCTGGATGTCGGCAACGACCACGTCCGGCCGGTACGCGTCGGCCAGCCCGACGAGATCACGCGCGTCGGCCGCGGTCCCGACGACTTCAAAATCCCCGTCATCCAGGACGCGGACGATGCCCTCGCGAACAAACGATTGATCCTCGCCGACGATGACACGCACCCGCTGAGCAGGACTCACTTTATGAAGTTACACTGCCAGCCCGCCCTGCCACCATCGGCGGCGATCAGCGAGCCAACGGCTGAATCCGCAAGCGGCGCGGTACCTCGCGAGGCCGGGACGGCTGCCCGAAGACCGCTGCGCGCGAGAGCTTCTTGCGGCTTGTCCGCGCGCCCGCCCGCCCGGCGTCATCGCTCGCGGCACACCGGTCGCCCTGCAGCGTCAAAAGCCATACCTTTCGGTGGGGTTAACCCCACGACGTTGCGTGGAAAACCTGAGCCGCGGGCTGAAGGGCGCTCAATGGGCTGCGGCGCACGCGCCCGGCAGTCTGGCGTCATGTCGGTGAACAGGGAACCTCGCAGGCTGCACGGGCGCCAGGCTGAGTGCGAGAGACTGGCCACGCTGGTTGGCCGCGTACGCGGCGATGGCGGCGCCGTGCTGGTTGTGCACGGCGAGCCCGGTACGGGGAAGACGGCACTGCTGGACTTTGCGGCCGGGCTGGACACCGGTCTGCGGGTAGCCCGGGTGGCGGGCGCAGAGTCGGAGACCGAGCTGGCCTTCGGCGGGCTGCACCGGCTTTGCGGGGCGATGCTCGATCTGCTTGGCCGCCTGCCTGCCCCCCAGCGTGAGGCGCTTGAGATCGCGTTCGGCATGCGGGGAGGTACCGGACCGGATCGCTTCCTTGTGGGCCTGGCGGTACTCGGCCTGCTGGCAGAGTCGGCCGCCGGCCAGCCGCTCATGTGCGTGATCGAGGATGCACACTGGCTGGACCAGGCGTCAAGGCAGGCTCTCGGGGTCGCGGCGCGGCGGCTGACCACCGAGCCCCTTCTGATGCTGTTCGCCGCGCCGGAGCCGATCACGGAGCTAGGCGGCCTGCCCGCGATGACGCTCGGCGGCCTGCGCGATGCGGACGCCCGCGACCTCCTGGCCCGCGTCGCGCCGTGCCCGATTGATGACCGGGTACGGGATCAGATTCTCGCGGAGGCGGCGGGGATTCCCGGGGCGCTGCTTGACCTGCTGCACGAGGTAGCGCCATCGCAGCTGGCGGGGGGTTTCGGGCTCGCCGACGTGCTGTCCGGCAACCCGTCGGGGCCGCTGTTCGCACAACTGAGCGAGCTTCCTCCGCAGACCCGCCAGTTGCTTCTCCTCGCGGCGGCCGACCCCACGGGCGATCCGGCACTGCTGTGGCGGGCGGCCGCGCATCTGGGGATCACCGGCGATGCCGCGGTCCCCGCGGCAGAGGCCGGCCTGATCACGTTCGGCAGCCGGGTCCTCTTCCGCGACCATGCGGTCCGGTCAGCGGCCTACCGGGTCGCGCGCCTGCGGCAGCGCCTGTCGGCGCATCGCGCGCTGGCGCAGGCCACCGATCCGCGCGCCGATCCCGATCGCCGCGCATGGCACCAGGCGATGACGCTGACCGAACCAGACGAGGACGTCGCCGCCGAACTGGAGCGCACGGCGGGCCGGGCGCGGGCGCGCGGCGGCCTCGCCGCGAAAGCCGCGTTCCTCGAACGCGCCGCCACGGCGACGCCGGATGCGGCGCGGCGGGCGGAAAGAAGCCTCGCCGCCGCTTCGGTCATGCTGCAGGCGGGCGAGCCCTCGGCCGCGGCGAAGCTGCTCGACCTGACCGAGACCGGCACTCTGGACGATCACCGGCAAGCGCACGCCGGCCTCGTGCGCGCCAGGCTCGCGTTCACCCTCAACCGAGGCGGCGACGCATCGCAACTGCTCCTTGACGCCGCACGGCAGCTGAGCCGATTCGACGGCGCGCAGTCCCGCGCGGCCTACCTGGACGCGATCCGCGCCACGCTGTCCGCCGGCAGCCGGGCTGCTCCCGGCGCGACGGCGGCGGACGTGGCGCGCGCCGCGCGAGAAGGGTCGCCGGGCACGGATCTCACGCGGCCGTCCGACGACCTGCTTGGCGGGCTGGCAGCTAGCTTCAGCGGCGAGCTTGCGGCGGGAGCGTCACTCACCCGCCGCGCTTTAAGCGGCTTCGAAGGCGAGATGGCCACCGCGGCAGAGCTCAACCTGCTGCCGCTGGCGTTTGCCGGAGCGCTGCAACTGTGGGATGACCACGCGGGGGATGCGCTCGCCAGCCGCTACGTCAGGCTGGCCCGCGCCGAGGGAGCGCTCAGCGACCTGCCATCAGCCCTCAACGCGCTCAGCTGCATGCGCTTGCTGGCCGGCGATCTCGAAGCCGCCGATTCGCTGGCAGCCGAGGCGCGGGCGATAGCCGAAGCCACGGACATCAGGGGCGCACCATACGGCGCCCTCGGCGTAGCGGCGCTGCGCGGTCATGAGGACCCGGCGCTGGCGCTGATCGGCGGCAGCGGGCAGGACGCCGCCTTGCGCGGCGAGGGACTCGGGGTTGCCGCGGCGAAATGGGCAGCCGCCATGCTTCACAACGGCCTGGGCAGGTACGCGCAGGCACTGTCCGCGGCGCAGGACGCCATCGAGAACGCGGGGCCGCCGGCGCTAGCCGGATGGCCGATGGCCGAACTGGTCGAGGCGGCGGCCCGGTCGGGACAGGCTGGGCGTGCCCAAGCGGTCATGCGCACCCTGTCGCGCACCGCCACGGCCGCGGGCACCGACTGGGCGCTCGGCGTCCAGGCTCGCTCGCAGGCGCTGCTGAGCGATCGGGAGGACCTCTACCGGGCGGCGATCGACCACCTTGGCCGGTCGCGTGCCCGCGTCGACCTTGCTCGCGCGCACCTGCTCTACGGGGAGTGGCTCCGTCGCGAGAACCGCCGGGCCGACGCCCGCGGGCAGCTTCGCCGCGCCCGCGAGATGCTGGCCGCGATGGGGGCCGCCGGGTTCGCCGAGCGTGCCCGCCGTGAGCTGATGGCCACCGGCGAGACCGTACGCAGGCGCATACCGGGGACCGACCGAGAACTCACCCCGCAGGAGATGCAGATAGCCAGGCTCGCGCGGGACGGGAGAACCAACAGGGAGATCGGCGCCGAGCTGTTCCTCAGTGCTCGCACCGTGGAGTGGCACTTGCACAAGGTCTGCGCCAAACTCGGCATCACCTCCCGCCGCCAGCTCAGGGACGCGCTGCCCGCCGTCACGCGGGCCATGCGCTCAACCTGGCCTGCCCGCTGGCCGGGAGTCTCGTTAGCCGCGCCGAGCGGGTCCGTGCCGTAGGTGATGTCCAGCCCGTCCCGGTCTGGCCGCGCAAGCCCGGCGCCCGTAGAGTCTGATACCGGAGTGCGGCTGAGTTAGCTTCCGAGGGAAGCGAGGAGCCACGGTCGAGGTTGTCAGCGAGGATCCGGCACGGGACTCGGACGCATTCCAGGCGTCGATCCTGGACTGCGTCGTCCAGCCGCTCTGGGTGGTCGATCAGGCCGGGCTGATCCGGTTCGCGAATCCGTCCGCGGCGGCCGCGCTCGGCTATGAGCGGGCTCGCGAACTGCTGGGCAAGCCCAGCCACGACACGATCCACTACAAGCGCCCGGACGGCAGCGCCTTCCCGGTCGACGAGTGCTCGATGCTGCTGCCGCGCACGGCCGGGCAGCCGGTGCACGCCGAGGACTGGTTCGTGCGACGGGACGGGTCGCTGATTCCCGTCGAGTACTGGTCGGCACCGATCGACATGCCGGGCGGGCGCGGGGCCGTGGTCGCGTTCACCGACATCAGCGAGCGGCGGCGGATCGAGAGCGTGCTCCGCGAGCGGGACGCCATCTTGTCGGCGCTCGGTCAGCCGGTCTGGGTGATCTCGCCCGAGGGGAAGATCTCCTACGTCAACCTGGCGGCAGTCACCGCCCTCGGCTTCGGCGAGGCGTCCGAGCTCATCGGCCAGGACGGGCACTGGCTGGTTCACTACAAGCGCCGCGACGGGTCGCCCTTCCCGATCGAGGAGTGCCCGCTGGCCGCGGTCCGGCAAACCGGCGAACCGCTCTACCTCTCAGAGGACTGGTGGGTCCGTAAGGACGGCTCGATGATCCCCGTGGCCTGCACGGCCATGCCGATCCAGGCGCCAGCAGGCTATGGCGTCGCCGTGGCCTTCACCGACATGACCGCGCGCACGGCCGCCGAGCAGGCGGCTCGCGAGCGGGACGTGGCCAGGGCCCGGGCGGCGGAACTGGCCGCCAGCGAGGCCCGCCAGCGGGGGATCCTCGAGACGGCGCTCGACGCCGTCATCAGCGTCGACGGCCAGGCCCGGATCACGTATGTCAACAGCGCGGCCGAGCGGATCTTCGGGTTCCGGGCCGCCGAGGTGACCGCCCGTGAGCTGGCCGAGGTGATCGTGCCGCCGTCGCTGCGCGCGGACCACCGCGCCGGTTTCGGCCGGTACCTGACCACGGGGGAAGCGCGCATCCTGGACCGGCGGATCGAGATCACCGCCATGCGGGCGGACGGAAGCGAGTTCCCGGCCGAGCTGGCCGTCACCCGTACCGGCCCGCCGGAAGCACCGGCGTTCACCGGCTACGTCCGCGACATCACCGATCGCCAGCGCGCCGAGCAAGATCTGATGGCGTCGCGCGCCCGGCTGGTTACCGCGTTCGACGCCGCGCGCCAGCGGGTCACCCGTGACCTCCACGACGGCGCTCAGCAGCGATTCGTCAGCACGATCATCGGCCTCCAGCTGGCCCAGCAGAAATGGGAATCCGATCCGGCCCGCGCCAGGGAACTGCTCGACCTGGCCGTGGGCGACGTCAAAGAGGGGATTGACGATCTGCGCGAGATCGCCGCCGGGATCCACCCGGTGCTGCTGACCCAGCGCGGCCTGGGCGCGGCCCTGGAGGCGATGACCTTCAGGCTGCCGATCCCGGTCCGGATCCAGGTGCCCGAGCGCAGGCTGCCGGGTCCGGTCGAGGCGAGCATCTATTTCTTCTGCACCGAGGCGCTCACCAACGTCGTGAAGCACGCCCGCGCCGGCTCCGCCCGGGTGGCGGTAGCCGCGGACGATGACCTGTGCACGGTGGAGGTGCGCGATGACGGGATCGGCGGCGCCCGCGCCCGGTCCGGCGCCAGCGGCCTGGTAGGCCTGCGCGACCGCATCGGCGCTGTGGGCGGAGGCATGGACATCGTCAGCCCGGCCGAGGGCGGGACCGTGCTCAGGGCGTGGATCCCGCTCCCGCGTGTTCCATCGTCGTAGCCGGGAGCGGGTGCCTCGTTACCCGGCGAACAACGCGCCGAGGTCGGCGACGGCCAGCTCCTGCTTGGGCACGAACGCGACCGCGGCGCAGCTCTGCAGGATATTGGCCGGAACCCGGTCAAGCTCGGCGGAGGTCAGGACGATCCTGGCCGCCGGGCATACCGCGGCCAGCGACCCCGCGACCGCGAATCCGTCCAGGCCAGGGAGGTTGATGTCGAGGAGTATCCCGTCCGGGCGCCGGTGCGCCACGGCGGCCAGCGCCTGATCCGCGTCCGCGACCGCGTCGAGCACTTCAAGGCCCATCTCGGCGAGCAGCTCGGCGGCCGCGTCGCGGAACTTCCTGCTGTCGTCGACGATGAGGACCCTGAGTGCCACGTGGCGATCCTGGTCGCCGGCCGGCGCTGTGGCAATCGGGCCAACCCCACAAACGAGCCCGGTCAGGACGGTGCCAGCGCGGGCGAGCCACAGGCAACCGGCAGACAGCAGCCTGCGCATCCCGCCGCAGCGCATCTGGGCCTCGAAATAGGCCGCGTAAGCCTCGGCCGAAAGCTGGTCGGCCAGGAGACGCTCAGCACGCGCTGCCACCACTTTGTCGCGCTGCCTACCGGTCATTGCGAGCCCTCCGCACCATGCCGCCGGGGTTAATCGCGGCATCCACCTTCCCGGCCGAGGCGGCCCTTTCGCCTCCGGGCAAGACCCTGGTCGCTCCCCGGGGGTAACGACCAGGGTCTCTCCCGGGCGCGAAAGAGCCGCGCGGAACGCGACGGTGGAAGCCGGTACCAGCCTCCGCGCACCCGCGCGACGACCCGGCCGGCCGCCCGGGAGGAGGAACTCATGTCCAGCGCTGTCAGCGCCCGCCCGCCGGGCGGGGTGCATCCAGAAACGGAGCCGACGTCGGCGAAGGATCAGCAGAAGGCCCGTGCGCTGGGCCTGCCGTCGGCGACCGGCCTGGTCGTCGGCACCGTGATCGGTGCGGGAGTGTTCACGATGCCGGCGGTGCTCGCGGGCGCGGGCACCGTGTCGCTCGCCGTGCTCGCGGTGATCGCCGTGGGCGCGATGGTCCTTGCGGTCTTGTTCGGCCAGCTGACCAGGCGGATCCCGAACTCCGACGGCGGGCTTTACGCCTACGCCCGGCACGAGTTCGGTGACTTCGCCGGGTACCTGACCGGCTGGTGCTACTGGATCCAGGCCTGGGCCGGCAACGCGGCCATCGTGTCGTCCTGGGTGTTCTACTGCGACGCCCTGTTCGGCATCAAGCCGTCCGCCCTGGGGAACTGGGGGATCGCCCTGATCGGGTTGTGGATCCCGGCGGCGATAAACCTGGCCGGGATCAGGCAGACGGCCTGGCTCCAGAACATCACCGTGGTGCTGAAGTACCTGCCGCTGCTGTTCGTCGCCGTGGTGGGCTGGTTCTTCGTCGCCAGGGCCAACTTCGGCGCGTTCAACGCCTCGGGCGGCAGCCTGTACTCGGCGATCGGGATCGCCGCCGGGGTCGCGCTGTTCTCCTTCATCGGCGTGGAGACGGCGGCGGTCACCGCCAAGCGGGTGAAGGACCCGCGCCGGAACGTCGGCCGTGCCTCGGTGCTCGGCACCGGCGCCGCCGCGATCGTGTACCTGGCGGCGTCGGCCGCGGTCATGGGCCTGGTGGCGCACCACGCGCTGGTGAACAACGGCGCACCGTTCGTCAACGCCTTCGCCGCGATCTTCCCCCGCGGCGCCTGGGCCGGGAAGCTGGTCGCTGCCCTGGCCGCGGTGTCCGGGTTCGGGGCGCTGATCGGCTGGACCCTGGTCACGGCCGAGGTGTCCCGGGCACCGGCCAACGACGGCCTGTTCCCGAGGCCGTTCGCCTGGACCGACCGCAGGGACACGGCCTGGTTCGGCGTCGTGGCCGCGGCGGCGCTGCCGTCGCTGCTGATGCTATGGCGCTACACGGCCAGTTCCGGGCTGACGGTCTTCACCTACCTGGTCAACCTGACCGTGGTCACCGTGGCGATCCCGTACCTGTTCTCGGCCTGCGCCCAGCTCACCTACCTGGTGGCCCGCCGCCGGCCGGTGCAGGGATGGCTGCTGGCCCGGGATCTGTCGATCACCGTCGCGGCGGCACTGTTCTCGCTGTGGGTCACGTTCGCCGCCGGGTATTCGGCGGTGTACCAGGCCATGGTCGTCGTGCTCGCCGGGATCATCCTCTACGCCTTCGTCCGGGCCCACCGCGAACCCGCCGGCGCGGCGCCGGAGCCAGCCGACCCGACGGCCGCGGTGACCCGCGGCCAGGACCCGGAGGGAATCTCATGACCTTCAGCGTGCAATCAGAGGTAGGCCAGCTGCGGCAGGCCATCATTCACCGTCCGGGCCTGGAACTGTCGCGGCTCACCCCGCAGAACATCGGCGGCCTGCTCTTCGACGACGTGCTGTGGGCGAGCAAGGCCAAGGAGGAACACGACGTGTTCGCGGAGATCCTCCGCGACCACGGCGTGCAGGTGCACTACTTCGGGCAGTTGCTGGCCGAGACGCTGGAGCTGCCCGAGGCCCGGGCGTTCGTGCTGGACCGGCTGTGCACCCCCGAGAACCTGGGCCCCACGCTCGTCGGCCCGCTCCGCGAGCTGTTCTGCGACCTTGACGGGCCGCGGCTGGCCGAGTACCTGGTCGGCGGCGTGCTCAAGGCCGACCTGCGGCCGCTGCGGGCCAAGAGCCTGAAATGGGACATGCTGGCGGCCGATGACTTCCTGCTCCCCCCGCTGCCCAACCACCTGTTCACCCGCGACAACTCGTGCTGGGTCTACGGCGGGGTCTCGATGAACCCGATGGCCAAGCCGGCCAGGCAGCGGGAGAGCCTGCACGTCCGCGCCGTGTACCGCTATCACCCCATGTTCGCCGGCGCCGATTTCGTCACCTACTACGGCGGCGACGACGCCAGTCATCTGCCGGCCAGCGTGGAGGGCGGAGATGTGCACGTCCTGGGGCGCGGCACGGTCCTGATCGGCATGGGCGAGCGGACCACGCCGATGGCGGCGGAAATCCTCTCCCGTGCGCTGTTCGCCAGCGGCCAGGCCCGCACCGTGATCGCCATCGAGCTGCCGAAGTCGCACGCGATGATGCACCTCGACACGGTGATGACCATGATCGACCGCACGACCTTCGTGCTCTACCCCTACATCGACCGGCACCCGCGATCGTGGACCGTCACCCTCGACGACTCCCGTACCGGCCTGAAGGTCACCCGCAACCACAGCCTGTGGGATGCCCTCGCCGCGGCGATCGGCGTCGACGCGGTCACCGTGCTGATCGCCGACGAGGACATCCGGGCCGCCGAACGGGAGCAATGGGACGACGGGAACAACTACCTCGCCGTCGCCCCGGGTGTGATCCTCGGATATGACCGCAACGTCACGACCAACACCATGCTGCGCAAGCACGGCATCGAGGTGATCGACGTGCCCGGCAGCGAACTCGGCCGCGGCCGCGGCGGCCCCCGCTGCATGACCTGCCCGATCGAGCGCGATCCGGCCTAGCGAAACCTGAGGAGTGCCTGATGGACCTGCGCGGGCGAAGCTTGCTCAAGGAAACCGACCTGAACGCACAGGAGTTCCTCTTCCTGGTCGACATGGCGGGACAGGTGCGGGCGGAAAAACGCCGGGGCGTCACCGGACAGCGGCTCGCGGGCCGCAACATCGCGCTGATCTTCGAGAAGACCTCGACGCGGACCCGGTCGGCGTTCGAGGTGGCCGCCCACGACGAGGGCGGGCACGTCACCTACCTCGGCCCGGGAGAATCCCAGCTGGGCCACAAGGAGTCGGTGAAAGACACCGCCCGCGTGCTCGGCCGCATGTTCGACGGCATCGAGTACCGCGGGTTCGCGCAGGAATCCATCGAAACCCTCAGCGAGTTCGCCGGCGTGCCGGTGTGGAACGGGCTCACCGACGCCTGGCACCCGACCCAGATGCTGGCCGACATCCTGACCATGACCGACCACTGCGACAAGCCGCTGGCGGAGGTGTCCTTCTGCTACCTGGGGGATGGCCGGAACAACACGGCGAACTCGCTGCTGGTGACCGGGGCCACGCTCGGCATGGACGCCCGAATCTGCGCCCCGGCGGAGTTGCAGCCGCCGGCCGAGGTACGCGGCGTCGCGGCGGGCCTGGCCGGCGGATCGGGCGCCAGGCTCCTGGTGACCGACGACGTGAGCGCGGGCGTCGCCGGCGCGGACTTCGTCTACACCGACGTCTGGCTCTCCCTGGGCGAGCCGGAGGACCAGTGGGGCACCCGGATCGACCAGCTTCTCCCCTACCAGGTGAACGCCGCCGTGATGAAAGCCACCGGCAACCCGGCGGCCAAGTTCATGCACTGCCTGCCCGCTCTGCACAACCGCGATACCGGAATAGGCCAGCGGATCTACGACAAGCGCGGGCTTGACGCCCTCGAAGTCACCGACGAGGTATTCGAGTCACCCGCTTCGGTGGTATTCGACCAGGCGGAGAACCGGATGCACACGATCAAGGCCCTCATGATCGCCACGATCCCGGTCCAGGAAGAAGAGACTGATGCCAGCCAGAATCGAGGATTACGCCATCATCGGTGACACCAGGACCGTGGGGCCGGTGGATGCCTCCGGTTCCATCGACTGGTGGTGCGCTCCCAGAATCGACTCCGGGGCGGCCTTCGCCGCCTTGCTGGGGACCAAAGATAACGGTCGCTGGCGGTGCGCGGGCCCCGGCGCCATTTCACTCACTCGAAGGTGATGGCGTGGGTGGCGTTCGACCGGGCCATTCGGCTGGCGGACGAGCACCACACCCTGCCGGCCGGCCGAGTGGGCCGCTGGACGCGGCTGCGGGACCGGATTCACGCTGAGGTGACCGCCGCGAACCTGACCATGCCGACGGGATCGTCGCAGATGCGAACAGCACGGCTCAGCGGGAGCCCGGCGGCCGGGCCGCTGGCGGGCTGAGCGATGCGCGTCGTGGTGGCCCTGGGCGGAAACGCCCTGCTCGAGCGCGACGAGCGGCCGGACGCCGTGATCCAGCGGCGGCACGTCCGGCAGGCCGCCGCGGCCCTCGCCCCGCTGGCCGGTGATCACCAGCTCGTGCTCTGCCACGGCAACGGGCCGCAGGTCGGGATGCTTGCGCTGGAGAGCCAGGAGGATGCCAGCCTCAGCCGGCCGTATCCGCTCGACGAGCTCGTGGCCCAGACCCAGGGCATGATCGGGTACTGGATGGTCCAGGAGCTCCGCAACGCGGGCGTCGCCCAGCGGGCGGTGTGCGTCATAAGCCAGACCGTCGTCGACCTGTCCGACCCCGCGTTCGGCAGCCCCGCGAAGTTCATCGGCGCCAGCTACGACAAGGCCGAGGCGCAGGCGCTCGCCGAGCGCCTGGGGTGGGTCATCGCGGCCGACGGGCCCCGCTGGCGGCGCGTGGTGGCCTCGCCCAGGCCGCTTGGACTGGTGGAGATCGAGACCGTGCGCTCCCTGGCCGGCGCCGGCGTGCTCGTCGTCTGCGGCGGAGGGGGCGGCGTACCGGTGATCCGATCCGATGACGGCGGCCTGACCGGCGTGGAAGCCGTTGTCGACAAGGACCTGATCGCGGCCGAGCTGGCGATAACCCTCAACGCGGATCGCCTGCTCGTGCTCACCGACGTTCCGGCGATCATCCGCGGTTACGGGACGCCGGACGCGCGGCCGATCCGGGCCATCGACACCCTCGCGCTGTCGGCCATGACGTTCCCGGCGGGGTCGATGGGTCCCAAGGTCGAGGCGTGCATCCGGTTCGTCAGTACGACCGGCCGCCCGGCCGCGATCGGCGCGCTGACCGATGCCGCCGGCATCCTGGCCGGCCGGGCCGGCACCACGATCAGTGCCGCGCAGCCCCCCGCGGCCTCGCCGGCCCACCGCGGGCACTCGTAGCCTGCCCGGAGCTCCTCGATCCCGCTCGTCAGCGCTCTGCGCCGGAGAAGATCTCCAGGAAGAACAGGAACACGTTCAGCACGTCGAGGAAGATCGACGCCGCCAGCAGCGGCGCCGACGCGGTGTCGGTGTTGGTGCGCAGCCGCTGGAAGTCGAACATGGTGAACCCGGCGAAGATGACCAGGCCGAGCATTGAAAAGGCCAGTTCGCCGCCGGGGATGTGCACGAAGATCAGCACGATGCCGGCCACGATCAGCGCCAGCAGCGCCCAGAAGCTCACCCGGGCAAGGGCGGTCAGGTCGCGCCGGGTGGCGTAGCCCGCCGCGCCGAAACCCGCGATGAACAGCGCGGTGGCGCCGCCGGCCTCCCACAATGCGCGCGGGTCCATGCTGCCGTAGTAGGCCACCGTCGGCGCCACGGCCAGCCCGATCAGCAGGCCGAACGCGGCGAGCAGCCCGACGCTCAGCTGCGCAGACCGCCGGGCCGCGAACCGCATGCCGATAAGGCAGGCGAAGGCGGCGATGAACGCGGCGATGCCCACGCCGCCGGTCAGGTTGCGGCCCGCCCAGGCACCGAGCGCGAACAATCCGGCGGTGGCCGCGACGTACCCCATGGTCTGCGCGAACAACGCGTGTGCCTGGCCGCGCGCCGTCGTTCCCATCTGCTGATAGGTAAGGGTCTGAGCCATTGTGCTGCCCTTTCTGCTTGCGTCAGCGGTCGGCGTTCCGCCATGCGGTGTGCGCTGGCATCGATGATCGCGCCCGGAAGCGGTGGTCGAACCCGGGGAACACCCTGGCGCGAGCGGCGGTGGCGGCGAAGAGCGTAGACAGCGGGTCAGGCAAGAGTGCCGACCCAGACGAGGCGGGGCAACGGAAAGGAACGCGAAATGGCCGCGATCCCTCCAGGACAGAGCGCGCAATCCGACATGACTGATCTTCAGCAACCGGCATCCGAGGTAACGGACTGGCGCACGCGCGCCGCGTGCCAGCACGCCGACCCCGAGTTGTTCTTCCCGGAGTGCACCGCGGGTCCGGCGATCGACCGGGCCAAGCAGATCTGCGACGGCTGCCCGGTGCGCGCGCGGTGCCTGGACTGGGCGCTGAGCCACGCCGCCGCCTTCGGCATCTGGGGCGGCCGGACCGAGGCGGAGCGCCATGCAATGGCGCCGCATCCGCCCAGCCGGTAAGCCGGGCGTTGCTGGGGCGACCCCTACAGGCGCTAGGACGCGCCGGCGAAATCGACGTCCTTGGTCTCGACTGTCCCGGCCGCCCGCCCAGGCGCCGTCTGGTAGGTCCAGTACAGGTTCGTGTGCGCGATAACCTGATCCGGCGGGGGCGCCCCCCACTCGGTCTGGTCCTCGGTGGTGCGATCGGCAGACCCGGAGTTCCTCGCCGAACTGCCTGAAGAGTCGATTGACCGGCCTCGCCGACGACTGAGACGAAGCGTCGCGGCCCGCTTCGGCCAGCGAGGGACCGCCCGACGGCGCCGACACAGGACCAACCCGTGCCGAGCGCCGGGGTTGCCTCAGCGATAGCATCCGTTTTTGATCATTACGTGGCCGCGGCCCGCTGATCGTGATGCGTGGCGTGGCCACGAAGGAAGGGATCTTGCGTTGAAGCTCGTCGGGCTGGACTGCTTCGGCTATGAGCTCAGGTACGCCCATGGCGAATACGTCATGTCAGGCGGGCGCGCCGCGGCGTCGCAAACCGGCACGCTCGTGCGGCTGCGGACCGACGATGGCCTGGACGGATGGGGTGAGATCACGCCCCTCGGGTCCACCTACCTGCCCACGTTCGCCGAGGGTGTTCGCACCGCGTTGCGGTTCATTGCCCCGCATCTGCTGGGGCTCGACCCGGCAAACGTCTCCGGCTGCAGGCGCGCGATGGACGCGGTGCTCATGGGCCATCAGTACGCCAAGAGCGCGGTAGACATCGCCTGCTGGGACTTGCGCGGCAAAGAAGCCGGATTGCCGGTCGCCGCGCTCCTTGGCGGCGTGCTCCAAAAGGATTTTCCCGTTTATGAGGCCGTGCCGCTGGGCTCGCCGGAATCGATGGCAGCGTTTGCCGAGCGCCGCATCTCCGCGGGCATCAAGCGGTTCCAGCTGAAGGTCGGCAACGATCCGCGCGACGATGCGGCCCGCATCCGGGCTGTCGTGGAGCGGGCAACCGACGACACGATCGTCATTGCCGATTCGAACGGTGGCTGGAGCCTGCTGGACGCACGCATCGCGATGAACTCCGTGGCTGATCTTCCCGTCTTCATCGAGCAGCCGTGCCGCACGACGCAGGACAGCGCGCTCGCCTCGCGCGGCAGCAAGCTTCCCCTCGTCCTGGACGAGTCGATCGTCACCCTGTCCGACGTCTACGAGGCCAAGCGCTCGGCCGGCGCCTCGTCGATCAACATCAAGATCAGCCGGGCCGGCGGCATTACCGGCGCCGCGCTGATGCGCGACGTGATGCAGGAGCTCAACCTCATGGTTTCGGTGGAGGACATGTGGGGCGGCGACCTGATCACGGCTGCGGTCAGCCACCTGGCGGCCAGCACCCGACCGGAAAGCCTGTTGATGACCTCGTTCATGAACGACTGGACCGACGGTCACGTCGCCGGGTACCGACCCCGGTCGGTCAACGGCCGCGGTTCTGCCCCCGCCGGTCCCGGCCTTGGCATCGAGATAGACACCTCATTCCTCGGCGAGCCATTGTTCTCGGTGGAGGCCTAGGAGGCCACGTCCTCGCCCAGGCAGTGCATCGGCGGCGGCGGGCATGCCGCGGGCAGAGCTGACGGGCATTGACCGCGTCTTGTCGGGGAGAGGTACCTTCTGGGAGCTTTTTGGCCGAGACTATTGCCAGGAAAGGGGATCGGGGCGCCTGGGGGGAGACCGGGTGAGGCCGGCAAATCATGCATAAGCACCTGGCCGCGCCGGCGGCGGCGCCGGATTGCCCGCGCGCCCACGCCATGAGGCAAGCTGTCGAGCGGATCTGCGCGGCCGGGATCATGCCGTCGGCTCTGTGCGCTGACGCGCAGGCTCTCTGCGACGCCGTCGAGGCCGGCAGCGTCCCCGCCGATCAGGCGGCGGAAGAGATCCGGGCGCTGCTCGGGGGCATCGCGCTGCGCGCCCAGGGCGTCGGGCAGCCGTGCTGCCAGATCGCGGACGCCCTGCTGACCGATCTGGCTGCAACGGCGGGAGTGCCCTGGGGCGGATGCGCCGTCCCCGGCGGCGAAGACAGAGCCAACGGCCGGACCGGACTGGTCGAGCTGAGGTTCCCGGCGGCCGACATCTGGGCGGTCCCCGCCGTCGCCCACGAGATGGGCCACGTTATCGCGCGAGCGCCGCAGCTAGGGCCGAAGGCCGGTTCCGGGAACCCGGCCCGCCGGGTGATCGACGAGGGCCTCCCCGCGCCGCAACGCGAGGAGCTGTTCTGTGATTTTTACGCCACCTATGTCATGGGCCCAGCCTTCCCGGCATACATGGTGCTCGAGCGCCTGGATCCGTCCCGGGCCGCCCCGGACCGCCCCTTCCCCGACAAGGACCAGGCCGCGGCCACTCATCCCACGCCGGACAAGAGGGTCCTGCTAATGCTGCAGACCCTCGCGCTCCTCGACGAGGCCATGCCGCTGGCGGCGCCGCTGACCGGCGCCCGGAAGTTCCTCGCGTCGGCCTGGGCCGAGCGGCTGGCGGGCGCCAGCCGCGCCGACCGGGTCGACCAGGACGCGACGACCGTGGTGCAGCACCTGGCCAGGCGGCTATGGGCGGAACTGGACCCCGTTCTCCGGTGCGGGTTCACCACAACCATGGCCGCCCGGACCCTGGCGGGCGACTTCCGGGCAGGGAAGACCCTCACGCCCGCCCCGGGTGTGCGCGTGCTCGACGTTGTCGCGGCCGCCTGGATGGCGCGCATCGCCGGCCCGCCGCGGGCCGGCCCGGCCCTTTCGGGCCTGGCCGAGCGAGCTCTGTCGGCCGCGCACTCCGCGGCCACGCCGCATAACCACGAGTAGGAGGTCACGGTGAGCCTGGACACGCGAGAGGACGCGGGCGGCGGGGACGAGAGCATCCTGCGGCTCAGGCTGGCCACACTGCGGCGGAACCTGGAGCAGGTGCGCGATACCGGGGGATCTACGACCAGCAGAACGGGATCCAGGAAACCGCCAGGTACCTGGCCGGCAAGGTGGCCGAGGGCGTCGAGGTGCTCAACAACTTCGACCGGATGGCCCAGCTCCCGTTGCCCTTGCAGCGGCTGCGTGAGCAGCTAGCCATGATCATGAAGGACGCATGGCGGGCAAAGGAGCAGGCCGAACGGTCGGCGAACATCATCGAGGCCATGTCACAGCGCTGGTCCAGGCTGTCGGCCGACACCATATTCGACACCCATATCAGGGAGATATTCTCCGAGCAGGCGAACCGGCTCATGAACATTATCGACGAGCTCGGTGAAGAGTCGCCCGACGCCGCGTGGAGCACGTATAAGAAGGATGTCGCCGCCGCGAGCGAGAACCTGTTTTCCGAGTACGTCGAACTCCTTTCCGGCCTTGCGCTGCGCGACACCGGCCTCGGCGCGCCCATTAACCCAGAGCCGGATCGACAGCCCGGAGGCGGAACACTGGAGCAGCTCGGGCCCGATGTCTACGTGATGGCTGACGACCTGGTGAAGCAGCTTTACCACATCGGCGAGGCCGACCTGTGGCATTCGCTGACCATTCCCGCGCGCCGCACCGTCGCCGCCTGCACGGTCGCGCGGATGATCCGGCTGGGGTTCCCTGAATGGACGATCTGGGCGGTTCCGCTGGCGGCCCACGAGTTCGGCCGCGTCGTCGTGGACAGGAACGACTTCGCTGATGATCCCGAGTCCAACGGGTTTGCCGGCCACGGCCTTGAGGTGGCCAGGGCGGACGTGTTCGCGACCTACGCCCTGGGGCCTGCCTACGCGTTCGCGAGCGTCTACGTGCTGCTCGACCCCAGCGCCGCCGACTGGCAGGCCCGCGGGAAGGAGCCGGTGGACACCGGCCTGCTGCGGGGCGATTCCGGGCGCGCCTTCATCATCTTCCGCACGCTCGAGCTCATGAACGAGGGCGATGCCCTCACCCGGGTTATCGACCGGCTGCGCGGCCGGTGGGCCATGGCGGTGCACCAGGCCGGGGGATCCGCCTTCCCGGCCGAGGAGGCCGGTGAACCGCTGGAGCAGCTGGCCCGCCACATGTGGTCGTACCTGAGGGACAAGGCGCCCACGATCCAGTACTCGCCTCAGCGCTGGCGGCAGGCCGCGCAGTGGGACCCCCTCGGCGGCCTCGTTTCCCGGGAACGCTGGCGGCTGGACCCCGCTAGGGAGGACGTCCGCGACATACTCAACGCAGCCTGGTATCAACGGCTCGCCGCGGACCCGGCGCCCGATCCCGCGACCGACCGGTCGCTGGCGGAGGCGGCACTGGCCCTGTGGCGAAGGGATCTTGACACCCGGCGCCGGTCAGGCCGGAGGGAGTGGTACCGCTGATGGACACGCGCGTCCCCGGCCTGGACAAGGTGCCCGCGGTCAGCCGACTCCAGCCCGCCCCGTCGGCCACCCTCGGCCCGGCCGACGACGATGTTTCCGTTCTGCGCGCGAGCCTGGCCGAGGCCCGCAAGGCGATCCTGCTCGGCGACCTCGCCAGGGCTCAGGACGAGGCCGAGCGGGTACGGGAAAGCTTGCGCACGCGCCAGTGGAAGCCCGGGGTATCCGAGAACCTGCAGGCCCTGGAGGGATCGGCGGAGAGCCTGCTCGGCCAGGTCCTCGCCGAGCGGGAGGGCCTCGGGTCAGCCCGTCCGCCGCTCGAGCGAGCGGTGACGGTCCTGGGCACGCTCGTCGGCCAGGGCGGGAGCACGCGGGTGTGGGCCGACTACGGTGCGGCGCTGCACCTGCTGGGCCGGGCCGCCGAGGCTCGCGCAGCGCTGCAAGAGGCCGTTGATCTCGGTGATACGTCCCCGCTCACCAGACGGCGGCTGGCCAGCTTGCTGCTCGACGACGGCCAGCTCGAGCAGGCGAAGGACGTCCTGCTCCCGATCAGCACGGCCGTGCCCGGTGACGTTGAGATGCTGTCGCTGCTGGGCCGGGCCGAACGCGGGCTGGGAGATTTCGACGCCGCGCTGTCCTACC
>Ga0335073_10004141_pt1 | contig 20276 bp, 20 predicted proteins | sample Lox_Sample_22_FD_207093 | JGI IMG/M metagenome (GOLD analysis project Ga0335073, IMG submission 207093) | Soil microbial communities from Loxahatchee National Wildlife Refuge, Florida, United States - Lox_Sample_2.2 | ecosystem: Environmental > Terrestrial > Soil > Wetlands | place: USA...
AGTTCGCTGACCGGCCCGCTCAACGTCGACTCGCTCGGCCAGCAGCGCGGCTACGAATTCTGGCGCGACCAGGTCAATGCCGCCGGCGGCATCAAGGCCGGCGGCAAGACCTACAAGGTGAAATTCGTCAGCTACGACGACCAGTCCGTCGGCGGCCGCGTGCAGCAGCTCTACACGCGCCTTGTCAACCAGGACAAGGCGCAATTCCTGTTCAGCCCTTATTCGTCGGGGCTGACGGCGCCGGCGGCCGTGATCTCCGAGCAGTACGGCAAGATCATGATCGACAGCGGCGGCGCCGAGGAAAAGCCGTTCGAACTCGGCAACAAATATCTGTTCATGGTGATCACTTCGGCCACCCATTACATGTCGGGGGCGATCGCCGCGCTCAAGGAGAAGAACCCGCACGCCAAGATCGCGATGGTCTATTCCGACGATCCGTTTTCCAAGGACGTGATGAGCGCGGCCAAGAAGGAAGCGCAGGCCGACGGGCTCGACGTCGTGATGGATGAATCCTACGCGCCCTCGACCACCGATTTCGGGCCGATCGTCAACAAGATCGTCTCATCGAACGCCGACGCCTTCATGGGCGGCGGTCACTACTCGGACGGCGCCACGCTGGCCCGGCAGATGTACGATCAGAAGGCCAACATGAAATGGGTCTCGATCCTGGTGGCGCCGGCCGACGACAAGTTCGGCGAGCTGGGTCCGGCCGCCTTGGGCGTGACGGTGCCGTCGCAATGGGAGGTCCAGGTTTCCTACAAGCCGCAATTCGGGCCGACCACGCCGGAATTCGCCAAGGCCTACCAGGCGAAGTTCAACGCCCCGGCCGACTATCATGCAGCGTCCGGCTATACCAGCGGCGCCATTTTGCAGCACGCCATCGAACAGGCCAATTCGATCGATCCGGACAAGGTGGCGGCGGCGCTGAATGCGACCGACGTCACCACCTTCTTCGGCCACATCAAGTTCGCCACCGATCCCGGCCATCACGGCTTGCAGGTGGCGCATGAGATGGTGCTGGCGCAGTGGCAGAAGATCAACGGCAAGCCGGGCCGGCAGGTGGTCTGGCCGGCCGCGGCTGCGTCCGGATCCATGATCTATCCGATCTCGGCCAGCCAGTAAGCGAGACCTGAAACTAAACCTGAGGCCGGCGCGTTCGCCGCCGGCCCCGACCTCAGCAACCGCTCATGCTCGGCATCATCGCTTCGCTCATTGACGGCGTGCTGGTGGGGCTCGTCTATGGCCTCGCCGCCATGGGCCTGACGCTCATCTGGGGCGTCATGGACGTCATCAACCTCACCCATGGCACCATGATCGTCGCCGGGATGATGGCTCTATATCTGTTGGCCACATCGCTCGGCATCTCGCCCTATCTCGCTTTGCCGCCGGTCCTGATCGGCGGTTTTTTCGTCGGCATCGCGCTCTATTGGGTCGCCGTGCACCGCATGATCGGCCGGCCGGCGCTGATGAGCCTGCTGTCGACCTTCGCCGTGAACCTGATCCTGATCGGCGTCGGCACCGCGGTCTGGGGCACCGCGTTGTTCAATGTCGAGGTGTCGCTGCCGGGCGTCAGCCTCGGCCGCTACACCTTCCCCGGCGCGCATATTCTTGCTGCGGTGCTCGCCGCATTGATCGCAGCCGGACTTTATATATTTCTGCACAATACCCGCACCGGCAAGGCGGTGCGGGCGGTCGCCAACAATCGCGAGGCCGCCGAGCTCGTCGGCATCCCGACGACGCGGCTCCTCGCCATTTCCGTCGGCCTCGGCGTCGCGCTCGCCGGCGTGTCGGGCATGCTGATCGGCACGCTGTTTCCGTTCACCGTGCTCTCGGGCGACAGTTATCAGCTCAAAGGCTTCATCGTCACGGTGCTCGGCGGCTTCGGCAATCCGGTCGGCGCGCTGCTGGGCGGTGTCGCGCTCGGTTTGCTTGAAGGCGCGGTGACGCCCTTCGTGCCGGTAAGCTGGACGCTGGTGATCGAATTCGTGCTGTTCGTTCTGGTGCTGATCGCGTTTCCCAACGGGATATTTTCCACACGGCGGGGGGCGCTGTGACGGACAGCCTCGTTACGCACGACAGGACCGGCGCGCGCGCCGCGACGCGAGCACCATCGCTGCGCGGCGCCGCGATATGGCGGCGGCCGTTCTTCTGGATCATTGCGCTGGTGATCGCCGTTTTCGCCGCGGTGCCGGCCGTCGGCGACAATGTCGAACTGCGCGAGAGCCTGGCGCTGGCCGCCGTCTACATCACGCTCGCCAGCAATCTCAACCTGATGCTCGGCTATGCCGGCTACATCAATTTCGGCAGCATCGTCTTCTTCGGGCTGGGCGGCTATATCTGCATCTGGCTGGTCAGTTCCTACGGCTGGTCGTTGTGGCCCGCGCTGCTCGCGGCCGGCGCCGGCGTCAGCGTGCTGTCGTTCATTTTCGGCATCGGCATCTTGCGGCTGCGCGGACCGTTCTTCGCGCTGTCGACCATCGGCATCATCGAAGGCGTGCAGGCCTTCGTGCAGAACTTCACGCCCTGGGGCGGCTCGTCAGGCATCTACATCTCGCCCCAGGTGTTTGCGCCGCTTGGCGGGCCGGCGCGGGCGCTTTGGGTGATCTATTTCGCCTTCGTCGCCGTGATGGGGCTTTCGCTCTATCTCAGCTATGCGATCAAGACCTCGAAATTCGGCCTGGGCCTGCTCGCCATCGGCCAGAACGAAGACGCGGCAGCCATCCTCGGCGTGCCGACCCGGCGCTACAAGGCGCTTGCCTATACCGCGTCGGCGTTTCTGCCGGCGATCACCGGCGGCCTCTATTTCTTCAAAGGCGCCTTCATCCAGCCGTCCGACGCCTTCGATCTCACGCTGTCGACCGAGGCCATCGTCATCTGCATGCTGGGCGGGCAGGGCACGGTCACCGGCGTCGCGCTCGGGGCCTATCTGTACGAGGAACTGCGTGGTTATCTGCTAACCTCGTCGACCTTCGCGAATTTCCAGCTCACGATCGCCGGCGCGCTGCTGCTTCTGATCGTGCTGTTCTTTCCCGGCGGCCTGATGGGCTTCGTCTATAGCCGCTTTCCGCGCCTGCAGAAGGTGCTCGAATGACGGCGCTGCTCGCCCTCGACAAGGTGAGCAAGCGCTTCGGCGGTCTGCAGGCCGTGCGCGATCTCAGCTTCGAGATGAAGACAGGCGAGATCCTCGGCCTGATCGGCCCCAACGGCGCCGGCAAGTCGACGCTGTTCAACCTGATCAACGGCGTCTTTGCGCCGAGCGCCGGCCGCATCGTCTTCAACGGCGCCGACATCACCGGCGAGAGGCCCGACATGATCGCGCGCCGCGGTCTCGCCCGCACCCACCAGATCGTGCAGCCGCTCGCCAATATGACGGTGCTGGAGAACTGCACCGTCGGCGCCTGTTTCGGCCGCGAGAACCTGCCGCTCGGCCGTGCGCGTGACGCGGCGGCGGAGGCGATGGTCATGACCGGCCTCGATGATCGTTCGGCGATGCTCGCCGTGCATCTGACCATTGCCGGCAAGAAGCGGCTCGAGCTCGCGCGTGCGCTTGCCGCGCAGCCGACGCTGCTCCTGCTTGACGAGGTCCTGGCCGGCCTCAACCCGACCGAGGTCGAGCATATGATCGGCGTCATCCGCCGCATCCGCGACCGCGGCATCAGCATCCTGATCATCGAGCATCTGATGCAGGCGATCATGAGCCTGTCCGACCGCATCGTCGTGCTCAATTACGGCGAGAAGCTCGCCGAGGGCCTGCCGGCCGAGGTGGCGCAAAATCCGCAAGTCATCGAGGCCTATCTCGGCGATCCGAAACTCGCCGCGGCCTTGCATGGCGAAGCGGCCAGCGGGAGTGCGGCGTGATGTCGGACGCGCTTCTCGAAGTCGAAGCTCTCGAAGCCGGCTATGGCGAAGTGCAGGTGCTGTGGGGCCTGTCGCTGAAGGCGCGGCGCGGCAAGCTCACCGCGATTGTCGGCGCCAACGGCGCCGGCAAGACGACGACGCTGCGCGCCATTGCCGGCACCATCGCGCCCTGGCGCGGCCAGGTCGCGCTGGCCGGCCAAAACGTCACGCGCCTGCCGACGCACGAGAAGGCGGCGCGCGGCCTGGCGCTGGTGCCGGAAGGCCGGCAATTGTTCACGATGATGAGCGTCGCCGAGAATCTCGAGCTCGGCGCTTTTTCCAAGCATTCGCCGCGCGCCTATGCGGCGCGGCTGGATCAGGTCTTCAGCCTGTTCCCGCGGCTCGCCGAACGCCGCGATCAGCGCGCCGGCACGTTGTCCGGCGGCGAGCAGCAGATGGTCGCCATCGCACGCGGACTGATGTCGGACCCCGACATTCTCATCATCGATGAATTGTCGCTGGGTCTCGCCCCCGTCGTCGTTTATCAGCTGCTGGCGACCTTGAAGCGGCTCAAGGAGGCCGGCCTCACCATCCTTCTGGTCGAACAGAACGTGCATCTGGCGCTGGCGCTGTCCGACTACGCCTATGTCATCGCCGAGGGCAAAATCTTCACCGAGGGCTTGCCGGCGCAACTGGCGGCGATGCCGGAAATCAGGCGGGCTTATCTCGGCTTGTAGCGCCGTTCCACATGTCGCGGCGGCAGATTTCAGCAAGAACACGCCGTATCGCGCCGGCCGCAAGCCGTTCACGCGAGCGGCGCCGGCGCTCCACGTTCGCAAAGAGTCATTTTTTGGTCAAAAACAGAGGTCCCGCTTGACATGTATACACTTAGATAACGGATGAGTAACGGATTGAATTATCAACAGAACTCGACGTGACCGCGTTCGCTTTGTCGCGGCTTCTGAAATTATTCATTTAACTTACGTTGTTAGAATTGGTCACGTGACGCGCGAACTGTCGCGTCGGATCGGAGGCCACGGTGCATACGGACGCTGCTTTGGGGGGTGCGCCAGACGCCGCTCATCAAAGCGGTATATTGGAAGCGCCGGCGGAAAAGTCGTTTGACCGCATGCTCCGGCTCGCCGAGACGGCGTTGTGCGCGCCCGTCTTTTTGATGTCCTTCGGTGGTCGTCATCATCAATGGCTCCGCTCGAGCAAGCGGCTCGATCCCGTGACCGATCCCAGATTGATGTTGCTGTGCGACTATACGTTCGAGAAAAACGACTTTTGCGTCGTATCGAACACGCTTGAACATCCGGCCTTTCAGGACAATCCCGTTGTCGTCGGTGAGCCGAATATTCGTTCGTATGCCGGCGTCCCTTTGCGGCGGCGGAACGGCCACAAGGTCGGCGCCATTTGTGCCGCCGACCACAAGGAACGCGACTTTACGCAGGATCAGCTCGAACTGCTCGGCGATCTTGCGCAGCTCATGGCCGAACAGATCGAGCTTCGTCAAATCGCGACGACCGACAGCCTCACCGGCGCGCTGACGCGACGGGCGTTCGAAGTCGAGGTGACCCGGGAGTATCGACGAAACAGCCGCTATCAGCATGGCCTGAGCGTGATCGTGGTGGACGTGGATCACTTCAAGAAGATCAACGACAATTACGGCCACGCAGCGGGCGATCTGGTGCTCAAGAACGTCGTCTTGCAACTCAAGCAGAGCTTGAGGGAGGTGGATTTCCTCGGTCGCATGGGCGGAGAAGAGTTCGTCGTCGGTCTGCCGGAAACCGACGTCGACAGCGCGACGATAGTGGCTGAGCGGTTGCGTGAAACGATCGCCGGCGTGGCGGTTGTCTCGGATGGCGATACGATCAATGTGACGGCAAGTTTTGGCGTTGCCGGTTTAAACCGGGCGGATCGCGACTGGAAACAGATGCTGGGCAGGGCCGACGTGGCGCTATATCGAGCAAAGCAAGAGGGCCGCAATCGTTGCGTCTGCCACGAGCCCGAGCTGGAGCTCTTCTGAAAGCAACTCATGGCCATCGAAGGCCCGACGGGAATGCGGCGGTCTCGCTCAACCGCATCGTGTCGCCGGCTACGGTGGAATGTTCTCCTGGCGCATCGGGCGAACGCTTCGCGGGGCGGCGCCGACAGCCACCGTCGCGCCTGGGCCGCGTCTGAGCGGAACCCGTCGAGAGAAATCAAATCGGTGCTGAACCGGTCCGGGGTTTCAGGTATTCTGATGCGCGCCTTTGCACCGCTCTTATGAAATGGAGCATCCCCATGGACGAATCCGGCGTCACTTCGGTCAAACTCGATCAGACTGACCAGGGCTTCCTGGCCCACGAGGTTCCCGACGAGATCTTGGAAGCTGCAGCGGAGGCCCTCAGCGCTTGCCGCATGACCTTCGGCGGCTGGCCATCAACGACCGTCGCATGCTGCAATCCGGGATGACGGCGCACAAGTCGCGCAGTTGATGCAGGCCTGCGATTGGCACGCCGGGTGGCTATATTTGCCGCGATCCGAGCGTACTGCAGCGCTCGGCCGCAAGTGGCAACACGCAAGACACCACTCGCTGTTACGACGCGCTTAAACAGGCGCGCGGATAGGATTTTGCCTCGGCTAGAACAAGCCCCACTTCCACGCCAAGATTGGAATGACGATGATTATTCCAAGCACGATTCCCAACAGCTTGAGCTTCATAACGCGCTTGGCATCCGCCTGATCTGAACTCATCTTGCCCCCGCTCCCTTTGGATTGACGACCTTAGCACACACCAAAACCTCATGGGGATGATCAGGCCTGTTCGGTTTTGTCACGCGTGCCGAGCCTGCCGGAGCCGCTCAAAATCCCCTTTGTCCGTACTTGAATACCGCATATCACTTGCGAGTTTGCTGGCATGGCTTCGATGCGGCGGGCTAGAATGCCGATTGTCGATATTGCCGACGTGTTTCTGGAATCAAAAAATTACGCCATAAGTTCGTGTCGTCGGAGGGGCGCCGATGAAAGGACTGCTGCAAGCGTTTTTTTATGCGAAACTTCTTGCCCGCGCGCAAAAGCGCCCGAGCAAGCAGAGTGGTTCGCGAGGGAGCTTCACTGTCGTCGGGTTGATCTATGATGAGATCAACACTGCACTGTGGGCCGTCGGCGTGCGTTCGCGCTCTATGTCGTCGTCGTCGTCTTGCCCAAACTCCCGGAACTGCGAAACCGCGCCGAGGTCCTGCGCATCCAGGAGATCAACGGCGAGAACGAACATTATTGCTGGAAGCTGCACATGGGGTCCGGAACGCCAATGCATGATGAGTGTATTTTGACCATTGTGCAGCTGCGCAACGACGTCGAAAAGCGCATCGCCGGGGAGAACGAGTTTTAAGCCGATTGACGGATCGCTCGGCAGCGAGCAAAAATCGAAAAATTTTCGCAACTATGGGGGGACACACAATGGCTGCTCGATCATCTCATTCGCTGTTGTCTTGTACGGACGGAGTCGCCACGGGCATGAGCGACCTCTGGCTGCTCATCGGTCGCGTGCTGATCGCCGTCTTGTTCTTGATGACTGTATGGACCGGCGGTCCCGCGGCTGCATACCTCAAGTCTCTGAACTACCCCGCGCCCGATTTGATGAGCACCTTGGCCCATATCGTTGAATGGGTCGTTGTGGTGTCGCTGGTTTTCGGCATCGGTACGCGTTATGGGGCGTTGTTGGGGCTTGTCTTCGTGGTCATCGCCTTTGCGACCGCACATCGTTACTGGGAGTTTCCCGAAGCCTCGCAAAATCTGCAGTACACCCTGCTCAGCAAGGACCTCGCGATCACCGGCAGTCTTCTTCTGCTGTTTGTGACCGGAGCCGGCCGCTTGAGCGTCGACAACGCTTTATCTTCCTCTTAGCGAGGCGGGCCTCTGGTTCGCCGGGAATTTTAGTGTCATCTCGGTGTTTGCTGGGCCGGATACTGACGGCAGCGATCGCCGGGGAACGAGCTACAATGACCATCTCCACCACGCCCGAACAGGGCGGCAAGGCGGAGCCAAGGCCGGTCATCCCGGCCTTGGCGCCGTTCTACGCCAACTTTGCGCGCGAAATATCATACCCGCTGATCCGCTTTGCGGTAGGCGGGACGCTCCTTGTCCACGGCATCAACAGGGCAACGATTCCCCTCTCGCGCGCCGCGGAAGAGATGGCAAAGTCGGGGCACGAACCGGCTCTCTTGTTCGCGATCATTGCCCTCATCAACGAAACCGTCGGCGCCGTTTGTGTCGCGTTGGGCCTTTTCACCCGTTTGTTCGCCGCCTCGATCGCCATCGAACTGGCGATGATCAGCATCCAATTTTTCCCTAACGGCTACGCCTGGGCCCGTCATGGATGGGAATTCGTTTTCCTGTGGGGGCTGATCTTCTTCGCCATCGCGTTGCGCGGCGGTGGGCCGTATTCGCTGGATCGCAAGATAGGCTGGGAGCTTTAGCGGCCGCGCGGACGGTCGCGGCCGGCCGCCGGATGCGCTGCTCAAGATCGATCCGGCACAACTGCGCCTTACACGCGACAAGCGCAAGCCGATCCGCGCTTGGTGACGGCGCCTATCGGCACGCAACGGACGTTCCGACACATTAAATTGGCGTAAACAGGAGTCCGTTATCGGCGACGATGCGGAGACCGCAGCCGCGATTGATAACCGCCAGAGACTTCGCCGCCTTTGGCCGAGGTCCTCGAGGGTATCATAGCTGGCACCCAAGAGTGGAGGGGCTCGAATCTCCGGCCGGCTGATATTAGACGCAAGATGAACGTTCATTATGAAGCGGCCGACGGTATTTTGCGTGCTCGCGGGGAGCGTCGGCCTGTGCATCGCGGATTGGTCTTCGCGATCGTCGCGCTTGCGTTGCTGATGATGTCGATCGATTCGACAATAGTCGCGACGGCATTGCACTCCTTGCAAAGCGAGTTGCAGACATCCATCGAGTGGGCCGGGTGGACCATCACGGCATACTCGCTGGGATTTGTGGTTGTCCTTCCGGTCAGCGGAAAACTCAGCGAGCAGTTCGGCAGCCGCAGGGTATTCCTCGGCTCCGTGGCCGCTTTCACCGTGGCGTCGCTGTGCTGCGGGCTGGCCGACAATGTTTATGTGCTCATTATCTTGCGGGGGCTGCAGGCGGCCGGCGGAGCGGGCTTCACGCCCTCCGCCACCAAGATCATCGTGGATCATTTCGGCGGCGCGCGCGATCGCGCAGTCAGCTTGTTCGGCAGCATCTTCTCGATTGGAACGATGATCGGACCGATATTCGGCGGGCTGTTCGTGACCTACTGGACTTGGCGCGGCATCTTTTTGGTCAACGTGCCAATCGGCGCGGCGGTTATTGTGCTGGCCCTGCGCTACGTGCCCCGGGATCGATTGCAGACGGAGCGAACCCGTCCGAAGATGGACGCCGCCGGCATGGCGCTGCTCGGGTGTGGCCTGCTCTCCGGCATGCTCGCCGTCACGCATTTGGCCGAAAGGGGCGTGCGCGCATGGTCGCCGTCGTTCGTGATTCCGTTGGCCATCGCGATTGTCGCGCTCTGGATGTTCTTTCGTCACATCAATCGTTCGACCTACCCGTTCATCGCGCCGCGCCTGATCAGCGGCTTGGGCTTCGGCGCCGTCAACCTGCTCAATGGACTCTACGGCGGCGTCACCTCGGGCGTCATAGCGCTCGTGCCGCTCTACGCAACGAACCGCTACGGCATCGACGCGCTCGACTCCGGTGCATTGCTTGTCGCCCAAGGGGCTGCCGCAATCACATTGTCAACCATTGCCGCGTTCGCCTTGCGGCGCACGGGGTACCGGCCGCCGCTGTATGTTGGGGGCACGGTCATCGCAATCGGGATGCTGCTGCTGCACTTCCGCCCTGTCGCTGGTATCTCGCCGTATGTGTGGCTCTCCGGCGCCACCTTCCTTATCGGAGCCGGCCGCGGCGCGAACAACCCGGCCAGCCGCAACGCGGGACTGCAACTGGCACCCGAGCACTCCTCGACCCTCGCCGCGCTACGGACGATGTGCATGCAAATCGGGACAATCATCACAATCTCGATAGACACGGCGATTCTCTCCACTTCCCATGACCCCGGCCACATCCAAGCCTGGCTCTTCGCCGGGGCAGGCGCGCTGCTCATCGCGATGCTCCCGTTGATCACCCGCGTGCCAGAGCACCGTGGCTCGTGGTGACGGCAAGATCCCCGATCTCAGCGGCACAATCGAGATCTGACGCCGCGCAGTGACCTTTGGAGGACATGCGCTCCTTCCGCAATCCGGCTAAAATGCGCGTCCGCAGAAATGGAGCCGCCGCGACCTGCGACGGCCCAAACAGGGAGGAGAAATATGAGATCCGCCATCGTCGGCATGAACCGTCGCGCTCTCCTCGCGTCTCTTACGCTGCTTCCCATGCCGGCGGTGCTGCGCACTGCATCCGCGCTGGCGCAAGACGCGGCGAGCCCACTCGCTTCGTGGAATGACGGTCCCGCCAAGCGGTCGATCGTCGACTTCGTTCACACCACGACCGACCCCTCAAGCGCGAAATTCGTTGCGCCGGCAGAACGTGTCGCCACTTTCGATCAGGACGGAACGTTGTGGGTTGAGCATCCGATATACACCCAAGTGGTCTATTGCCTGGATCGCGTTCCGGCGGCAGTAGCGATGAAGCCGGGCCTGAAGAACGTCGAACCGTTCAAGACCGTCCTAGCCGGCGATCGGGAAGCGATTGCCAAGCTCTCCCTGAAGGACCTTGAGGAGATTCTGGCCGCGACGCTGAGCGGCATGTCGGTAGAGGAATTCGAAGCCGAAACAAGGAAATGGATTGAGACCGCCAAACATCCGCGATGGAAGCGTCTCTATACTGACCTTACTTATCAGCCGATGCTTGAAGTCCTGCAATATCTGCGCGCCAACGGGTACAAGACCTACATCGTCACCGGCGGCGGCCAGGATTTCGTGCGCGTCTATTCGGAAAAAATATACGGCATCCCGCCCGAGCAAGTGGTCGGGACCGCCGGCGGCACGAAATACGGCTACGATAAGAACGGCAGGCCGTTCCTGACCAAGGAGCCCAAGCTTCTCCTCAACGACAACAATGCCGGCAAACCGGAAGGCATTCACCTGGAGATCGGCCGGCGCCCGCTGGCGGCATTTGGCAACTCGACCGGCGACCGGCAAATGTTGGAGTACACCGGGGCAGGCGACGGCGCACGGCTGATGATGCTGGTGCTGCACGACGATGCGCAGCGCGAATATGCCTACGGCCCGGCGCAAGGGCTTCCCGGCACCAAGGTCGGCGCCTTCACGCAGGCGCTTTACGACGAGGCAAGGAAGGACGGCTGGACCGTCATCAGCATGAAACGGGACTGGAAGCGCATCTTCGCTTTCGATTAGCCGGCGATTTCGCGTCCTGGCACATCGGCGGATCGGCGCGATGCTCAGCCGACGTCCGTCATTCGGGGCAGAGCGGTCTCGATCCGGCCAAGCTCGTTATATCGCTTGATGTCCGTCGGCGGCATGGCCGGGTATCGGCTCGGTGAGCCAAAACCAACGCTTCAATTGAATTGACGGGGCGCCGCCGGGCATGCTTGTTGCCTGCTGCATCGCTTCATAAGCCAAGCAGCTGCGCCCATGCCCAAACTCTACGAAGCCCTCGCGGAAGCGTTCCTTGCCGAGGGAATAGACACGCAGTTCGTCCTGATGGGCGACGGCAACATGCATTGGTCCACCGCCTTCGCCAAACTGCCGGGCGTGCATACCGTCCACGTCCGGCACGAGCACGTCACCGTCGCGGCGGCGACGGCCTACAACATCGCAACCGGCAAGCTTGCCGTGGCGTCCGTCACCTGCGGCCCCGGCGTGACCCAGCTGATGACGGCGCTGCCGGCCGCGGTTCGCGCCCGCCTGCCGATGGTGGTGTTCGCCGGCGAGTCGCCGATCAACGCCAAATTCTACAACCAGTATATCGACCAGGCGCCGCTGGTGACGGCGACCGGGGCGCATTACATCGCCGCGCACAGCGTGCCGCGCATGATGGACTACGTGCGCGAGGCCTTTCACATCGCCAAGTATGAGCGGCGCCCGGTGGTGCTGGGCATTCCCTACGACCTGCAAAAGGTCGAATACATGGCCAACCAGCCCTACGAGACCTCGGCGATGTACCAGCCCAAGGTCGGGCGCATGCAGCCCGATCCGGAAGTCGTTGCGGAGGCCGTCGAGCGGCTGGCCGCGGCGAAGCGCCCGATCATTCTCGGCGGCCGCGGCGTGCTGTGGTCCGGCGCGCGCGATGCGGTGATCAAGCTTGCCGATCGCTGCGGCGCACTGCTCTCCAATACGCTGCCGGCGCGCGGTCTGTTCCACGACCATCCGTTCGGGCTCGGCACCACCGGCAGCTACTTCACGTCGCTGGGCCGGGAAATGTATGAGTCCGCGGACGTCGTTCTCGCGGTCGGCACGAGCCTCTCCTATTATGTCGGCGGCGGGCATTATTTCGCCAAGGCCTGCAAGATCCAGCTGGACGATGCCCCGCGCGGCCTGCGCGACGGGCAGAAGGCTGCCGACATCTATGTCAGATCGGATGCGCGCGTCGGCGTCGAGGCGATCCTTGCCGGCCTCGACAAGAAACTGGGCGCCGGCAAGCCGACGGCGGCGGCGATCCGCTCGAAAGAGCTCGCGCATCGCATCGCGACCGAGCCGGCGGATGCGATGCCGTTCGACATCGCGCCTGGGCTGCTCGATCCCCGCGAGGTGATCAAAGCCATCGACGCGGTCGTGCCGAAGGATTGGGACATCGTCGGCGGCAGCGGCCATCAGGCCTATTTCCAGGCTCAGATGCACGGCAGGCCGGCGGAACGTTACACGACGGTCCGTGAATTCGGCGCCGTCGGCAACGGCCTGTCCTATGCGCTCGGCGTTGTGGCGGCGCGCCGGCAGGGCCGCGACGGCAAGATCGTGCTGTTCGAAGGCGACGGCGGGCTGTTGTTCCATATCCAGGAGCTCGAGACGCTCAAGCGCTGCGGATTTCGCATCCTGATCTGCGCGATGAACGACGGCGGCTATGGCTCGGAGTTTCACAAGCTGCGCGCCGACGGCCTCGACGACGGCCTGGCCGTATTCGGCCGGCCGGCGCTCGAGAACATCGCGCGCGGCTTCGGCCTGCGCGGCCACGAGATCCGCGACGTCTCGGTCATCCCGAAGCTGTTCGCCGACTTCGCCGCGCAGGGCGACAGCGAAATCTGGAACATCCAGATCTCGGATCAGGTCACGGCGCCGGTGATCCGCCAGACCATCAAGCGCGGCCACGGCAATATGTGAGCGCCGCTGGACCTCGATCCCAGTCGAGTGAATCGGATCAAGGTCGTTGCGCGTCTGCATTCAGGATGCGCACAAAGGGCGGTTCATCCTGCCCCTAGAATTTGCTGCTCAATTCAACAGTGCTGAATGCGCCCGTCCCAACGACGCTGTCATCGGCGTAGCCGGCGGCAAGATCGACATCGAGTTTGCCGAGCTTCAAATTGGAAATATGGGCGCCGACCCGCCACTGAGTGAACCGCAGGTCGCCCAAGAAGCTCGCCATTGGCCCGACATAGATCTTATTTTCGCTATCCGCGCTGCTATTGGTGATGTCGAAGCCGAACTTTTGCGAAAGATAAAAGGTGCTGAAGGCTGTCGAATACTCGGCTTCACCATACGTCATGGTCGTGGACGTCGGGGTGGTATAGGCGTCCATCCGAACTTTAAGTCCGCCTTGTGTGCCTTGGACTTTATTATCCGGATCGAATGGCGTGACCATGTCGTTGATGGCATTCAAGCCAGCCAAGACATTGATCGAATAGGTGTTGCCCTCGAAACCATAGCCGGCAAGCATTTCGCCGGTTTCATAGAGTCCCCTGAACAACGTACCTTGCGCTGCGTACTTATAGCCGCCGGCGCCGGCGGAGATCCAAACACGCGCGCCGGACGTGTCGAGATCGCTCCATGGCGCGATCATCGCGCCCATCCATCCATCCACGCTCCATTTCCCGACCCCTTCGACATCGATTCCAACCGCGAGATGCGGTGAGATCGCTACGGCGGCGAGCCGGTCGGTGTGGGATACGCTGAACTTCAAGTCCGGCAGGTTGTCGGCCACCGCCGGCTTGCCGTGCGCGACGGTCTTGAATCGCCAGGCGCCCGGCGCGATCTGATGGCCGGCCGCCCGGGACAGTCCAAGTCGCAACAGGATGCGGCTCGCGACCGCGCAGTGGCGCGTCGAGCTGTCGCCGATCCGGTCGAAAGTTGTCCAGTCTTCCGGTGTCAGGACCCGCAGGGAGGAATGCGCGCGCAGCAGTGAATCCGGATGCGCAAGCCAAATGTCGATATGGTCCAGCTGCTGCGCTTGTGGCGCTTCGGCTTCGGACGCTTGCGGCGTGATCGTCTTATGCCAGCTTTGGACGAATTTCGGCCGGTTCGGACCGCGGCGCTCGACCTGTCCGCCGCGCGTGCCGGCGCGTGCCGCCGCGCTGCGGCCGGTCCGCCGGTCGGCGTGTTCGGATGAAACGCGCTGCAACAAAGACATCGTAAGTGCCCTTCGACGGGTGGATGCAACTTACGCCGGCGATACTACCGATCGTTGCGTTCAATCAATCAAACCAAATCGATTCAAATTCAAAGGCGCCGCCGACCGATGCCAGCGAGTTCTTTTGACTCGCACGAGGCATCACCGCTGCGGATCGCTCGTCGCCGCATGCGGAACAAATGATCATGGTCCGCAGCCCGGCGCGGACGAAGTGCAGCCGCCTCAGCGGACGGCAAATCGTCACTTCTTGTACGCTTTGTCCATAATCACTTCGGACGCCGCCAGGACCGACATGGCCTTGTTTTCGGAACACAGCGTTTTGATCTGACGTTCCTGGTCCTGTATCTTGGCGACGTTAATGACAGTGGCGTCATCGGAGTAGGTGTAATAACCGGCCAACCAGAGCATTATGTCCTTGACGGTCGCGACATTGCTTCCAAGGAACTGGTCGCAGGTGAGCTTGTCCAGATCAGTTTCCTGCGCCGCCGCCGGCGCGATCAAAGCGAGGCCGGTCGTCACCACGATAAGGGCCCTGGTCGACATCATTCCCTCCGGAATTCTGCTTACCTTAGAGACTTCGGCCTGTACGATGATATGTATCACGCCTGCGTCTCATCTCCACGGATGCGTGCATCGCGCGCCTTCGACACGCAGAATTTTTGTTAATGCCTCTTATAGGGAATCACTCAAATTGTTGATCGCGGCCCGCAGCGAGGCGTCTGAATAATCATGCGAGCCGCCAAACGGCTGATGGGTGATAAGCCATGTTGGAAACTGACAAGGTATTCGCCGGCTCGATTCCGGAAAATTACGACCGCTATATGGTGCCGTTGATTTTCGAGCCGTACGCCGCGGACATTGCACGACGTGCGGCGTCCATGTCACCGGGCGCCGTTCTGGAAACTGCCGCGGGCAGCGGGGTCGTCACCCGCGCCTTGGCGCCGAGACTGCCCCGGAGCGCAAGCTATATCGCAACCGACCTCAACCAGCCGATGGTCGACTACGCCGCGTCGCGACAACCTCCCGACGCCCGGATCAGATGGCGTCAAGCGGATGCTCTGGCGCTGCCGTTTGAAGATGCGGCCTTCGATCTCGTCTGTTGCCAGTTCGGCGCGATGTTCTTTCCCGACCGCATAGCGGGCTACCGCGAAGCAAGGCGGGTTTTGAAGCCCGGAGGACATTATTTATTCAACGTATGGGATCGCATCGAGGAAAACGTTTTCGCGGATGATGTGACGAATGCTCTCGCCAGGATTTTTCCGAACGATCCGCCGCGCTTTCTGGCCCGCACGCCGCACGGTTACCACGATACGGCCCTGATCCGCAGCGACCTGGAGAAGGCGGGCTTTTCCCGCGTGATTATCGAGACCAGAGCCGAACAAAGCCGCGCATCCTCGCCGCGCCTTCCTGCCGTTGCCTATTGTCAGGGAACGGTTCTTCGCAACGAAATCGAGGCCAGAGAAGCGGGAAAACTGGAAGCTGCAACCGACTTTGCCGCGTCCGCGATTGCGGACAAACACGGCCGCGGCGAGGTTGCCGCCAAAATTCAGGCGCACGTAATCGTGGCTGTCGCCTGAATGTCGCGGCTCGAGCACGAGCCCGCGACACGGCGCAATTGAGTTCGCCTGGGTGCGCTCTGCGAGCGAACCGTGGAATGGCTCAATAGTGAGTTCGTCCCGGGACGCGCCCCGTGGCTCCAGGCGGCGGGCGGTACCAGTTGTTCCGCTGGCAGAAGCCGCCGATGCCGCGCACATTCTCCATGCATTGTTCGAAGGTGACGAAGCCGCAATTCGTGGCGCCGCTCATGTCGCCGCTATAGATCGAGCACCAGGGGTAATTCTGCGCCTTCGCTTGGGTCACGAGCCCGATTGCGACGAGGCCAACAACGGCCGCGAACCAAAATTGCTTCATGCTCGCCTCCAGATACCGCCTCCCGGGAATAGCTAACAACGAACATCTATAAATTATTCCCGCTCGGTACAACACCGCGGTGCGATGCTCACTGAATTGCGGCTGTGTGACGGGAGGGCGTTGCTCGCCTTGCAAAACCGGCCGCGGACATTTTTTTCTACGAGGCCCTCGGCAAGTCGCGGCGCGCCGGAGCAAGAGTCGATCCGCCGCCAATGATCGACTTGTGCGGCGAAAAAAAACGCTGGAAATCCGAGACTCGATTTCCGGTTTCAGGGGGCAAGGCGGACATCGCCGTGACGAGCTGTAGCTTCGGTCTTTGGACCCGAAGCGGTCATGGAACCGTTCAGCGGCGGAGACGACAATTGCGCGTGTAGACGTCAGCACGGATTCGGGCAGTATCGGTCCCGGTCGATAGAGAAGTAGGGCCCTTTATGACGGAAAAGCGATCAGGCTTGCCGGTTCTTGGCTTCGCGGATCAAAGGTCGTTCGAAAGATGGCTCGCGGCTCAACCAGCTGATGCGGTTGGCGTTTGGATTAAGTTCGCCAAGAAGGCGGCGACAAGAGCGAAACTGACCAAAGCAGAAGCGGTTGACGCTGCACTCTGTCACGGATGGATCGATGGAAAACTGGAAAAGTATGACAATCAACACTGGCTTGTTCGCTTCACGCCACGGAAATCGCGCAGCAAGTGGTCGGCGCTGAACCGCAACAGAGCGCTGACGCTCATCAAGGAGGGTCGCATGAGACCTGCGGGCTTCGCGCAAATCGAAGCCGCTAAGGCAGATGGTCGGTGGGAGGGCGCCTACGCCCCGGCGAGTCGGGCCGAAGTATCCATCGACCTTCAGAAGGCCCTGGACAACAACCCAAAGGCGTCCGCATTCTTTGCAACATTGAACAGTCGAAATCGCTACGCAATCCTGTATCGAATCGGCAACGTCAAAAAAGCCGAGACGAGGGCGCGCAAGATTGCGGAATTCGTAGCCATGCTCGAGCGTGGCGAAACAATCCACGGGTAGGAAAGATGCTGATTATCGCGTGCCGACCCCGGCGAGCAACGCGGGCACTTGAGGGCAGTTGATGACCCACAACGGACCTAACGCGTCGGATTGGTTTGCAAGAGAAAACTGCCGACTCGCGGGCAGCAGAGGCCAAGATTCTCCGGCCCCTGCGCCGCGCGGGCTAAAGGCGGATCACACTCAGTAGCAAGGCGGATAAGGATAGTAGCCGCAAGCTGGCCGGCCGTAATAGTACGCGCCAGCAGCGGCTGCTCCTGCCGCCGCGCCATAGTACGCGCGTCGATGAACTCTTCGATTAACGCCGGCAACACTTCCGGGTGTGAGCGGCCGCCCTATTCTGGCTTCCGCTGTGCTGAGAGACACAGTTAGGTTTTTCGCAGGCGACCACTGGAGCGAGAATGGAGCCGCTGCGAGCAGCGCGGCACCAAGCGTGATACCAAGCAGGGTTAGCTTCTTCATGGCGTACTCCTGATCTATTTATCTATTTATTTGAAGGTCAAGAGACGTTATGCCGTCGTGGTGTCTTGTCATTGATCCAGATCAAAGCGGAACTTGCTTTTTGCCAATTTGATAGTGCATTCGTCCTTCGTGCCTCTTGAGACGAGCTTTGCGACACGCCTCGTTCAATGACGGGATCGAACGGACACTGTTGTTGGGCTTATCTGTCCATTCGACCAATTGATTGCAACTGCGGAAGCCGTAAGGGCTGTGGCACCGAAAACAAACCAATTAAGATCAGTCTTTCGAATCGAACTTTGATTTCGATCAAACATGCGATTGGTGGGAGTCGCGATGATTAAAAAACAATCTCGTCACTTAAACTCGACTTAGGCATGCCCAAGGACTCCATAATTTCGTTATTGAATCAGCCGCCCACATCCCGGGAAAACCGGTTAGCGCTCGTCGTTTCTGGCGTTCTGGTTGCGGTGTTTGGGATCATAGCTCCCTATGCCAACACGCCGCTGATGCGCCTTGAGGCTTACCTTCCATCCATCGAAGCGATGATGGTTCTATCGGACTTTATTACCTCGGTTTTCCTATTCGTACATTATTCGATTAACCGGTCGCGCGCGCTTTTGGCGCTGGCAAGCGGCTATCTCTATACAGCGTTGATCATCATCCCGCACCTTCTCAGCTTTCCAGGCGCGTTTTCGCCCACTGGATTGCTCGGGGCGGACCTGCAGACCACGGCTTGGCTCTACGATTTTTGGCATATCGGCTTCCCCTTAGCTCTAATAGTTTATGCCTTACTGCAGGACGAACACTCCTCTCAATCGGATCTGCACACTTCAGCCTTGCCTGCAATCAGTTGGAGCGCGGCAATCGTATTTGGTGTCGTATGCAGCCTTACTTTGTTTACTACGCAGGGACATGAATTTCTGCCGCGCCTTTTCGTGGACAGGACTAATCTCCTTCCGTTGGCCCATTACGTCGCCGCATTCATGTTGTTGGTTTGCGTGATTGCGTTGCTATCGTTGTGGGTTCGACGGCGCTCGGTACTTGATCAATGGCTTAAACTAGTCGCTTTAACATTGATTTTTGAACTGTTGTTAGTCGCCGTCCTCAGCGAATCGCGTTTCACGCTTGGGTCTTATACTGGGCGCATCTTTTCTCTAATCACGTCAACTTTAGTTCTCGTCGTATTGCTGGCAGAAACGACGTGGCTATACGCGCAGCTCGCTCGCGCAAACGAGATGCTGCAACGGGAGAAGAATAACAAACTAATGAACTTGGAAGCCGTCACGGCCTCAATCGCTCATGAAGTGAGGCAGCCTTTGGCATCGATTGTAATGGGTGGGGACGCGATCCTCCGATTCCTTGGGGAAACGCCACCGAAATTGGAGAAGGCGCGCTCAATCGCGGAACAAGTGATCGCTGCGGGTCATCGCGCCAGTCAAATACTCGACAACATTCGTAACTTGTTTGGAACGGCTCAGCGCGCGCAGGGCCCAGTTAATGTAAACGATTTGATTCTTGGCGCACTGCGTATTTTGGACAACGAGTTGAAGAGTCATAGTATCAAGGGACGCTTCGAGCTAGACTTGAAGTTGCCGGCGGCCATAGGTCACCGTGGTCAATTGCAGGAGGTTATCGTCAATTTGATCCAGAATGCAATTGACGCCATGGATGCGATCGAGAATGACCGGCGATTATTGACAGTGAGAACTAAATCCAAAGATAGCGACGCAGTTAGCATTGAAATAGAGGACACCGGGCACGGAATTGACCCCAAAAAAGCAACGAACATATTCGACGCTTTCTTTACAACAAAGCCGAACGGGATGGGATTGGGATTAGCTATTTGCCGAATGATCATCGAGCGTCATGGAGGGCAACTCGCCGCCTCTACGGCTAATCCGCACGGCGCGGTTTTTCGGATTTTACTGCCTCAAATCAAATTGCATCACTGATCGGTTCCTGCAAACGCAGCGAAGCCTGCCGTTTGCCGATGCGGCAACCGGCTTGGCCGCACCCACGACGCAATCGAATAATCACGCCAATGTCTCTTATTGGCACTTCTCGGACATCTGGGCATGCCGGCACGGAGTCCGCTGTGCGCGGCAAAATAGACCACGGCGGTTGGGGTGCAGAACCGAATTCATGCGGTCACTGAAATATTGACATTTGTCACCGGTTACGATACGTGATTGCGAATCGAATCTCGCTCATGAAGGACGCCTTTGGGAGGTAGACCTGAAGGCCGGAGCGAGTGCGGTGCCCGCGGGCGGAGTTACGATCCGCACCCGGGCGGCTTTGGGCATCAGCCGCCGGTAAGCGTGGCCGGCCGTGCGGTGCGCACTGGACTGGGACAGGCAGGGGCGGGTAACGCCCGTCTAGCGGTGCCGGATTTTAGTGGCGCATGATCTGATCGGAAAACCGGCTTCCACTTTTCCGGATCATGCGCAAGCGGCCGCGTCCCAGGAAGCCTGGCCTGAAGCTGGACGGGGATGTTCC
>Ga0335073_10004142_pt1 | contig 20275 bp, 16 predicted proteins | sample Lox_Sample_22_FD_207093 | JGI IMG/M metagenome (GOLD analysis project Ga0335073, IMG submission 207093) | Soil microbial communities from Loxahatchee National Wildlife Refuge, Florida, United States - Lox_Sample_2.2 | ecosystem: Environmental > Terrestrial > Soil > Wetlands | place: USA...
TACTTCTTTGCCACATCGATGGTGGACCTAGTGAGATTCGAAAAGCGAACTCCAGCAGGAATCAATAACTTGTGCGGAATCAAGCGCCCCATATCGGCACTTTACGACTTATCCGCAAGGCCGCGGGACGTGTAGGGCACGTGAGGCTGGAGAGTATCCCCTTTGGCTTGTGAGATCGTGCCGTGTGATAGTGTAAGTGATCTGCAACTGCGCAGAATAGTCCACTTCATGGAATCCCTGGGGATCGCATCCTTCAGCGGGTTAGGATGGCTCATCCTGCTGCTCATCGCGGTGCTGATCGCGATATTCGTTATCCTGCAGCGACGACCCAGAGTTGAATCGGCGAACATACCTGTCCGCCTAACAGGGAGGGCGCTCGTGAAACACGGCGTGGATGAGAAGGTCGAGAGATGAATGGCCATACCAACCCGAAATCGATGCTGAAACAGAAATGATGAACTTGGCTGAAGCACATTGGAGGAAGCACGTGCTCAGCGTCCTCCATTCCTAGGGTGATGAAAGCGAAAACGACAGCAAAAGTGCATACAGTAAAGGCCATCTTACAGGTGCTGGATCTCAGCAAAGCTGGGTCGGCACTTGAACTGGCGGTATACGCCGATCGTCAAAGAATCCGTCGTGTGATTATCGGCAGGGGGTCGCTGACCTGGTTCGGGAAGCAGCGGAAAAACGGCCGACGAATCGACTGGTCCCGCTTGGCCGAATGATTCGAGAACTCAGAATAGTCCAAGTTCTCGATACGTTGGCATCGCGGAAAAGTGCTTTCGGTCAGTTTTCATGCACATCTCATGCACAAAACGGGCGGTCTGGAACATCGCCGGCTGCGGACGCGCGATTCGCAAGGTCTTGAAAACTCTGGCGGAGGAAGAGGGATTCGAACCCCCGAACGAGTCACCCCGTTAACGGTTTTCAAGACCGCCGCCTTCAACCACTCGGCCATTCCTCCAACCTCTTATATTATAGTGGCGGGTTTGCCCATTTCATCCATTCGCTTTTTGTAGCAGCAACTCCAGCTTTTGGTTCAGATCGCCAAGCTGTTTCATCACCTCCGCGTGTGCCACCTCATCGGCCGGCGGAGACTTGCGCTGCACATAGAACGTTCCGCCTGACTCCAATACACACCGCTCGACGTCGTCGAGGCTGTCAAAACCCTGCCGATGCAGTACCGTCACCAGTTCAGGCTGGCTCAGCAGCTCTTTTGCCAGCGCTTCCTTAACCACGCATCCGTTCTCGACCAGCACCGTCGGCTTGCCTTCGAACCACTGGTCGAGCCGCCGGTGACGGAACAGGAAGCGCACCACAAGGTAATTGACGCCCAGCAATGCCACCGCTCCGATCAATCCGCCGCTGAGCGAATTATCGTTGCCGATGATGGCGTTCTGGACGGTGTTGGAGAGCGACAAAAGCACCACCAGGTCGAACGGGTTGAGCTGCGCCAGTTCGCGTTTGCCGAAGGCGCGCAGCAAGACCACCAATACAAAATAGACGATGATCGGCCGGACCAGTTTCTCCACCACCGGCGCCCCCACCGCAAAGATGTCGTGCCACATGCCGCCCGTCGCGATCCATTGAGGCATTTTCCCAGTTCCTCCATGCCGATTATGCCGGATTTTCGGGGACCTGGAAGCCAAAACATGCATGGGATATTTTGTTCTAGAATTATCTGTGGAAATGCTGTGCCAGGCGGTGCATAACGTTGCCGAAAGGGTTGAGATCGCGGGAGTTCTGCATCCACAGACATTGTCGGTGATTCGCGATTTTCGATTGCCCACGGGCCGCGCCGCGAATTATTCTGATCCGGTCCTCCGATGTCCAGCCAGAACGCATTAGACAAGGGTCTTCCTACGAACGTCGACGCCGAGCGTTTTGTGCTCGGCAGCATTCTCCTGGACCATAACCTCTACATCCAGTCCGCCGGAACGCTCGAGGCGGAAGATTTCAGCCTGGAAAAGCACCGCCGCATCTTCAAACGGATGGGCGAACTCTACGAGCGCGGCGAGAATATCGACCGCATCACCGTAGCCAACGAGCTGATGAAATTCGGCGAGCTGGAAACCTGCGACGGCCTCAGCTACCTGGTTTCCCTCGACGATGGTCTGCCGCAGATTCCCAACATCGACAGCTACATTCGCATTGTCAAAGACAAAGCGCTGCTGCGGCGCATCATCTTCGTTTCGCAGCACATGATGCAGCGCTGCCTGATGGATGAGGAGACTCCCGACGACATCCTCGGCTCGGCGGAAGACACCTTGCTGAAGCTGGGCGAGACGCGGGTCAAAAGCGGCCTGCAATCTCCCTCCCAGATTCTCGAAGGCTACGAAGGCGGCATCAATGCGTTCCTCGACCCGAGCAAGCGCCTCAAGGGCCTGTCGACGGGTTTCGCCAAGTTCGACGAAATGACCGGCGGCCTGCACGGCGGCGATCTGTTCATCCTGGCCGCGCGCCCTTCCATGGGGAAGACTGCTTTGGCCTTGAACGTGGCGCAGCACGTGGCGCTGAAGCTGAAACAGACGGTGGCGATCTTCTCGCTCGAAATGTCCAAGGAATCGCTGCTCACCCGCATGTTGTGCTCGGCGGCGCGCGTCGACAGCCAGAGGTTCCGTGCCGGATATCTCACCCAGGACGAGCGGCGCAAGCTCAACCACGCCCTGCATGAACTCGCCGAGGCGCCCCTGTACATCGACGACATGCCCGGCGTCCATCTCATGGACATGCACGCCAAGCTGCGGCGCCTGCGGGCGGAGCGCGGAAATATCGGGCTGGTAGTTGTCGATTACCTTCAGTTGATGAGCGGCCGCGGCCGCTATGAGAATCGCAACCAGGAAGTCAGCGCCCTTTCGAGGGGCATGAAACTCCTGGCCAAGGAACTGAACGTGCCGATGATGGTCCTCTCGCAATTGAGCCGCGCCGTGGAGACGCGACAGGGCGATCACCGTCCACAACTCAGCGACCTGCGTGAATCGGGATCCATCGAGCAGGATGCCGATCTGGTCGGGTTCATCTTCCGCGAGGAGGTTTATCACCGCGATCGCGAGGACCTTCGCGGCCTGGCGGAGTTGATCCTCGCCAAGCAGCGCAACGGCCCGATCGGCACCGTGAATCTGGTCTTCCTGCACTCGCAGACCAAGTTCGAAAATCGCGCCGAGGATACCGGAGAGCTTCCGGAAGAGTGAGTGGAGGGCGGGGATTCATCCCGAGTGGGCCTTGAGGCCCGCCCGCGGCTTCATTTGCGAGACAAAAGTCTCGCGCGGGATGAATCCCGCCCTGCTACCTTCCCGTGAACAGTTCCGCCTGCGCGAACGCAGTCGTCCGCACCTGGTCGCGTATGGTCGTGAACCTGCTTCGATCGGCCGCTTCGGCGATCTTCCGAGTCTCCTCGGTGGACAGGTCTCGCATATACCGGTCCGCGCGATCGCGATACGAGTAGCCGGCATACACCGCTCTGCCGGCCGCGGCCACTTCCATCAAACCGTCCCAGAAGGTGCCCCGCGAGAACAGGCCCTTGCGAGCCGCGGTGTCCCGCCCGATATCGATCGCCAATCTTCCGCCGCGCAGGATCACCCGCGTGCAGCGCGATACCTCGAACCGCCGTTGCGGATCGGGATCCGGGAATTCCGCCAGCAGTGGCTGTAGATCGGCCGCGCCGGCTTCCCACCCCACCCATCGGAATCGCGTGGCGCCGCTCACCATGGTGCCGCGAACCAGCATCTCGCGAATCCGCGGCTCGTCTTTGCCGGCAACCGCGAGCATATGCTCCATCAACTCACGGATGGGCAATTCCCGCACCACCACGGGCGTTAGCGAGATCGCTTCCGCAACCTCCGAGCTCAGCTTCACGCGAATTTTCTCCGGCAGCGCCACGGTCTGTTTTCACGCTAGCATAGGAACTTGTCGAAGGAACCCTGGTGACCCCGTTCGAAAAAGTGCAGCACGAGATCGGCCGCTACGAGCACGCCCTGCTGAACTTCGCCGCGCGGGAGCACAACGGCGGCATCGAGCTGGTCATCACACTCAAGGACAACAGTCTCGGCCTCCACACCTACTATGCGCCGGTCCACGAGCGCGATATCGGACATCCGCAGTTCCCGTGGACGTTCCAGCGATATCTGTACGATTGCATGCACGACTACCTGGTCGAGATGTTTCTGCACACGCCGCAAAGCCGGGAACCCCGCGGGATGTAGCCATGAGTCCGCTCGAAGAACTCCTCGCGGCGGAGATTGAGCGTGAAGGCCCCATTTCCTTCCAACGCTTCATGGAAACGGCGCTTTACCACCCGCAGTTCGGCTATTACCGTTCCTCGCGCGACCCCTTCGGCAAAGCCGGCGATTTCTATACGGCTACCCAACTCCAGCCCGTCTTCGGCATCCTGATGGCGAGCCACATTCGCGAACTGTATCGCCGCATGGGGGCGCCCGCGGACTTCACGGTGGTCGATCTGGGCGCCGGACGCCAGGAAATGGCCGATGCGTTTTCCGAATGGCGATACGTTCCGGTGGATTTCGGCGCCCAAAACCTGCCAGAACATTTTCGTGGTGTAGTGTTTTCCAATGAATTCTTCGATGCTCTGCCGGTGGAAGTCGTGCAGTACCAACAAAATCGGTTCCACCGCCAATGTGTCGGGTATACCGGGGGCCGCTTCCATTGGTGTAACGGCGGCGATCCTTCGCCCGCGGTGGAGAGATACCTGCGCCGGTTCTTCCCTGCACCCGAGGAGGGCCGTTGGTATGAAGCCAATCTCGATGCGCTCGAATGGCTTCGCCGCATCGCGGACGCGCTCGATTCGGGCTTCGTCTTCAGCATCGACTACGGGTTCACCCGTCTGGAATCGATCCGATTCCCCGCCGGAACGTTGATGGGATACCAGCGCCACAACGCGCGCGAACAAATTCTCGAGGACCCAGGCGCGCGCGATATCACGGCGCACGTGAATTTTACGGCTCTTCGGGAGTTCGGAGAAGAGATCGGATTGCGCACCGAACGATTTGAAACGCTTGCTCAATCAATTCTCGCCGCGGGCGAGCGCGACCAGTTCGCCGGCGTCTTGACGGACGCCTCGCCGTCGGCCGTTCCGCCGCCGGAGAATCGGCGGCTCGGCCAACTGAAGACCCTGTTGTTCGGCATGGGAGAGACGTTTCGAGTGCTGCTGCAGTCGAAGGAGGAGCCGTGAACCGTTCCGCTGGGGGAGCCTGGAGGAAAGAGTAAATGGGAGGGAAAAGCCCGAAACAATGAAAAAGGCCCCGAAAACCGGGGCCTCTGAGTGGATCCTGTTTGCTTAGCCCTTCTTCAGGGCGCGCCCAAGACTACTTCTTCTTCTTCGGAGCAGCCTTTTTCTTCGGGGCGGCTTTTTTGGTTGCGCTCTTCATCGATTGATTCTCCCTAACATCAAAATTTTGCGATTCGAAAATCGCAATGTGATCCATATATAAGATTCTTCGCGACGAAAGTCAAGAAAAAAATGAACATCCCGGCCACTTCGCATCGAATTCGGCACTCATCGTGCTCTGTTCTTCTCCCGCGAAGCGACTCGAAGCATCCAATCAACCCATCTCAGCGCGCGAAAAGTCGCAACCCTCCGTATGAAACGGCATCTCGCTCGCGAAATCTGGAACGGCGGCGTTCTTCGTATATCCCATAGACGCGGCGCGAGCGCTAAGATCGTACCGACGGAGCCGCGAATCGAACCATGAGTCTGATGATGCTGCCGCTTTGGCTGGCTATACACACCTCGCAAAGTGACTCCGAGCTTGTGGAGAGGCTTCGACGCCGCGATCCACAAGCGCTGGGCGAACTGTACGATCGTTACGGGCGCCTGGTCTACTCCCTGATTCTGAGAGTGGTTCGCGATACCGGGGTAGCGGAGGACCTGGTGCAGGAGACCTTTTTGCGCGTCTGGAATCGCGTTCAGGGCTTCGACGCACAGAAAGGCTCCATCGCCCCCTGGCTTCTCGCCGTGGCGCGCAACCGGTCGATCGATTATCTCCGCTCCGCTAGCGGGCGCGAACGCAATGCGCTCGAACTGGAGGAGACGGATCACCCGAGCCTGTACACCGATATGGAACGTGACATCCTGACGTCGGACAAGGCCAGGCTACTCAAACAGGCCCTCGCCAAGCTCTCACCCAACCACAAACAGGTGATCGAGCTGGCGTACTTCGAAGGTCTCTCGCAATCGGAAATGGCCGAGCGGATGGGGCAACCGCTCGGCACCGTCAAGACCTGGGTGCGCACGGCCTTGAAGAACTTGCGCGAAGATCTGGGCGCTCAGGCGGTGTCGGCATGAATTGCGATGAACTGCGGGAATTCTATGCGTTGTACGCGCTCGGACTGGCCGAGGAGCCCGAACGCGCGGAAATCCGGACGCATCTCGATCGCGGTTGTGAGGTTTGCATGGGAGGCGTGAGGCGTTCCAGGGAATTAGCCGCTCTTCTGGGCGGCGCGGCGCCGGATTCGGCGCCTCCGGCGAGATTGCGGCGGCGCATCCTGGCGTCGGTAGGTTTCGAACGAAACAATTTCGGCTGGACGCTCGGCTGGGCCGCAGTGGCCGTCCTCTCTATGGTCGCGGCCGTCTACTTCAGTGGACGTGAACGTCAGTTTGCGGACGATGCGCAGCATCTGGAGCGGCAACTTCGCGCGCAAACTGTCGAGCTGGCCCGCCTCAACGAAGTGGTATCAATGATCAGCGGCCCGGACACGGTGGTCACGTCGTTCGGCCAAAAGCAGCCCGCTAAAGGCAAGGTGTACGCCAACCCGCGAGGCATTCTGCTGATTGCGTCCAACCTGCCGCCGGCCCCCCAAGGGAAACTGTACGAAATGTGGGTCATCCCGAAAGGCGCGGCCCCACAGCCGGCGGGGATGTTTCAATCCTTGAGCGACGGAACTGCCATGCACTTGATTCACCGTGCGGTGGCCTCGGGCGATACCGTCGCGGTGACGATGGAGATCGCCGCGGGTGTGAACGCACCCACATCGCCCATCCTGATTGTGGCGCCGCTGCCGGGATTGTAGACGTGGCGTAAGGTCTCACGGCAGGCTGAAGCCTGCGCCACCTTGAGAAACTACATCCAGCGCCCATTCAGCGGAGCACTCTGCGCCGCAATGGACTGGAAACGCACCACGCGCACCGTATCCGAATCTTTAATCGAAGCCACTGGAATGAACCCGCGATCGAGCAACACCTCGGCGGCATCTTCCGTCAGCAGAATTTCCGCGCAGGGTTTCAACCGCTTTTCGCCTTCCGCCTCGTACAGGTGCAGCGGCAGCCCGTCGACATCCCGCAGCGCCCCGGGGCGCATTTGCCATCCGTAGCGGCTGAAAGATTCGCCCAGTAGAAACGCGCAAGCCAATGCCGGATTGCCCCACAGGTATCGCTCATGTTCCGGTGGATTGGTCATTTCTTCAAACGCGAACGTTTCGGTCTCGTCGCTGTTCTTGCCGTACGGCATGCGCAGCAGGATACGCGGCATTGCTAACCCGACCCAACGAGCCGCTGGCAGGCGCCGCAATTCGTCGAAGGCGCCCTTCAGCCCCACCACCGACGCACCCAGCCCGGAAAGAAACGGAGCGCCCGCGCTGCGTGCGATTCCGGCAATCTGTGACAGCACGCCCTCATGCTCTCCGCTGAAAGAATACAGCCCGACCAGGACCGCCCACGGCACCCCGCCGATGGTTCCGGCGGCTTCCGTCAGGGCCACGCGCCGCAGGTCACCCAAACCCTCCGGCGTCAGCAACTCCTCGGGAGGCAGATCCATCACGTAAATCTTCAGGTCCTCGCCCGTATCCAGGCGCCGGACAAGAAAGTACAATCCACGCCACGCCGCTTCCAGCGATTGGAATGCCGGATGATGCAGCACCGCCCGCATCTCCTCCGTAATGGCGGTGTCGGTCTGCGCAATCATCTCCGGCTGGCGCGGATCGTCCTTGGCTGTGACGTACTTCGACACCATCTCGCTCAGCATGCGGTCGAAATCACTCTTCGCGGGCGCGGCCGCGGATGCGGCGGGTTCGGGCGGCTCGCCCATCATCTCCCGCAGCAGGTCGGAGCCGGAAATGTTCCTCGGCGCGCCTGCTGACGTAGCGGGCCGGGGCGCCAATTGCGCCGCGGTCTCTTTGAATGTCTTTGGATCGGCGAGGCGACGCCTCAGACCGCGAAGAGCCTGGAACGGCGATAACCTCTCGAACAACCGGTCGGGATGAAAGTCCTCGAGTTCACGAAAGGAGAGTGGCACTTCGACGTTGCCGAACCCCAGGCGCACCGTGGGAGCCAGCCGGGCCATGACTGCGTCGAAATTGTCCCGGTCCACTTCAATGGCTTTCCGGTTCCGCCCTGCGCCACCCGAGAAATCCCCAGCCACCAGAATCCGAAAAGGTGTATCCGGCTCGGGGCGAGGAATCTCCTGCGCCTCTTCACCCACGTCGATGTCCACCGATGCAAAGGAGCTGCGTGCCATAGTATTTGCAACTGTATCTCATGTGGGGCCGGTTGCCAACCGGCGGAACCGGCGGCCGCCGATGCGGTTCGGATCGAGGCGAGAGCCGTCCCGATTGTTCCTTGGCCGCGACCGAACCACGCGTGTCGCGTCCTATCCTCATGCTGTCGCGTGCTCTATACCAGCTTGGTTTTGGATTTCGCGTTTTGCGGCGGGATCCGGAGTTCACCATTGTGGCCGTCCTCATCCTGGGTTTGGGTATTGGCGCCAACACGGCGATTTTCAGCGTCGTCAACGCCCTGCTGCTGCGCTCATTGCCGCTCCAGGATCCCGGCCGCCTGGTCTATCTCTCCGCCTACGATCCCAGCCGCCACCTTTCGGGCGGCGGCATTTCGCTGACCGCTTACGAAACGCTGCGTGACGGGAATCGTTCCTTCACCGGAATTACCGCCTTCGTCGGCGGTGGATTCATCTTGACCGGCGCCGGCGACCCGGAAAGCCTGTCGGCGGCGCGCGTCTCTCCGAATTTCTTCGACGTCCTGGGCGCGCATCCCGTATTGGGACGCGGCTTCCGGCCCGACGAGGGCGATGAGGGCAGCCGTCCTCTCGCGGTCATCAGCCACTCGCTCTGGAGCCGCCGATTCTCCTCCGATCCGAATATCGTCGGGAAACCGGTCACCCTCGGCCAGGAGGTGTACACCATCATCGGCGTAGCGCCGTCCGCGTTTCCATTTCCGTTTCCCGGTGTAGATGTGTGGGTGTCGCGCATTATCAAGTACGGAGGATTGCAGCCCGAGCAGATTCGCGCCGGCGCCGGAATGCTGACTGCGATCGCGCGCCTTCGCTCCGGCATTTCCGCCAGCCAGGCCGAGGCGGAAGCCGCCGTACTCGCGCAGCAATATCGACAAGGCCATGCCAACGCGCCCGATGCCGACCCCCACCGCCGTCTGGAGGTGGTCGACCTGCATGAGAGCCTGGTCACCGGGATCAAGACCGCCCTTCTGATCCTCATGGGTGCTGTCGGAATGGTCCTGCTGATCGCCTGCGCCAACGTCGCCAGCCTCACGCTGGCCCGCGCGACCGGACGCGCCAGGGAGATTGCGATTCGCGCCGCTCTGGGGGCATCACGCGGCGACCTCCTGCGTCAGTTGGTTGGGGAAAGTCTGTTGCTGTCCGCAAGTGGAGCGGCCCTGGGGATCCTCATCGCGCGATTCGGCATCGACGGGCTGGTGAAAGTGGATGCCGGCAATAACCTGCCCGGGATTCAGCCCATTCGCATGGATCTCGAGGTGCTGGCGTTCACTCTGCTGGTTTCGGTCGTCTCCGCGATTCTCTTCGGGCTCATGCCGGCTCTCCAACTATCGCGGCCCGATCTGAACACCGTCCTGCGGGATAGTGGATGGGGCACCACCGCGGGCGCGCATCGCCATCGAAGACGCAGTCTCCTGGTGGCGGCGCAAATGGCGCTTTCGATCGTCCTGTTGATCGGCGCCGCGCTATTGCTCGAGAGCTTCCGCAATCTGCAGCGCGTGGACCCGGGCTTTAATCCGCAGGGCGTGCTCACCATGAATGTGAACCTGCCACCAGCCAAGTACCCCGATAACCAGCGGCGGTCGCAATTCTTCCGCGAACTGGTTCAGCGGATCGCCTCCCAGCCCGGTGTGATCTCCGCCAGTGCTTCTTACAGCCGGCCCGTGGGTTCGTTTGTGATGTCGCCGATCCTCGCCGACGGCCAGCCCATCGTCCCCATCGGACAGCGGCCGCTGGCCGAGTGGAACGGCACTACGCCAGGCTATTTCCGAACCTTTGGCATTCCGCTTCTTCGAGGCCGGGATTTCACCTGGTCCGACAATGAAAACAGTCCTCGGGTCGTGATTGTCAATCAATCGCTGGCTTCCCATTTCTGGCCGCGCGAAAACCCGCTCGGCAAGCACCTGACCTTCACGCGGCTGCAAACCCCGTTTGAAATCGTGGGCGTCGCGGGCAATACGCATAACAACGGCCTGCAGTCCGATCCCGGCATGGTGATCTACACACCATACCCGCAGTGGACCATCCCGACGATCGCCGTCTCCCTCCGCACAGCGGGCGATCCGCATCTCTTGGGAAGGGTTGCGACCGCTCAAGTGCAGGCTTTGGACCGCGACCAACCGGTCACCGGTTTACAGACCGCGGGCGAGCTTTTGGAGAACCAGATGGCGCAATCGCGTGAAATCCTGTACATGATCGGCGGTTTCGCCGTGGTTTCGTTGATTCTGGCCATTACGGGCTTGTATGGCTCGATGGCGTATTCGGTGGCGCAGCGCACGGTCGAGATCGGCATTCGACAGGCTGTAGGCGCCTGCCGCGGCGATATCTTGCGGCTGGTGGTCTTGCAAGCGTTTCGGCTGGCGCTCATCGGCACCTGTGCGGGCGTGTTGGCCGCAGTTTTCGTCACGCGATTGCTCTCCACGCTCTTGTTCCAGGTGAGACCCACGGATCCAGCCGCCTTCAGCGGGATTGCGCTGCTGTTTCTAGCGGTCGCCGTGTTGGCCGCCATCGTGCCGGCATGGCAGGCAACCAGAGTCGATCCGATGAAAGCGTTGCGGTGATTTATGCCAAAATAGCCGTCGTGCCCAGATACATCCGCTACCGTGCCGGCGGCTCCGTGTTTCCCGGCGTTCTTGAAAATGATCTCGTCCGGCAACTCGACGGCAATATACTCGGTAAGCACGAAGAGACCGGCGTCACCCATCCACTTTCCGAAGTCGAGCTCCTCTGTCCTTGCCAGCCGACCAAGATCATGGCGGTGGGACTGAATTATAAGAGCCACCTGGGCGGACGCCCGCAGCCTGCCTCGCCCGAGATCTTCTACAAGCCGGTGTCGGCTCTACAGAATCCCGGCGGCCCGATCGTCATTCCCCAGGGCGCCACGGACGTTCACTACGAGGGTGAGCTGGTGGTGGTGATCGGCGAGCGCGCCAGCAAGGTATCGAAGGACGAAGCCAGGAAAGCCATTTTTGGCGTGAGTTGCGGCAATGATGTCAGCGATCGCAGTTGGCAGCACGGGCAGAACAAGGACCTGCAATGGTGGCGCGCCAAGGGAAGCGACACCTTCGCGCCATTCGGACCGGCGATCGCCACCGGAATCGATTCCAGCAATCTGCTGCTGCAAACCCGCCTCAATGGCGAGGTCGTACAGAAGCAGGTCACTTCCGACCTGATCTTCGATTGCCCCACCATCGTGAGCTGGATCAGCAACTGGGTCACGCTGATGCCGGGTGACATTATTTATACAGGAACGCCCGGCAGCACGCGTAAGATGTCGCCGGGCGATGTTCTGGAGGTCGAAATCGAAGGCATCGGGACGCTTAGCAATCCCGTCCTCTGACCGCTATACCTCCACCAGTTCCCGTTCTTCGGCCTTTTCAGCCTCTACAGGAGCTTGCAACGGGCGCAGGTGGAAGAATCCGTAGACCGCCGCGGCGACGATCGGGAGAACGCCCGCCACGATGAACGTGCTATCGGGGATGATTCGCAGCCACAGGAGAATCTTCACCGCCGGCTGCTGGTAAAACTCCAGCGATCGCGCCGACCAGAAGCCGTTGCGGAAGCTCTCCAGCGCCTGCATCACACCGATCGGCGCCAGCGTGATGACGATCATCCCCATCAGGCCGATGTTGAGACCCCAGAAGCCCGTCATCATCCACGTTTCCTTCCAATGCTTCGGATCGACCACGTTGCGCAGCGAGAACAACGCCAGCGCGATGGCCAGCATCCCGTATACGCCCATCAGGGCGCCATGGCCGTGTGCTGCGGTGAGGAACGATCCGTGCTGGAAATAGTTCACGAAGGGCAGATTGATAAGGAAACCGAGCACGCCCGCGCCGAAGAGGTTCCAGAACGCCGTCGCCACCAGGAACCAGAACGACGCGGCGTACGGAAATTCCTGCCCGCCCGCGCGGATGACCTTGTATTGCCCGTAGGCCTCGACCATCAGGAGCGAGAGCGGAATCACTTCCAGGGCCGAGAAAACGGCTCCGAGCGCGATCCAGGCTTCGGGCGCGCCAATCCAATAGTAATGGTGGCCTGTGCCGATAATGCCGCTGCCGAGCAGGATGATCAGTTGGAAATACGTAGCACGAAGGGTCGAGTGAGCCGTCACCAGCCCCAGCCGCACCATCAGGAAGCCGATCACCACCACCGCGAAGACTTCGAACATGCCTTCCACCCACAAGTGGATCAGCCACCAGCGCCAATAGTCCGCCATGGTGATGTGTGAGCCGCGGTTTACCATCAACCCGAAGCAGTAAAACACCGGGATCGCCGCCGCCGAATAGAGCAGTAGGTGCGTAAGGCCGCCGCGGTCGGTTTCGGCCTTCAGGGCGCTGCGCAGGCCTCTGGCCACAATGAAGAGCCAGATGGCCATCCCCGCGATCAGCAGGATCATCCATAGCCGGCCAAGCTCGAGATATTCCCAGCCCTGCGTTCCCAGCCACCACCACAGCTTGCCGATCAGACCTTTGATCGACAGGTACTCGCCCGCCAGGCTGCCCACCACGACGACGACCAGCGCGCCGAACAGGATATTCACCAGTGTCCGCTGTCCTTTCGGCTCTTTTCCGCTCACCAGAGGCGCGATGAAGATCCCCATTCCGAGCCACGCCGTCGCGATCCAGAAGATGGCCAGTTGCAGATGCCAGGTCCGGGCGATGTTGAACGGCAGGTAGTGAGAGAGATCGAAACCGTAGAAGTTGCCGCCATCGACATAGTCGTGCGCCATTTTGCCGCCCAGCAGCGTCTGCACCAGGAACAACACCAGAGCGATGACGAAATACTTCGCCGCGGCCCGTTGCGATGGCGTGAGCGGCATGCGGGCGAGTTCGAAGCGATATTGCGGATTGGGCACGTCCTGCGCCGTCAGGCTGTACCGGTGCTGGAAGTAGAGAATCAGCGCGAGAAACAACAGCAGTCCCGCCACGCTGGCCGCCGACCACATCATCGAACCCGCCGTCGCCGTATTGCCCGCCGTTTTGTCGTAGGGCCAGTTGTTGGTATAGCTGTGCGCCGCGTCGGGCCGTTTGGCCGCCGAGAGCCAGGCCGTCCAGGTCACAAACGCCGCCAGTTGGCGCGTGGCGGTGAGTTCTCGGGCCGCATCGCCGCCGCCTTCGGTGACCGGAAGCAGCGCTCCTTTGGGAAGAGCGCGCTCCTCCTGGCCGCTGGTGAAGATCTTCTGGTAATAGTTCACGATGGCCGACCAACCGGCTACCTGGCCGGCCGTGAACCGAAGCTCGCCATTCGAATACCGGTTCGTCTTGATCTCTTCGACCACCTCGGCATCCACCGCGGCTTTCTCGCCGACGCCCAGTGAGTCGTACGCGGGGGCCTTGGCTCGATGCATGGCATCCGTCATCAGGTGCAGCGCTTCGGCGGTGTAATCCGGCCCGAGGTAAGCTCCGTGGCCCAGCACCGTGCCATAGTCCATCAGGCCCCGCTTGCGGAACAGATCCTGACCGTCCTGGATGTCGGCGGCGGTGAACAGAACCGCGCCATCCGGCCCGACGACCCGCTCGGGAATCGGCGCGCGGCTGCGGTACATCATCACCCCGCCCACCACCATGACGGTGAATCCGAACAGAAGAGTCAGTAGAAGTCCGTGTTTCCAGAGCCCCGATTTCTCTTGTTGTGCAGCGCTCATGTAGCCTCCAAATTCGAGACTACCGGCGATGGCGACGGCTCCCTATGACTTTAGTCACCGGAGGGTCAAGCTTGAGTTTCGGCTTCGCTTCGCAGGCCGTCACGGTCCAGGATTTCGATCTGGCGTCCGTCGATGCGGATGAATCCCTGCCCGCGAAATCTCGCCAGGTTTCGCGAAACCACTTCGCGTACGGTGCCCAGACGGGAAGCCAGCTCCTGGTGCGTCAGCGGAAGATCGAAGGAATCGGATCCGGCCTCCTGAGCTGCTTCCAGGATCAGGCGCGCCAGCCGCTGCGTGACGCTGCCGAACGTCATGGCCTCGACCACCGCGACCAGGTGCCGCAGTCTGCGGCCCACCACGGCCAGAAGCTTCAAACCCACGTCCGGGTACTGCCGGCAGACCTGCTGGAAATCGGTCTTATTGACAAAGAGCGCTGTTACCGGCCCGACTGCGCGAACCGAGGCCGGATACGGCCCGCCATCGAACAGAGGCAGTTCCGCCACGGTCGAAGGCGCCGATTCCAGCGCCAGCATCATCTCCCGGCCGCCCGGAGAAGTCTTGAAGATCTTCACGCTTCCCTGAACGATGAGGAAGATCCCGGCGCACGGCTCGCCTTCCCAGAACAGCATCTCCTCGGGGGCGAATCGCCGCTCGACGGCTCTCTGTCCCAACGCCTGGAGTTCGGCCTCGCTGAGTCCGGCGAAAAGCGGAATGAGCGCGAGTGTATTGGATTTTGGGCTCAAACCAGAATAATACTCTATCGGTCCCGGAGCCGTGGCCGGGTGCATCGAGGCGCGAGCTCTCAGCTTGCCGCGCCGAGACGCATCTCGGCGCTTGGGGCCACACTTACCGCGAGTTCAGATAGGCGATGAGATCCGACATCTGCTGCGCCGTAAAGCGCGGCCAGTTCAAGTGGCGCTGGGTCATCAGGTCCAACATTTTCGGGCCATGATCCCAGAGCGTATTGATGATGGTAATGTCCGAATACGTGTCCTTGCCCGCCGCCAGCTTGGGAGCTCCACTCGAGGGGTCGTTGTGGCAGGTAGAGCAGTTCTTTTCCTGGAACACTGTCTTGCCGCGCTCAGGGTTACCCGCCCCTTTGAAATACTGCTTCATCCAGATGTACGCCAGGAGCTGCCGCATCTCTTCCTGGGTGAACTCCGGCGAAGGCTGCTTCATGCTGGGCTGGTGATTCCACATGTCCACCGCGATCTCGGTCAGCGTCTGGTTCTTCAACAGGCCCTCCAACGCCAATTTGCCGGTGTGGCAGCCCGAGCAACCCTTCGACTGGAATAGCTGCGCGCCCGTGTCCGATGCCGGGAACAGGAAATTGTGCGCAATCGATTTCGTCTCCGGCAGATTCTGCAGATAGACCAGCATGTCGGTCAATTCCTGCGCCGTCATTTCGCCCCAGGCGATCTTCTTGCTGGAAAACTCCGCCCGCATCTTGGCGCCGTGGTTCCACATCTGCTGTGCCAGGACTATGGGATCAGCGAGCGACTCCCATTTTGCGACCGGCGGCGCGCTGGCCAGAGGCGATTTGTCGATGCCATGGCAATCCGCGCAATGCTTGGTCTGAAACGCCAGTTTGCCCCGCCCGGCATCACCCGGCTTCTCGAAATAACGCGCCGATACAAAATACGCGAACAGGTCGGCGGCATCTTCCGCGCTCAAATGCGGAGTCGCGATGCCATTCCTTTTCATGGCCGACCACATATCTGGGGCGTGGTTCCACATCAGGCTGGCCATCACCGCGGGAGTGTAATCGCGGTCGACGGTCCGGGAGAGGTCTCCGCCCAGCTTCCCACCAGCTCCCCTGAGGCTGTGACATTGGATGCATTGCTGATTTTGAAAAAGCTGTTCCCCGCGCCGCGCGTCGCCGGCCGGCAAATCCGCCGCGCTTGCCACCCAGCAGCCCGCCAGGGCTGCCGCTATCACCCGAACCATCGACATCTCAGTTCTCCTATCGGACCAACCGGAATCCGCTTATGAATACGTTCGTCCGGAATGCTTCATATTGATAGAAGTCTTCCGCATATCCATACCACTTCCATTCGGTGTTCCAGTATAGGTGTTTTTCGATCGGCACCGATAACTGGACCAGCGGCTGGTAATAGTGCGACGTCCGGCTGCCGTTCGACGTAAAGAACGAACCGCCGAGCACTATTTTCGCCGCCGGGTACTTCGGTAGCGCGACCGTCATCGCGGCGGTAGCCGTGTGGGCGTCGTCGCGATAGCTCGATGTTCCCTGCGCCAGGAAATTTCCCAAGTAGAGGATCTGCGAGTTGACCGTCGAGCGGTCGTATTCGCCCATCAGACTGATCCGTTTCGCCTCTTTCGGGGTCCAGAAGACCGACAACGCGGTGTCCTGTGCGCGCAGACTGTAGCGGATCGATGGATCGGGATTCTGATTGTCCAGAGCCGTGAACCGTGCCTGCACCGTCAGAGCGTTATTGAACTGGTATCGTGCCCGTGCGCGGCCCTTTTGATAGTCGTTCAGACTGGTGCGGAAGTAGATGTGGTCGCTCGACGAGCCCTCGTAGTCCAGATTCACCGAAAGCCGTTGGGTCATCCGATAATTCAGCCCCGCTAGTCCAACATTGCGGTGCAGTTGGCCGGAGGCCAGGGGCCCGGACTGGCTGAGTTGCCCGGCGAGCACGGTTGCGTCGCCCCAGACGAACCGATATCCGCCGCGCAGCGTCAGCCTGGAAGTCACCGAGGCGATTACGTCCACCTGTTCCTGGTTGTAATTCACCACCTGGCTATAATTCAGGGCCGCGATCGAGGACGGCGCCGCCGGGACCGTTATCGCTCCCGAGGTTCCGGTAGTGTAGCTCTGTGTCACAAATGGAGCGGCCGCGTCATGATACCGGTCCGTCATCCACGAATCCAGAATGCGCAGCCACTTGCGCGGACGCATCTCGAAACCTGCGCTGCCGGTGGTATGCGGCTGATTGGCCGCACCCGTCCCCAGATTCTGCTGGCCGCTATAGAACAGCAGCGAATTCAGCAGCACGAAGTTTCCCGTCGCGATGTCGCTGTAATTTACTGTGACCTTCGGCTCGCTGAACACAAATTGACCGTACAGATCGAGCCAGGAAAACGGGTTGGTCGTGGCTTGGGCCTTGGTATAGATGCTCGTGCCGCGGATGCCGTAGTTTTCGTGCAGACTGGTCAGATCGAGGGTCTGGCCGAGAATCGCGCTGGTCCGGTCTCCCAGAGTGAGCCCGCTCTCCGACGCCGAATCGTCGTCTTTGAACGTGGTGCCGCCCTGTTCCAAGGTTATGTGGAAGCGGTTATATTGGAAGCGCACGCCGCCGCGGTAGTTGTTGGTGCTGTCCCGAAGCAGGGTTGGAACCGCAAAATTGTCGTTCTGGTCCGGAACCCAATCGGTGATTCCGTTCCCGTATCCCGAATTGTGGTCGAACGCGAGGTACGGCGTGATGTGCTTGCCCGGCAGAAGTTCCAGGTCGCCCGTGAAGTTCCGCCGATGAACATCGAACGACTGCTCGTCAAAACCGGCCGGCGCTGACGGATTGGCGAACGAAGGCACCGCGTTGAAGTAGGCGATGTTCCGATAGTCGAGCGTGAGATCGTACCAGCCCGACTTCCGGGCGCTCAGCCATGCCGTATTGTAGGGATCGCCGCCCCAACCATTCGCTCTCACGTCCATGCGATCGAACAGCCGCTTTTTGGGATCGGTGAGGGTGAAATCCAACGCCGTCAGCCGCGGACCCTGCCCCAAATCGAGAATGCTGCGATAGACATTCCGGTTGCCCGAAAAGTCGGGTATGTACCGATAGCCGAAGTCGATGCTTCCGCTGAACCAGCTCTCTGTCGAAGGCGCCGGATTCGCGGCCGGCTCGTCCGCCTTGGGTTTGGCGGATTGGTCGTCCGCCTTGGCCGGCTCCTGAGCCGGGGCCTGCGCCGCGCCCTGCTGCTCCGGCTTCGTCTGCTGTTCCGCGGCCGCCGGGGTTTGCTGCCCGAACGCCGGAACCATGAAGAGTAGTGCGATCAGGAGTCTCATTTCAGGAAGTCCCGGCTCACGTACGAGCCATGTATCTTCTGGTGGCAGATATTGCAATTCCGAAACCGCGGATCGAGAAGATTATGGAACGCGGGCGGCACGGTACCCAGCGACGCATTCGCGGCCGGTTTCGGTGTGGGCAGGTTCGAATGACACTCCAGGCAGACATAGCGTACTTCCGCGCGTGTCAGCATCCGCGGATTTGCCGACCCGTGCGGCATGTGACAGGCTCCGCAGCCTTCCAGCCGGACCGGAGCGTGCTCGAAGGTGAACGGACCCCGTTTGTCGCCGTGGCATTTGATGCACGCGGCATCGTTGCCCGTGGCCGCCTGGACGACGCGCCCCGACGGATTGCCGTGAGGATCGTGGCAATCGGCGCAGGACATCGCGTTCTCCGGCAGGCGGTGACGATAAGGACGCTGAAAACTGGCCCACACGTCCGAGTGGCAGCCGGCGCATTGCGCATTGATCTCGGCCGGCTTCCGCGCTACCAGACCCGTCGGACCGTTCTTGTGGATGGAGTGACACGCCACGCAGCTGACTCCATTGCGCGAATGCGTGCTGTTGAGATGCCCGGAATGAGTGCTGGTATTCAGGTGGCAGGTGAGGCAGAGCTTGTCCGCGTCCGCCGGTTTCATCTTCAGCGGATTGCGGATGTCGGCGGCGCTCATGGACTCCATGTGTTTGCTGGCCGGACCATGGCACGCTTCGCACGCTTTCGTTTCGAATCCATATCGCTTGCCGGTGTCGACCACATGATGAGGATTCTTGGCGAAGGCCTTGCTGATATCTTCGTGGCAGGCAGCGCACATCTCCGAGCCGATATATTCAGCAGGTTTAGCGGGAGTCGCCTGATCCGCCGGTTTGGCCTCAGCCGGCGGTGTGGTTTGCTGGGTTGCGGGTGTTGCGGGAGCGCCCGGCTTGTCTTGGGCGCCCCCGGTGGTTCCGATAGTCAGTAGTGCGGCCACCGCCAGTGCCACCAGCTTCACTCTCCGAAGAAGGCATCGCATGGTGGGGACCGATCGGCTCCCCGCGGATAGCGGCGGTCGATACATTTGGTGTTCTCCAGACCTGGAACTCTGAGTTTAGCGTCTATTGTCCCGCGTGTACCTGGGTCGCGGCATAGGCTCCGGCCGCGCCATGGCAGACATCACAGGATTCGCCGAACTTCGGGCTGGTATTCGCCTTGGCGTGAGCCACGGCTGATGCCGTAAGGTGGCATGCCGTGCAGGCCGAGGTGGTCGCCGGGGACGGATTCAACATCCCCTGCGGATCCGTAACGGCATTCAATCCGACGGGCAGGTTCTGCTCCGACCCGTTGACGTGACACATATAGCATTTCGTCGTGTCGCCAACACCCCCGGTCGGGCTCATGGTCGGAAAGCGCACGCCGGTATTGGGGATCGAGGAGGGCACCGATGCGTATGCCGCGCCGAAGCTGTTGTGGCTGCCGCCATGGCCCACAATGATGTAGTCCTGGTTGAAATTCACTTCCAGGTTCGTTCCCGTGTGGATTTTGTGGACCATCAGCGCGAGGTTGATCGCCTGATTGGGCAGTGTTTTGTCCGAGGCGACCACCGATGTCGGCCGGGTGGTGAAGTCCGTATTGCTCGGGTTATGGCAGAAAACGCAGTACACGGTATTGTTCCGCAGAGACCCGTGAACCTCGAGCTTTGCGTGGCAGTTGTTGCAGTTGGCAAGGGCGACCGGAGCCCGGCGCGGGGTGACCGCCGAGCCATCCACCGAGAAGTAGATCACCTGGTTCAAGCCGCCGTATTGCACGCTCTGCGATACGGGCGAATTCGGATAGATGGTCTGCGTAATCCGCCCTTCGATGCCGATGGCATAAGTACCCTTGGCGCCGGTTGGGATGGGATGCGTGAAGGTGTAGACGCAGGTGCCGTCGCCGCCACAGTTCGAGCTGGTGGCGACGGTGCTCTCCGTGACATAGCCGGGAGTCGAGGTGGTGTCCGATCCGAAATTAGTCAAACCGTAGTCGGTCGTGGGTCCCACCATTGTCAACGACAACGATCCCAGGGTCGATAGCGCGATCGGGTTGCCTTTGTTGTCCTTAACCGTAAATGTGACCACGGGTTGCAATCCTGGAGAATTGTGTTGCACCTT
>Ga0335073_10004144_pt1 | contig 20269 bp, 19 predicted proteins | sample Lox_Sample_22_FD_207093 | JGI IMG/M metagenome (GOLD analysis project Ga0335073, IMG submission 207093) | Soil microbial communities from Loxahatchee National Wildlife Refuge, Florida, United States - Lox_Sample_2.2 | ecosystem: Environmental > Terrestrial > Soil > Wetlands | place: USA...
CCTGGACCAAAAATTACGGCCAGGGACGGGTGTTTTATTCGACGTTCGGGCATCTGCCGGAGACGTGGGATAATCCGGCGGTGCAGAAAATGTATTTCGAAGCGATCAAATGGGCGATGAAGGAGTAAATATGCAAAATTCCCGCCGGAAATTCGCGATGCTGCTGCCGGGGCTCGCGGCGATGTTAAAGGCGCAGGATTCCTCGAAGCGGCTGCCGTCGAAAGGCTATGTTTTCGAGAACCTGCCGACCAAAACGGGCGCAACCAGCAAAACCCACGCGGTGCTGAATGGAGAAACGCACACCGGCTACGCGGTGGAAGTGCACGTGACGGAGCTCGTCGCGGGCGGATCGCCGCATCCGCCTCATCGACATTTGCATGAGGAAATGTTTTTGATGCAGGCGGGCGTTCTGGACGCGACGGTCAATGGAACAACCACGCGCCTCACCGCGGGCTCGGTGTTTTACGTCCATTCGAACGATCTGCATGGCGTGCACAACCCGGGTCCGGATCGCGCGGAATATTTTGTGGTGGCGCTCGGTCCGGACGCATGAGGCGGATCGCCGGCTGGCTGCTGGTCGCGCTGCTCGCGCGGGCGCAGGGGACGCTCGAAATTCGCGATTACGCGACGCTGCCGAGGACCGGTTTCGCCGACGGCAAGGGGCAGAACCTGGGGCTGCTGGCGCGCGTGAATTTCATGCGCGAAGAGCCGGGCCGCCGCGCCAGGCGCTATTTCGTCAACGATCTGAACGGTCCGTTGTATATTCTCGATCGCGCGACGCGCCGGTTTACGACGTACCTCGATTTCAACGGCCGCAGCGGACCCGGGTTGTTTCACAAGCTGCCCACCGAAGCCGGCTTCGCCAACGGTTTTATCAGCTTCACCTTCGATCCGGATTACGCGCACAACGGCAAGTTCTACACCATTCATCTGGAAGATCCGGAGCTCCCCGGTTCGGCGATGCCGGACAATTCCCATTTCCCCGGCGTGAATCTGTCGGGCTATGAACTGACCTCTGCGATTCCCACGCCGGGCCCCACGATTCGCGAGGCGGTGCTGCTCGAATGGACCGACGCCAACCCGCGCAACACGACTTTTGAAGGAACCGTGCGCGAGCTGATGCGCCTGCGCGAGAACACGCGCATCCATCCCATGGCGGATCTGATTTTCAATCCCACGGCGCGGCGCGGAGATGCGGACTGGCGAGTGTTGTACATCGCCAGCGGCGATACCGGTTCGGGCGAGCAGCACAATCCGGAGATGCGTTCGAATCCGCAAAGGCTCGATACGCTGGTCGGAAAAATTCTGCGAATCATTCCGGATTTAAAGGAGCACCAAGCCACGAGCACGGTGAGCCAGAATGGCCGCTATCGCATTCCCAACGACAATCCATTTGTTGCGAAGCCGGGCGCGCGCGGCGAGATTTGGGCTTATGGTTTGCGCAATCCGGCGCGGCTCACCTGGGATTTCGATCCGAACAATCCACGCGACAATCACCTGATCGCGAGCGTGATCGGACTATACACTTGGGAAACGGTGGTGATCATTCACAAAGGCGCCAATTACGGTTATTCGCTGCGCGAGGGCAATCAGGAATTGAAGCCGAACAATCAAACCACGGATCTGCCGGCCGACGATCGCATTCCCGTGCGCCTCAACGCCACGGAAACCGATGGCACGGTCACGCCGGCCTATCCGGTGATTCAATACGGCCACGTGAAAGGCGGCGGCGACGCCGTTTCGAGCGGCTACGTTTATCGCGGCAAGGCGTTTCCGGCGCTGCGTGGAAAATTTCTTTTCGGCGATATCACCACCGGGAATTTGTGGTGGGTGGATGATCGGGAGATGCTCGCCGCCGACGATGGCGATCCGAAGACGCTGGCGGAGACGCATCCGCTGAAGATTCGCTGGAATGGCGAAACCTATGGTTCGCTGTTTCCGATCGTCGAACAGGCGTATCACGCGCGCGGCGGAAAGGCGCAAGGTCTGCCGGGCACGGCCAAGGTGACCGGCGATGGCCGCGCGGACATTCATCTGTGGCAGGATTCCGCGGGCGACTTGTATATTTTGAGCAAGAGCGACGGCATGGTTCGCATGGTGACCGGCGTCACCTTCCCTTAAACGCACGCCAGGTAGCGTTCGATGATCTGCTCGAAGGTGTCATCGATCGGCTGCGACCAGATTTTTTCATTCATAATTTCCACTTCAATCGGACCGTCGTAGCCGGTTTCATCGACGGCGGCGCGGATGCGGCGAAGCTCGATCACGCCCTCGCCCATCATGCTGCGTCCGGTGACGATGCCCGGCAGCGGCACCGCCCAATCGGAAACGTGAAAGCCGCAGATCCGTCCGGATGCGCGGCGCAGTTGTGGATAAAGCCGCGGATCCCACCACACGTGAAACACATCCACCACGATTCCAACGACTGCCGGATCGAAGCGAGCCGCCAGGTCGATCGCTTCGCCCAGCGTCACAATCACGCTGCGATCGGCGGCGAACATCGGGTGCAGCGGTTCGATGCCGAGGCGAACTCTGCAATCCCCCGCGTGATCGATGATTGCCGCGATGCCGTCGGCGACCATGTGGCGCGCCGCGTCGATATCGCGGTCAGGAGCGGGTCCGCAGACGAGCACCAGGCAGGGAGCGGCTAACTCCGCGGCTTCGTCGATGGCCCGAAGATTGTCGTCGATGCGCGCCGCGCGTTCGGCCGCGGTCGGAGCGGGAAAAAAACCACCACGGCAAAGGCTCGAAACGCGCAAGCCGGCGTCGCCAATCCTGCGCGCGCTTTCCTTGAGACCAGCTTCGGCCACGCGATCGCGCCACGGCGCGATCCATTTCACGCCATGTTTTACGCACGCGTCAACGCTTTGCGGAAGCGTTGCATTTTTCGACGTGATCTGGTTGAAGCTGAGGCGATGGATCATCGCGCGGCCGTTTCCGCCCGGTTGAGCAGCGCGTTCATGCGGGCGCAGGCGAGATCGGGATCGGCGAGCACGCCGGCCCGTTCCGCCAAAACCAGAAGCTTCGATAAGTGCGCGATGCTGCGCGCCGATTCCTGGCCGCCGACCATGCGAAATTCGTCCTGGTGACCGTTCAACCACGCCAGAAAAACGATGCCGGTCTTATATAAATAGGTTGGAGCTTCGAAAATCAGCCGGGAAAGAGGGATGGTCGGCTCAAGAATCCGGTCGAAGTCCTGGGGATTGCCGTCGTCGAGGGCCTGAATCGCGGCCGAAGCGGCCGGTGCGATGGCGTCGAAGACGCCGAGTAGAGCGTCACTGCCGCCGCGGATCAGCAGGTCGTAATGAAAATCGTCGCCGGTGTACATGCGGACGCCGGAAGGCAAACGGCGGCGCATCTCGGTTTCGCGCCCGGCGTCGAGCAGCGAAATTTTGATGCCGTCGATTTTCGCGGCATGGTCGTGAATCAGCGCGAGGCAGGTTTCCATCGCCTGATTCACATCGTGAGAGCCCCAATAACCGGCCAGCTGCGGATCGAACGCTTCTCCCAGCCAATGCAGGATGGCGGGCTGGCGAAGCTGCGCCAGGATTCGCCCGTACACGGCGCGGTAATCATCCGGCGATTGCGCGGCGCGAGCCAGAGCGCGGCTGGCCATCAGAATCACGCGTCCGCCGCGCGCTTCGATCCATTCGCACTGTTCTTCGTAAGCGCCGGCGATGCGATCGAGCGTGGCGCTCGAAGCAAGCTGATCGGTTCCGGCGCCGCAGGCGATCTTGCCCTGCGCTTCGGCCAGCGAACGCGCCATCAGCTCCCGCGCCATTTCCCAAGTCAAGCCCATGCCGCGCTGCGCGGTATCCATCGCTTCGGCGACGCCCAATCCGTAAGACCAGAGATAGCGGCGAAACGCCAGTGTCTTTTCCCAATCGATGCCTTCGCCTTTTGGAACCACGTGCGCGGCGGCGTAGGCGATGCGCGACTGGAGCGGCCGCGCCGGCCGCGCGTACGCGCAGGCGTTTGCGATTCGAATTTTCGTCCGGCCGGTGTCCAGCGGCAGAAAAATTTCGGGCACGTTCAGACCTCCAGCGCCGGAACATCCATCCAGCGTCCTTCGCGCCAGCTTTGTAAGGCCAGTTCCGCAAGCTGCACGCCTTTTGCGCCTTCGAACAAATCGTGCGGGAACGCATCGCCCAGGGATACGTGACGCAAGAATTTTTCCCATTGAACTTTGAATGCGTTATCGAACGGCTGATTGTCGGGAACCAGTTGCCATCCGCCGAAAAAATCGATGGGATTGGGAATATCGGGATTCCACACCGGCTTGGGAGTGTTGACGCGATGCTGGGTGCGGCAGTCGCGCAATCCCGCGACGGCGCTGGCGTCGGCGCCGTCCACCTGGATTTGCAGCAGTTCGTCGCGATACACGCGGACGCACCAGGAAGAATTAATGTGGGCCACGATTCCGCCGTCGATTTCAAAACTCGCGTAGGCGGTGTCTTCCGCGGTGCAGTCGTAGGGGTTTCCGTTTTCGTCCCAACGGCGGGGAATGTGCGTCGCGCAGTGGCAGCTCACGCGGCGTACCGGGCCGAAGGTGTGGTCGAGCAGATAGCGCCAGTGCGAAAGCATGTCCATCACGATTCCGCCGCCGTCTTCTTTTCGATAATTCCAGCTCGGGCGCTGCGCCGGCTGCCAGTCGCCTTCGAAAACGTAGTAGCCGAATTCGCCGCGAACGGAAAAAATCCGGCCGAAGAATCCGGAGTCGACCAGCGTTTTCAATTTGCGGATTCCGGGCAGGAACAGTTTATCCTGCACCACGCCGTGACGCACTCCGCGATCGCGCGCGAGCCCGGCCAGCGCCAGCGCCTCGGCGAAACTTTCGGCCACCGGTTTTTCGCAGTAGACGTGTTTGCCGGCGGCGATTGCGGCGCGTAGCGCGACGGCCCGGCGCGCGGTGGTCTGCGCGTCGAAATAGATTTCGTTGGCCGGATCGGCCAGGCAGGCGTCCAGATTCGTGCTGAATCTTTGAATGCCGTGCGCTTCGGCGAGAGCGCGCAACTTCGACTCATTGCGGCCCACCAGAATCGGATCGGGCCACAGCCGCGTGCCATCGGGCAAAAGGACGCCGCTCTGTTCCCGGATGGCGAGAATCGAGCGCACCAGGTGCTGATTGGCGCCCATGCGTCCGGTGACGCCGTTCAGGATGATGCCAATATTTTTTCGGGCCATGGTTTTTCTCGAGGAAGAATTGAAATGGCGATGGCGCCGGCCGCGGCGATCGCCAGCACCGCTCCTCAATATTATCGCCTCGCGGCCATCGGACCGCCCATGGCCGTGGGTAGTGGGGTTTTAGTGTCCCCGACTGCACCGGTCCACCTTGGCAGGCTCCGACGACCACATACGTCGTTACGCGCATCGGGCGCGGCGTTCCGTCGTTTTTCCAGCCATCCCGGCTCCATTTGCGGCCGGCGGCCGAGCCGGCCAGAAGCGGCAGACTGAAGAAAACAATATTATATGGGCATCTTGCTGCGCGAATCCGCTAGGGATTTCGTCGTGGCTATCAGGTTGCTCTTTTCCGATGTGGAGGATCATGAAACGGTGAGAAATCTTGCAGCGCTCGCTCTGCTTACCGTCGCCGCCGGATACGCTCAGGATTCCTCCCTCATTTCGCTGGATAACGGCGTTCAATTGAAGATTGCCGCCGCCTTTGGCAATCCAACCGGTCAGGAAACGCTGACGGTCCAGATGGCGCGCGCGACCGGCAACAGCGTCTACCGCATTTTTCGCGATCAGAACCAGCTCGCCGTTTATGCTTATCAGCTTTCCTTCGATCTGGCGCTGAACGGAACGGCGGTCTCCGTCACCGCGTCGCCCTACGACGAGCAGTTCGTCACACAATTCCCTTTGGCCGACGGCGGCAAACCCACGCCGACGCTTTCCGAGGATCGGCCGCTGGGCGCGATCGGATCGGGACAGGCGAGCTCGCTCGACCTGTTTAATATTCCCGGGATGGGCTTATCTGTTTCCGAAACCATTTCCGTCGAGATCGATTCGCGGCGCGTCGCCGGTCCGCTGCGCTTTGAAAACGTGGAGCTTTCGATCAACGGAAAAATCATTCCGGTGGTGCAGCAGCGTCCCGTTTCCGGGGAATTCGTGCTGTTCTACGTTCCCGGCCGCGGCGCGTTTATCTTTTCCGCTTCCGATCCGGGACACGGGTTTTTGAAGACCGGCGTGATCGACGGTGATCGCATGAAATTTTTCCTCGATAACGATCAGTACGATTGCGAAGCGTCACAGCCGATTCTGACGCGTCCCGAAACCGGCCAGCTCTGGGTGCTGCATCTGGCCGATTACAAACCTGCCGGCGACTGGACGACGCATCCGCGAGCCGGCGAGACTCGTCCGGCCGCCGAACAATTTTTTGCCGCCGCGTCGGATTCGCTCAGCTGGTGGTTGCCATGAAGTGGTTTTTCGCGCTTCTGTTCAACGCGGCCAGCGCATCTGCCGGACTTGCTCCCGGCGCAGGCCTGTCTCCTTTTTCAGAACAGAAGATCCGCGCGTCTGGAGGGCGGGATTCATCCCGCGCGGACCTTTAGCTCCGCTAGTCACCCAGATGCGGGGCTGAAGCCTCGCGCGGACTGAGGCGCAGGTTTGTGGGGGCCCTCGGCGAAATTACTGCGAATCCGTCATCGCCTTCAAAAACCGGTAGCAAAACTCCACGCCATCGAAATACGACGACACACGAACGCGCTCGTCTTTGCCGTGCGCCCGCACATCGTCCTGATCGATGGCCACGCCGTTGAATCCGTAGCTCGGAATGCCCGCCGCGACGGTGTAAATGCTGTCGGACGCGCCCGTTTCCATCTCCGGAATCACCGGGGGAACACGCTGTGGACTGCGCCACATTTCTCCCACGACTTTTTCGAGCGGACCGAGCACTTCCGGCGGCGGCAGAACCGTGGGAAATCCCTTCGAGTCCGGCGCGTGCACGCTGCCGATCGCGCCCACATATTTCACTTCGACCTTGGGGTCATGGAAGACGCGAATCAGCGTCTGCCGCGTTTCTTCCGGCGTGTGCCCGGGCAGAATACGGCAATTCACGATGGCCTGCGCGGTCTGCGGCAGCGCGTTGTTGGCGTGACCGGCGCTCAGCCGCGTGGCGACGCAGGTGGTTCGCAGCATGGAGTTGTAGCGCGGCTCCCGGCTCAGGCGTTCCACCGCGGCCGGATCGGGCGGATGGTGCAGCACCGCATTCATATCGGCTCGCGTCTGCGGATTTTCGAGCGGCGCGCGGCGTTCGAAATAGGTCCGCGTCACCGAATTCAGCTCCACCGGAAACGGCGAATGCTCCAGCCGCGAAAGCGCGTCGGAGAGGTGGTAAATCGCGTTGTCGGGCGTGGGCAGCGAACTGTGGCCGCCGGGATTTAACGAGGTCAGCTGGTAATCGGCGTACTGTTTTTCGCTGGCTTCGATATCGACGTTCACCACTTTTCCGTTCGCGGTGGTCACGCCGCCGGCGTCGTTGTTCAGGGCGAACGCGGCGTCGACCAGATCGCGATGATTTTTGAGCAGCCACTCGACGCCATTGAAATTGCCGCCCTCTTCATCGGAGGTGAGCGCCAGAATCAGGTCGCGGTCCGGCCGGTACCCTTCGCGCTTCAAGCGAATGAACGTGGTCACCAGAATGGCGTCGTCGACCTTCATATCCTGCGTGCCGCGGCCGTAAAAATAGCCGTCCTTTTCGATGAACTGGAACGGATCGGTGGTCCAGTCCTCGCGCCGCGCTTCGACCACGTCCAGATGGCCGAGGATCAGCACCGGTTTTTTCGCGCCGCTGCCGCGCAGCCGCGCCACCATGTTTCCTTTGCGCGCATTCGGACCCAGCACCACCACGTCGGCCGCCGGGAATCCGGCGTCGAGCAGCCGTTTCGCCATGGCTTCGGCCGCGCGCGTATTGTTGCCCACCGAATCGGTGGTGTTGATCTCGACCAGCTCCTGAAAAATATCGCGGCTCAACTGGCGCGTGGCCGGATCGAGGTCGGCGGACCAGGCCGCGGCGGCGAGCACCAGCAATGTCGCAAAACGCATGGGAATCATTTTACTCATTCAACACGCACACATCCTTTAAATTCCGGTAATCCTCCGCATAATCGAGCCCATATCCGACCACGAATCGATCCGGAATCTGAAAGCCGACGTACTGCACCTCCACCGCGCTCTGCCGGCGCTCGGGTTTATCGAGCAGCGTCGCCACCCGCAGCGATTTCGGTTTGCGCTGCGCCAGAAGTTTCAGCAGATAACTGAGCGTCACGCCGCTATCGACAATGTCCTCCACCACGACCACGTCGTAGCCTTCAATTGAAACGTCCAGATCCTTGGTGAGCCGCACTTCGCCGGAACTGCTTTTGCCGCGCCCGTAACTCGAGATGCCGATAAATTCGATGCGCACCGGCGTTTTCATGGCGCGCGCCAGGTCGGCCAGGAAAAAACAGGCGCCCTTGAGAATGGCGATGAGATAAACCGGGCCGCCGGTGCTGTCGCGATCGATTTCCGCGCCCATTTCGTCGATGCGGGTGCGAATGCGGTCGGCGGAAATCAACACCTCGAGCGCGGGCTGTGGAGACATCGGACAATTGTACTCGATCTCCAGGCGGCCGCTAAAAAGAAAAAACCATGTTCGTTCGCGCAAAGTGGCGTAAGCCGCCAGGCTTGCGCTTTCCCTCCCGGCGCGAACCCCTCTTGACGAATTATTCGGCGAGAAATTTTTTGGTTTCGGCCAGAAATAAATCGAGCTGGTCGTGATGCACCCAGTGGCCCGCGCCGGCGACTTTCACCAGCCGGTAATTTTTTAGCACCGAGGCGCGCCCGTCGACCTCCGGGTCCTGCGCCCAGCTTTCCCGGCCCCAGAACAGCAGCGCCGGCGCGTTGATGTGGCCGATCACGTCCTTCATGTCGGCGACGTTCACGTTGTACGGCGCGAAAATGCGCGCGTAGTTATCGAATTTCCAGATCAGCGAGCCGTCGGCGTTCCAGTTGGTGCCGTGCAGCGTGAGATGCTCGGCGATTTCGTCGCTTAAGAAAGGATTCGCTTCCTTCATTCGCGCGACCGCCGCGGCCAGGTTCGGATAACTGTGCGGCGTGCGATTTTCCAGCTTGCGGACGGCTTCGATGAATTCGCGCAGACGCTCCGCCGCGGGCTGGCGGATCAGGCGATGGCTTTCCGGCAATCCCAATCCTTCGATGGCCACCACTTTTTTCACGTGATCGGGATAGAGGCCGGAATAAAGCAGCGTCAACGTTCCGCCGAGCGAGTGGCCGATCAGGTAGATCGGAAAAGAATCGATGATATCCGCGAGCGCGGCCAGATCGAGCAGATGTTCGGCGATCGAATACAGCGCGCCGGGCGCCCAGGCGCTGTTGCCGTGGCCCCGCAGGTCGAGCGCGTAGACGTGATAATCGTCACGCAGCGCACGGGCGACCCAGTCCCAGCTTCGCGCGTGATCCAGGCCGCCGTGCACCAGGATCATCGCCGGTTTGCCGGCGCTTCCCCAATCCCAGAACTGAAGTTTCAATCGGTCGGAATAGAAAAAATGAGAGATCGGTTCCAAGTTCATAGGATAAAGAAAAGCGGACCGCGATTCAGAAATCTGGCGCCGGTGATGGCGGGGTTTTTTGACAGGGCGGTCAAGCGGGCTCGATACGATTCAGATTTTTTCTTCCGGCGCGTCGCGCAGCGCGGCGCCGATCCCGCAGGCGCGATAAGCTTCGATCAGCGCGCCCGCCGCGGGACCATATTGCGGCGCGGCCAGTTCGCAGTCGAATTCGGCGAGCCTCTGAAATTGTTCGAACAGAATACGACTGCGAAAAACTCCGCCGGAATAAGACAGGCGCGGACGTTCGCCATCTGCAAATAATTGCGCGCGCACCGCCGAAACCATCATCATCAGCGCCTGCGCGCCGCTCACGAGAATTTTCCGCGCGACGGCGTCGCCGAGCATCGCGGTTTCATCCACCACCTTCGCCAGCGAAGCGATGCGCGCGCGCGGATATTCGTCGCTATAGAAGCGATGCAGCAGGTCGTCCGCGTTATCCGCGCCGGTCGCATCCAGCAGCGCTTCGCGCAAACGGGTTCGCGCGCCCCATCCTTCTTCATTGCGCAGCACGGCGCGCAGAGCGCGGCGGACCAGGCCGAAAGCGCTGGCGTCATCGCCGAAAATATAGCCCCATCCGCCGGCGCGAACGGCGCGGCCTTCGCCATTTTTTCCGTAGGCGATGGAACCGGTGCCGGCGATGATGATCACGCCCGGTCCTCCCGCGAGCGCGCCGGAAAGCGCGACGGCGGCGTCGTGCGTGATGATGTATTTTTCCGCGCGGACGATTTCCCGCGCCAGCAAGTCTTTATCCGCGGGTCCGCCGCTCAGGCCCAGGCAGGCGCATTCGAACCGGGCATCAACGTGAGCGCCGCCCGAGGCCGCGCGCACCGATTGGCCGAGCGCGGTCAGAAATTTTTCGCGTCCTTCCGCGGTTCCGGCGTGATTGCACGGACCGGCGCGTCCGATTCCGACGACGCGGCCCTGCTCATCGCCGGCGAGCGCCGTGGTGCTCGACTGGCCGCCGTCCACACCCAGAAACAGTTTCATGGCAGGATCCGGAACAGCGTCGCCCGCGGAACGCGCGCCACTTCTTCCAGGCCCCAGGCCCCGGGATCGTCATCATAATCGGACGCGCCGAAATCTTTATCGCCGACGACCACGTAATGGACGCCGCGGCGCAGCAATTCGTACGACGCCGCGCGGCGAATCCCGTTGCGCACCGCGTTGGGCCGTTCTTCGAAATGACCGGTCTGCGCGATCCACTGGCCGCGGTCAAATTTTTCAACCCGCAGTTTGATCGGCCAGGCGAGATCGGGCGAAGTTTCCAGATGCACTTCGTCGATTTTTTCGGCGCGGCCGAAATCGGTTTCGAGGAACATCCCCGGCGCGGCGGTTTGCCAGGTGCGCCAGCGCGTCGCCTGGGAATTATCAAAGGCCAGCTGCACCTCGAACGGATTGGGCCAGGCGCGCAGACGCCATTCGGGACGCCGCGCGATCTCCGCGCCGCGGTCGAAGAAGCGCAGCTCGGCGACGCTCCATTGCTGGCCCTGGGGGGCCTGCGCGGTTTCGACCACGCGGATTTGCGCCGCTTCGGTTTCGGGAAAGTGAAGCACCAGAAGACGGCTGGGCTGCGTGACTTCCGCCCATCCGGTGTTCATAATATCCCATAAAGTATTGCCAAAAGCGCAGCGAAAATGATCGATGATTTCGCGCGAGGAATACGCGGTCCAGCCGAGGTCGCCGGTGGCGAAGACGCGCTCGCCCGGCGGAATTGTTTCATTAATCATGCGCAGCACGGGATAATCGAAGATATTTTCACGCAAATAGGTCTGCTCGGGTGTAATGCGCAGCGCGCCGCGATACGGAAATGTTTCGATGCGCCAGACGTACTTGCTGGCGTAGCGGGGAATGGCCCAGGGCGACGAGAGAACCGCGTGCGCGACCGCCAGGATGGTCAGCAGCCAGCGATTTTCAATCGCCAGCGCGATTCCCAGCGCGAAAAACGGCAGACAGGGAATCAGGAAGCGCGTGCCGATATTGCTGAAATAAACGGCCAGCATGACGAATCCGGGCAGCAGCACACGCCATCCCCAGGCGCGGCGCAGCGTCAGCAAGGCGAGCGGGGCCAATAAAAATGCGGGTCCGATGATGCCCTGCGTGTAATCGCCGCGCAGCGTGACCTGGCCGGGCAGCCTTTGGAATTTCGGCAGATCGTAATGGCGCAGCCATTCGGTCCACTGCTGTTCCACGACAACATGAACGTAAGGATTGGGGAAAATTTCATCGGCGAAGGGCGCGACGGGATTGTGAAAATAGATCCAGTCCTTGAGCATCCAGGGAGCGATGACCAGCGCGGCGCAGGCCGCCGCCAGAATCAGCGGACGGATTCGGCGGGCGCGAAAAGCGATGAAGGCGAGCGCGTAAATCGCGATGACGGCCACCGTAAATTTCGCCGCGTAGGCGTATCCGGCGAGGAGTCCAATGGGCGCCAGCAAACGATCGTCGCGCGCGCCGTCCCAGATTTCGAGCCAATAAAAAACCGCGAACACCACGGCCGCCGTGGCGACGTCGATGTAAGCCGAGGCGCCGTCGCGGGCGACGATCGGGCTTAAGAAGACGAGCAGCGCCGCAACTGCGCCAGCCCAGGGTTTCGCGATTCGCGCGCCAAAGGCGAAAATCGCCCAGGCCAGCGCGATCAGAAAGGCGAAATGCACCAGCGCGGCGGCGGAGAATCCTCCGAAGGCGACGGCGGGCGCATACAGTAGCTCGATTCCCTGGCCGAGACCCGAATACATGTTGGTCGCGATCTGCACGAAACCGTGCGCCCGCAGATAATCGGAAACGATTTCGAGATGATAGCCCGATCCGTCGGCGGAGGTTTCCGGAACCCAGGCGTTCACCAGGAAAAGAACGGCGTACCCCAGGAAAATCGCGGAGAACAGAACGAAGGTCCAATGTTTTGGCGCCAAGACGCCAGCGCGCTTGCGATTTTTGCTCACTCCCGCCGCGATGGCGGACGCGATCAGGATCAGCCACACCGGTTTGTAGGCGATTTTCAGCGCCATCACCGCGAAAATCGCCAGATGAAGAACGCACGCACCGGTTAGAAATTGGAGCGGCGCGCTTTCCAGGCGATTCAGTTTGGCTCCGCACCAGTTGACCAGCACAACGCCGGCGCCCCAGCAGGCCGCGACGACGAATGCGGCGCTCAGCAGCGCCGTCCAGGCGTGGATCATTGCACAACCATCATCGTTCCACCAATCCGATGCGCGAAAGAATGAAGCCGAGGTGCGCGCCGTCGTCTTTGGAAACCCAGACTTTATCAATCTCCGCGCCGGCGATGGCGTCCTGATGCGGCTGAATCCATTCGCGCGGAACGGGTTTTTCGAAATGCTTCGGGCCGGGCGAGGTGTAGCGCACGCGGTCGAGCACGTGATCGTTAACGGTAAAGGCGATGGTTACCGGCCCGGTGGTTTTGAAAGTCGCCGCCGCGATGGTGAAGTCGATCAGATAGTTCAGGCTGGTGTTGAATCCGATTCTCACCTTCACGGCCGGGCGTTGCAGCGTCCAGCGCCAGGGCAGGCTGGAACCGCCGATAATGTCGCGGACGATGTGCTGGTCCGCGCCGCCTTGCGCCAGGTCGACCACGCGAACGGCGTGCGTTCTGAAATTTTCAAAGGACGGGCTTTGCTGGGGCAGGGGATAATCGGGCACGTCGCGGCATGCGCATAGCGAGAGAAGAAAGATCACCGCGGCGACACGCATTTTTCCGTACTATAGCAGGCGAGCCGGCAACGTAAGCTTCACACGGCCGCCGCCCCGGCTGGCGGCTTACGTTACATGTTAGATTGGAAAGAAGTTCCCGCGTCCGAAGGACCCCATGAGAATCTTTCTATGTTTGATTGCGCTCGCGGCCATGGCTGACGCGCAGGCTCCGCCGCCGCCGATTACGCCGGATACGGTCGTCGCGAAAACGGGCGACGGCAAGGACGTCACTGTTGCGGATATAGAGCGGATCATGCAGGTGCCGCAGGCCGGCCAGGCTCTGCGGCAGAATCCGGCTTACGCGTTGGGAATGATTTCAGCGGAAAAATACATGTCCGATGAAGCCGCCAGGCTGAAGCTGGGCGACGCCAGTCCGTGGCGCGAGCAGATCGAGCTGGCAACCGAAAACCTTCTCATGCAGGCCATGATGCGTTATGTTGCCGACCATTATCAGGTGACCCCGGAACAGACCGAAGCCTATTACAAGGAGCACATCTCCGAGTATCAGCAGTTCAAGATCAAGGCCATCAAGATCAATTTCAAGCCGGACGCGAAAGCCTCGGTGAACGATCTGAAAGCCGCCGCCGAGGAGGCGTTTCAGGCCGCGCACGCAACCACGGACCGGTCCGAAGCCGACGCGAAGAAAATCGCCGAGGACGTGGTGAAGCAGGCGCGCGGCGGGGCCGATTTCAACGCGCTGGTGACAAAATACGGCGAGGGCGAATCGAAGGATTTCAACGGCGATTTCCCGCCGGTGAAGCAGAACGGCATGTATCCGGCGGAAATTAAGAAAACGGTTTTCGCCATGAAGCCGGGCGAGGTGAGCGATCCGATTGAACAGCCGGGTTCTTTTTACGTGATTCGCGTCACCGGGATCGACGCGCAGCCGCTCAACGACGTGCGCGAGGATATCATTCACACGCTGCGCACGCAGCACACGCAGGACTATATCCAGCAGTTGCTCGCCAGGTTCAAGCCGCAAATTCTGCGGCCGGATTATTTTTACCAGATGGATTCCAAGGTGCCGGCGAAGAAGCCCGGGAATTAACCTTGCTGCCCGCGTTTTCGGGCCGTCCGATTCGCGTGGTGCTGCGGCGATCGCTCGGTCCACATCTGGCCGCGGCGTCGCTGAACCGGCGGGTGATCCTGCTCGATTCTGAGGTGTTGACCCGGCGCGGCGAGTTCGAGCGCATCCTGATTCACGAAATTTTTCATTTCGTCTGGCGGCGCATGTCGAATCCGGCGCGGCGAAGCTGGGAAAAAGCGGTGCATCGGGAAATCGGCGCCGGGGCAAAGGGCGAGCTCGGCTGGAGCGCGGAATGGCGCAAAGCGAAACTGAAATCGCGCGATCCGGTGGAGCGCAGCGCGGCCTGGCGCCGCTACGCCTGCGAAAGTTTCTGCGACACCGCGGCGTGGTGCTTCGCCGGCTTGCGCGATCACCAGGAATTTACTCTTCCGGAGCGCTTCCGCCGGCGCCGGCGGCGGTGGTTCGAAACGGCCTTTTCTGCGACGTCCTCCATCCCGATATAATCTAAGACAGGGATGAAAAACCTGAATCTGGGCTTCGTTGCGATCGCGATCATTTCGAGTTTTACCTTTACCGGCTGCTCGAAAACCAGCCACGCTGCCATAAAAGACCAAAGCAACCGCAAGCTGGCGCCCGATTTCTCGCTGAAGGATGCGACCGGCAAAACGGTGAAGCTGTCGGATCTGCGCGGCAACGTGGTGCTGCTGAATTTCTGGGCCACCTGGTGCGGCCCCTGCCAGATCGAGATCCCCTGGTTCATGGATTTTCAGAAGGAATATAAGGACCGCAAATTCGAAGTGCTCGGCGTGTCCATGGATGACGACGGATGGACCTCGGTGAAGCCCTATATCGCGCAGAGGAAAATCAATTACCCCATCGTGATCGGAACCGAGCAGACTTCAACGCTGTACGGCGGCGTCGAAGCTCTGCCGACCACGTTTCTGATCGATCGCAGCGGGCGCATTGCGGCGATGCACATGGGACTGATCAGCAAGAGTGAATATAAGGATGAAATTGTCAAACTACTCGACGGCGACGGCGGCATCATCCAGGAACCGGTCAAGAGCAGCAGTCTTTTTTCTACTGGCGGCCCCGCTCTGTTTTTCGCAAATTAATCCGCTGAGCGTTGCGCCTCCGCAGAAGCTGACGGCGAAGGCGGGCGCCACCGTGGAAATGAAAATCACCGCGCAGTTGCGCCCCGGCTATCACTGCAACAGCAACACGCCCTCGGACGACTACCTGATCCCGTTGCGGCTCAGCTGGACGGCCGCGCCGCTGACCGTCTCGGGGGTGGTTTATCCCAAGGCGCAGCTGGAAAAATACGCTTTTTCCGACAAGCCGCTGTCGGTCTACACCGGCGATTTCGAGATCGTGACGAAATTCAAAGTTCCCGCATCGGCCCCGCCGGGATTGGCCGTGATTTCCGGAAAGCTGCGCTATCAGGCCTGCACCGATCGTATGTGCCTGCCGCCGAAGACCGTGGATTTTTCGCTGCCCATCGACGTTAGGTAGTGCGTGAAATCTGGCAAGTGCGCGTTACAGCCCCGCCAGTCATGGCGGGGGCTCAACGCAGATCTCACGCACTACCCGACGTTACGAAATTAGACGTCGTAAAATGATTCGGTGATCCGCCGCGAACCGTTCGCGATTTTTCTGCTGATTCTTTCCGGCTGCACCAGCCCCAGCGGCCGCAATTCGTCCGTCGATCCGCAGCTTCGCGACGAAATTTCCAAAATCAAGGCGATCGATAATCACGCGCATCCGGTGCGTCCGGTGGCTCCCGGCGAAAAACCCGACGACGGTTACGACGCGCTGCCCGTCGAAACGCTGGAGCCGCAATCGGACCCGGTGCTGCAACGCACCGGTTCGCCCGAGGTCGTCGAAGCGCATCACGAGATGTCGGCCCTTGAAAACGATCGCGCCAGGCTCGGCTTCGATTACGCCAATCGCGTGCTCGATGAGTTGAACATCGAAACTATGCTCGCCAACCGGGTGTTTGTAGGTCCGGGCTTGCAGCCGCCGCGATTTTTATGGGTGCCCTTCGCCGATGCGCTGATGTATCCGCTGCCCACCGGCGCGCTTATCCACAACCCGGATCAAAAGGCATTTTTTGCGGACGAAGACCGGGTGCTCCAGCGCTATTACGCCGATTCGGGAGTGACGGCGAAACCGGCGACGCTCGACCAATATCTGGAAAAAGTGGTTCGCGCCACGCTGGAACGGCAGAAAAACGCGGGCGCGGTCGCCGAAAAATTCGAGATGGCCTATCTGCGAACGCTGGCAGTTGGCGATCCATCCAAGGCTGATGCGGAAAAGGTCTACGCCACCGGCAAGGGCGACTACAAAATTCTTCAGGATTACATTTTCCGCTTTATCGCCACGGAGTGCGGGCGTCTGGGCATGGCCGTGCACATTCACTCGGCCGCCGGCGGAGGCGGATATTTTAATGTCAGCGGCGGCAATCCCATGCTGCTGGAGCCGCTGTTCAACGACCCGTCGCTGCGCAAGACCAATTTCGTGCTTTTGCACGGCGGATGGCCGTTCGGGCGCGAGTTGACGGCGCTGCTCACCAAGCCGAACGTGTATCTGGATTTTTCCGAGCAGACGGCGATGCTGTATCCGCGGGACGTGTCCGAATCGATCCGCGCCTGGCTCGAATATGTTCCCGAAAAAGTTCTGTTCGCCACCGACGCCTACCCGGCCGCTCCGCCGGAGTACGGATGGGAAGAAGCCGGCTACATCGCCAATAAAAATGGCCGCGAAGCACTGGGGATGGCGCTGACCGGAATGCTTCAGGATGGAGAAATCACGCGCGAGCGCGCGATCGAGCTGGCGCATATGGTGCTGCGCGACAACGCCCGCAAGCTGTACGGCTTGAAGTAACCTAAGCGGTCAGGCTTGCCCTGCCGAGGTGTACAGCATCGATCCGGCGTAGGATGGAGAAATGGCTCAACCTCAGATCTCTTCCACCGATGTCGCCGCCGTGACGCGCCAGACCAATTACGGCACCTGGCGCTATCAGAAAACCTGGAAACCGCTGCACATCGCCGACGCCGAAGGCTGCTACATCATCGACGCCGAAGGCAAACGCTATCTCGATTTTTCCGCGCAGTTGATGTGCGTGAACCTGGGCCACAAAAACCCCGCCGTGGTGGAAGCGATCGCCGAGCAGGCGCGAAAATTGTGCTACGTTTCCCCCGCGCACACCACCGCGCCGCGCGCCGAATTGAGCCGTCTGCTGCTCGAAATACTGCCCCAAGGTTTGACCAAATTTTTCCTGGTGACCTCCGGCACGGAAGCCAACGAAGCGGCCATGAAAATCGCGCGAATGTACACCGGACGCAGCAAAATTCTGTCGCGCTATCGTTCCTATCACGGCTCGACCATGGCTTCGATCGCGGTCACCGGCGAAGGCCGCCGCTGGGCCGCGGAGCCGTCGGCGAAGGGCGCGAACGTCGTCTTCGGACCCGAAGTGAATTGCTACGACTGCCCCATAAAGCACTCCTATCCGAGCTGCGGCGTCGCCTGCGCCGATTACATGGAGCACATCATCGCCAATGAAAATGACGTCGCCGCGGTGATCGTCGAACCCGTGGTTGGCACCAACGGCGTGCTGGTCCCTCCGCCGGAATATCTGCCGAAACTGCGCCGCATCTGCGACGATCACGGCGTGCTGCTGATCGCCGATGAAGTGATGTCCGGCTGGGGACGCACCGGCGAATGGTTCGCGGTGAACCATTGGAACGTGAAGCCGGACATTCTGGTGACCGCGAAAGGGATCACCTCGGCCTACATTCCGCTGGGCCTGTGCGCCACCACGCAAAAAATCGCGGATTATTTCGAGGATCACTTTTTCGCCCACGGCCACACTTATGAAGCGCATCCGTTGACGCTGCTGCCGGCGATCGCCACCATCCACGAAATGCGGCGCCTGGATCTGGTGAATCGCGCGCGCGAAGTGGGCAAATATTTAGGCGAAAAACTGACGGCGCTCAAGGACCGGCATCCGAGCGTCGGCGACGTGCGCGGCCTGGGCATGTTCTGGGCCGTCGAACTGGTGAAGAATCGCGCGACCAAACAACTGTTCAACACCATGCAGGAAAAAATGGCGGGGATGCCGGCCATGGTGGATAAAATCGCCGCGGAGATGATGAAGAACGGCGTCTCCGTCTCGGCGTGGATCAGCCATTTTGTGATCGCGCCGCCGTTGATCATCGAAAAAAGCGAGATCGATCAAGGCGTCGCGGCGATGGACGCGGCGTTGCGCCTGGCCGACGAACAGGTGCAGTAACCTAAGCCGACAGGCTTGCGCTTTCGGGTGCTCGAGGACGCCATGCCAAACCCCCAGCAGGACGCGGCGGAAATTCTTTCGATCGCGGACCGCGAGGTTCGCATCACGCATCCGGCAAAACTTTATTTTTCACGCGACGCGAAGCTCACCAAGCTCGACCTGGTGCGTTATTATCTCGCGGTCGCGCCCGGCGCGTTGAACGGCATCCGCGGCCGTCCGCTGGTGCTTAAACGCTTTGTTAACGGCGCCGAGGCCGACGCCTTCTATCAAAAACGCGCTCCGGCGGATCGTCCGGATTGGCTGCGCACCACCACCTTGTCGTTTCCCTCCGGCCGAACCGCCGAAGAGATCGTAGTCGACGACGAAGCCGGCCTCGCGTGGGTGGTCAATCTCGGGTGCATCGAATTGCACCCGCACGCAATTCGCGCGAGCGATCTCGATCATCCCGATGAACTGCGCATCGATCTCGATCCCGGCCCCGGCGTCGCCTGGTCGACGGTCCGCCTGGTCGCGCTGGAGGTGAACGAATTTCTCGAGTCCGTGGGCCTGCGCGGCTGGCCGAAAACCAGCGGCTCGCGCGGCATGCACGTCAACGTTCGCCTGCACCCTCGCTGGAGCTTTGTCGAAGTGCGCCGCGCCGCGCTGGCGTTATCGCGCGCCATCGAACGGCGCCTGCCGAAAATCGCCACTTCGAGCTGGTGGAAAGAAGAACGCCACGGCGTTTTTCTCGATTACAACCAGAACGCCAAGGATCGCACCACCTGCTCGGCCTACTCGGTGCGCCCCACGCCGGACGCGCGCGTTTCCGCTCCGCTCGACTGGCGCGAAACCGCCGATTGCGATCCGGCCGATTTCACCGTCGCCACCATGCCCAGGCGTTTCGCCGAAATCGGCGACCGGCATGCGGAGATGGATCGCTTCGCCGGTTCGCTCGAAAAATTATTGGAGCTTTCCGGGCGCGACGAAGCCACGGGTCTCGGCGATGCGCCGTGGCCGCCGCACTTCCGCAAAATGGCCGGCGAAGCGCCGCGCGTCACGCCTTCGCGCGCGCGAAATAAAATGCCCGCGCGGGAAAAGATGCCGCTGATCGTCGTGGCCAATTCGCCCCAGCAGGACGCCGCGCTGGAGGGTCTGGAGCGCTGGAAGAAAAAGCATCCGGAAGCGGCGCGGCGCCTGGCTGAAGACGATGTGCTGGTCGATTCCATGCGCGGGCGATTTTCCACCTGGACGCGGATTCGCGTGAATCTGCGTCACGTTCCCGAAGCGATGCGTCCGGCGCAGCAAACGCCCGATCCCGACGACGATCCCACCCGCGAATGGCGCACCCGCCGCTGAGAGACGGTGGCATAAGCCGCCAGGCTTGTGTGATTCGCGGCCCACGAATGGAGCCGCGTGGAGCGCAAGCCCGGCGGCTTACGCCACTTCACCCGGGTAGTCTGTAGAAGTGGCATAAGCCGCCAGGCTTGTGTGATTCGCGGCCCACAAATCGAGCCGCGTGGAGCGCAAGCCCGGCGGCTTACGCCGCTTCACCCAGGTAGTCTGTAGAAGTGGCATAAGCCGCCAGGCTTGTGTGGTTCGCGGCACACGAATGGAGCCGCGTGGAGCGCAAGCCGGCGGCTTACGCCACTTCACCCGGGT
>Ga0335073_10004146_pt1 | contig 20266 bp, 38 predicted proteins | sample Lox_Sample_22_FD_207093 | JGI IMG/M metagenome (GOLD analysis project Ga0335073, IMG submission 207093) | Soil microbial communities from Loxahatchee National Wildlife Refuge, Florida, United States - Lox_Sample_2.2 | ecosystem: Environmental > Terrestrial > Soil > Wetlands | place: USA...
AAGTGGAAGCGAAAGCGAAAAAAATCGAAACGGCGAACATCACGGACAAGCGGCCGCATACGGCGCTCGGCGCGGTCGGCCCGTACGCTGCGGTGACGCGCAGCTTCGGCTCGGTATACGAAGAGGCTGGGCCGGCGACGGTGAACCTGACGCTCGAAGACGAAGGGTCCGCGCCGGATGTCGAAGCGGCGCTCTACATCGGCGGCGAAAAGCAGAACCGCTACCAGCGGACGTACGCGCAGACGTCGCACCTCGCGGTCCCGTGGAGCTTCCGGGTGCCGGCCGGCAAGACGTGGCAGCTCAAAACGGAAGCTGGCAACTTCTCGATCGTCGGCAGCAAAGCATGGGTTGCCGTCGGCTAGAGCGCCAGCGTTTCGCTTTCGGAGACTTCCCACCCGAGCGGGTTGGCGAGCGTGCCCGGGGCGCCCATGAAGCGCGAGACGACAGACCACTCGACTTCGGGACCTTCGACCGTCAGGTACGCCGCTCCAGTGCCAGCACAGTCCGGCGAGCTGACGTGCACGAACCGGCTGACCGGCCGCCCTTCCGTGAGGAGCCGTTCGGATTCGGCGTTCCAGGCTGTCTGGCCCGTCACGACACGGCACGAGCCACCTTCAACGGCACCGACGTAGACCCCATTGGCGTAGACGGCGACTAGAACTCTGCCTGTCGGCGGTGTCGGCGTCACTGTCGCCGACACGTCGTATTCGCATCGTTCCTGTTCGTCTTTGCTACCGCCGCCGAAGGTCACGGTTTCGCAGCCGTCGGCTGTGGCTTCCTCGGTCGTGCTTGTGGGGATCACCGGCGGCGGTTCGATCGCCACGGTCTCGACACCGGTGGTCGCTGAGGCTTCGCCCGAGCTGTAGATCACGTCGACTTCATGGGAGCCGAAGTGTTCGTAGGAGACCGGGCATTCGCCGCCGGTCGCCGCTCCGCCCACGTCGATCGAGCACGCGAGCAGCCCGTCCGAGTAGAACGCGAGCACCCCCGAAGGGAGCGCGGGCGCGTCCTCGCTCACGCCGTCGGTGAGCTGTTCGGCTGACGCCGAGTAGCTGTAGGTCACGTTGAGCGGGTCTGCCGGGTCCTGGGTGAACGACGGGTCCAGGTGGGCGTGCAGGGCGTAGGAGGGGCGCGGCGCGGGCGCCGCTGGGTGGACCGCAGGAGCGCTGGCCGGGGCGAGCCCGGCCGCCGGCTTCGGCGCCCGCCAGACGCACCAGGTCTGCTTGACCTCGCGGCCGTGGATCCTGCGGTGCTCCACGCGCTTCCAGTAGTCGGTGCGGCAGCGCTCGTGCTTCGGGTGCTTGAGCAGGTAGGGCTTGTGGAGCGTGGCGGCGTGCGCGTCTTCGTAGGCGAACAGCTGCGCGAGGCAGAAGCCGACGATGAGCGCGGCGAGAGCGATGAGGATCAGGATGGATCGGCGGATCATCGTGAGGCTCCTTGATCGTGACGGGTGCTGGCGGCCCGCGCGGCGCGCGAGCCCGGAAGATGCGAGGAGTTGTCCACAGCGAGAAGTTGTGCAACCTCCCCCGGACCCCCTCCGCTGACTTCTGCTGTTGTTCTCTCGATCTCTAGATGTAGAGAGAGAAGCTGTAGGAGAGCCTGTGGACATGTGGATAACTCAGGCGGGGACCGTCCACTCCTGCGGCCCCGGATCGACGGAATCCGGCTCTGCGCGGCGCCTCGCCTGCTCCCCGGCGACGAGGATCATCTGCTGGTAGGGCGAGAGCGCCTGTGGATAACCAAGCAGCAGCCCCTGTGGACAGGTGTGCCCGGCGGCGAGGTCGTACGCCTCGGCGGCAAGCGCTTCGTCGTCGTAGTCGCGGATTCGCTCCACGTACTGCTCTACGCTGGCTGCTGTCATCCCGAACTCCCGTTTCGTGGGTGGCCTGGCGCCCGGCGAAGCTCAGTTCGTGCGGGCGCCTTCTTGTAGTCAGAACACTACACCCTCGGCGCCTGCTTGTCAATCTTTGTTGCGCGGGCGGTTGTCAGTCGGCGAGTGCGTCGCGTAGTTGGTCGAGCGCCTGTTTGCGGATCTGGCTGATGCGCGATTCGGTCACGCCGAACAGCTCGCCGAGCTCTCGCAGCGTCACGCCAGCATCGACAAGGTCGAACTGCTCGATGATGATGCGCTCGCGCTCCGGCAGCGCGGCGACGGCAGCGCGGAGTTGGGCGTCGCGGTCGGCGAGCAGAACGGTCGGCTCGGGCTCCCACTCCTCGCGCTCGGACTCCAGGGTGGCCATGAGCGTTGGATGCTCGGCCAGTTCGCAGTCGAGGCTCACCGGACGCTCGTACTCGCCGGCGGGCAGCGAGCCTTGCGTGATCCGGCGGCGCGTGTTCCTCGATACGTGGTCCTGCTGGCGGGCATAGTCGAGCAGCGCACTGCGGATCCGCCAGGTCGCATAGCTAGGCAGCGCCGTGCCCCGGTCGGGCCGGTAGCTGTCGACGGCGCGGATCGCGCCCTCCCAGGCGACGCCGACCAGCTCGTCCTGCGCGACGCCGAACCGCTGGCTGTACACGTAGGCGAGGTAGTGGACGGTCCGCGAGAGCGAGAGGATCGCTGTGTCGCGCTCGGTGCCCATGCCGCACGCTTCGCCGCGCGGGCAGCCGAGTCCTTGCCCCATCTCGAGAGAGCTGGCTGTCGCCCCTCGTCTAACTGGATGGGCGGGGGGCGCCGCCAGACAGGAGGTCTCCCATGCGTCGCATCTGCATCGTCTTGGCCGCCCTGGCGGCAACACTCGTGTCCGCGGGCTGCAGCGCGCCGCACCCTCACTCGCCGGCGCGCGCTCCCTCCCGGCCCGCGGGCACGCTCACGTTCGGGCACTGCGTGACCCGCAACCCGCCGTCGATGGGCGAATGCGTGCCGAAGCCCCAGGCGGTCGGGGCGGCCCCGCGTGCCTCATCCGGGGCCCGCTGCGCGGACTGGTCGGTCTGGCAGGGCTACTACCCGTCCACCGAAGGGCTGCATTGCGTGATCATCCAGGGCGCCTACGGGCTCTCGGAGGAGCCCTCGGTGCGCTCGCAGATCGGTGACGCGCGCGCCCACGGCATCCCCTACGGGGTCTACGACTTCGCCGAGCCCGGCGTCAACGGTGCCGCCGAGTTCCGCTACCTGCACGAGCTCGTCCCGGCCTCGCCGCTCGGCTACGCGACCGATAACGAGGTCTCCGGGACGTTCTGGCGGGCGTGCGAGTTCGTCGCCGAAGCCCGCAACTACCACGAGCCGATCATCCTCGTGTTCTCCTACCCGGGCGGCTATGCGGCCGGCGGCGGCGGCTACTGCCCGGGCGCAAAGCTCTGGCCCTCCGAGTGGGGGATCGCGAGCCCTTACCCGTTCGGCGGCTTCCCCGCGTCCTCAATCGTGATCTGGCAGTTCTGCGGCGGCTGCGGGAACAACGGCGCGGACCTCGACCAGGACCGCGGGCTGATCGCACTCGGGCACCCGCCGAAGCCGAAGCCGCCCCCGACGCCGGCGCAGCGCCGCGCGAAAGAGCAGCGCGAACTGCGCGCCGACCTGCACCTGCGCACGATCCTGCGCGCCCTAGAGGCCAGGCACAACTGCCGCAACCCGCCCTACCACCACCCGCTCCCGGACACGCGCGCCTACAAGCACGCCTGCTGGGGGGTCTGGGTGCCCCAGGGCCGCGCGATCGACAGGCAGATCGTGACGCTGGAACGCGAGCTACGCTGAGCGTTGCCGTGCGGCACTACCCGGCGTTCGAGGAGTTGGCCGCGATGGCCGCCCAGCACAAGGTGCGGGTGCTGCTCGGCGTCAGCGACGTGGTCCTGTTCGCCGACCGGGCAGGCCAGCAGCGCCGCCGGATGCTGTCCAGCGTCGAGCTGCGCGGCGTCAACGGCAAGGTGCTGGCCGCCACCCCGGTCTATGACGAGGACCTGGAAGCCGCCGCACGGGACCTGCTGGCACGCGTGGGCTAGACGTAGAACAGGATCGCGACCTCGGCCCGAAGTTCCGGGTGCATGGCGGTCACGCGGACCTCCATGCCGGTCGGCGCCAGTGCGATTGCGGAGCCCGATCGGTAGATGGGAGGCCCAATCGTCTGTATGTCGATGCGGCAGATCATGTGCCGCCGCAGCCACGGGACCATCTCGCGTAGGCGGCGTTCGACGTCGCCGTAGGCGCCGCCTGCCTCCGGGAACAGCGGCTCGCGGTTCTCCGGCCCGAGCAGCCACGCCTCGGCTTCGGCGTGCAGGATCTCGGGGATCGGCTCAGCGCCAAGCTCGCGGGCGAGCGCGGCGGCGTCCTCCCAGCGGTCGAGCACGCGCACCCCGTACTGCTCGGCCAGAAGGTCGAGGCCCGCGAGGTTCTTGCTGATCTCGGCGGCCTGCTCCACCGCGCCGCAGCGCGAGCAGACCAGCGTGGGGCCGGGCGCGTGCCATTCGTGCTCGCAGCGCCGGTCGGGCAGGAACGCCTCCACGAGCGCGACCAACTCGACGGTTTCCGCGCGCCAGCCGTCCGGGTGGATGATGAGGTCGCCGTAGCCGATCACGACCGCGCCGACGGGGGCCTCCGGGATGCCTGGCGGCTCCGAGTAGGCGTAGAGCCCGCAGGTGCAGCGCTCCTGCGGCGCGGGGTGCGAGGAGTGAAGGCACCTAGCTCGCTGCGGCTCGCGCGTGATCGGCCACTCGACCTCGACGGCGGCCGACCTCAGCGGCCCGCTCCCGGCCCACTTGAACACGCGGTAGCCGATCGCGGGCGCGTCGAGCCGCGCGGTCACGCCGGGACAGGCTCGGGCTTGCGGACCGGCGCGGGCATCGGCACCGGCTCGCGCTTCGGCGCGGGCGCAACGGCTGGCACGGTCCCCGGCTTCAGCCCCACGCGGGAATCCTAACTCTTGGAGGAGCGATGAATGTGGAACGCCGTCCAGAGGCTGCTCTCACACCTTTCCAGGGAGTGGCCCCGCTACGCCCAGATCGCGGGGTTCCTGCTCGGCGGCGAGCAGATCGGGGCCTGGTGGATCGGGGGCCACGAACCGAACATCGGGGCGATGACGTTCGCGGCCGGGTGCCTGATGTTCCAGCGGATCGCGGGACGAAAGCCGTGAGCTGGCTGCGCCACCACCACGTCGTGATCTGGCTGGCGGGCTCGATCGTCGTCGCGGCCTTGCAGGCCGCAGGCGTGTTCCATGTCTAGGCTGCGCGCCTGCTGGAACCTGCTCGATCGCGTCGGCTGGGTGATCGCCCTGATCTTCGTCGCGGTCGCCTTCGCCAAGCTGCACAACGACGAGCACGCGCACAACCGCGAAGCGCGCCACACCGCGATCGTCCAGAAGGCCGGCGAACCGACCGGGGTCTGCCTGCGCGAAGCGATGCGAGCCGGGCTGCCGATCGTCGTCCGCGGCGCGGACGCCCTGGAAGCCCAGGAGGCCAAGGCACCGCCCGCAGCCCGCGGGGAGATCGCGCTGTTCGTCCGTTTCGCCCGCAGCGTCGAAGCGCCGCTGCGCGAGTACGTGGCCCTGCAGGAGCACCGCTACCGGGGGGTCTCATGTCCGCGGTGAGCCACAGCGCCTTCGGCAGCGACCGTTTCGGCCAGCTCGCCGAGCGCGCCGCGCGCTTCTTCGGCACGCCGCGCTACATCATCGGCCAGAGCCTCGCCGTCGTCGCCTGGGTGATCCTCAACAGCCTCGCGATCACCGGCGCGATCGCCTGGGACCGCTACCCGTTCATCGCGCTGAACCTCGCCTTCTCGCTGCAGGCCGCCTACGCCGCGCCGCTGATCCTGCTCGCCCAGACCCGCCAGGCCGACCGCGACAAGGCCGGCGCCGAGCGCGAAGCCGCCCACTCCGAGGCGATGGCCAAGGCGCACACGCGGCTGCTCGCCCAGATCGACGACCGCCTGGACTTGGACACCGCCGGTGGGCTGGCCGACCTGAAGGACTACATCGACAAGCGGCTCGGCGGCGATGGGCAACCCGATCAGCCGCGCTGAGGACCCCTACACCTACGAGGACCTGCTCCGCGACCGCGACGTGAAGCTCACGCGGCTCTCGGCGGACTGCGCCTTCCAGTGGATTCAGGGCGCCGCGAGCGGCCCGAAAGGCCGGCCAGCGCGTCGGGATCATCTTCTGGCACCGGGCGCAGGATGGCCGCGCGTGCGGGGGCTACGTGAACTTCGACCCCGACATGGACCGGCCGACCTGGACCGTCGAAAGCGAGGACCCGTTGACGATCAGCCCGAGCGTGCTCTGCAACGGCGCCCACGGCTGCGGCGGCTACCACGGCTTCATCCGCGGCGGCGCCTGGGTGCCCGCATGAGCACCGCCCACCTGATCCTCTGGCTCGCCCTCGCCGGGGTCTGCATGGTCGTCTCCGACGTGCTGGCCACGGTGATGGTCGAGGCCCAAGCCACCTACCGGCGCCACCTGTCCGCGGCCCTGGACACGATCGGCTGGGTCGTCGCGATCACGACCACCGAGTACAGCCTGCGCCTGCTCGACAGCCACAGCACCGCCGCGCACGTCTACTGCTACGTCTGCGTGTCCGCCGCCAACTACTACGGCACCTGGCTCGGCGTCGGCTGGGGCGCGAAGCTCACGAGCCGCCGGCCCGAGCGCGGCGGCCCGCTCACCGAACTGATCGTCCGCCACCTGAACCCCAACCCGAAGGAGACCCCCTGATGGAAGCCCTACCCGCAGCGATCCTCGCCATCGTCACCGCCGTCGTCTCGATCGTGGTCGGCTTCGGCGTCCTGAACAACGAAGTGGCCGGGATCATCGTCTCGGCCGCCGGCACGCTGATCCCCGCCGTGTTCGTGGTCGTCAACTCGCTGGAGAACACGGCCAAGATCAAGGCCGGGGTCAAGAAGTAGATGGGCCCCTACAAGACAGGACGGCTGCCGGCGAGCAGGCCGGCAGCCCTGAAGGATCTCGCGGTCTACGCCACGGGCGTGCTCCCGCGGCCTCCCGCGTCGCTGACCTCGCCGCCGGGCGAGTACCCGATCGACGGCAACGCCACCTACGGCGACTGCACGATCGCGGGGTGCGACCACGCGGTGCGGGCATGGCGCTCGCTCTACGGCGCCACGGGCGTGCTGCCCACCGAACAGGCGATCGTGGAGGAGTACTTCCGGCTCACCGGCGGCCAGGACACGGGGCTGAACGAGGCGGAAGTGCTCAGGGTCTGGCGCGGGCCCGGCCTCGGCCTGTTCGGCGGGCAGATCCGCGCCTACGCGCCGGTGCCGCCGAAGGACACGCTGCAGATCCTCCAGGCGGTCGCGTTCTACGGCTGCGCCTACCTGGGGATCATCGTCGGCGAACCGCAGCAGGAGCAGTTCGCCGAAGGCAAGCCGTGGACCTGGGTCGAGGGCCAGGAAGAAGACGGCCACTGTGTCGTCGCGACCGGCTACACGTCGACCGGGCTGCTCTGCAAGACCTGGGGCGGCGAGGCGCTGCTGACCTTCGGCTACCTGGCGCACGCGCTCGAGGAGGTCTGGTGCATCATCAGCCACCAGCTGGTCGCGGCGAAGAAAGACACGCTGGGGCTCGACCTGGCCGCGCTGGAACACGATCTCGCGAGGGCGTGAGATGACCGGCCCCCACCAGGCCGAAGTCACGATCCGGCTGATCGAGCGCTGGCCCGCCCACGAACCGCGCGAGTCCGACCCGCACTACAAGCTGTTCCACCAGGCGAAAGAGCGGATGCGCCGGCAAGGCCTCCTGAAGTGCAACGTGCGGTCCGACTACCACTACGGGCAGATCGAGCTGCACCACAACAAGGTCGAGTTCGCGCACATCAACGACATCGACCTCGACAAGTTCAATGCCGCCTACGGGCTGGACCTGACCGACGAGCAGTTCGCCGAATACGTCGAGCAGGAGGGCAACCTGGAGCCGCTGTGCACGCTGCACCATCGCGGCCAGGAGGGCGTGCATTCGCTGCCCGAACCCGAGTGGAACGTGCTGCGGACCTCCAAGGACCCGCAGCAGGTCATCACGGCGCTGTCGAATACCGAGATCGGCGTGGTGCCGCCGCCCGCGTCCTAGCGATGCGCCGGGTCCTCATCGCCCTGGCCGCCGCCGACGTGCTCTGGCACCTGGGCCTCGGCCGCTGGGCCCGGAGGGCGCTGAACATCTAGGAGGGCCCCGATGGCGCGCGAGGAGGAGTTCCCGTGGGAGTGCGACCGTTGCGAATGCACGACGGTCTGCTCGCGGCGCGCGCTCACGCAGACCTGGGGCTGGCGGGTGCATGAAGGGTCCAAGGACGGGAAGCCGTGGCAGCTGGTCCTATGCTCGGAGTGCTGCGCTCCGCCGAAGAAGCCATGAGCCCCCGCGAGCGCGAGATCATCGCCCGCATCGCCGCCGGGGAGAGCACGGCGGGGATCGCGGCAGCCCTCGTCATCTCAGAGAACACGGTCCGCACGCACATCCGCAACGCGATGCGCAAGACCGGGGCGCACTCGCGCGCGCAGCTCGTCGCTCTCACGTTCGAGGAGTGGACAGCGCCGGCGAGGCAGCGGGAGCGCCAGGAGGCGATCCTCGACGGGCTCTACGGCGAGCCCCCGGAGGAGTCGGCATCGGCTGTCCCGGCCCACTCGCCGCGGACCGGGCTACGCCACGTTCCTCGAGCTCCCGGAGCGTGAGCAAGAGATCGGCGGAGAACAGCTCGGGCTGCTCGGCCAGGTGTTCGATGAAGATCATGGGCCCTGATCGGCTCGGGGCGGGCAGGGCTTGAGCAGGCGGGTATCGTGATGGACGTTTCGAGGGCTGGCCCTCGGCGCTGAGCGCCGGGGGCCTTTTTGCGTTCTGGGGGGCGATAGCCTTCAAGGGCGCCCGTAGCTCAGATGCCGCACATGAGACGATCCGTCGAGGGGCTGCAGACTGCTCGGCGGTGGTAAAGAGCACCGGACAGCCCCGTGAGGGGAAACGGCAACCCCATCAGCCGGCACGTCGTGGTCTGGCAAGCCACCGGGCGCTACCTTCCTGCACGTTCCGGCCCGCCGGGTTGACAGCCATCCGGGACCCCGGCTACGGTGCCCGCTCCGCCGAAAGGCGAAGTCGCCAGCCTGAAGTTCCCCAAACTGGCGAACCGGGCCCCGGCAGCGCTAGGGGCGACCCGTGAAGGAGGTCTCGTTGAATCCGACGGCTACTCACATTCACCGCTGTTGCAGCACTCGCAGTAACCGCAGCACCCGCGGCCGCTAGGCCCGCCACGGCGGCCGCCTACCACGCCCGCAACCCAGGATGCCGAACCGCGTCCTGCGATGTTCGTGTCGGGCGACGATGGTGGCGAGCCCATCATCCGCCGGAAGCCGCAGGCTGGGCGATCCCCGAAGCGATCGTGATCTGCGAGAGCAAAGAGGAGGATGACCCGCCCGCCTACCCGGGCGGCCCGGCCGGCTTCTACCAGATCGAGGGACCGACCTGGGAAGCCTACGGCGGGCCCCCGCCCGCCGACGCCGCCGAGCACTCGCGCGGCGAACAGTCGGCGGTCGCCGCCCGCATCTGGGACGGTGGCGCCGGTGCGAGCCAGTGGGAATGCAAGGCCTGAGCCTGTAGCCTTCCTGACTGCATCCTCTCTCCCTCGGCCCCTCGGAGTCCTCTCCCTCTGGACTCCGGGGGGCTCTTTTCGTTCAAGGGCGACTGGCGCCCGCAGGGTGCGCTCTGCGAGGGGGCGCCAGCCGCACGGCATGTTCGATACCCGAGCGCGCGATCCCGCAAACAGCGGGAAATGTTGACGCAACTGATGTTGACATGCCGCCGGGGGATGGTGTAGAGTCGCAGACGTGACCCGCCGCCCCTCCCGCACCCCGATGGCCAAGGCGATGCGAGCCGAACGGCGCACCGGGCGCGAACTCGCCGCCGAGCTCGGCGTCCACTACTCGCAGGTCTCACGCTGGCAGCAGGGGCACAGCATCCCGGAAGCGCCCACGCAGAAGCGGATCGCCAAGTTCTTGAACACGACCCCCGAGAAGCTGTGGCCCGTGAAGGACAAGGCGGCATGATCCCTCTCGCCCTCGGAGCCATCTTCGGGTTCTGCGCCGTGATCACGCTCGCCTCGTGCGCTGCCGGGCGCCGCGCTGACCGCCTGTTCGCCCAGGACGCCGCCGAATGCCAGCGTCGAATCGAAGAAGCCGCCGGGCGCCGTGAAGAAGCCTCCGCCTACCGGCTCACCTGCCTACCGCCAGAGCCCTCGAAACAAGCTGAGCGGGAAGTGGTCGCTGAGGCCGAGCGGATACTGGCGAGGGCGGGGCGATGAGCGAGACGATGAGGCGGGTTGACGCGCGCGAGCTTGCGGCGCTTGCGCGGGAGGCCGCGCAGATGGCGGCGCCCGCCTACGCCGCCGTGGGATGGGCTTGGGCCGACGGGGTGCCCGATGAGGCCCGGATTGAGCAGCGGCTACGCGACATGATTTTCGATGTGGAGGTCGAGCACACGCGCTCGACTGGCGGCCTCAGCGTGTCGCGCTGGGTCGAGGACGGCGACGAGCACTTCTCGATCGCGCTTGAGATCGGCAGGGCCCCCCGGTGAGCGAGGACTACAAGGGCCTGACCGACGCGCTCCGGGACGGCTGGGGCGAACCCGACTTCCCTTCCGCCGACTACACGCTGGCGGTCGTCTACCCGGACGGCAACCCGATAGAGGTCCAGCACTTCGGATCAGACCTGGACTCGGCGCTGATCGACCTGGCCGCGTGCCGCTCGCTCAGCACATCGCGCGCGCACTGGTACGTGTTCGACGCTGATGACCCGGAGCGCGGCACCTTCGATCCCCCATCTTGCGCAGGCGGCGTTGGCACCGCCCAATACCCGACCCCGGCGGTGCCTGAGGCGCGCCCCCTCGCCGCGCCGCCTGCGCAACACCCTAGCGGGGAGGCTGCGTGATGCGCTTCTGGCTCTGGCTGGGCCTGGCGTTCGGACTCGCGCTTGTCGCCGCGGCCATCGTGAGCGTACCCGTGGGGCTGCTCTGCCTCGCGGCGCTCTGTCTGGCGAACCGGGCGCTCGCGTGATGGCCCAGTTCTCCGGCGAGCTTCCCGTCGACAGCCTGCGCGAAGCGCTCCCCTACCTGCGCCGGCCGTTCACGGCGGACGCCGTGCGCTTCAAGGTCCAGCAAGCCTGGAAAGAGGGCGCGCTGATCGTCTCCTACATCGACGCGCGCCTGGTCGCCGAGCGGCTGAACATGGTCTGCGCCGAGCAGTGGTCAGACAGCTACGAGAACCGGGACGGCGCGATGATCTGCGCCCTGACCGTCTGCGGCGTCACCCGCTACGACGTCGGCGAAGCGTCCGGGACCGCCGTGGCGAAGGCGCTGCGCTCCGACGCCCTGAAGCGCGCGGCGGTCAAGTTCGGGGTCGGCGTCTCCGTCTACGCGGTCCCGAAGATCATCCTGCGCCCGAACGAAGGGCTGCGCCAGCCCAAAGGCAAGGACACCTGGGTCCTGACCGACCAGGGCGAGACGACCTGCCGGGAACGCTACGCGGACTGGCTCGAGCAGAAGGGCACCGAGACGTTCGGCGTGCCGCTCGACCACGGCGACAGCGCAGGCTCACAAGGCGACGTGGAGGTCGAGCCGGTCGCCGCCCCGGAGCCCGACAGCAGCGATGAGGAGGCGTGGCCTGGGCTGCAGGTCAGCTGGGTCCCGCCGAGCGACCCCGCCGCCGCAGCCGAGTGCGCCGAGCAGCAGCTTCGCGAATCCGGCGCCCTCGACGGGATCACGAACGCCTTCCTCACCCCCGAGCAGCGCGCCGAGCTCGAGTGTGACACCGCAGACCTTGACCCGGCCGCCCTGCCGATGCTCTGCCTGGCAGCAGGCGTGGACTCGCTCGATGACCTCACCCAGGCTTCGCTCCCGGCGTTCCGGGCAGCCCTGGAAGCTCATGCGGCGGGGGTCGGGCGGTGAGCGATCAGGTGCAGGCGGCGGCGTGCCTCGGCTGCTTTGAGTCCTGGCTGCTCCCGGATGACCTGCCGCCCGCGGCGGGCGAGCAGTTCCCTCTTCAGTCAGGGCCGTGGGGCGTGCGTTGCCCGAAGTGCGGCGGGGTCATCTGGATCACCGACCCGATGCCGCGCGAGGAGTTCGTGCGCGCATGAGGGGATGGCTTCTCGCTATCGCCCTGCTCGACGTAGGGGTGGGGCTCGCCAACTTCGCCCTCGCGCCGCCCCCGGGCTCGTTCGGCTTCCTCGCCGGGAGCTTCGCGGTCACCGTCGCGCTGTTCCCGGCCTACGTCGCGGGACGGCTGCGCCGATGAGCGCCCCGGCCACCACTTCCCCGCGCGGCGTCTCCGTGAAGCTCCCCGACGACACCTACGCCGCCCTGAAAGCCCAAGCCGAACGCGAGGAACGCACGATCACAGCAGTCCTCAAGCGCGCGGTCCGCGCCTACATCGAGAACGGAGGGGATGAGCAGTGAGCGACGAGGGAAGCGAATTCGGCGCCGGGATCGTCGTGTGCCTCGCCAAGTTCAGCGAGCACCTGCACGAGCACGGCCCCTACAGCGAGCGGCAGATCCGCGAGTTCGCGGACTGGACACCGCAGGAGCGCGGCCGCTGCGAAGCGGAGGCCCTGCGCTACCCGGTGGGCGACGCCGCGCAGAAGCTCGCGCGGATGGCCAGCGCGGAGAGGATGCGCGAGGGCGACCGGGTGAAGGCGCTCTCCGCGATGATCGAGATGTGGATGAACGGCGCATCCGACCACCTGATCGACCTCGACGAGAAGGCGCCGGAGCCGCTGAAAGAGCTTGCCGAGCTGGCGCTGCGGATCGGCCACGGCTTCACCGGCGAGACGTGGACGATGGAGCACGTCAAACGCATCCGCGAGCTCTGGAAAGCCGCCAGCGTCGCGGTGGACCGGATGCTCGGCATCGAGCCGGATTGGGGGCAGTGGTGAGCGTCACCGAGTCCGAGCAGCAGAAGCTCGCCGAGATCGGCGGCGAGGTCTCAGAGGTCGTTGCGCGCGCAAGGACGATCGAGGTCGCATCCGAGGCCGACGCCCGGGAGGCCACCGGCTTCTTGGCGGAGGTCAAGGCGGCGAAGGACCGCAGCGAACGCGCCCGGCGCTTCCTGGTCGATCCGCTCACGAAGCACGTCCGGGCCATAAACGAGCAAGTGAAAGGCGCGGTCGCCCCGCTGGACGAGGCCCGCGAGCTCGTGGCGCGCAAGCTGCTCGCCTTCCGCCAAGCCCAGGAGCGCGAGCGCGAACGCCTGCAAGCCGAGCTAGAGCGTGAGCGCCAAGCCGCCGAGCGCGAGGCCGCCGAGGCCCGCCGGGCCGCATGGGAGCGCGCCCGGGCCGCCCAGAAGGCCGCCGAAGACGCCGAGCGCACCGACGCCGCGAACATGCGCGAGGCCAACGCGGAGGCCGCCGCCGCCCACCAGACAGCCGAGGAGGCCACGCAACGCCAGATCGCCGCCGCCTCCGCGCCCGCTCTCACCGTCGCCGGCCCCGCCCCCCTCAATGCCGAGAACGGCTCAGCCTCCGTGAGCCACCGTTGGAAGGCGACAGTCCTAGACCCTGAGCAGGTGCCCCGGCAGTACCTTGTCGTGGACATGAAGGCGATCAACGCTGCCGTGCGGGCAGGGGTCAGGGAGATCCCCGGGGTCCGGGTTGAGCAGGTTGCGGGGCTGGCGGTGCGGGCGCGGTGAGCGGCGAGCCGCCCATCATCCTCCCGCACTTCTCGACGCGCGAGGAAGCCGAAGCCGCAGGCGTCCGCGAGTGGCGCGACGACGAGGGGATGCGCTGCTACATCGATGACGACGGCGGCGGCTGGGACCTCTACACCGGCAGCGGCGCAGACGCCCAGGCGATTCTCGACGCGCTCAAGCAGGAGGGGATCGAGTGACCGACCTCTCCCTCGCCCCCGACCCTTCTCGCACCCCCGGAGCATGGGAGCGCGAACTGGTCCGCCGGGTGCCGGGCGGCCGGGTCACCTACCGGGAGGCGCCGGCGGGCTGGTTGACGAAGGACGGCAACGTCCGCCAGAAGCCCTACCGCGAGTATGTCTACGAACCCGATGACGGGCGGGCGGTGAAGCTCACGTCGGTCACGACGCTGCTGGACGCGATCTGCCCGAAGCCGGGGATCCCCTACTACGCCGAGGAACGCGGCATCGAAGGGGCGCTGCTGGCGTTCAAGGCCGGGATGCTGGCCGAGACGAGCCGGGCCGAGCACGCGATCGCCGTGGTGCGCGAGCAGGGGTTGGGCGCGGACGCGGCGACGAAACGCGCGCAGCGCCGCGGGCTGAACCTGCATTCGATCAACCAGGCCTACATGGAGACGGGCGAGGTCCCGAAGCTCGCCGAGCACCCGGCCGAGCACCACGGCTACATCCAAGCCTGGGCGAAGATGATCCGGGCCCTGGACCCGGAACCCGTTGAGGTCGAGCAGCTGGTGGTGCACGGCGAGGACGGCTACGCGGGCCGGCTGGACATGCGGGCAATAATCGGGGGCCTTCTCGACACCCTGGACCTGAAGACCCAGGAACGCGGCGGCATCTACGCGGGCGCGCACTGGCAGGTCAACCTCTATGAGCGCGCCGCGGTCTGGTGCGGCGCCGAGCCCGCGTCGCACCGGCGCGTGATCGTCCTCCCAGCCTCAGGGGACTGGAACCTCGACCAGCACTGCATGATGGCCGACCATGAGGAGTGGCGCCTGGACGCGGCCCTGGCATGGTGGCGGGCGAGCAAACCTGTCGAGAACGCGTGCGCCAGCCGGAACCGGGCGGTGAGAGGGTAGTGGGCGTGCACTCGCACGGGCCGGTCAGCAGCAAGGCGATGCGCGCGAGTGCCGCGATGGACAGGCGCGTCCTGGAAGACACCGTGATCGCCCTGCGCGACCTGCGCCCCAGCGAGATCCCCAACGACCCCGAATGGGACTGGTGGCGCCAGCAGTTCATCGACGAGTTCGCGCGCAAAGCCGGCGAGCTGCCCCGGGCGGTGAGAGGGTGAGCGGCGACACGCTGCGCGTCGAATGGGAGTCGCTGAAGGCGGCCGAGCGCAAGCTGAAACAGGCGACGCGCGAAGCCGAGCGGCTGGGTGGCCGCCACGGCGAGAACCTGACGCACACGCTCTACAAGCTCGGCTCGTTCCTCGATGATGGACTGTGCGGCGCGATCCGCCGCCTGCGCGACCTGGAGAGCTCCATCGCCGACGCGAACCGCGAGGAGCGCGCCTGATGCGGACGCCGAGGTATGCGCCCGTGGGCGCGCTGGTCTACTGCGCCTACTGGCAGGAGCACTACACGGTCGTGTCGCACAACGACGACGGCACGGTCACCGTCGACTGGCACGGCGACGCGCGCACGCACGAGTCCGCCCCGCGCCGCACCACTCACCGCACCCCGCTGGACCCCGATGATGTCGTCGTCCGCCTAGCGGACGGCTCCGACGCGCTGCACCCCGAAGGCGTCTGCCGCGCATGTGACCGCTACCGCGAGCTCCACCCCGAGGCCGCCGCATGACCCGCTCTCCGGCGAAGGCGCACGTCCTCCCGGTAGCCCCGCTGCCCCCGCGCCGCAAGCGCAAGCCCGAGCGCGAGACGGCCGTCTACGTGTACGGGGCCCGGCACCCGGAGCAGCCGACATGTTGGCTGGCCGCTTTCAGCGATCAGCCTTGCGCCGGACCATTGGAGCACGCGCACCTGATCGAGCAGCAGACACTGAAGCGCGAAGGCCTCGGCCGGTATCTCGGCGACGCGGCAGTCTGGGAGTGGGCTTGCCGCCGCCACCATTTCGGCTTCGACAGTCGGCTGCGAGTGTTCGTGCCGCGCACGGCGCTCAGCGAGGAAACCGAGCGGTTCGCAGCAGCGCACGGGCTGACCGACTATCTGGACCGGCGCTACGGCGAGCGCGAGCCCATCGCGGCCGTGTTGCGGGTCGAGGAGTCGAGCACCGATGGCTGAGCGGCCCATGCCCGAGCACGTTCTTGCCTACTGCTCATCGCCCGCACGGCCCGGCGAGTGGGTTCAGTGCTCCTGCGGCTGGGCCTCGCCCGATATCTCGTTCCCGACTCCCGAGGACGCGATCCAGTGGGCGCAGCGCGAGCACCCTGAGTCCGACCCTGCCCCGGGCGCCGAGCAAGTAGACCCGGACACGATCGCCCGATACAAGGAGACAGGCGCAGGTGAGTCGTGACGCGCTCTCGGTCTGCACTGGCGTCGGAGGCATCGACCTCGGCCTCGAGCGAGCAGGATGGCGGATCGTCGCTCAATGCGAGAAGGACGCCTACCGGCGGCGGGTGCTCGCCCGGCACTGGCCCGGAGTCCCGTGCTTCGAGGACATTCGTGAGGTCTCACGTTCGCAACTCGATGGACGACGCCGACAACTGGAGCGAGAGCAGCGCGGCGCTGACGGTGGCGACCGACCCGAACGGCGGGCTCGCTGGCGAGGCGTTGATCTGCTCGCCGGCGGAACCCCCTGCCAGGACCTCTCCGTCGCCGGCCGACGAGCCGGCCTCGTCAACGGCGAACGATCCAGCCTGTTCTTCGAGTTCGCGCGGATCGCCGATGAGCTTGTTCGGCCCGGAGGATGGCTCCTCTTTGAGAACGTTCCCGGACTACTTTCCTCCCACGAAGGACGCGACTTCGCCCTCGTACTCTCGACGCTGGCCGACATCGGGTTTCACGACCTCGCCTGGCGAGTGCTGGACAGCCGATACTTCGGAGTGCCCCAGCGGCGGCGACGCGTCTTCATCGTTGCCCGACGTGCTGCTGGACGAAGTGCCTGCGAGGTTCTTCTTGAGCCCGAGAGCGGCGGCGGGGATTTTGCGCCGGGCCGAGAAGCAGGGCCGCGAGTTGCCGCCAGCCTTACATCGGGCTCTCACGGAGCTGGCGTCAACGAACCTGGGCGACGCAAAGAGGACGACATCAACATCGTCAGCGCCCTCCAGCGAGGCAGCAGCGGAGCCGGAGGCCATCGCATCGGAGCCGAGGAAGCCGCAGGTGGGCACCTTGTCGGCTTCGACGCCAGCGAGGACGGAACCGGGCGTGGCACCCCGCTCACCATCGCAGGACCCCTCGGCGGCGGCAACGACGGAGCCGGCCGGCGAACCGCGGACGACCCCAACCTCGTCTGTGCGCCGGCTCACCCCGACCGAGTGCGAGCGCCTTCAGGGCTTCCCCGACGGGTGGACGATCCTCCCCCCGACGGACCCCGCTACTCCGCCTGCGGAGACGCCGTGACCGTGAACGTGGCTCAGTGGATCGGCGAACGCATCTTGGAGCACGCGTGACCTCCGGCAAGGTCTCCGTGACGGTCCGTCTCCCCGAGGAGCTAGCCGACTGGCTACGGGACACGGCAGCAGCGCGAGGCACGTCTCGCTCGCAGCTTGTCGAAGAAGCCCTACGACGGTCTGTGCGTGAGGCTTCTGTCTATCAGCAGGCTTGCGTGGCAGAACGGGCGGTGGCGTGAGCGGCTACGAGGAGTTCCTGCGGGAGAAGGCGCAGGAGGGCAGCGACCACGGGTTCGGGCCCGAGTTCATGCCTGACTTCCTGTTCGACTTCCAGCGCGATCTCGTCGCGTGGGCGACCCGCAAGGGGCGCGCCGCGATCTTCGCCGACTGCGGCCTGGGCAAGACGCCGATGCAGCTCGTCTGGGCCGAGAACGTGCGCCGGCACACCGGCAAGCCGGTCCTGATCGTGACGCCGCTCGCCGTCGGCGCGCAGACCCGCGGCGAGGCGCAGAAGTTCGGGATCGAGGCGGAGGTCTCACGCGAGGGCGAGATCACCGCGCCGCTGACCGTCACCAACTACGAGCGGCTGCACCTGTTCGACCGCGAAGCGTTCGGCGGCGTCGTCTGCGACGAGTCCTCGGCGATCAAGTCCTTCGACGGGGTGCGCCGCGCCCTGGTGACCGACTTCATGCGCAAGATGCCCTACCGCCTGCTCTGCACCGCGACGGCCGCGCCGAACGACTACGTGGAGCTCGGCACCTCGAGCGAGGCGCTGGGCTACCTCGGCCACATGGACATGCTCTCCCGGTTCTTCACGAACAAAGAGCGCACATCGAAGTCGATCGGCGGGCGCTGGCGCGCGCAAGGCCATGACCAGTGGCGGTTCAAGGGCCACGCCGAGGACGCCTTTTGGCGCTGGGTCGTCTCCTGGGCGCGCGCGATCCGTCGCCCCTCGGATCTCGGCTTCGATGACGGTGAGTTCGTGCTGCCGGCGCTGAAGGTCCGCGAGCACATCATCGCCGCGCGCACCGCCCGCGAGGACACCCTGTTCGACCTGCCAGCGCAGGGCCTGCAAGAGGAGCGCCAGGAGTCCCGACGCACGATCGCCGAGCGTTGCGAGCAGGCCGCGGAGCTGATCGGGCGCGCGCGCTCCGCCGTCGCCTGGTGCCAGCTCAACGACGAGGGCGACCTGCTCACCGAGCTGATCGACGGCGCCGTGCAGCTATCGGGCTCAGACAGTGTGGAGCGCAAGGAGGAGGTCCTGGGCGCCTTCGGCGCCGGGCAGATCCGCGTGCTGGTCACCAAGCCGATCATCGGCGCGTGGGGCCTGAACTGGCAGCACTGCAACCGGATGGCGTTCTTTCCGAGCCATAGCTACGAGCAGTACTACCAGGCGGTGCGCCGCTCCTGGCGCTTCGGGCAGAAGCGCGCCGTGACCGTCGACATCGTGACCACCGAGGGCGGCGCGAACGCGCTCAAGAACCTGCAACGCAAGGCCAAGCAGGCCGACCGCATGTTCGAGACGCTGGTCGCGCACATGAACGAAGCGCTCGACATCGACCACGCCGAGAACTACGACACCGAACCGGAGGTGCCCGCATGGCTGTAGCCAAGCAGACCGTGACCGACCGCTACGCGCTCTACCTGGGCGACTGCATGGAGGTCATGCCGACGCTGCCCGCCGGCTCGATCCACCTGTCGGTGTACTCGCCGCCGTTCGCCGGGCTCTACCACTACACCTCGAGCGCGCGGGACCTGTCGAACAACGCCAGCTACGAGCAGTTCATGGAGCATTACGGCTACGTGGTCGACGAGCTCGCGCGGCTGACGATGCCCGGCCGCATGTCCTGCGTGCATTGCATGGACACGCCGACCGGCAACTCCGGCGGCGACGCGCTGCGCGACTTCCCCGGCGACATCATCCGCCTGCACCGTGACTGCGGCTGGGATTACGTGGCGCGCTACCACGTCTGGAAGGAGCCGCTGGCGGTCCGCAACCGCACGATGAAGAAGGACCTCGCGCACCGCACGATCGTGGAGGACTCCACGCGCTGCTCGGTCGCCTCCGCCGACTACCTGCTGACGTTCCGCCGCCACGGCGAGAACCCGGTCCCGGTCGCGCACCCCGAGGGCCTGATGGAGTACGCCGGCGAGCGCATGGTGCCCGAGGAGCTGCTGCGCTACCGCGGCTGGACCGGCAAGCAGACCGAGAACCGCTACTCGCACTGGATCTGGCGCCAGTACGCGAGCGCCTTCTGGGATGACGTGCGGATCGACCGGGTGCTGCCGTTCCGCGAAGCCCGCGACGAGGAGGACGAGCGCCACGTCCACCCGTTGCAGCTCGACGTGATCGACCGCTGCCTGGTGCTGTGGTCGAACCCCGGCGAGAACGTGCTGACACCGTTCATGGGCGTGGGCTCAGAGGTCTACGCCGCGGTGCGCGCCGGGCGCCGCGGGATCGGCGTCGAGCTGAAGCCGACCTACTACTCGCAGGCGGTCAAGAACGTGCGCCGCGCCGAGACAGACGCGCGCGAGCAGGGCGTCCTTGAGGGCGTCCTGGCGGCCGCGCAATAGACCCGACGCTCCCCCGGGGCCTCCAAGGGCGCCCCGCGATGACCTGACAGACCATTCGTTTTGTCCGGCGTATCGCAGACATGTCGCGTGCAGCCCTAGACGCACGATCTGTCGGGCGTACCCTCGGCCCATGCCCGCGCCGCGCGTGCTGCCGAAGGTGCTCACCCCCGACCAGCTCGAGGCGCTGCTCGCCCGCCCGAACATCGGCTGCCCGACCGGGCTGCGCAACCGCGCGATCCTCGAGCTCCTGGCTGGCGCCGGCCTGCGGGCCTCGGAGGTCTGCGGGGTCTACCTGCGCGACATCGACTGGAAACGCTCGGAGCTACGGATCCGCGCCGACGTCGGCAAGGGCGGCCGGGAAGCCGTCCTGCCGCTGGACGAGCGCACCTTCTCCTGGCTGCAGCGTTGGAAGCCCGAGCGGCGCCACCACGCCGCCGGCAACCCGTGGCTGTTCGTGACGTTGAAGGGCGGCCAGCTCGACCGCCGCTACATCTGGGAAATGGTCTCCCGCTACGCGCGCAAGGCCGGCATCGAGGAGCCAGTCTGGCCGCACCGGCTGCGCCACACGTTCGGGACCGAGCTGCTGC
>Ga0335073_10004148_pt1 | contig 20265 bp, 20 predicted proteins | sample Lox_Sample_22_FD_207093 | JGI IMG/M metagenome (GOLD analysis project Ga0335073, IMG submission 207093) | Soil microbial communities from Loxahatchee National Wildlife Refuge, Florida, United States - Lox_Sample_2.2 | ecosystem: Environmental > Terrestrial > Soil > Wetlands | place: USA...
CGCGGCGCCTGGCCGCCGAACTGGTGGGGATCGGGCAGTTGCTCGAAAAATGCTACGGGATCGTGGATGCGATAAACGCGGAACTCGAGGGAATCGACGTTCCAGGCGCTCAACTGGACGCTCGGTTTATCGCCCGTGCCGAAGGTGCGCGTCGTGAAGAGCGCGAAATACGGCTCCGTCTCGCTCTGGCCGAGGCACGCCGCCGCAATCAGGAGAAGCAGGAGAAAACGCCCCGTGGCGCACGCACTCCTGCGTGCAGCGCCGGCACTCATGCCGGCGTTTTGGGCCGTCCTGGCATCCACACCAAGGAGATTGGCCACATCTCTCTCGTTCATCTCGATCCTTCCTTCAAAATGTTCCAGCGATATACTCCCAGGAAACTGGAATTGCTGGCGAGCGGCCGCCACTGCGGCTGGGGGAAGTTGAGCAATTCATCGACCGTCAACCGCCGCATCTCCCCGGGGTCGGCGCCGTCCGGGCCCGTATGGTACAGGATATAGCGTTTCCCGTCCGGATGAACCAGACTTTCGCCCAAATAAATCATGCTGTGGAAGGGCTCGCGCGCCTCGGGCTGCCGAAAGAAAAGCAGATCGCCGGGCGCGGCCGCGCGGATGTCGCGGCTGCGGAACCAGGTATTCCAGCGCCACAGGGTTTGCGCGTCGGCGAACTGCGCGAAAGCTCCACTGGAGAGATCCCCAGGCTCGAATCGTCCGTCGCGGACGCGAAACAATCCCGCGCCGAGCGGCGTGTAGGGATACTGATACTTTGCTATTGAATCGTAAGCCGGAATCAGCGGCAGCCGCGCCGATGCCGCCCAGACTTCGTCGTGCGCCGCCAGCGCTTCGCGATACGCATAGCGGATGAGCGCGGCGCAATCGTTGATCTCCGGCGGCCTGGAGGCGGGCTCCTGAAAGTATTGCGCCTCGGCGAGATAGGTAAACCAGCGGCGAAAACTCTGCCGGTCGTGTTCGTCATCCAGATGCAGGAAATCGGGCGTCCCGTCGCCGGCCGTATCGCGAGTATTGCCGATCGTGTTGATTTCAGCCACGGCCGGCGGAGAGCCCGCGAATCGCACGTGGACCCGTGCGCGTCCGCCCAGAACTCCGGCGCGCAACCGCACCCGCCAGTGTCCGGCGCCGCCGCGCGTGTCTTCAATCCTCACAGCTCGTGGGTTCTCTGACACGTCCACCGAGGGCTCGCCCGGCGCTGAGCTGACGATATCTAGAATCGCAGTCTCGTACCCGTCCGCAAAAATCGTCGAAGGTGTAATCGAAATCTGTGGCGGACGCGGTCTCGCGTGGCGCCGCGAGGCCCCCATCCAGACTGCGGCCGTTGCAATTCCGACAGCCGCCACTACTTTCATCCGCATCTTCAAAGCGTCCCGATTATACGATCATTGTGGGGCAGGCTGGCAGCCTGCGGCGGACTGTCAGTCCGCCTTTCGGTGGCATGCACGCTGCTGACCGCATCAGACCACTTTGGCCTTTCCCTTGCGATTCGTCGAACTGTTATGCGTTACCGATTTGTCATCCTCGCTACTCAGCTCCTGGCTACCCTCACGGCCGGCGCACAGATTCGATCGAACATACTTCCGCAGGCAGCGCATTTGCCAGGGTCGATCCGATTTTCCGGAGAGGTTGCCCGCGGTAAGGAATTCCGCATGACTCTCAACGCCGACCTCGAGTTTGTGTTGCAGCAAAGCTGGACTGGAGGCTGGACCGTTACCATCGTTCCGCGGCAGCCCAAAGAAGGCTGCGACGAATTCGCGTCCGTAGTTACCGGGCCCTACCGCGCGCACCGGCCCCTCGATATCGATATGAGCTACGGATGGACGGCGGAAGAGGAAGTCGGCTACTCCCCGCGCGAATTTTCGTTTGTGACCAACTGCGCGGATTATCACCAGGAGGACGACCGTCTGTACATCGTCCTCTGGCCGTCGTCAGCCCCCGATCGATATGAAGATGCCCTGGCCAAGCTCGGCACCTCGCCGCTCGGAAAGGGCTGGCTCTGGATCACCGATTCCAGCGTCAGTCATAGCGGTGACACGGCCGAAAATCAGCTCGGCGTGATTGAACGGATGAAGTTCGAAGCGGAGATCAAGCTGCCGACCAGGTAGGCGTGGCTGCTGCGGCTTCAACCTCAAGTATCACCGCGATTCGAAAGGGATCCCGATCTATGCCCTGGTGGTTGGCGAAGGACGGGCCGAAGTTCAAAGAGAGCGCCGCGGACGCCGTATTCTACGCCAATCATGGCGTCAATGGCCGCAACCAGAACCTCGTCGCTACGAAATTCACTATGGAGAATCTGGCGGCCGACATCTCCGCCGGCCGGCCCGTCGTGAATCGCACGGGCCTTACGGGCGCATACGACATCAAACTGGGAGCGACTCCCGAGTTCCGTCTGCTACGCGATCCGCAGCCCGACGACATACGGATCTTCGAGGCAGTGCAGGATCAGCGCGGATTGCGGCTTGTGCCGGAAGAGGCCATGATCGAGGTGCTGGCTGTGGAGCACGTCGAGAAGCCGACGGCCAATTAGGCCCGGCCTTCATTTCATCCAGATCGTCAGATTCGCATCCCGAACTGCGACCGATGCCGAACCACTACCCACCGCCAGCGAGATCGGGATCGCCCCATCGTTATTCCTGGCGATCTGCAAACCGATCTGCCAAATGCCCGACGGCGATCCGGCCAGCGCGTTCGCCGAGACAACCGTGGCAACATTCGTCGCGCCGAACGAGGTAGCGGTCACCGGCAATGTCAACGGCGCGCCCGGCGTGGCGTTGATGCCCCCCGTGACTGCCGGCCCAGTGAGTCCCAGCCCTTGAATTAGCACCGCTACGGTCGACCCCGCAGCCGCCGGATTGGTGCAGGTATTGACTGTGCCGTCGCTGTTGAACGCCAGGGGCAGAGGGCCCCCGTTATAAACGAGTCCATCGAGCGGGCAGGTGTCCAGCGAATACAGCGGTATGGACAGATTCAGAAACGCTGCCGGATTCATCGCGACCACCGGCATCGTCATAGAATCGGCAACGCCGGCTGTGGGGGGCAACGTGAGTCCCACCGTCACCTGCGAACTGCCCGAGATTTCGAACGGAGCCTGCACATTGATCTGCTGCGCGCCAACGTAGAGCAGCGGCCCGGCGAGGCTGTTGAAGTTCACGGAAATGCCCAAAACGGAGCGGGGAAACTGGCCTGGCGGGAAACTCTCGGCCCCATTCAGAAAATGAGGACCATAGATCGAGAGCAGCTCGCCGGGAGCGATCGCTGTCACCGGCTGTTGGTCAGCCGCATCGAGAATGCATGAAATGGCGGGCGGCGGCGCCGACGGGTCGAAGCTAACAAGCTGGCTGCCGTTCCATGTCAAAATCGCGCTTGCCGCCTCGTCCCAGGCCAATACAGTGCCATTCACAATATGTGCAGCCGTCACCGACGATCCGTCCAGGCTCATTCGCGTGACATAGGTCTCTGGCAGACAAGGTTGCGGAACTTCGAGACCCGGCAGGTCGGCCGATCCCGCCCGGCCTGCGAAGTAAATTCCGCCGGTGGTGATGGCGGCAAAGCTCACGGTGTCGGTCTGACTACCGCTGAAGTACGTGGAGTAGAGCTGCCCTGTTCCGGCGGCGTTGAGTTTGGTGATGTAACCCGAAGCCGGTGGTGGATAGATCGGCCCGAACAGCCCGACGGAAGGTCCGGGCGGCGCGTTGGCAAGATAGTACGGCTGGAACGCGTTGGGGGTGGTCGGATAGTCGGGCGAATTGGTAGCTCCGGCGACCAGTGCATTCCCCTGGGCATCCACGGAAATCGCCGCCGGTACCGCGCCATACCTGCCCGCTATATATGTCGAGTAAACAACCTGTGTCAGCGACGAATTCAGTTTGGTCACAAACTGGTACCCGCACCCGAAAGCGAGTTGCACATCGCCGCCGCAGACCATTAATCCGTAGGTGGATTGGAACGCGCCGGGCGTGATCGGTACGTCTCCCGGACCGTCGATATCCGCGGCCGTGACATATACGTTGTCCTGGCTATCCAAGGCCATCAGCAGGCCTCCGGCGCCGCGAGCGGCCGCCAGTAGTTTTCCCGTGGGGTCCAGTTTCATGACGAACCAGGAATTCGTTGCGGTGCTCGCAACCGCCGCGCCGGGTGTGGTGGGAAAGCCTCCGCCATCCGTTTGTCCGGTTATATAGGCGTCGCCCGCCGCATCCACACCAATCGCGCCCCCGGGTCCGACCTCCGCTGTGCCGCCGATGTACGTCGCATAGACGACATTCCCCTGCGGATCGAGCTTGGCGGCGAATCCCTGTCCCTGGTTAGGCGGGGCCTGGAATGTCGCCTGCATCGCGCCCGGCGTCACCGGAAAATCAGGCGATTGCGTCTGACCGAAGACATACACCGCGCCCGTGGCATCCAGCGCCAATGCTGAGGCAATATCGGACTTGCTTCCGGCCAGCCTGGTCGAGTAGAGAACCTTGGTTCCGTCCGGCGACAGCTTCATCACGAAGGCATCGTAGGTCGCGGCCGATCCCATGGTCCCCTGATATCCTGCAACCAAGATATTGCCGGCGCTGTCCGCTTGAACGGCGTTGATCCCGGTATTGGGGAGATTGGCCATCGTGGCTGCGGTGCCAGCCGTTGGAAGCAGGCACGCGAACAGGGCGCAGAGCAGACGTCGCATAGGACTGCGCTAGCAAATCAACGTCCAGATACCGCCTGAACTGGCGGCGGCGGTTGAGCGCCTGTGCTGGGGAGCATCGACCCGGCAGGAAATCTGCGAACTTTATGTGCCAGAATTCGTCAATAGGCTCATGGATAGACTCCCCATCCTCATTCTCGTGGCTGCTTCCGCCCTCGCCCAGCCCGCCAATGTCCGCCCCTCCTACGAAGCCGCCTCCGTCAAGCTCAACGAGTCCGGCAGCACCAGTAGCTCGTCGAATGGCTCCAAGGGTCAGATCGTGATCACCAATAATTCGCTGCACCGGCTCGTCCAACGCGCTTACAACGTCAAGCCATACCAGGTCATCGCGCCGGAATGGACGAATAACGTCCGCGTGAACATCGTCGCCAAATATCCGCCGGACACGACCAACGCCGACCGTATCGCCATGATGCGCACACTCCTCGAAGATCGCTTCAGACTGGCGGCGCACCAGGAAACCCGCGAAATGCCGGGTTATGTGCTGGTGGTGGCGAAGGGCGGCTTCAAGCTGAAACCGGTGGAAGCCGGCGGATCCAGCACCAACAGCAACGGACGCGGCCGCATCAACGACTTTACCGGTTCCAAGGTTTCGATGGATCAATTGGCGGCATACGTGGCGGCTGAGATGGACCAGGTGGTTATTGATAAGACGGGACTGAGCGGCGTCTACGATTTCGAGCTGCACTGGACGAGGGATGACCAAACCCCCGCCAGCACGGATGGCAGCGCCGCCAATCCGCTTCCGACTTTGCCGATCGCCCTGGAAGAAGTCTTGGGCGTGCGTCTGCAGGCGCAGAAAGTGCCGGTCGGCGTCATCGTTGTGGATCATCTGGAACGAACGCCGACAGAGAACTGAGCCAACCGCTGGCCTCCGCATTCGTCTCATCTCCGTGAACCGCAAAGCGATTTCTTTTCTCTTATCCGCGTTCTGCGTCCTCGCTCAAACTCCGGACTCTCACCCGTGCTACGAAGCCGCGTCGCTTAAACTCAATTCCTCCGGAAGCGGCAGCACCGGAGTGCACGAGACCACCGGCCAGGTTGTGTTCGAAAACATGCCGCTCGACCGTATCCTGGCGCAGGCGTACGGCGTGAGGCCGCCGGAAATTATCGGGCCCTCGTGGATCCTCGAAACGCGGCTCGATATCATGGCAAAATACCCTCCTGATGCCAGTTCTGAGAGCCGCATGCTCATGCTGCGCGGGTTGCTCGAAGAGCGGCTCAAGCTCGCGGCGCACACCGAAAGGCGGGAACTGCCGGGCTTTGCGATGGTGGTAGCCAGGAGCGGATTCAAATTGAAGCCGGTGGAACCCGGGCACCATACCACGAACCACGAAGGCGGGCGAATCCAGACCGTTACCGCGACCAGCACGTCCATGGAGTTTCTGGCCGGCCTGGTGACCCGTTACCTGGGGCAGATCGTGGTCAATAAGACCGGCATAGACGGCGTCTACGATTTTGAACTTCGGTGGGCCAGCGAGGATCGCGCTGCCGGGCGCGATGTCGTTCCGGCCGATTCGGCTCCGGTGTTGCCGGATGCGCTGGAGGAGACCCTGGGGCTCCGTCTCCAACCCCAAAAAGTCCCGACCGAGGTGTTCGTAGTGGATCATCTCGAACGAACGCCCATTGAGAACTAAAGTTAATGTTCCCGACAATACTGTCTCTACAGGATGGCGCGGCCGGCTGAAATGCGGTATCACTGTAAACAAGGAGGCAGTACCGTGAATAATCGTTTGGTCGTGGCAACGATCGGATTGGCCGCAATGTCGGTCTTTGGAGTAGGGTGCGCCAAGAAGAAGGTCGCGGCCGCGACGCCGTCCAGCACACCGGCGCCGGCGCCCACCCGGCAGAACAATACGGCTTCGACCGGAAATACAACTCCGTCTACTCCCCGGTCCACCCCGACACCGGCAAACAACTCGTCAAACCAGTCCCGAGTTCCGCCCGCAGCTGTACGTGCCCGCATCGAGACTTTGCTTGCCAAGATCGAGGATGCCTACTTCGACTACGATCAGCACTCCCTTCGTCCGGATGCAGTTAAGGCCCTGCAAGCGGATTCCACCGAACTTCGTGACATCATCGTTCAGTATCCCGACTATCGACTGACGATCGAGGGCTACTGTGACGAGCGCGGCTCCGAAGCGTACAACCTGGCTCTCGGGGACAAGCGCGCCGAATCCGCGAAGGACTACCTGGTGAAAGTCGGAATTCCATCCGATCAGCTCGCGGTGAAGAGCTTCGGCAAGGACAAACCGGTTTGCGATGACCACGATGAAGCCTGCTGGCAGAAGAACCGCCGCATTCACATCGTAGCCGCCGCCAAGTAATCCCGGCATTTCCCTTTAGGCTCGTTGTTTTTTGGGCAGACCCGTCCGCAAGACGGGTCTGCCCTTTCCTTTCCTGAAGTTATACCCCCAGTGCAGATTCGCTCCCGCGACTCTAAGAGATTTCTCTCTCTCCGCCGATACTTAGTACGCGTATGCCTTCGCGGTCCGAGCCACCTGTCTATAGGCCGTGGATCGAGTCTGCCGCCAGACGGATCCACGATCCGCTGAACCGCCTGCGGTTCCTGCAGTCGAGCGCCCGGCAATTCGCGGACTTCCCAAAGGCCCGGCATGGCGCAATTCACGCATTGGTCTCTCACAATCGCAAACTTCAGTTTTTTTTGTTCAGCTTAGCCGCGATAATGGTCTTTGGCCTCTTCGCAGTATTCACTCCGTCGAGCCGCGCCACCGCGTTACCACCCGCGCGGCCACCGGTGGAGATGGCCCCGGCAGCACCACCTCCAGAGGTGTGGTTGGTTGAAACCAACGGCGTAGAAGAATCCTACAGCAACGGCTTGCGGATCGACAATCGGTTTTCCGTCTCCCACTATCCGCGATCGTACCTGGCGTTTCCGGCCGACCGGGTCAGCCCGGCGGTCCAGCGCCGCGATCCTGCCGGCATCGTCTTCCACAGCACGGAAAGTCATATCGAGCCATTCGAATCCGGGAAGAACCGGGAATTGCGCCGCGCGGGCGAGTCGCTGCTCGAGTATGTCAAACGCAAAACCGCGTATCACTTCGTAGTCGATCGTTTCGGCCGCGTTTTTCGTATCGTGGCGGAAGCCGACTCCGCCGATCATGCGGGCGCCTCGGTCTGGGCAGACGGCGAGTGGCTTTATGTCAACCTTAACGCTGGTTTTCTGGGCGTCGCGTTAGAGGCGCGAACGGAACCCGGGCAGACGGAATCCGGCGCCAGCCCCGCTCAGCTTCGCGCGACCGCGATGCTGGTCGAAATGTTGCGCTCGCGTTACCACATCCCGGCGGCGAATTGCGTGACTCATGCACAGGTTTCGGTCAACACGCAGAATTCGCAGGCCGGCTACCACACGGACTGGGCGTCAAGCTTTCCTTTTGGTCAGGTGGGCTTGCCGGATAACTACGCGCAAGCGTTGCCCGCCGTGTGGGCTTTCGGGTTCTTCGCCGGGCCGGAATTTCGGACCGCCGCGGGAACACGCATCGCTGAAAGCATCGACATCGCCGAAGAAGCATTGCGCGCCACGGCTGCGTCCGAAGGGTCTACCCCCGGCGCGTATCGCAAGCGCCTGCAAGCCTGGTATCGCCAGCGGCTGAAATAGCTGAAATAGCGGAGGGCAGGATTCATCCGGTGGGCCTTCAGGCCCGCTCGCCGGTTTCGGAGCAAGAGCCCGTCGCGGATTGAAATCCCGCCCTGCAACTGATCGTTAGGTGCAGATGCGGTAGCCTGAAGATTCATGGCATCGCACAAGAAGCGGGGGGACAGGAGTGCGCCCGCGCAGCCCGAGCCGCGCGAGAAACCCGTAAGCGCGAAGCCGGCGCGGCCCGCCGCGCGATTCAGTCACGCAGTGGCCCTCGCAGTCCTGGCAGCGATCGCTCTGATTGCCTATTCCAACTCGTTCCACGACGGCAATACGCTCGATAATTTCCAGCTCCTCCGCCTCGATAAGCGCATTCAGGACGCCACACCGCAGAACATCAGCGACATCCTGCATCACACCTACTGGTGGCCCTATGGGGAAAGCGGCCTGTACCGTCCGCTGGCGACTCTCTCCTATCTCTTCAACTACGCCATCCTGGGCGAAGGTGAGCATACCGCCGGCTACCACGTCCTGAATCTTCTGCTGCACATCTGCAACATCGCGTTGGTCTATTTTTTGGGGCTGAAACTCTTGGGCACTCGCGGCCGCGCCTTCGCGCTGGCGGCGCTGTGGTCCGTGCACCCGGTCCTCACCGAATCGGTCACCAACATGGTGGGCCGGCCGGATCTTCTGGCGGGAATCGGGGTGCTGGGCGGGTTCCTCTGCTACCTGATCGCCACCGGCGCGGAAAGCACGCACCGATCGCTGGCCCTGGCGGGCGCTGCCGTTGCCGTTGCCATCGGCGTGTTCTCGAAGGAAAGCGCGGTCACGGTAATCGGCGTGATTGCTGTCTACGAATTTGCCTGGTGGAAAGACCGCCGCGCCGCAAAAGGGCGCGCGGCCGCATTAGCCGCCGTGGCGATCCCGATTCTGGCGATGCTCGCGGTGCGGATGCAGGTAATGTCCGCGGCAGCGCCATCCACGTTTCCATTTCTCGACAATCCGCTGACGAAGGCCGGGTTCCTTGAGGCGCGTCTCACGGCTCTTGCAGTCCTGGCGCGGTACCTGTGGCGGTTGCTCTGTCCCCTCACCCTTTCGGCCGACTATTCATACAATCAGATTCCGCTTTCCACCGGCGCGCCCGGCGATTGGATCGCCTGGCTGGTGGTCGCGGCGCTGGCTGTCATCGTCTTCAAACTATACCGCTGGAACCGCACGGCGTTCTTCTTCGCGATGTTCGCGGCGGTGACCTTCGTGCCCATGTCGAACCTGTTATTTCCCATCGGCACGATCATGGCCGAGCGTTTCCTCTATCTCCCCGCGATGGCGTTCTGCGCCTGCCTGATTTTGAGCTGGGAAGCCACGCCGCCAAGCATTCGCGCCGCCGCTCCGATCGCCGCGGGAGTTCTGGTGGCCGCTTACGCCCTTCGGACCTGGCTGCGCAATCCCGATTGGGGGAGCGACCTCAGAATGGCGGAGGCGCTGGTCAAAACCAGCCCGGACAGTTACAAGGTCCGCAAGATGCTCGCGTTTCAGAGCTTTCGCGCCGACCCCAGCCATTCCAATATCGACCAGGTGATTGCCAATGCGGATGCCGGCCTGGCGATTCTCGATCGCGTCCCCAACAGCGACAACAACGCCGAGGCGTTCCGCTTCGCCGGTGAATATCACTTCGTTAAGGCGGACATCCTGCGGCGCAGTCCGGCGGAGGCGGCGGCCAGTCAGCAGGCCTACCGCAGAGCCGCCGAACTCTTCGGACGCGCCATCTCCATCATGGGGCTGGACTCGGCCAACTCCGCGCCCCGACAACCCAACGCCGACGGGGGCAATGCCTACCGTGCACTCTCGATGTCCTATCAACGTCTCGGCGACCTGTCGAATTCGGTGGAGGCGGCGCGGCGTGGGGTCCAAGTCAGTCCGCTTGATCCACAGGCGTATGTGCAACTGGGCCGGGTCGAAATTCAGTTGAACCAACTGGACGGCGCGGCCGAGGCGCTGCTCGAAGGCGCGGCGGTCACTCGTGACCCAAACATCGCCAAAGAGCTGGTGAATCTCTTCCGTAGTCCTCTGAACTCCGACGGTTGCGCGATCAGGGCGAGCGGGCAGGAACAGGCGCTCGATCCGCAATGTCCGTCGGTGAAACGCCTGCTGTGCCCCGCGCTACAGAATTCCACCCGCTTGCTGCTGAACGCCGGCCGTAACGACCTGGCTGCGGATCTCACACGGAACGCGGCGCAACAATACGGCTGCCTGGGAAATTGATTAGTTAACCTTTCGGCGGCTGCGGAGTATAAGGTTCATGCTGTTCCGCCGGTTCGTGCCTCTGGCAGTTTGGGCCCTGTTCTTGGCGGGCTCGCACGCCCAGGATGCTCCTGCATTCGAGGCGGCCTCCGTCAAGGTCAACCGAACCGGTCCCGCCGGCGGAGACCAATTCGTACCCAGCCCCGGACGACTGAGGGTGGTCAATGCGACGCTGAAAACCATGATCCAGGCGGCGTACCACGTGAGTCCAGGCACCCTGTTCGGCCTGACCGGCTGGATGGAGACGGACCGCTTCGACATCGAGGCCAAAACGCCCGGCAATGCCGATTTCGCGGAGGAACTGCGGATGCTGCAATCACTGCTGGCCGAGCGATTCCAACTGCGGTTCCATCGGGAGACGCGACAAGTCGCGACCATGGTGCTGGTCTTAGGAAAGAACGGCGCGAAACTGGAGCGTTCCCAGGAACAAGACCAGGCGGAGCAAGTGAAGATCCAGACCGCCGCAATCTCCGGGACCGCCATTCCGTTCGGCCATTTCGTTTCCATCCTGTCCACTCAGTTGCGCCAGCCGATTGCCAACGAGACCGGCCTCACCGGCAAGTACGACATCGACCTCAAGTACGCCCTGGATGACGGCTCCGCGGTGGCGGGGCGTCCTTCGATTTTCGCCGCGCTCGAAGACCTCGGTTTGAAGCTCGAGACCCGGAAAGGTCTGGTCGAAGTCATGATGATCGACTCGGCCGCCAAGCCCGGCGAAAATTGAGCCGGAACCAACGCTACGAACTCCCGATCAAGACCCCGGTCGCGAACACCAGAACTCCGCCCAACCCCACTTGCAGCGCCGCCGAGACAATCGAAGTCTCCATGTACTTTTTGCGGATAAACGTGATCACGGCCAGTTCCATCGCCACCACCACGATGGCCGCGGTCATGGCCGCGGTGAATTGCGGAATCAGGAACGGCAACGTATGTCCTATGCCGCCGAGCGAGGTCATCAGCCCGCAGATGACTCCGCGGACCCACGGATGCCCGCGGCCGGTCAGACTGCCATCGTCCGACAACGCCTCGGCGAATCCCATGCTGATTCCGGCGCCGATGGATGCGGCCAGGCCGACCAGAAACGCGTCCGTCGGCTTATGCGTGGCGTAGGCGGCAGCGAACACCGGCGCCAGGGTCGACACCGAGCCATCCATCAAACCGGCGAGTCCCGGCTGAACAATCTGCAGCACGAACAGCCGGCGCTTGGCTTCGTCTTCCTGGCTTTGGGCGGAGGGCGCCAGCTTGTCCTTGGTCAATTCCTCCGCACGGTCTTCGTGCGACCGCTCCTCCTGCGCCAGATCGTCCAGCAACTGGCGAATGGAGGCATCCTGCATGCGCGCGGCCGCTTGTTCGTAGAAACGCCGCGTTTCGGCTTCCATGGCCGCGGCGAACTTGCGGACGGCATCGAGCCCCAGGGGCCGCACCAGCCAGATCGGCTTGCGGTTGACAAACCCGCGAACGTCCTGGCGCCGGATCAACGGAATGTGCTCGCCGAATTTCTTCTGGTACAGCTCGATCAGCCGGCGCCGGTGGGTCGACTCTTCGACGCGCATGCCGTCAAAGATGGCCGCGGTAGCTGGAAACGTCTCCCGCAATCCTTCGGTGAAATCCGCGTACACCCGCTCATCTTCTTCTTCGGTGGAGATGGCCAGCGCCAGGATTTCCCGTTCCGTCAGGCTATCAAAACTCCGCATAATCCAATGTACCTGGAACGGCACGGAGAGGACGGCGTGGCCCACGGCCCGGCATGCTAGCATCGAAGCAAATGGCACTGGCCGATCTCACCAAACAACTGGCGCAGCAAGCTATCCTGTCGGCGACATCCAGTCCCAAGGAAGCGCCGGCGGCTCCCTCCGCGCCCAACGCCGGCCTGGTCTTTCTGGCGCAGATTCAGGCGATGCAGAAGGCCATCAAAGACGACGAGGAACTGCTGATCACGCTCGCGTCAGGGACCGAGAAGATTCGCGTGATGGAGATTTTTCTACCCTCCTCGCACGTTGCGATCCTGAGCGGGTTGGACGCCAATCGCCAGCCGGTGCGAGTGATTTCGGCGGTTGAGGCTTTGCAGTTGGTTTCACGAGTAACCAAAGTCGCTGCCGGCGCAAAACCAGTGCGGATTGGCTTGATCACCCCCAAGCCGAAAGATTCCAGCGCGTAATCACGCGCGTCTCATGCTCATAGCCGAGCCGCGACACGGTTGCGGTGGAAAGCGCGAATAGCCGGCCACAGTCCGGCGGGAGACCGAGCCATCGAGCGGTCAGAATTCGTAACAGGTGGCCGTGCGCGAAAAGTGCGACGTCGCCGTCCGCGGCGACAGCGCGCTGGATGACGGCGTCGGCACGGCTCCCCACCTGCTCGACACTCTCGCCATTGGGGACTCCGTCCGCCCACAACGACCAGGTCCGGCGGGTTTGGCGGATCTGTGCGCTGCTGATGCCTTCATAGTCGCCGTAGTCCCATTCCATGAGATTCGGGTCCACTTGGGCCGCTGCGCCACAACCCGCCAGTCGGCAGGTGTCCATGGCCCGCTGCAACGGGCTGGTCAGAACCAACCCGAACGGACGGCCTCCGAGCAGCCGGGCGATCGCCGTCGCTTCAAGCCGCCCTCGATCCGTCAGCGGCAAATCGGTACTGCCGGTATGAGCGCCGGATTTTGTCCAAGCGGTTTCTCCATGGCGAACCAGCCAGAGTTCTGCGGGCATCCCAATCCTCCTGATATCTTTGATAATACGGTAGATGATGGAAGTCGGGTGGGCGTGCTAGAATCGGGTTTAGCCCTTTAGAGCCATACCTATAGCCTATATCGCCTCAAAATGGCTTTTGCACTTCCCGGCGAAGATTTGTAACCTGTCTACTGGCCGGTACGCCTATCCAACCGAAGCGGATAGAAGCGGATGCCGGCACTGACAACGGTACGGCATGCTGGTTGATTTCGAGTTGATCAAGCGCGCCCAGAAGGGCGACAGTGCGGCGTTTAACGAAATCGTACTGGCGTACCGCAAACGGATCTTAGGCAAAATAACGCGGTTGATTGCCCGGCCCGAGGATGTCGAAGACGTCGCTCAAGAAGTTTTTCTGCGACTGTATTTTTCACTCGACCAATTGCGGACTCCGGAAGTTTTCGAGCCGTGGCTCTACCGCTTGACGGTGAACGCGGCTTACGATCACCTGCGAAAGCAGCGCCGCCGCCAGGAGTTTCGGATCTCCGACTTGTCGGAGCAGCAGGTCATGATGGCCGATGCGGCTGCCGGCGGCAAGGTGGAACGGGACGAGCAGCAGCAGAAAAAGGTCCGGGAATTTGTGGATTCGCTGCTGTCGGAGGTATCGGAATCGGACCGTATCCTCCTGATGATGAAGGAAGTTGAAGGTCTGTCGTTGAAAGAGCTTGAAAAGGTTTACGATGTCAACGAAAATGCTCTTAAGGTCCGCCTTTTCCGAGCCCGGCAGCGGGTTTTGAAGGCTTTTGGATCAAAGGAGCAGTAACCCGGTTTCGGCCGGTCAGGATTTGAGGCAGAGTAAGACATATGGTTCCCAAGGGCGGCAATAACGATGAACGGCTGGATGCCCTGTTTCGGGCTTACCGCGAGGCGTGTCCCGATCCGGACGCCACTGCCAACTTCATGCCTGTTTTATGGCAGCGGATCGAGGCGCGGCAGACGTACGCTTTTTCCTTCCGTCGCATGGCCGGGGCATTTGTAACGGCGGCACTGGCCCTGTCGGTCGCGCTGGGTGTCTATATGGCTGTTCCGCGCACACAACCCAACTCGCCTCAAGCGTATATCGAGGCCCTCTCCGAAGAGCAACCGCTGGATGCTCCCGACATCGTAGGCCCGGTATCGCTGGATTTATCCGACGCCGCCAGCCACTGAGCCAACTACGATGCTGAAGCCCCGGTTGTCCGCATTCTTCAGCCTGTTTTTCGTATTCCTTAGCGGCATTCTCGTGGGAACGCTGGGTTACAGGTATTACTCCGTAAACTATACGGACAAAGGGGCTCCTCCGCGCAGGCCGGATCCGGTCGAAGTGAAGCGGCGGATTATCGCCGAAATGACCGATGCGGTGAAATTGGATTCGGGGCAGGTGGAGCAACTGGGGAAGATTCTCGACGAAACCCGTGTCAGGTTCAAAGACGTCCACGACGAGTTAGACAAAAAGGGACATGAAATCTGGCAGGACCAGATCGATCAGATCAACCAGATTCTAACGCCGGAACAGCGGTCGCTTTATAAGGCCCTGCGCGACAAGCACGAGAAGGATCGCGAAGAGCGCAAGAAAAAGCGCGATCACGACCGCGGCATTACCCAGGACACCTCGAAGAAGTAGGCGCCCCTGCCCGAGCCCGGAACTCTGGCTCTGTTGGGAACTCTGCTGTTCTGTATCGGTTTGCGGCAATGCCGCAGACGATACGACTCGGCTGCCGATTGAAATTAAGCCTGCACGGCTTAGGCTCTAAAACAGTAAAGGGCAGGCCACCCAGGCCTGCCCTTTTTGTTCCCAAATATCTGAAAATCCATTAGTTCTTGCTGGCTTCCGCGGCCTTCTTGGCGCCGCGAGTCGCTTTATATTTCTTTTCGAACTTATCGACGCGGCCGGCGGTATCGATCAGTTTCTGGCGTCCCGTGAAGAACGGATGGCAGGAGGAGCAGATTTCCACGCGGATATCGCCTTTATGGGTGGAGCGTGTTTTGAACGTATGGCCGCATGCGCAGATGACGTTCACTTCGTTGTATGCGGGGTGAATAGCAGCCTTCATTTTGTTACGGGGGATCCTTTCGAGAATACTCAGTATACCAAACGCACGAACCCCCGCGATGTCCCAGGACACCGCGGGGGTCGGTAGCCTATAAGATGAAACCTGAGGCTGAAGGTTGCGCAAAAGGCAGCCGGTCCACAGGAACGTGATCCCGACACTGAATCGGGATCGGCTACATTAGAGGCTCAACTTCAACAGTCAGCCACCTCTTGCGGTTTTCTACTACTACTATCCATTGTGCTGGACCACCTCCTTCTTCAGTGATGGTTCCATCCTCCCATGGCTCCCGCCGCGGTGTCAATATGATTTCCCATAGAATGCAGGGCGGACATTACCGTATCCCATATGCAGAGTTCGGGTTACAGCCAGAACTCAACTCGACTATAGAACGCGGCCGGCGAACCGGCACATCGCCAGCCCATCCATGAACTTGAACGGAAACCGGCCCGTGGTGTAATGGCCGCAAGGCAGGCAATAGACTTGATGGGGAAGGTCCAGCTTACGAAAACTGTCTAAAACCTGCTTGGAGTAAACCGGCAGGAAACTGGTGTCGTGGCGCGCCCAGATCAGCAGGCTTCGCATTTCGCGTCCCTTTAACCGATCGAGGTAACTCGCCGGGCTGATGGGCGACCAAAATCGCCGCAACTCGTCCTGGCTCACCTGATCGGCAAAACTCCGGCGCACGAACTGAGTAGAGAGTCCGGTCCACACCACATCGGAAAAATACATGGAGACGTGGTTGAAAACTCCCACGCGAATCCGCGTATCGTGCGCGGCAGTAATGAAAGCGATACAGGATCCGAGGCTCGTTCCCAGAATGCCAATTCGCTCATAGCCCTGGCTCGCGAGCCAATCGATGCAGCAGCGCGCATCGACTACCGATTGGCGGGACGCGTGGATGGTTCGTCCGATGTTGCTCGAGACGGCGTAATCGGCGCGAGCGGTTTCCGGAGGCTTGCGGCCCGCGTGATAGGACATCGTCATGCGCAGCGCGCTGATTCCAAAACGGTTCAGCAACTGTGCCAGACCGACATGAGCGCCCTCGTCATGGTTCCACTGGGGCAGCACGACGAGCACCCGGCCGCGGTCTCTCCTGGCCGGAAACCAGAGGGCTTGCACGGTGTCGTTCTCCGTGCATCCGGAGGGAGACGCGCTCGGGAACGTCAATCGCCCGTCCCGCAATTCGTATCGGGGGACAGGTTCATAGGAGAAAAAGCGATCGGAGTTTCTGATGGCATCGGCGGCGAAAGCCGCGATGTAAGCAGGCAGGTGGTGCCTGTCAGCGATTTCCGGCCGCTCCCCCGCGGTCGCGGATCCGTTGGTACCGCCGCGGTCACCCGGAAACGCGGGAAATCCGATCCGCTCGAGCCATTCCGTACCCCATTCGAATGGCCGGACAACCCGGTTCGTGTCCCGTGTGGCTAATTTGCGCTCCCAGCTATCCAACCACTGCGCATAGAGTCCCATCATGAGGTTGAGAATTGCCAGTGTACCAGACAAAAAAAATGCCCCGCACCGGCAGATGGCGTCCGGGCGGGGCAGCGAAGCCCAAAGGAGGCAACGCCCCAAAGCGTAGAACCTCAAGAGTAACCCGGTGGGACGTTTTGCAACCGGCTTGCCAGGGCCAGGCTATTCATTCCATTGGGTGGAGGATGACAAGTATACGGTTTTCCGTAGGTCCTCCTACGCATATCGAAAGCATCAACGGCGCGCCGGGAATGTGCCACCTCGTACGGTTTGAGTGCAAGGTACAATTAAATCTGTGAGTTCCGTGGCTCCCATACCGCAAACCGGTCGCGAGACTTCGGCCGGGGGTGGAAGGGCACTCGCCGGATTCCTGCTTTCGGGTTTCCTGCTGGCGCTCTTGGGAGCGATCCTTCCTGCCTGGGGATACCACCGCGATCCCCCGGACTTCGTGGCGGTCGGAAACTACTTCCTCAGTCTGGGCATCGGCATTGTGGCAGCCTCGGCGATGGCCCGATCGATCATGGCCCGCCGCAGCGTGGGTTTCCTCCTGGTATTCGCCTGCGCCATCTCCTGCCTCACGTTGGTCTACCTGGCGTTTGTGGCGCCGCCGCATTCTTCCTGGCTCCGGGTAGCCGGGTTGCTGGTTCTGGGAATCGGGGCAGGACTGCTGAACATGGCGCTCTTCCATGCGATTTCTGCGCGTTACCAGGCCGACGCCGCCGGGACGGTCAATCTGGGCGGCGTCTGGTATGGGCTGGGATGCATGGCGGCGACGATTCTGGTGGCGGCGATGGTTTATTCCGACAGCGTGCGCGTCATTCTGGTTTCCATGGCGCTGGTGCCGGCCGCCTTCGCCGCGGTCTACGCCCGCGTTCCGATGATGTTGCCGGAGCCCGGAGACCATCCGACGCTGCGGCAGGCGCTCGAGGATTTTCGCAGTCCGGGCGCCATCATGTTCGCGCTGCTGTTGTTCATCCAGTTCGGCAATGAATGGTCCATCGCCGGCTGGCTGCCTATATTTCTCCTGCACCGCATACAAGGCGTCAGCGCGGATGAGGCGTTGCTGATCCTCGCCTTCTATTGGCTATGTCTCATGACCGGAAGATTGGGGGCGGTAATGGTCCTGCCGCGCGTGCGCCATGGACGCCTTCTCCTGGGTAGCGTAGCTGCCGCGCTCTTTGGCTGTTGCATGCTCTTCATCACCGACAACGCCTTCGGAGCAGCCATGGGGGTGTTCTTCCTGGGTTGCGGATATGCCAGCATCTTCCCGCTCGTGGCGGAGGCCATCGGCCGGCGCTTTCCGTATTACCATCCTGGATTTTTCAATGGCATTTTCTCTCTGGCTTTGCTCGGCGGTTTGCTGGCTCCCGCCAGCCTGGGTTATGCCGCGAGCGCCCTGGGGGTCGGTGTGGTGGTGGGAATTCCTCTCGTCGGAACGTGTTTGGTGATGGTGCTTTTGCTGCTAATCTGGCTGGAGTCGAAAGTTACCGGCCGATGAGGGGCCGGCCAGATGAGGGATATTATACGCCGCGCCATCGTATTTCTGCTGCTTGCCGGGTGTGCGTCCGCGCAACGAGGCGGATCGAAGCCAACCGCGCGAATCGCCAAGATTGAACCCTCTCGCGGCGCTCTCGCACAGCGGATCGAAACGGCGCTCGATTCGACTGCGGCTTCGCGCAACGCATTTTGGGGCATCCAGGCGGTCGATCTCGCGACAAACAAAACACTCTACGAATTAAATCCCAACCGATATTTTGTGCCGGCTTCCAATACCAAGCTGTTCAGCTCGGCGCTGGCGCTGACTCTGCTGGGTCCGGATCTGAAGTTCCATACACGCATTCTGGCCGACGCCGCGCCCGATGCCGATGGCCTGGTGGGTGGATCGTTGCGTCTGGTCGCCGGCGGCGATCCCAATCTGTCGGCGCGTGCGATTCCCTATGCGAAAGGGCCGGGGGGCAGCGATCCGCTGATCGCGATCGAAGATCTGGCGACGCAGGTGGCAGCCAAAGGAGTGAAGCACGTCGCGGGCGATATCATCGGCGACGATTCCTACTATGTCTGGCAGCCGTATGCCGACGGCTGGTCGGTGCAAGACCCCGAGGGCAAGGACGGCGCCGCGGTTTCGGCATTCTCCATCAACGATAATGCGTTCGCGATCACGTTCCTGCCGGGCGCGGCGACTGGCGATGCGGCGGTCCTGCGTTTGAATCCGGCGCTGCCGTACTACGAGATCGAGAATCGCATTCGCACGATTCCGGCGGGCGGTGAACGGCGCATCCACTCCGACCGTCTGGCGGGAAGTCTGCAATTGCATGTCTGGGGAACGATCCCGCTGGGAGACCGCGGGCAGACAATCGAGTTCGGCATCGACGATCCGGCGCTCTATGCAGCGGCGGCGCTGCGGCAGGCGCTGGCCGATCGCGGCATTACGGTGGATGGCGAAGCGCGCGCGAAGCACCTGCTTCCCGAAGATGTCGCCGATCTGCGGCGCGCGTCCGCCCCGCCGCCGATTGCAGGTGTGGAACTGGCCGATCGCGAATCGGCGCCGCTCCTCGAATGCCTGCGGGTGACGGCGAAAGTGAGCGAGAATCTGCACGCCGAGATGATGCTGCGCGCGGTGGGCCGCGTGCGCCGCAACGTCGGAAGCCGCGAGGCCGGACTGGACGAACTGCGGACCTTCCTCGCCGCAGCGGGGATTTCCGCCGATGACTATCACCTGGCGGACGGCTCCGGTATGGCGCGGCTCAACCTGGTCACGCCATCGGCTGTGGTGCGTCTGTTGCAGCACATGTATGCGTCGCCGCAGCGGGAGGATTTTCTGGCGATTCTTCCAGTGGGCGGGGAAGATGGAACTCTGGCGTCGCGATTCACCGGGGCCGCGGTCACGGGGCGAGTGCACGCCAAGACCGGGACGCTGGCGCACGTCAGCGCGCTCTCCGGATATGCGCAAAGGCCGGACAAAAGCTGGGTGGCATTTTCGATTCTGGTGAACAACTTCAACGGCGCGGCGGGCGACGTGCGCAAAGTGATGGACGAGGTGTGTGGCTTTATAATGGAATGAGAGAACGCCATGCCGATTTTTGAATACAAATGCGCTGATTGTGGAACCAGGTTTGAGAAGCTGGTGCGGAACGGCAATGCCGCCGAACTCGCCTGCCCATCCTGCGGAGAGAAGCATCTGCAACAGGAGTTTTCCACCTTTTCGGCGCATGCCAGTTCGGGAAAGTCCGCCGAGATGCCGGTGTGTCCCAGCGGACGGTGCAGCAATCCGGGCATGTGCGGGATGAACTGACGTTCGGACTACAATCGTGGCGCACGCACTTGTGCGTGCGGCGCGGTCACTCCTGACCGCGTCCCGACGCTCGCGACGGATCTGGCCGTAAAACCAGGCAACTACCGCGAGCGACCACGCCGGCAAAAGTGCCGGCGCTGCACGCAGGAGTGCGTGCGC
>Ga0335073_10004149_pt1 | contig 20264 bp, 18 predicted proteins | sample Lox_Sample_22_FD_207093 | JGI IMG/M metagenome (GOLD analysis project Ga0335073, IMG submission 207093) | Soil microbial communities from Loxahatchee National Wildlife Refuge, Florida, United States - Lox_Sample_2.2 | ecosystem: Environmental > Terrestrial > Soil > Wetlands | place: USA...
GTGGGTGGATCAGGTCGCGGCCACCTGGAACGTTCTGCCAATGGATGCTGTCACGTTCCGCTGCTGGGGGCGTCTGATGCAATGGCATTCCGACGATCTGATCGAGGATGCCATGATCGCCGCCACCGCCACGCAACACGACCGCACGGTGGTCACGCGCAATCTGCGCGACTTCAAGCCCTTCGGCGTGCGGACGTTCGATCCATTCCGTGCATGATCGCCGGGCGGGTAGCGACTGCTTGCTGCCGTCGGGCGCCTCGGAGTGTGCCGGGAAAGTCCGACGCTCTCACGCCCTCGACGAAGCTGCGGCGGCAGGCTTCGCCTCATCGGACGCGCGCCAAAGATACCAAGCGGCGAGCGAGCGGTGCGGTGCCCAGCGCAACCCGAGCTCTGCCAGCTCGCGCGGCTTCGGCTGCGCCGCCAGCTTGTGCAGCACCCGGTAACCGTCGCGCACGCCGAAATCATCCACCGGCAGCACGTCGGGGCGGCCGAGGCAGAAAATCAGCAGCATCTCCACCGTCCAGCGCCCGACGCCGCGGATCGTAGTGAGCCGCTCGATCAACGCCTCATCGGACAGGCGCGCCGATTCACTGCGTGTCGGGATCGTGCCGTCCAGCGTGGCGGCGGCGATGGCACGGATGCAGGCGATCTTGGTGGCAGAGAAGCCGCAGGCGCGCAGCGCCGTCTCCTCGGTTGCCAGTACCTGCGCCGGTGTTGGGAAGGACTGCCCCGGGTACAGCGCCTCAAATCGTCCCAGGATCGCCACCGCGGCACGGCCATGCAGTTGCTGATGCGCGATGGCGCGGGTCAGCGCCTCGTACGGGCTGCGCTGCTTCTCCACCACCAGGCGCGGCGGGCCGACGCGCCGGATCAGCGCGGCAAACCTGCGGTCGCGGCTCAGATGGCGGATCGCTTCTTCCGACATGGCGGGACTATCGCGGGAACGCGAGAGCGGAACAATGCCGCTGCTTACGCCACGCATATGCCGCCGCGGTGCCTCCACCCAGCAGCGGTCGCTATCCGAGGGCATGAACCATGCCGCGTCGGCGGCGCCGGTCGGGGCGGAGCAACGAATGTTCTTGAAGCCGATGTCGCGCGGCATGGCCTCCATGCAGGGTCGATTCGGCGTTCTGTCGGCATCCCGAGCGCGGCACGGGACGGTGCTACCGCGTCCTGGCCAGGGAGACCGTCCCCGCTGCCCCACACCAGTCCTTGCTGCTGCCGGTCATGGCGGACTCGCCCTGCCGATCGAGACTGTACTCATCGGCGCACCAGGGACCGCTCGCGTCACGGCCGTGCATCGCCACCTTGCCATGCGCCACGACGATATCGAACACTTCGGTCACTGCCGGGTCGCCGCCGCATTGGAAACTGGCAAAGCCGGTGTAGTGCCCCGAGCGGTCGTCGCCGGACGTGATTTCCAGTTGACCCGGGCAGGCATTTTGCGCGGTGTTGGTGATGGTCCAAGTACCGAGCAAGGATTGCGCCGAGGCACGCTGTGCCCCGAACGCGACCATCCCCGACAGCAGTGCAGGCAGCAACCAGGTCAAGCGACGCATCGGCACTATCCTGACTCAGCTAAGATCCCGCCGCCCATTGTGCGAAGACGTACAGCACCAGGGCAGCTCCCGCGATTACGGCAGTGATCATCACAGCAACACGAAGCCAGTCGTCCATGTCTCATTCGGTGTGACTCGGCACCCGATCGGTAGCACGACCGCGTGAATCCATCCGCGTCGAATTGTTGCATAGAGTGTGGGGGATTCGCCAACCCGGACGCACCGGTCACGGCGACCGGCCCGCACGTTCCGAAAGCCCGCACGTTCCGGACAATGTCCGGCGGTTCGATCCGGTTCGCTGCTGCAAACCGCCTTCCGGCCGAAGCGATGCAAGGCTGGAACCTTTTGCCGGTCTGCCCGGTCGCGCAACGTGGTGCGGCGCAGCGATCTACGCGCGAGCCGCGCATGTGGACCGCGGCGAAAACCGGGCCGGTCACCGGCTTGACCAACGGCATTGGCGTCAGGATTGCGCCGGGTGCGCCCGCCGGCCGGCTTCATCGCCTCGCTCATCGCGACGGGCGTGGCCAAGGCCCCTACTCCGCCGCCGGCTTGCCCCACACCGGCGGATCTACCGCCCCCACCTGCTGCGTGATGCGCGCGTAAGCCTCCGGCCGGCGGTGCTTCTCGAACGCGAAGATCGTGGAGCGGCCGAGCAAGCACATGTCGAGGTTGCAGTCGGCCGTGATCAGCTCGTCATCCCAACTGGTCGCCATGGCGATGATCTCACCTTGCGGGTTGACAATGATCGAATGGCCGAACAATTCGCATCCGTCTTCCGTGCCGGCCTTGGCGGTGGCGACGGCGAAGCACGCGTTCTGATAGCACCCCGCCTGGATCGACAGATGCGAGTGGAACACGCGCAGATGATGCGCCTCGAAGCCGCCGGCCTCCATGTTCAGGCTGGGCGTGTTGTAGCCCAGCATTACCAGCTCGACGCGTTGCAGCCCCAGCACGCGCCACGCTTCCGGCCAGCGACGGTCGTTGCAGATCAGCATGCCCATGTTGATGCCGGGCAGGGCGCCCATCGGCGCGCGGATCACCGGGAAACCCAGATTGCCGACTTCGAAATAGCGCTTCTCCAGGTGCTGCACCTTGCGGCGCGGTTCGTATTCCGCGTGGCCGGGAAGGTGAACCTTGCGGTATTTCAGCAGGACCTCGCCCTGCGGATTGACCAGGATCGAGGTGTTGAAACGACGCGGACGCACCAGGCCGGTCTGATCGGCTTCGCTGACAAGTTCCGCGTAGCCGAGATGGAAGCCGATGCCGTATCTGCGCGCGGCATCGAACAGGGGCGCGGTTTCGTTCGACGGCATCGCGGTTTCGAACCAATGGTCGGCTGCCGCGATGTCGGCGTGATAGTGGCGCGGGAAGAACGTGGTCAGCGCCAGTTCGGGGAACACTACCAGCGCCGCGCCACGCTTATGCGCATGCTCCATCAGTCGGATCATGCGTTCCACCGCGACGCTGCGCGGCTCCGCCTTCTGGATCGGTCCAAGCTGTGCGGCGGCGACGGTGATGCTGCGATTGCTCACTGCACTTTGACCCATTTCAGTAAAGGTTCGAGTTGGACGGACACTTCATGTTGCGTGCGGTCCGGTGTCAATCGCGAGGTGTAGTGCACGAAGCCCGGGAGCGGCATGCCGGGCGGCAGATGGTGGGGATCGAAGCCGCCGACCTCGGCCTGGCAGACGAACCGCAGCGCGACAAATCCCCCCGCGACGGTGCGGATGTCTTCCAGCGTAACGGTGGCGGGAAGATCGTCGTTCGCGATCAGGCTCTGCCGCACCAGGGCGATGGTGCCAGGGTCGGTGCAGTTCGGCGGCAACCGGGTGTGGAACCACCATAACGTCGCCACCACGGCGGAGAGCAGGATGGCGAGGCAGGCGAAGACGATGCGCTTCAGCATGGCAGCGGGTGGCGCGGCCTGTTGTCATTGCGAGTTGCCACCGGCCTGACGGCCGACCCGCGGCTGGATGAAACCGCGGCTCCGGGGCGGCAGTGTCGGAGAGCTTGTTCGCCTTGTTTCTTGCGCGGCCCGCAGGACCGACGCGATCCCGCCCCGACAGGGGGTCGGCCTGGTCTTGTGCCCGCTCGATCGGGCCTGCTTCGTCGCTTCGCTCCTCGCAATGACATGTGCCGGGCCAGCCCGCAATGACACGCGGTGCGACTACGCCGGATAATGCGTGTGCAGAACCTGCCCGCCTGACTCCGCCGGCTCCGCATCGATCAGCACGAAGGCAAACACGCAGGGCTTGCCGCTGTTGTTGACCCAGGCGTGCATGGTGCCGCGCTGCACGGCAATGTCACCCTGCGTCATATGAACCATGACGCCGTCGTCCAGTTCCAGGTCGCATTCGCCGGAGAGCAGGATGGCATAGTCCAGCGTCTCGGTGCGATGCATGAACTTGGGCGAACCGGGCGCGAATTCCACGACGCGCACCACCGTACCCTGGCCGGAGCCGACATAGTTGTGGCGCACCACGAAGCCCGCGCGCTGCGCCGCGGCGGCGGCTTCCGAATTGTCCACCGGCATGCGGTCCGTGGACCAGACTTCGCAACGCGCGATGCCGCCGCGCCCGGGGCGGGTGCTGGCGGCCAGGCGTTCGTCGCTGGCGACGATGGCCTTGCCCGCGTCGTTGTGGCCGGTGACGATGCGGCGAACTTCCAGGGTCATGGCTGCCTCCTGCTGCTGGCCGAAGGCAGCTTACCCCTTTTACCTCGGCTTCGTAGCCTTGGTGGTTTGCGTTGGCTTCGTCGCCTCGCTGGCGCTCCTCCCGACGTTGTCGCGGCGTGGGCGATTCATTCCGCGGCGCGACAATCGAACCGCTAACCCGGCGAGGCCACGCGCAACCGCGGTGCCGGCCGGAAGGTGAGCATGATGACCGCGGCACCAAGACCCATCAGGCAAGAGCCGACATAGAGCCGTCCATAGCTTCCGTACATGTCGAAGATGACGCCGCCCGCGAGCGGCCCGAGCGCCATGCCGAGGCTCGACGCCATGGACCCCGCACCCACCACGGTGCCAATGATCGACACCGGGAAATTCTCACGCAACAGCACGGTGTAGAGCGGCATGACGCCTGCGTACGCAAACCCAAACACTACCGCCACGGAATAGAATTCCGCCAGGTCACGGGCGAAGACATAGCAGGCGACGGCGCTCGCTTGCAGCAGCAGCCCAAAGACGAAGGCCTGTTTTGCTCCGACGCGGTCGCCAAGCAAGCCGAAAGCGATCCGTCCAACCAGGCCGGAAAGCCCTTCCACGCTGTAGATCGTCACCGCCGTCGTGACGGGAAGGCCGCAGGAGATCGCATAGCTCACGGTGTGGAACAGCGGCCCGGCATGGGTTGCGCAGCAGAGGAAAAAGGTGAGGGCCAGCACGGCGAATTGGGGGGACGTGAGCGCTGCCCGCGCGCTGATCTGTGTATCGGCGGCGTGGCCCCCGCCGGCATTTCCCGTCCGGACCGGAGCGCGACGCACCAGGAATGCCGCCGGCAGCAACAGTGCCCACACTGCGATGCCGATCACCAACTGCGAGAAGCGCCAGTCGTAGGTCGAGACGAGCCTGGCCGCGATGGGGGCCACGGTCACGGGCGCCACGCCCATGCCGGCCGACACCAGCGACACCGCCAGGCTGCGATGGCGATCGAACCAGGCACTCACCGTCGCCATCAACGGTGCGAAAATCGCACCCCCGCCTGCTCCGACGAGAATGCCGTAGCAGACCTGAAACGCCGTGATGGTCGGTGCCCGGCTTGCCAGCACAAGTCCGAGGCCAAGCAGACTGCTGCCAGCCAGCAGGACGTTCCGCGGGCCAAACCGATCCATCGCCATGCCCCACAGGAAGCTGGCGATGCCCATCGACAAGAAGTCCAGCGTCATAGCCACAGAGATTTCGGTGCGCGACCACCCGGTCGCGACCGACATCGGTGCCAGGAACACAGGCAGTGAAAAGATCGAACCGATCGCGATGCAACCCATGAAGGCGCCGGCGGCGACGATGACCCAGCGATAATTGGAGCTCATGATGTGGTCCTCCGAAGCAGGGGAATTCATCTGCGGGTCTGCCGGCTTACGCCGAAGCCGTCGCGGGCCAAGGATCGGCCCACGCAGGCAGGCGCAGCAGGCCATCGATCCAGCGCGTTATGTTATGAAATGACGCCAACGGCATATCTGCCTCTCGCCAATAGGTTGCCATTGACGCCAACTGGAAGTCCGCAATGGTCAGTCGGCCGCAGGCCACCTGCGCGCGCCCTTCGAGGTGGGCATCCAGCACCGCCGCATATCGCATCAGGTCAGGGATGCGCGGTTCATATTCCGACCTGCTTGGCGGCCCAAGGCCGAACGTCGCCTTCACGATATGCTCGAAGTAAAAGCGCGACACGGCCGGCGACCAATGCGAATAGCCCCACGACAGCCAGCGCAGCACCTCAACTTGCTCCGCGGGATTGTGCGCCGGCCACATGTCCGAGTTGTACTTGACGCAAAGATACGCCATGACGGCAGAGGCTTCCCACAGGACGAGGTCGCCATCCACCAGCGTCGGCGCCTTCTTGTTGGGATTGAGTGCGATATATGACGGATCCTCGAAGCCCCCGCCCATCATGTCGATTTCAACGAATTCGGCGTTCGCGCCGAGCTGTTTGGCCAATGCAAGCACGCGCCGCGGGGCTTGCGCCCTGATCCAGTAGATCTTCATGTCGATTCTCCTTCCCTGGTCTTTGGTCTTCCCTGGTCTTTGGTCTTCCCCGGTCTTTGGTCTTCCCTGGTCATTGGTGCGTCGTGGTGTCGACCCGCGCGGGACGCCGCGGCCTTCGCGCCGAGCCGTTCGCTGTTTGCATGGTGGCATCGCATGGGCGTGCCATACCGACTCATCGGTATGATACATACCAACCAGTCGGTATGCATGCAAGCGCCATTTTGCCGCAAGGTTTGGCGCGCCCTCACCTGTGGGCGCGCCCTCACCGCGTGGGGGACGGACTACCGCATCCGCCGCAGCAGCAGCCGCACCGCCCCCGGATTGGCCGCGTGCGGATGCGCGGCGCCAAGCACCAGAGGTCGGATGTCCGGCAGATTCAGCCACAACGGCAGCTCGCGGCGCAGCACGCCGGTTTCCTCGCCGCTGCCCCGGCCGGTGACCACCTCGACACAGCGCAGCCTGTCGGCATGGGCGGTGCGGACGAAGGCGACCAGGGCGTTGAACGCGCGCTGCGCCGTCAGCCCGTGCAGGTCCAGCTTGCGGGCGGCGGGCAGCTTGCCACCGCGGAAGCGCTGCCAGGTGGCGGCATCGACGCCGCCGGGCGATTCACCAACCGCGAGTGGCTGCGGCGGCGCCGCCGCGGCGGGACCGACCGGCGGCAGCCGAGGGCGCGGCGGCAACGCGGTTTCCGGCGGCGCCAGCGGCAGGGCAGGGGAGGGACGGCCGGGCAACGGCGCGACCTGGCCGACATAGCTCTGCCACACGGCCAGATCGGCGTCGGTCAGGGGGCGCGTGCGAGGCAGCAGAGGAGTCTCCGGCTGGCGTGTCGGCGGATCGGCAGAGCATGGCGAAAGGCTCGGCCTGGCCGAGATTGCTGCGCCGTCGCGTGGCTCGCAATGACGCCGGACGGGCGTTCACGACGGCCTCAGCTCGTCCTGTAGCGTCCTCGCTGCCGGGTGGCCGTGAGACAACTTCAGCAACCGGTCGAGCCCCATTTCGTCCAGGTGACGCACGCCGAGCAAGGCCATGTCGCGGTCGATCTCCTTCGACAGCAACTCGATGGCGTGCAGCACGCCGGCCTGCCCCGCGACGGCGGCGGCGAACAAGAAGGGACGGCCGATCAGGACGAAATGGGCGCCGAGGGCGAGGGCGGTCAGCACGTCCGTACCGCGGCGGTAGCCGCTGTCCACGATGACCGTCATGCCGCCCGCTTCGGCCACGATGCCGGGCAACACCATCAGCGGCGTGGCGGCCTTGTCGAGCTGGCGACCCCCGTGGTTCGACACCACGATCCCATCCACCCCGCAGTCGCGGGCAATGCGAGCGTCCGGTGCCGACAGGATGCCCTTCACCACGAGCGGCCCCTTCCACAGCTTGCGGATCAGCCCGACATGGTCCCACGACAGGCCCGCATGCGCGGCGATCTGCCCCGCCGAGCGCGAGAACAGATTGGGTCCGCCGTCGTGCTCGAGGTTGACGATGCGGGGAATGCCACGCTTCAGCAGCGTTCGCGCGGCTGTCGAGGCCACCCAACCGGGATGCAGGACGCCGTCGCGGATGATCTGGCGGTTCAACCGAATCGGTTGGTGGAACCCGTCGCGGGCGTCCCTCTCGCGGTTGGAACCCACCGGCACGTCGGCCGTCAGCACGAAGACACGGATGCCGGCCGCGGCGACACGCTCGACCATGCCCTCGATCGCTCGGGCATTCGCAGATTGGTAGGAGGCGAACCAGGCGCCAGGACTATGCTTCGCCACCTCCTCCATCGGGGTGATGGAATTGCCCGACAGCACGAAGGGGATGTCGCATGCGGCAGCGGCGCGGCCCATGACGTTGTCGGCGTCGTAGGTGACGGCGGCGGCGCCGCCCATCGGCGCGATGCCGAACGGAGCGGCGTAGCGGCGTCCGAACAGGGTGGTGTTCTGTGAACGGGCCTCGGCGCCGGCGAGAACGCGGGGGATCAGCCGATAGTCGAGAAATGCCGCGCGATTGGTGCCCTTCGAGGTCTCGTCCTCGGCGCCGTTGGCGACGTAGCCGTGGATGGCGTGCGGCAGGACGTGGCGGGCGGCGGCCTCGAAGCCTTCGAGGTCAAGGATGGACCGCAGCCGCCGCCGGTGCCGGACCGTGAGATGGCCGGTGGCATCGACCGCGGACTTGAAGGGTTGCTGCAATGCGGTGACGAAGCTGGCCATATCGTTGCCTCCATTTTCGCGCGCGCCGGTCGCTGGTCGAGGGCCGGCGGCATGGGCCAATAGCGCGGCGGCAGGCAGGCGGTTGCAGCCGGGCGGCGACCGTTTGCTCGCACCTGGGCGCGCTCATTTCCCTCGAGGACGAGGTGGCGCGTCCGCGGCAGGCGGAATCCGCATCGTTACCCGGCGTGAGTCGCGCCGATCGGCTACAGTTCGGACTATCGCCTGGGACGGGCTGCCAGAGTTGCTGTTACCCGGGCGCGGTGTTCTTGGGCGTGCCCCGGAGCGGCTTCGAATGGAATTCGAGGCGACCGCCGGCGATCTCGCCCGCCGCCGACCCGAGCTTATCGAGCGGCTTGGGCCGCTATCATAGGCGGTGCGTCTATCCGATTAGCGCAGGTTCATGGCCTGGCCGGCGCTGCCCGGCCGATCGCGGCGCGGTTTCCTGCGCCAACCCGGTAGGCGCAATAGCCCGGTAGGCGCAATAGGTGGATTTACGCCGGCATGCCAGCCGGACATTGCCTCCGTCACTCGCAGGCAAGGTTGGGGTCGCTGGTCAGAGTGAATGGCCGAAGCTTGCACCGTGCGACAACTGCCGATGGCCTGGCCAATTGCGGCGTCCCTGCGGCCAAGCTCCATTGCCAACATGCACCGGCGGCGATAGGCAGACCCCGCCTGTTCGGGGAGCCACACCAGCCTTGATGCAAACGCGTTTGCGCGCCTTCGCGCCGGCAAAGTTGAACCTGTATCTCCACGTGCTCGGCCGGCGTTCCGATGGTTATCACTTGCTGGACAGCCTCGTCGCTTTCGCCGCCTGCGGCGACCTGCTGCATGCCACCAACGCGGCAACGCTGTCGCTGACCATCCAAGGGCCTTTCGCGGCCGGGCTGTCCGCCTCGGACGACAATCTCGTGCTGCGCGCGGCTCACGCCCTGGCGGCGGAGGCACGGATCGCGCCACGAGCGGCACTCATCCTGGAAAAGCGTTTGCCCATTGCGTCCGGGATCGGCGGCGGCTCCGCGGACGCCGCTGCCACGCTGCGGCTACTGTCCCGGCTGTGGGATTTGACGCTGGAGCCGAACGTGCTGGATCGTGTGGCGGCAAGCCTTGGCGCGGATGTGCCCGTCTGCCTGCATAGCCGGCCGGTCCGCATGGGTGGCATCGGTGAGGTGCTGCGCCCCGCACCGCGCCTGCCACCCTGCTCCGTCCTGTTGGTCAATCCGGGCGTTCCGGTCGCGACCGCCGCCGTGTTTCGGGCTCGGACCGGCGCGTTCTCCGCCCCTGCCGACCTGCCGGCGGAATGGGCAACGCCTGCAAACATGGCTGCCGTGCTGACACCGTTGCGCAACGACCTGGAGGAGCCCGCTTGCACGCTGTGTCCGGAGATCCGGTCTGTGCTGGCAATCATCGGAGCGCAGCCCGGCTGCTTGCTCGCGCGCATGAGCGGTTCAGGTGCAACCGGTTTCGGTTTGTTCCTGGATCATTCCGTGGCACAGCGGGCCGCTGGGCGGATCGCCCGCCCGGGCTGGTGGGTCTGGAGCGGGCCTCTGTCGGACCAGGAATTCGGCAATGAATCCGGGCCGAATGAAACGAAAACCTGAAATCTTGCGGCGTACATGCGTCCTCGAGCATCGGCGCAAGTGAAGTTGCCCCCGCCTTCACCTTTAATGCACGATCGCTACGCTCAGTGGTCCAGAGGAGGGTCCGATGGACAGCGCTCAACAAGATCAGCAGCCTGAACTGAGCTTGGTCTCGTCGGCACGAGCGCTGCGGGTGAAAGGTGGGATTGTGCCATCCGGATCCATGGGCACCGCGGTGCATGTGTCGCCAGGTGAACCAGCGCACGAGATTGAATTCACCCGATCTGAGTGATCGACGCTGCTAACCCCCAATCCCCGCTTGGTAACCGCGTACGCATACCCCTGGTTCACATCGATGCCGTTCCGTTACCCGAACCCATCTCCGGCTCCCCGGCGCCCATCTCACCTCGCTCGCACCAACAGGACAGCGCTGAACCCGGTCAGCAGTGCGAGCATACCATACGGCACGCCATAGCCGCCCAGCGCGGTAACCGAGACCCCGAACACGGGCGGGATCAGCATCACCGCGGCGAACATGATGGCAGTGCCGAGTCCGGTTGCCTCGGTCCGCCGGATGCCCCCGAGATGGGCATAATCCGCGTAGGCAACGCCGGTGTAGCCGCCGGCCGTGCAGCCCGCGAGCATGGCCACCGCGACGGCGCCCCAACCCGGCCACCCGGCGCCGATCTGCCCGGCCGCCACGGCCGCCGCCGCCATGCCGAAGCCATGCACCGCGAGCGTGCGGCTGGGGGTCAGGTATTGGTCGGCGACCCAGCCCCAGAACGGCCGGCTGATCGTGCCGGCCACCTGGTACAGCGCCAGTACGCGCCCCGCCTGCACCAGAGTAAACCCGGCAACCGACGTCAGGTGCACGGTCATGAACGCGACGAAGGTCAGTTGGGTGCCGGAAAAGATGAAGCTCGCGACCGACAGCCGGCGGATCCGCGGGTCCCGCAGCAGCGCAAACGGCTGCCACAGACTGCGACCGAGCGCCCGATGGCCTGGCTCGCGACCGGCATCCCAGCGCCGCCGGGGCAGCTCCATCAGCCCCAGCAGCAGCACGATCGGGCCCAACTCGGTCAGCAGCGCCAGGCGCCAGCCAATCGCAAGCGCCAGAGGCGGCAGAGCCAGCGCACCGAGCACGCCGCCCAGCGGCACGCCAATCTGCCGCACCGACATCACCAGGTTGAACACACGCCGCGGCGTCTGTGGCACCAGCAAATGCGTGCTGGCCGGCGCGGCGGCACCATACCCCAGGCCCAGCACCACCGCCGCCAGCGCCAGCGACGTCACCTGGCCGCTGGCGGCGATCGCCACCATGCCGGCAGCCGCCACCAACACCGCCTGCGTCGCGCGCACCCCGCCATAGCGACGGATCAATCCAGGAGACAGCAGCGCCGACACGATCCCGGTGCCGTACGCCACGGCAACGAAGCCGCCCACCAGCTCGCCGCTGACATGCAAGGCGGCGGCGATCGCAGGCGCGATCGCGGGAATCGAGAACAACGCCGCGGTTGCCAGCGTCTGCACCAGGAGGGTGGCGGCCAATGGGGCGAGCGGCATGGCGCGCAGCGTGTCAGGCGCGGTGGCCGCGCGGCTGACAGGATCATCAGGTCCGGGGTGACGCACCGTCCCTCCGTGTCGGCTACCCGACGCGGCGAAATTGCGGTCGGCTCAGCCGAGGTTGCACGGGTGAGGCGCGCATCCGCCAGAGCGCATCCCGGCAGACCGGGTATCCGCGCGGCGCTGGGCTGCCCGGCCGCCCGCGCGGCATCGCGCTGAGGTCTCGCGCTTTCTTGACGCTCCGCAACACATGGCCGCCCGCTTTCGGCGGTTACCCTGGCGTGGCTTTCACGACCAAGGTTCCCGCCCCATGCCTCTGTCGCGCCTGCCGTTGCAGCGACACCCTGCGCCCGTCCCCGCGGCACAAACCCCGGGCGGCTCGAGCCTGCTGCTGCTGGCGACCAGTGTCGTCATCGTGGCCGGCCTGTATTTCGGTCGCAGCGTCCTCATTCCGATCACCCTTGCCGTTCTGTTGGCCTTTCTGCTCGCACCGCTGATGGAGGTGCTCGATCGGATCCGCGTGCCCAGCGGCATTGCCGCCTTGCTCGCCGTCATCCTCGCGCTTGGCTTCATCGTCGGTATCGGCGGACTGATCGGCAGCCAGGTCGCTGACCTGGTGGGGCAGGTTCCGCGCTACGCCACCACGATCGAGTCGAAAATGGCGACAGTGCAGAACTTCGTCTCCGCGACATTCGACGAGGTGATGGGCGCTGTCGGCCATTCTTTGCATCTCGGGGCGGCGCAACAACCAGGCCTCGGGACGCCGCCGGCGCAGGCGCACGCCGATGCCGGGCAGAAGCCGATCCCGGTCGAACTGCACCAGCCGCCAACCAGCGCCATGCAGATCGCCCAACGCATCGTCGAGCCGCTGGTCGACCCACTGGCTTCGCTCGCCATCGTGTTCATCGTTTCCACCTTCATCCTGGCGCAGCGCGAGGACCTGCGCGACCGCATGATCCGCTTGTTCGGCGCCAGCGATCTGCACCGGACCACCATTGCCATGGATGAGACGGCGCGGCGGCTGTCGCGCTATTTCCTGGCGCAGCTCGCCATCAACATGTCGTTCGGCGGCGTCATCGCCACCGTGCTGTATTTCATCGGCCTTCCGACGCCACTGTTGTGGGGCATCATCGCAATGCTGCTGCGCTTCGTGCCCTATATCGGCTCGCCACTCGCGGCGGTGCTGCCTGTCTTGCTCGCCGCCGCCACCTCGCCCGGCTGGACCGAGGTCGCCTTCACCGTTGCCTTGTTCGGCGGCGGCGAAGCGATTACCGGCCAGGTCGTGGAACCGCTGGTCTATGGCCGCTCCACCGGCCTTTCGCCATTCGCCGTGGTGGTGGCTGCGATCTTCTGGACCTGGATCTGGGGGCCAATCGGCCTGATCCTGTCCACGCCATTGACGCTCTGCCTCATGGTGCTGGGCCGCCATGTCGAGCGCCTGGAATTCCTCGACATCCTGCTCGGCGACCGCCCCGCGCTGCGCCCGGACGAGAGCTTCTACCAACGTATGCTGGCGGGCGATCCCGATGAAGCCCGGGAGCAAGCCGAGGCGTTCCTGCGAGAGGGATCGTTGACGCGCTATTACGATGAGGTCGCGGTGCCCGGCCTGCAGCGGGCGGCGATCGACGCCGGCCGCGGCGCTCTCGCCGGCGAGCCATTGGAGCGCGTCCTGGAAGCGGCCTACGCCTTGATCGAGGACCTGGCGGACGAGGCGGAACCGGCTCCAGCGGCCGAGGCATGGCAAGGCGATCGCGGCGTCGTGCTGTGCATCGCCGGCCGCGGCCCGGTGGACGAGGCCGCGGCGCGCATGCTGGCGCAATTGCTCGAGGAACGCGGCGTCGTCGCGCATGTGGTGCCACATCGAGCGGTGTCGCGTGCGGAGGTGGCGTCGCTGCTGTCGCTCCATACCGAGATGTTGTGCGTATGCTACCTGGATCTCGGCGGCGGTATCTCGCACGTGCGCTACCTGTTGCGCCGCCTGCGCCGGGCACTCCCCAACCGGCCGATCCTGGTGGGCCTGTGGCCGGCCGAAGCGCCAGCCTTCCAGGATGAGCGGATGCGCGTTGCCGTTGGTGCCGACGCCTACGTCGAGACTTTGCAGCAGGCAGTGGAAGCGTGCCTTAGCATGGTGTCGAAGCCGTCCCCGGTGGTCGGATCGCACGCGGCATAGGTCCGGGAGAATTCTGTCACGGAGAACTCGGTCATCGCGAGGCGCCGCAGGTGCGGCAGCAATCGCGGTCGAATGTCATCGCGATGCGCCGGAGACGCAGAAGCAATCGCGGTCGAGTGGTGCACGGAGGGCTGGGGCGAGCAAGATCGGGGTCGCCTCGGCCCCAGCGGGGCCTCACAATGACATTGGCCGCCGGGCCTCGAATGACATTGGGGTGCGGCACCTCCGCGGCCGAGGCGCCTGGAATCCGCGCGTCGATCTGAAACCGTAGGTTGCATAATCGAAGAGTTTTCGCGCACAGTGTCGGCCGATGCCCCGCCACCGCCGCCCCCCCCAAAGCCTGCATCGCCTCGTAGCAATCCTGTTGGCATGCTTGCTGCTGCCGGGTGCTGCATTCGCTAACGAACTGAAAGTCGCCACCTGGAACCTGGACTGGCTCACCGAGCGTCCGGCAAGCGATCCCGCACTGCCGGAGGATGTACATGTCCGGGCGCCGGAGGATTTCGATCGCCTGCGACACTACGCGGAACAATTGAATGCCGACGTGATCGCGATCCAGGAAGTGGACGGCAAAGCCGTAGCGGAGCGCCTGTTCCCGCCGGATCGCTTCTCGATCCACATGACGCATGACGATGTCGTGCAGCGCGTCGGCATCGTGGTGCGTCGCGGCCTGGCCTATGACGTGCATCCCGATGTGACGGCGCTGGATGTCGATCCGGGGCAACATTTGCGCAGCGGTGCCGACATCACGCTGCATCTCGGCGCCGCGGAGCTACGCATCCTGGCCGTGCATCTGAAGACCGGTTGCCGCGATGCGTCACTGACCCGCCGGCGTGGGCGATTCTCCTGCGCGGAGTTGCGCGCGCAGGTGTCACCGCTGCGCGCGTGGATCGCGGCCCGCCAGAGGGAGGGCGTGGCGTTCCTCGTGCTGGGTGATTTCAACCGGCATATGGACGGCAGGGATCAGCTTTGGTCGGCACTGCGCCACACCGCGCCGCTCGTGCGTGCCACGGAGGGGCGCTCCAGCACATGCTGGGGCAGCGAGGCATTCATCGACCATATCATTGCCGGCGGCCCTGCGCGCGACTGGATGCAGGTATCGACACTGCGCGTGCTGACCTACCGTGAGACGGACGAGCGCTGGAAGGACCGGCTGTCCGACCATTGTCCTGTGTCGGTCATGCTGGATGTGCCGCACTGATCCGTGCCCGGCTGAAATGGCAGCGTGTGGCGAGACGAGCAGGCCGGCGACTTATCCGACCAGCGTGCGAACCGCCGCGGCGATGTCGGGATCGAGGAGGGCCGCCAGTTCCGCTGCGTGCTCGTAGTCAGGCATCAGTCGCGACAACGCCGCATCGCGGGTCGTTGCCGGATGGCAGTAGATTTCGCTGCAACCGTCCGGCACTTGCTCGAGCACGCGGCGAAGGCGATCCACGGTCATGTGGCCGCTCCAGGCGATTCCGAAACAGTGGTCATTGGCGATCATTCCGGCGGCGCGGATCTGTCGCCGCAACAGACGGGTCCAGTAGTACAGCGCCCGGTCACCCCATCCCACGTGCGTACCACAGCGCGCCAGCACGGCGGGCGGCTCGGCCGGCACGCGCACGGAACGCAAGCCGAAGTCGCGGCCGATCCGCAGCGTCAATGCACCGACGATGGGATGCAGGTGCATGTGCTTGTGCGCATTGGCATGGTCGAGCCTGAGGCCGGTATCAGCGAACGCCGCGAACTGCGCGCGGATCTCCGCTGCAAGCTGTCGCCGTACACGCGGCCGAAAAAAATATTTTACCCCAAGTAAGAACTGGTCGGACGGGAACCAGCCGGACCCATCGACAAGGTCGGGGATTGTCACATGCGGCAACATCGCCTGTCCTTCGATCGTCACCAGGTGGAGCCCGACACGCAGCCCGGGCAATGCTCGGGCGCGACGTACGGCGTCGGCGGCGGCCGGTGCCGCCACCATCAGGCTCGCAGCATTCAGTACGCCTTCGGAATGCGCGCGCTCCACCGCGGCGTTGACGGACTCGGACAGGCCGAAATCGTCGGCCGAAAAGATCACGCGCTGCATAATTCATCATACAGCATCCACCTCCCCGCACGGGAGGGCTGGCTTTTTGCGGCAGGGCGGGGAGTCGAGCGGTTCCCGAGCGCAGGCCGCGCATCAACGCCGTAGGTGCCCTCCCCCAACCGGGGTCTGCATCGCAGCCCAATCCCACAGGGGAAGGGGGCGCTGCTAACCGGCTCTCCGCTACGACGTCTGCCGCCGCAGGAATGCAGGGATTTCCAACGTCGGCTCCTCGACGCCGTTCGCCAGCCGTACCGATGCACGCGCGCCCTCTGGGCGTTGCTCTGCATGCAGCATCGGCTCGGCCCGCACCGGCGGCGCGGCCTCGGTCGGAACCGGCGACGCCATCCGGCGGCGGAACGCTCCCGTCACGGTGTTGAACAAACTCGGACGCGGCACCTCCGGCAGGGGCGACTGCGTGGCAGGGGCAGCGGTCGGACGCGGCGCTTCATTGAACAAGCCGCTGCCGATACGCGGCGGCAGGCCCGGAGCAATCCGCGCCGCCGTCATGGGTTGCGCCGATGCGACAGCCTGAGCGGCGGTCGGGGAAAGCGCCTGCATCGCAGCTTGCCCATCCAGCACAACATGGCCTTCCGCCATAGGCTCGATCTGGACCGGCGCACGCAATGCTGCTGCCGGCTGACGCAATGTCGCCGTCGCACTCATCATCGGCGCAGGCATCAGTTGCATGCCGGGCTGTGCCGCCATTGCGCTCGTCGCGACATGCGTCGGCATCGGGATCGGGTGTGGCGCCGGCATCGCGCCGCCGCCCACCGCAACCAGCCGCGGACGCGACTCGGTCGCGGCGACTGGCTTGTCGATGCCGGTGGCGACCACCGACACGCGGATGCGCCCCGACAGCGTCTCGTCGATCGCCGAGCCGAAGATGATGTTCGCCTCTTCGTCGACTTCCTCGCGGATGCGGTTCGCCGCCTGGTCGACTTCAAACAGGGTCAGGTCCTCGCCGCCGGTGATGTTGATCAGCAGGCCGCGCGCGCCGCCCATCGATGTGTCTTCCAGCAGCGGATTACTGATCGCCAGCTCGGCGGCGCGGATGGCGCGATTCTCGCCGTCCGCTTCGCCGGTGCCCATCATCGCCTTGCCCATCTCCGCCATCACGGTGCGGATATCGGCAAAGTCCAGGTTCACCAGGCCCGGCGCCATCATCAGGTCGGTCACGCCGCGGACGCCCATGTAGAGAACCTGATCGGCCATCTTGAACGCGTCCTTCCAGGTGGTGCGTTCATTTGCCATACGGAAAAGATTCTGGTTGGGAATGACGATCAGGGTATCGACGTACTGCTGCAGCTCCTCGATGCCCTGATCGGCGCAGCGCGAGCGGCGCACGCCTTCGAATCCGAACGGCTTGGTCACCACGCCGACGGTGAGGATGTTCCGCTCGCGTGCCATGCGCGCGATGACCGGCGCCGCGCCGGTGCCGGTGCCGCCGCCCATGCCGGCGGTGATGAACACCATGTGCGCGCCGTCGAGGTGGCGATACAGCTCGTCGGCCGCTTCTTCCGCCGCGGCCTTGCCGATCTCGGGCTTGGCACCGGCGCCGAGCCCCTGCGTGATATGCGGCCCAAGCTGAATGCGGCGATCCGCGCGGCTGTGCATGAGCTGCTGTGCGTCGGTGTTGGCGACGACGAACTCCACGCCTTGCAGGTTCGCCGCGATCATGTTGTCGACGGCATTGGTGCCGCCGCCACCGACGCCGACCACAGTGATGCGCGGCGAGAAGTCGGTGTGGACCTGCTGCGGAATGGTGAGATTCAGGGTCATAGGGACGTCCCTCCCACGCGACTTGGGTCGACGATCAGTGTGTTAAGCAGGAAGTGCTTCGATTCGCGAAGCATCAGACTCGCTCCCGCAGAAAATTGACGATGCGGCGGAGCAAACCGGCAGGCTGTGCGACTTCCAGATCGATGTCGTGGAGCGTGCGGCCTTCGCCGGCGGCCCAGTGCAGCAATCCGGCAGCGGTGGCGAAGGCCGGTCCCGATGCGGAATCCGGTAAGCCGCGTACAGTATGCGGGCGGCCAAGCCGCACCTGCCTGCCCAACATGCGCGCCGCCATCTCGCGCACGCCGGCGAGTTGACAGGCACCGCCGGTCAGCACGACGCGGTTGCCCGCGGCGCGCCCGAGGCCCGAACTTTCCAGCCGATCCTTGACATATTCGAAGGTCTCTTCGAGGCGCGGGCGGATGATGTTCACCACCATGCTGCGCGGCACCTTGGCGATCTGATGCTCTTCCTCGCCGACCAGGTGCACCGGCACCAGCTCGCGTTCGTCGTCAGGCGAGGACTGCACGTTGCCGAACACGGTCTTGAGTCGTTCGGCATGATTCAACGAGGTGGACAGGCCGGTCGCGAGATCCTTCGTGACATGGAAGCCGCCGATCGGCAGTTGCGCGGTATGCAGCAGCTGACGGTCGGCGAACACCGCCATCCCCGTCGTCCCGCCTCCCATATCGATGATCGTCGTTCCCAGCTCTTGCTCATCCGCCACGAGGGTTGCGAGGCCGGCGGCCATCGGCGCGGAGACGACTTCCGCGATATCGAGATCGCAGCGGGCGATGCAGGCACCCAGCGAGCGGAGCGCGGTGGCGGCCGAATCGATGATATGCAGCCTGGCGCCCAGGGTGGTGCAGAACAAACCGCGGGGATCGGCGACGCCGTCGGTTTCGTCGGCGGCGAAAGTCAGCGGCAACGCGTGGATCACGTCGCGCCCGTCGGCGGCGGCGCGGGCGCGGCCTTCCATCACCACCCGGCGGATGTCCTGCGCATCGACCGCCCGGCCGTGCATCGGCCACTGCACATTGAACAAACGCGATTCGGGCTGGCCGCAGGACAGATTGACGGTGACCGAGCGCAGGCGCGTATCGGCCATGTCCTCGGCCTGGCCGACACAGGCGCGGATGGCTTTCTCGGCTTCCTCGAGATCGACGATGCCGCCGGCACGCACGCCACGGCCGCGATGCCAGCCGAAGCCGAGCACGCGCAACGTGCCGTCGCTTTCGGTGCGGCCGATCAGGCAGGCGATCTTGGTGGTGCCGATATCCAGCACGCCGAAGGGGCCGGCGCGATGATGCCGTGGCCGCTCTTGCTCCTCGGACGGCGGCATGGGCGGGGTCAGCACGCGGCGGGGGGACATTTCGTTCATGGCATTGCTCCACCAGCCCCGTCGAACCCGTCATGGTCCGACAGCGACCCGTTACGGCTACCCAACCACCCGTTACTGCCGCGCACCCATCCGATACGGCCGAACATCCACCCGATACGGCCGAACATCCACCCGATACGGCCGGGGGAATGCCCCCTGCCGCCGCGCATCCATCGGTTATCGCCGGGCTCGACCCGGCCATCTGCGCACGGGCGACCGGGAGCCGGCGCCCGATCAGTTTGGGCATCGGCCCGGCTCAAGCCCGGCCATGATGGGGCGTGGCTCATGTCGGCTTCTTCGCGGGCTGCGGCGGCGCGACGACGTCGCCGGGTTTCGGGCGCACCACCAGCCGGTCCGGCAGGCGCATGTCGATCGCGAGCAGCGGGCGATCCAGCAGATCGTGGCCCTGCTGCAACTGCATCAGCCGATCGAGCGCCATGATCTCATGCCCCTCCGGCAGCATCACGTCAGCGCCACTGGTCATCAGCAAATTCCAGCGTCGCTCGCCCACACGCACGGCGGCAACGACGTATTTCTGCAAGGCGGGGCGCGCGGTCAGGGCATCGATCAACGCGGCGGCGTCCTGTGGCGCGCCGGGGCCAACCACCAGCGGCAGATTGCGAAAATGCGCCACGTCCTGGTTGGCGACGACATTGCCCGAGCGGTCGATCAGCATGAACCTGCCGTTGTTCTGCCAGATGGCGAAGGGGCGGCGTTCCTCGAGATTCACCACGATGGTGTCAGGCAGGCGGCGTTCGACGGTGGCCGACTTGATCCAGGACAGCGTCTCGATCCGCCGGCGCGCGGCAGACAACGAGAAGCCCAGGATCGGCTCGCCCTTGGTCACGCCGAGCGCCGCCCGCAACAGCGGTTCCGGCGTGTTCTGGCGGCCTTCGAATTCGATATGCTGCACGCGCAGTCCGGCGAAGGCGGTCAGGCCGCCGATGCGCTCGCGCATCGTCTCCAGCGAGCCGCCGGCGCTCGGTGCCGCGGAGCGCACCAGGCCGACGAACAGCATGGCGAGCAAGAAGGTGCCCGCAACCCAGGCGGCGGGACGCAGCAGACGCTTCTGCCGGCGCAGCAGCAGTTTCAGCCGCCCGGGGCGGTCGTTGACCGAGTTGCGCGGGCTGCGGGCTACGCGCGACATGCGGCATTCTCCACCATCCAGGCGCAGAGCTGCGCGAAGTTCATGCCGTTCCAGGCGGCTTGTTCCGGCAGCAGCGATGTCGGCGTCAGGCCCGGCTGCGTGTTGATTTCCAGCAGCACGAGACGGCCGGGT
>Ga0335073_10004150_pt1 | contig 20260 bp, 15 predicted proteins | sample Lox_Sample_22_FD_207093 | JGI IMG/M metagenome (GOLD analysis project Ga0335073, IMG submission 207093) | Soil microbial communities from Loxahatchee National Wildlife Refuge, Florida, United States - Lox_Sample_2.2 | ecosystem: Environmental > Terrestrial > Soil > Wetlands | place: USA...
TCGCCAAGCTGTCCTTGGCTCGTGCGCTTGGGGTCGCACGCACGAATTACCAACAGTATCTCGGGGGAAAGTGACATCGAACGACCGAGGAGGATGTCCGAAAATGCAGTTCCGGGAACGTTTTTGCTTCAAGGGTCAGACAAACTCAGCTTCCAGTCTTCCCGCCCACAATGTCTTCAGAGCCGAACTTGGGCGGTCGACTGATGCAGAAACCAGCATGCGGTAATCCTAAGAGAGAGGTGATGCCGTGGCCGCACCGGACGCAACCCCACGCACCGTGGTCGACAAAACCGAGGAGGCGCCGTCGACCGAGGCTCCTCGGACCGAGGGTGGACGCCCTCGAGTGGTAGCTTCTCGCCGACTTACGAAACGGGGGCGCTTGTGGCTGTTCCTTGGACTCGCTCTAGTCCTGCTCGTCGGCGCTTTCTTCCTGTGGCGTTACTTCAGCAGCTATGAGTCTACCGATGACGCGCAAGTGGACGTTCATCTCTACCCCGTCAGTGCGCGCATCTCCGGCTACGTGATTGCCGTGAACGTGGGCGACAACCAGTACGTCGAAAAAAGTGCCGTGCTGGTCGAGATCGACCCGAGAGACTACCAGGTTGCGGTCGATAAGGCGCGGGCCGATCTGGCAAGTGCGGAAGCGACTGCCCGATCACTCAACATCAATGTCCCCATCACGTCCGTGAGTACCGCAAGTCAGTTAAGTTATTCCGGATCGGATGTCGAAAATGCTACCGCCGGGCTAGCTGCCGCCGAAAAACAGCTTGCCGCTGCGCAGGACCAGGTACAGGAAGCGGAGGCCAACGATGTTAAGGTGCAGGACGATCTCAAACGATACAAAATGCTGGTAGACAAGCAGGACGTCTCCGCGCAGATTTACGATCAGGCCTTGGCCGCAGCCAAGTCCAGTACTGCCACGGTCGCCGCGACTCACGCCAATGAAGCTGCCGCCGGCCAAGCGGTCCAGCAGGCGAGGAGCCGGGTCGCCGAAGCTGAAGCGAACCTTCGGGCAGCGCAGACCCGGCCGCAACAAATCGCGACAACTCGCGCTCGTGCACTGGCGGCCATCGCCGACGTTGAACAGAAGCGCGCCGCTCTGGCCCAGGCTGAGCTGAATTTGGGATACACGAAGGTCATAGCGCCAGTCAGCGGCGAGGTGACCAAGACTGTTGTCGTCGGCCTGAACGTCCAACCCGGCCAGCAGATGCTGACTGTTGTGCCGCTGCAGGATGTCTGGATCACAGCCAACTTCAAGGAAACCCAAATGAAGCGCATGCGGCCCGGGCAGCCCGTGAAAATCAGCGTTGACTTGAATGGCCGGACCTATAAGGGTCACGTGGACAGCATCGCCGGGGCCACGGGTCCGGAGTTCAGCGTGCTGCCTCCGGAAAATGCTACCGGCAACTACGTGAAAATCGTGCAGCGGATTCCGGTGAAGATCGTGCTCGATCCGGGCGAAAACCGCGACCTGCAGCTTCGGCCGGGCATGAGCGTCGAAGCGAAGGTGTATTTGCGATGAGTGACGCTACCCTGGCTCTCCCCCTGGAACAGGCCCCATGGGTGCCCAGATACAATATCTGGCTGATTGGGGTGGTGGTGGCGATGGCGGCCTTCATGGAAGTCCTCGACACCAGCATCGCCAACGTCGCTCTGCCTTACATTGGTGGCGGTCTTGGAGTCAGCAACGACGACAGCACCTGGGTGCTCACCTCCTATCTGGTTTCCAATGCCATCGTTCTCCCCATCAGTGGTTGGCTTGCCGTCCGCTTTGGCCGCAAGCGGTTTTTTATGGTATGCCTGGCAATTTTCACCTTGAGTTCCCTGCTTTGCGGGATGGCTACGACCTTTCCCCTCCTGCTGCTATTCCGGGGAATGCAGGGCGCTGGCGGTGGAGGACTCCAGCCAATGGCGCAAGCTATTCTGGCCGACACTTTCCCGCCCGAAAAACGCGGTATGGCCTTCGCCTTGTACGGCATCACGGCGGTTTTTGCCCCGACCGTCGGTCCGACTCTGGGCGGGTGGATCACTTTCAGTTATTCCTGGCGCTGGATATTCTTTATCAACTTTCCAGTCGGACTTGCCACGCTGTTGCTGGTATTTCGCTTGATTGAAGACCCGCCTTACCTGGGCCGGCTGAAGGCTGCCGGCGTAAAACTCGACTATATCGGAATCGCATTGCTGGCGCTGGGCATCGGCGCCTTGCAGGTCATTCTGGACAGGGGTGAGGAGGATGACTGGTTCGGTTCACACATCATCCTGACTCTGGCGATCGTGTCGGCTGTATGCCTGGTCTCGCTGGTGATCTGGGAGTGGTTCAACAAGCACCCGGTGATCGAGGTTCGGCTTTTCAAGAATTTCAATTACCTGAGTTCGAATCTGATGATGTTCAACTTCGGACTTCTCCTATTCAGCAGTCTGGTCATGATGCCTCTGTATCTCCAGACGCTCTTGGGATATACGGCTGAACTCGCGGGATTCGTCCTCTCTGGCGGCGGCTTAGTCGTGGTGTTAGCCATGCCTCTCGTCGGGCAACTCGTAAACAAATTCCAGGTCCGCTACATCATCGCCTTTGGCTGGCTGTGCCTGGCCATCGGGATGTACTACTCTACCCAGCGCATTGACCTGACGATCAGCTTCGTTTCTGCTTCCTGGTTGCGGGTCGCTCAGGTTGTCGGTCTTGGTTTCCTTTTCGTGCCAGTGACCATGGCTGCGTACATTGGCATGCCAACGGAAAAGAGCAATGCCGTTGCCGGCATGGTCAACTTCATGCGCAATATTGGGAGCAGCGTGGGGACTTCCATGGTCACAACCCTGATCGACCGGCGCTCCGAATACCATCAGTCGGTTCTGATCAGCCACACTGTGCCCGGCAGTCAGAGCTTTCAAAACCTGGTCCAGGGCGCGAAGCAGCTCTATATGCACTCGGGAATGAGTCCGCCTGACGCGCTGCACAAAGCCTATGCCAGCATCTACCAGATGGTGCAGGCCCAGGCTGCCACTCTGGCATATATCGATACGTTCATGGTCCTGGCTGTAATCTCCGCCATCATGTTCGTGCTGTCGTTTATCTTAAAAAAGAACGAGCCAGGTGCGGGCGGCGCAGCCGCGGTTGGTTGATGTAAATTTCGGTTTTTGCGAGTGGCGAAGCTGCCGAAGCCTGGCCGGCAGTCCGAATGCGCGATGCGGGCATCCGAACAAGAACAAATAGAGTGAGAGCACTCACGTAAGGGAACACCGTGATCAGCATCATCGTCATTGAACGGGAATACGGCTGCGGTGGCGCCGAGATCGCCCGCAAGACTGCCGAGCACTTGGGATGGAAACTGTGGGACGAGTTGCTAACCTGCGAGATTGCCCGGCTCAGCAACTGCAAGCAATCCGAGGTCAAGTCTCGCGAGGAGCGGGTCGACCCGCTTTACTACCGGCTTCTTAAGTCGATCATGCGAGGCAGCTTCGAAGGCAGCCCGAACGTAAATCGAATGAAGTTGCTCGATGCGGACAGTATCCACCGCATCACCCAGCACGTGGTTCAGAAGGCAGCAAGCGAAGGAAACTGCGTCATCGTCGGTAGAGGATCACAGCATTTTCTTCGTCACCGAAACGATACACTTCGGATTTTCCTCTATGCGCCGAGAGAGGCGAAGATTCGCCGCCTGATCGCGGAGGGCGCGAGCGAAAAGGACGCTGAGGAGGCGGTGGACATCGTCGATAGCGAGCGCGCGGCTTTCGTCGAGAGGTATTTCCACATGCAATGGCCCAATCGATCTGTCTATCACGCCATGCTCAATACCGCGATTGGGGTCGAGGAAATAATCGACGAGATTCTGAGTCTCAAGAAAGCTTTGGAGACGCAAGAACCTGGGGACACAGCACACCAGCGCACCGAAAGAAGACAGCGTCGTTAGGTCCCCGCACTAATAACGCGCAGGTCGTGTGCTTCATCCGGCGTGCCTGGGTTTAGGATGGTGGATACTGAGAATGTTCGGCCATCCGAAGTTGGCCAGAAGCAGGCGTCAGGAAAATAGCCTGGCGATTAGTTCGCCGACCGCCTCGGCCCCGAGCACATTCGACAGTATCAGGCGCATCTGTTTCGCGATCGTAAGCCCTCGTCGGGAACGATCGAAGGTCGTACTGCCGCTTTGCGGTTTTTCTTCGTCAGACACTCAGCCGTCCCTATCTTCCCGACCACATTCCGTTCCCGAAGCGGCAGAGGCGCATGCCCACAGTGCTAAGTCAAGAAGAGGCGACGCGAGTCATCGCGTCGGCCTGGAACCTAAGGCATCGCACCATGTTGATGATGTTGTATGCGACTGGCCTCCGTCGCGCGGAGCTGTGCCACCTCAAGGTCTCCGACATCGACAGCCAACGTATGGTGATTCATGTTCGCCACGGTAAAGCGGTCGTGATCGCGAGCTCCAGTTGACCCCGAAGTTGCTGGAGACCCTGCGCGCCGGGACCGCGCGACCTCAAAATCGAGAAAACAAAATGAGAAAACCGGCCGGTTGTTTTTCCGGGGGGACAATATATCGTACTACGATATATTTACTTCCCCAAATTTATCGTCTGCAAGGATCGATATTGCGAAAACGAAGCCAAGAACTCCCTTGTTATCAGTCCATCTTCGCTTGCCGAAGCGGTTCAGCTATCGCTGCGTGCAGATATCGAGAGGGGTCAACGAAAAGTTCGCGTCGTCGGTGGTTACGCTCCAGAAGGTCCGATCGCGATACGCCTGGCACAACTGCCGGTCGCTGGCGGCGCCCTTCGACCGCGCCCAAAGAATCTTTTCCGAGGCGAAATCCGCTCCGTTGTGCACCAGCTCGTCGCCCGGGTCGTGGCGAGCGAGGTCGTAGGAGACCAGGACCAGTTGCTTCCCCGGCTCTCTTTGCAATTTCTCTTCGATCAGCTCGCGGTTGTTAGGTAGGGTGAAGGCGGAACTGACGGCGGCGCTTCCCGTCTGCCTGGTCAGCGAAGTCACCAGTACGGTGACACACACTGCAACCACGAAGGCCCGCTCGCCGCGGTTGCGCTGCAGCCACAAATACTGCAGTCCCACCGCCGCAAACAAGTAGACCGCGACCGTCGCCGGCGCAGCGTAGTGCTCCATGGTGTAGATACAGAGGGCAAGGGCAAGCGCAGTTGAGAGCGCGGCAAGAACGACAATCCGCGCGCGCGGTTCCCTCGCGCTCGCCAGAAAGCCCAGCAAGACCGGGAACGTCAGGGCCGGACCAACATAGAAAAACCAATCGGACAGGAAGCGCGAACTGTCCAAACTGAGTACGCCGGCGAGGGACTTGGCCTCGCCATAGCCGTATTCCTCCTGGGTTACCTTGAAGAACTTGGCAAACACCGGATCTCGGAAGGTCATCGGCGGCTTTGGCTGTTGCCAGATAAACAACGGGAACGGCGAGTACGTGCGTTCATTAAGGACGTGGGGCAGCAAAAGCGGATTGCCAGTTGTGCGCTCATTGTAGTAGCCCATCATCAGCATGCCGGCAATTGCGATGGCTGCCACCGGTAGTACGGTTGAGCCGAGGCCCGCTTCGCGCTGAACCGCAGCTCGAACTACTTTGTAGGCGAACCACAACAAGAGCGGGACGGAGAAAGCAAATCCTTCATAGGGCCGCGAGGTCGCCAACAGCAGTAACGACACTGCGAAGAGCGCTGCCAGCAGCCGACGTCGTCGCACCGTTACCTGTGGATCAAACAACCGCACCACAGCACCCACCGCGATTGCCCCGCCCAACGCTGCGACCGAGCCTCCCCAATAGGAGTTCATCCAATAGGAGAACAGGGCGACGCGAAACACAGCCATCAAGCCACCAACCAGCGCCCAGGCCGGCGTCACGAAAACCTGCAGCGCCCAACAGATGGCCCCGCACATCAGGGCGGTACTCAGGTAAACCCCGACCCACGGCTGATCAAACAGTACCTGGCCAAAGGCCAGCGCAAGTCCTTGCGATACCGGATACTTGGAATGATAGGTAGGGACCAGATTCACGTGAAAGGTTTCGAAGTGTTGCCACAGCGGGGGGGTTGGATTGGTAAGCCTGTGATGAGCGAAGGTATCGGCCATCAGCAGGTAGCTATATTCGTCATCGACGCGCGGTTCAGGAATGCCAACCACGGGCAGCAGAAGCGCCCGACCGAGGAGGGCGGCGGCGATCACAAATAGCACTGAGCGCGCATGGGTGGCGAGCAGCCAATCCAGCCATCGCGGCCATCCCAAAGATGGAAGAAACCGTAAAGCGACAAGTGCAACCACGAATGCTGCGAAGAGTATGGCGCTCTCGACTGCCAGCATTCGCAGACCATTGATTGGCACATAAAACATGGCCGATAGGAGAGCGAACCGGTTGCGCTTCCCTACTCCTCCGGCTCGGATACAAAGTATGCGTCCGTTGCGGCCAGCAGGGAGTCGCGATCCAACGAAGGCTGTCTCTGCTCGTAGCGAGCTGCCCACAGGATTTGATTGACCACGTCCCGCGGATAACATGCCCGCAGCGGCTCCTTGTATTTGTCTCGTATCACCTTCATGAGCTCGTCGACGATAACGGGGTCGCAGGGCAGGTCTGCATCGGCGCAAATTCGACGGAAAATCTCGTGGAACTGGTTCTCCGAAACCGGCCCGATCCTGACCTTGGTCTGAATTCTTCGCAGAAAGGCCGCGTCCGCCAACATGGATGGCTCAAAATTGGTGGCGAATACGACATACAGCTCGAAGGGAATCTCGACTTTTTTCCCGCCGGCCAGGGTCAGGAAGTCGATTCCGCGGTCCAGGGGAACGACCCAGCGGTTTAGCAACTCCTCGGGGCGCAGGCGCTGGCGGCCGAAGTCGTCGATGATCAATAGACCGTTGTTGGCTTTCATCTGCATTGGAGCTGTGTAGAACTTGGTGATGGCGTTCAGTTGCAGCTCCAGCATTTCGATGGTCAGTTCCCCGCCCACCACCACCGTAGGCCGGCGGCAGAGCACCCAGCGCTCATCGTAATTCTCCGGTTCGGGTTCGTTGCCCTTGAAGTGGACGTGAGGATCATAGACCGCAATCACCTGACCTTCAATTTCCACCGCAAACGGCAGCCACACGGTATCTCTCGCCAGAACCCGGGCCAGGGCTGTGGCGATGGTGGTTTTTCCCGTGCCCGTGGGTCCGTATAGAAATATCGAGGTGCCGGAATTGAGCGAGGTCCCGAGTTTTTTGAGGGTTTTGTCGTCCAGCACCAGATGGGCAAACGCGCGTCGCACATCGGGCGGATGGATCTCGGCGTTGCGCACGCTCTGTTGTCGCACCTGTTCCACGTAGGCTTCGAAGGACACCGGAGCCGGGCCTACGTATTGGTTGCGGGAGAACAAGTCCATGGCCCGCGCTCTGCCCTCTGAGGTAATCGCGATATCGGGAAAGCTTTCCCGCAGTCCCGTGACTTCGCAGAGCATCTCGGCGCGCAGCCGGCGAATTAGTTCGTTCACCACCGGCAAGGTAAGCCGCATGCGCCTAGCCAGATCACGAAGCGATAGAGGTCCATTCAGATACAGGATTTTCAGTGCCAAATCTTCCAGAAAAGTCCGCGACAACCCAACCTGCGAAAGCGCTTCGGGAGCTTCCGGCGCTCCGGGCAGGATTTTGACGATGGCCGCTGCCGCTTCCCCCATTGACTTACCTCCTCCACGCAATTGTTCTCGGTCATAAGCCCCAACGCCGCTAATCGTTATATAGTCACAACCGCTATCGGAACAGCGAATTCTTCAGCGGCGACCCATGTTCGCAGCAGGAAATCAGACGCTATTCAGCGAGCGGCTTCGGCAACCTGCCGCCGAGGTAGTGGCAACCCAGAGGCGCCAACTGCTGGAAGGACCACATTAAAACAAGAACCGGATTCTTGATCGCTGGCCTCCTTATCATATAGCACTAAAGAAACCTCGGTGGAGGTTACTTTCGTAAGTCATGCTTCTTTGTTGCCATTGAATTCTGTTCCGAACCGCCCGGAAAGTTAATTATCGGATGCTGTGGTTGCTCTGCCTGCAAAGGCCGCACGATGAGCCTCGGCAATGCCGGGCAGCCAGAGGGATGTTCTTCCCGAAAAGGAGTCAGAGATCGCCAAAGTCGTCACTAAGCCTGTTCTGCATTGCGCCTGGCTTGCAGTCCCAATCGAGGTGTGCTTGCCTGCGCTACGACCTGTAATTCACAATCTCAACCAGATTTGGGAAAATGGCCAGCTTCCCATGCCGATAATCGTGCAGCCGGTGCGCGAAGGCGAGTTGCGCGCTGTGAAGATCTATGACGAGGGTTTTCCACGCTGTTAGGTTGGGCTCCTGCTGAATCCCGGTTAGCGAGCGGGCAGCTTATTCGAAAGGGCGGATCGTTTGGCGCTTTGGAACGGTAATCTAGAAACGGAGCTTGCGATGAGTTCATTATGGCATTCCACCCGCGCGTCTCTGGACGAATCCCTGGGCCTGATATTTCAGAGCGTGGAGAAGCTGAAGGCCGCCAAATCGGTCGAAGTGGGAGATGTCGTCGAGCAACTCAAAACCGCCGCCGAATCGGCTCGCAACCTGCGCGCGCTGATCGCTACGGAAATTCCCGATGCTGCCTGGCAGAACCGGGCGGAGCTCGAGGCGGTCCTCAGGGAAATCGAGAAGCGGGTCGAGGCGCGGGCGATAGAGGAGCGCCGCTCCCGCCTACTGGCGCTGGCGGCGGAGCTGGAGCGCGGAACCATTGTGCATCGCCGCTCCATTCGGGCCAACCAACTGAATCAACTGCGCGAACAGGCGGTCAAGGAACTGCGCGCCCAGGCGGCAAAAACCGGCTCCCCACCCATTCTGCCGGGGCCCGATGCCTACGAATGGCTCGATTGGGCGTGCGGGTTGCAAGAACCCGAGGACGCGGAACATCTGCAGGCGCTTCGCAGCCGGTTTTCCAGTCTGGACGAGTTCGTGGCCAATATCGAGCCCAGCATGTGGACGCTGAAAAAAGAAGTTGCTGTCTGAGTCGGATCGCCCCTGTCACCCAACTCCTGCAACAGCAGCCCTCATCTAAGGCCTGTGTCCGGTTTCACTTTCGCTCCTAGGCCTCACCATGGCAATTTCGCTAAAAATAAATTCCCGGCCGCTGGATTCCCTGTCGCGGCTCACACTCGACCCGCAAAATGCTCACACCGCAATCAGCTATGTGGCAGATCTGAGCCAGGAAGGCCGCGACGCTCTGATCGCGCTCGCCGCCTCCAACCACGTCGTCGTACGCGCTTTCCGTGTAGTTGCTCAGCAGGCCGGAAGCAACCCTGAACTTGCTGGCTGGGCCACCGGGGTACTCGCCAGCGAGCGCCAGCGCATTCAGAACGCGCTCACCTTCGTGTACCACATTTGCGAGGAGTTGGAACGGGGCGGCTGTCCGATCACCGTAATGAAGTCTCTGGACCACTGGCCTGACCTGGGCCACGATCTCGATCTGTATACGACGGCCGACGAGAAGCAGGTTGTCAAAATCATGCTCGGCCGGCTGGGAGCTCGCATTGAACCGCGCAGTTGGGGCGATCGGCTGGCAAACAAGTGGAACTTTGCCGTGCCGGGTTTGCCCGAGTCGGTCGAGGTACACGCCCAGCGTTTGGGACAAACCGGGGAACATATCGCGATGGCCCGCAGGTTTGTCACTCGTCGCGTGCCTCGGACGCTGGAGGGGGTAACTTTCATGGTTCCTGCCCCGGAAGAGCGCGTTATCGTCGCCACTTTGCAGCGTATGTACCGGCATTTCTACTTTCGCGTGTGTGACTTCTTGAACACGCTGGCGTTGCTGGAAGGCGACCAAATCGATTTTGCCGAGTTGAAGAAGGCGGCCGACTTGGGTCACATCTGGCCCGGCGTGGCCACATATCTCAAGATCGTCTGCGACTACGTACGCGGCTACCGCGGCGACGCTCCCGAGTTGCCGAAACCGGTACTCGCAACAGCACGCTTTGGCGGCAACGTCATCTTCGCTCGCGGCCTGTTCTTGCGCATTCCGATCCTGCCCAACGGCGCGGACCTGTACACCCGCCAGCTCACCGGCACTGCGGTTCGTGGCGATGTTCCGGCAACTCTCCGGCTTTCTCTTCTTCCCTATCTCGCCACGGCGGCAGCCGTCGCCTTTCGCATTACGGGCAGCGACAAAGGAATTTGGTGAACCCACCGGTTCCGCTTCGCATCTACAGCAAATATTTCCGTTTCTATGGGTGGGGAGATGGATCATGCCACTGAAGCTCTGGCCCTGGCGTGATGGCCCTGGCGTGATATGGCGTGTTGGCACTCTAGTGCCAGCGCAAGTTCAGCAACTGCGTTGCCAACATTTCGCTGCCGTGACTTGATGTGATGCGTGTCACAATTGATAATAGACTCCAGGTGCGTGGGGGAGAGTTCGCTTGGGTCCACTTTTTCCCGCAGCGTGTTATAACAAACTCTTGTAGCTGTAAAGACAAATAAAGCCGTGAGAGTTTTCACCCCTATCGGCCGATTCTGCGATCGCTACACTCTTCGTTTGCCTGCGCCGCACTTTTCGAGTGCCAACAAAAAGTCACTGACAAAAAATCAAGAAAACGATTCCACTCGAGGAAGAGGAAGGTAACCATGCCGGTATCTCGCATTGACTTCCCTATTGATAAACTGACGCGTCCTCACAGTGAGGAAGAAATTCAACGTAAGCTGGCGCAGGAACGTGCGCGCCTGGCCAGCATGATGGGCCTGGATAGCCGTCCCGTGCACCATTTCAAACGCCCTGTAGAACGGCCTTTCGGGGCGGAAGAGCGCGGCAAGGTCACCATCCTCTTTGGCGGACTCACCTGGAAACACGAACGCGTCATACAGGCGGTCTTTCAGGGATGCGGCTACAACTGCGACATTCTGCCGGTGCCGAACGTCTCCGCCTTCCAGTTGGGCAAGGAGTACGGCAACAACGGCCAGTGCAATCCCACGTATTTCACCGTGGGCAATCTGGTGCAGTACCTGCAATTCCTCGAATCGCAGGGGATGAGCAAGCAGGAGGTTTGCGACAACTACATCTTCTTCACCGCCGGATCGTGCGGCCCATGCCGCTTCGGGATGTATGAGGCGGAGTATCGCCTGGCGCTGCAGAACGCGGGCTTCGGGGACTTCCGCGTGTTGCTCTTCCAGCAGAACGATGGCGTGAAGGCCGCCTCCGGCGAGGCCGGCCTGAAGTTCACCGTCGACTTCGGTTGCGGCATGTTCAACGCCCTCAATCTCGGCGACATCATGAACGAGATGATCTATCGCGTCCGCCCGTACGAGGTCGAGAAGGGCAGGACCGACGAGGTCTGGCAGCAGTCGATGGACATGCTCTGCACCATGCTGCGCGAGCGCAAGCCGTTCGAAGATCACGAGGATCTGCCGGAGTGGCTGGCGAAAAAGTGCCGCGCGAACAAAGGCAAGAAATGGGAGACCACGGTCAACTCGCTGCTCAAGTTGCGCGAGCAGCTCTATGGCAATCCCTACAAAGAAGCCATGGCCGCGGTTCGCGGGCAGTTGAACACCATCGAAGTCGATCGCCTTCGCGTGAAACCCGTGGTCAAGATCATCGGCGAATTTTGGGCGCAGATCACCGAGGGTGACGGCAACTTCCATATGTTCGAGTTCCTGGAGCGCGAAGGCGCGCAGGTATTGGTGGAACCGATCGGCACCTGGGTGATGTACATGATGTACCAGGCGAAGGCGCGCGCCGCAGCGCGGCGTGAGCTCGATGCTCCTTACAAGCACCCGAAATGGTACGAGCTGAAGAAGCAGGCGGCCAATGAGTGGAAGTTCCGCTCGAAGCAGTGGATGTGGGGTGTGGGCGAGCGCATCTATGCGCGGCAGTATCAGCGTGTGGTCGAAGGCTTGGGCAATATCGCCCACGAACTGGTCGACCAGAAGATGATGGCCGACATGGCGAACCCGTTCTACAACCAGTTCGCGCGCGGCGGCGAAGGACACCTCGAAGTCGGCAAGAACGTGTACTACACCAGGAACCAGCTCTGCCACATGGTGCTGGCGCTAAAGCCCTTCGGCTGCATGCCGTCGTCGCAGTCGGACGGGGTTCAGTCGGCGGTGGCCAATCACTTCAAGGAAATGATCTTCCTGCCCATCGAAACCTCCGGTGAAGGCGAGATCAACGCGCACAGCCGCGTGCAGATGGCGCTGGGCGAAGCCAAGGTCAAAGCGCGCATGGAATTCGATCAGGCGCTGAAGGCCACCGGCAAGCACCTGGACGACATCAAGGATTACGTGGCCGAGCATCCCGAACTGCGGAATGTGTTCTATCCGGTGCCGCACCGTCACGGGTACGCGGGAATTGCAGCGAACTTCGTGCTGCACGTTGGCGATCTGATGAACGGCAAGAAGAAGCTGGCACGCGTTCCGACGCCGTCGCGCAAGCTGGAAACCGCGGCCGCTTTCGGTGACTAGATAGAGCAGACGCTTCGGCAGGCTCAAGATAGGCTCTTATGCCTGCGCCCAGCAAAGAGAGAATAAAATCGAAGTGAGTTGCTGATGTCGAAGACCTCAGCAACTCACCCGAAGAATCAGTGCTTCGGACACGGGCCTGAAAGGCCCGGTCTATACGGCAGACAAAAGAAAGGAAAATTCAGCTAGATGCCCACCGATGTGCAGCTACCAGAGGGGACCGAAGCAGCCCCTACTTATCGCCTGGATGTGCAACTACACGAGCTGCTGATGAAGCCGCCGGAGCAGCCGCTTCTGCTTCCGCCGCCCCCGGACGGCAAGGAGCAGAAGCTGCCCACGCCCGTGTTCCCGCAGCATCCCGAGCTGATGACTGCGCGCGACGAGGACTACTTCCCCAAGCCGGGCGAGCGCCGCACGCATAGCATGAAGCGCGTCTACCGCGCCATGCGGGGCTGGGCCTTTCCCTGGATTCGCTCGCGCGTCCTGCCGGGCGATTTCCACCCCATCATCGCGTACCTGTTTAACGAGTGGAAGTGCAACCTGGATTGCCATTACTGCTGGGCCTTCGACAACAGCGTTCGCGGCATGACCGAAGACACCGCCAAGCGCTCTATTGACTGGCTGCGCGACACCGGCGCCGGCGTGCTGGCCTTGATGGGCGGCGAGCCGCTGCTGCGTCCCGACTTCGCGCACAAGATCATCTACTACGCGGTCAAGAAGGGTTTCTGGGTTTATCTGCCGACCAATGGCCGGCTGATGTGGCCGAAGGTGATCGACAAGGTCGCCGATGCCGGAGTTGGCGTGGTCAATCTTGCGGTCGATGCGTGGGACGACGTCCCCGGCCGCGGCCTGCCGAAGGCCATGGTGCCTATCCGCAGCCACTTCGATTACCTGGTCAAGAAGCAGTACAAGTACGGCTATAACGTTTTCCTGAACATCAACATTTGCGCCAACAACATGGACGACGTGCGCCAATTGACAGAGTTGGCCCACGACAGCGGCATCGCGACCGACTATCACATCTGCGAATCGCCGATGACCGAGCAGCCGCACTTCAAGCACTTGTATACCAATCCGACGTTCATCCGTGAGGAGCATCACGCCGCGGTTGCCGAGTTGGTCGACTGGCTGATTGAGAAGCAGAGGTCGGGCTATCACATGGTCAACTCGGTGGAGCGCCTGGCGCAGATGAAGAACTTCGTGCACGGCGACCTGCACGACTGGGGTTGCCGCGCGGGGCACAATTCGCTGATCGTGCGCGTGGACGGCACGCTGGCGCCGTGCTTCCCCATGTACTCCGCCGGATACGATTGGGGAACCATCGAGAACCACAAGTTCGAGACGGGCCAGCTGAAGGAAATGAAGAAGGAGTGCCAGAAGACCTGCTTCTCGACGCTGAATCACATTCTGGCGTTCTGCTACAACGATCGCCGGGTGATCAGCTGGATGCTGAAGCAGGCCAAGCACGGATTTCGCCGGGTTGAGGGCAACTTCGGCGAAGCCTGAGGTCGGGTAGAGCGGACCTTTAGGTCCGCGTTCCGCGACCTTTCTAAGGGAATTGCGGGGCTTCAGCCCCGCCGAGGAACGTGCCGCCGGCTGGAAGCCGGCTCACGATTTGGGAATACGCGGCGACGCTGGCCTGAAGGCCAGCTCTTCCCGAGATTTGACGAGGGGCCTGTGCCCCCGATGTGAACGAACCAAAGCGGGCAAAGACCCGCAGCATCACGGAGGCTTAGTGAGTCACTCTCACCAACACGGGGACCACGGATGTTGTGACAGCCCAAATCCCAAAGTTGACGTCTCTCTTAGCGCCTTAACGAGTTCTGCGCCCACGGAAGATTCTCTTCCCGCTCGTATCCTCGCGAAGTCGCGCGAGGTTGCCGCGCAATCCGGCCACAAGGCGGTGTACACCGTTGGCATGGATGTTGGCTCGACCACGGTGAAGTCGGTAGTGGTTGAAACCGCGACCGACCAGATGATCTGGTCGGACTATCAGCGCCACGAGACCAAGCAGCCGGAAAAGCTGTTGGAGTTCCTCAAGCGCATGCAGGACGAGGTTGGCATTGCCCCGCACAACTGCCGCATCTTTATCACCGGTTCGGGTGGGGGTGCGCTCGCAAACCTGATCGGCGCGAAGTTCGTGCAGGAAGTCACGGCGGTTTCGCTTGCGGTCGAGAAGCTGCATCCGGAAGTGAACTCCGTTATCGAGCTCGGAGGGCAGGACGCGAAGATCATCGTCTTTAAGGAAGACGAAAACACCGGCCGCAAGAAGAAAATCCCATCGATGAACGACAAGTGCGCCGGCGGCACGGGCGCAGTCATCGACAAGATCAACGCCAAGCTGAAGATTCCAGCCGCCGAGTTGTGCGATCAGGGCTACACCGGCATCAAGTTGCATCCCGTCGCGGGCAAGTGCGGCGTCTTCGCCGAGACCGACATCAACGGGCTGCAGAAGCAAGGCATCCCGCCCGATCAGCTTATGGCGTCACTGTTCGACGCCATCGTGCTGCAGAACCTGACGGTTCTCACGCGCGGTCACACGCTACGTCCGCATGTGCTACTGCTCGGTGGACCGAACACGTTCATCCGCGGCATGAAGGAAGCCTGGCAGCAGAACATCCCTCGCACCTGGGAGGAGCGCAAGGTCCAGCTTCCCGAGGGCGCGAAGCCGGAAGAGCTGATTAAGGTGCCGGACAACGCGCAGTATTTCGCAGCGCTAGGCGCGGTCGAATTCGGCAAGGATGAGGAAGACGAAGTCGGTATCTACATGGGTACCGAGTGTCTGGAAGACTACATCGCCGTGGGCCGCACTGCCGAAAAGGCGAAGTCCGGCGCTGCGGGACTGAGCGCCTCGAACGAAGAACTCGTGAGCTTCAAAGAGAAGTACCGGGTACCGAAGTTTATCGGCGCCAAGTTTACCCCGGGCGAGACGGTGCGTGGTTTCGTAGGCCTGGACGGCGGGTCGACCTCGACCAAGGCCGTGCTGCTCTCCGAAGCAGGCGACGTACTTTGCAAGGCCTACCAGCTCTCCGGCGGCAATCCCATCCAGGACACGATCGATATGTTCGTGTCGCTGCGCCAGCAAGTGGAGTCGCAGGGAGCGACGCTGGAAGTTCTCGGCGTCGGCACCACCGGCTACGCGAAAGATGTCCTGAAAGATGTGCTTAGGGCCGATGTCGCACTGGTTGAGACCGTCGCGCACACCGAGTCGGCAATGAAGTTCTACAAGGAGCCGCACGTCATCGTCGATGTCGGTGGGCAAGACATCAAGCTCATCATTCTCAAGGACGGGCGCGTCAAAGACTTCAAGCTGAACACGCAGTGCTCCGCCGGTAACGGCTACTTCTTGCAGGGCACCGCTGAATCGTTGGGCTACAAGGTCGAGGAGTACGCCGACATCGCGTTTTCGGCGGGAACCATGCCGGTCTTCGGCTATGGCTGCGCGGTCTTCATGCAGTCCGACATCGTAAACTTCCAGCGGCAGGGCTGGCGCGGCGAAGAGATCCTCGCCGGACTGGCCGCGGTCCTGCCGAAGAACATCTTCCTCTACGTCGCGGGGATTCCCAACCTCGCCAAGCTGGGATCGCGCTTTATCCTACAGGGTGGGACACAGAAGAACCTCGCCGCGGTGAAGGCGGAAGTCGATTTCATCCACTCGCACTTCCACGGCGCGGGGCACGAACCCGAGGTCATCGTCCACGAGCACTGTGGCGAGTCTGGCGCAATCGGCGCGGGTGTCGAGGCCATCCGGCTTTACAAGAACGGGCATCGAACCACGTTCATCGGTCTGGAGGCGGTGCAGAAGATCGGGTACAAGACCACGCGCAATGAAGACACGCGCTGCTACTTCTGCAAGAACAACTGCCTGCGCACCTTCATCGACGTGAACGTCGGCGACAGTGACGTGCTGGAACCTGCATCCCCGCTGCCGGTTTTCAAGTCGAAGGTGCCGCTGCAGGCCGGCGAGCGCCGCCTGATTATCTCGACCTGCGAGAAAGGCCAGGTCGAAGACGTCAATGCCATGCGCGGCATCAAGGCCGGGCTTGACGAGATCAAGAAGAAGAACCCGAACTTTGTCGACATCGCCGCCAATGAAGTTTGGCGCTCGCGCAATCCGCAGGTCATTGCCGACCCGCTGCCTACCGCCAGCCGCTGGAATTGGAAAGAGAAGGCAGCGGTAAGCCAGCGTATCGAGCTGATGAACAAACGCAAGACGCTGCGTGTCGGCATGCCGCGCGTGCTGAATATGTACCTGTACGCGCCGCTGTTCAGCGGATATCTCGAGAGCCTCGGCGTGCAGCCGGAGAACCTCGTCTACTCCGAGTTCACCGGCCAGGAAATGTACCGCCAGGGCGCAGGCCGCGGCGCTATCGACCCGTGCTTCCCGTCGAAGATCGGCATTCCGCACGTCTACAATCTGATCTTCGTCAAGCACCAGAAGAAGCCGCTCGACGCCATCTTCTTCCCCATGATCGACACGCTGCATCAGCCATTCAAGAATTGCAGCGGCTCGAACGCCTGCCCGACGGTGACCGCGACCCCCAATGCCGTGAAGGCCGCGTTCATAAAAGAGAATGACATCTTCAAGGAGAACGGGATCCAGTATCTCGACCCGATTCTCAACATTGACGATAAGAAGCTGTTCGGCTACCAGATGTTCCAGACGTGGGGGCCCATCCTCGGCATTTCCGAAGAGGAGAGCCAGCGTGCAATGGAGGCGGGCTTCAAGGCATTTGAAGATTTTGATAATAGCGTTAAGAGGCGCTCTCGCGAGGTACTGGACACGCTGGAGCGCGAGAATCGGCTTGGCATTGTCATGCTGGGACGCGTCTACCACCACGATCCCGGGCTCAATCACGAGATCATGGAGGAGTTCCAGAAGCTCGGCTATCCGGTGTTCTCCCAGAGCATGCTGCCCACGGACGAGGACATCCTCGACCGGTTGTTCGGCGAGGAGGTACGCTCGGGCGCCATCACACACGCCCTCGACATTCGCGATGTGTGGAAGAACGCTTATTCCGCCAGCACGAATCAGAAGATCTGGGCAGCGAAGTTTACGGCTCGGCATCCCAACCTGGTGGCGCTGGAGATCTCGAACTTCAAGTGCGGCCATGATGCGCCAATTTACAGCGTGATCGAGGACATCATCGAGAAATCGGGCACGCCGTACTTCTCGTTCAAGGACCTGGACGAGAACAAACCGACGGGCTCGATCAAGATTCGTGTCGAAACGATCGATTACTTCTTGAAGCGCTATCGCGAGGACTTGCTGAACAAGGCCGAAGCGGCGAAGAAGCTGGAGCAGCAGCTTGCGGCCTACGAGCGCGAGCTGCGCATGAAGCTGGCGCACAAGTCGATGAGGCGCGAGGCCGAGCTTGTTCCCTTCCCGCAGCCGGTCGACGAGCGGGAGGCGGCGACAGCGTCGGGCGACGACTAGGGTAAGAAGGGGGCGCGGCTTTAGCTGCGCCGAGTGTCGTCCTCAAGAACTCCCACATGATAAACTCAGCGCAACGGCGCACCTGAAGGTGTGCCCCTTTACCATGCCCCTGACCAGCGACACCAAGAAAGTGATGTTTGAGATCTACCGCGATGCCGACTTCGGCGGACATTACAAGGTCGTCTACTTCACCGAGCTCGGCGAGCACGACAAGGAAACCGAGATCGACAATGCCATGCGCGGCCAGCACATATTCGACGGCTTCCTTCTGCACCGCGAACGCAATCAGGCGAAACAGGTCGTGGACGAAATCCTTGACCGGCTGAATCGCGGCGAGCAGGTGGACGACAACGCCATCCGCGAGAGCCTAAAGCCCTTCCTCGCCTGACGCTCCCACACCGCAGCCACCAGACCGAATTCGTGCGGCAGCTCACCGATGCCGGTGGAGCACGTGAGTCGTAATGTCGGGCCAGAATTCGCGAAGCACATTCGTGAGCGCATCGCGCCCCAGCGCATAGGCATACTTGCTTGTAATTCCGCCGAAGGTGCGGTCCGGCGCGGGATAGTAAGTCGTCGAAATTGCCTGCGAAATTCCGCGCCCTAAAATCTCCGACGCGTTAAAGGTGTCGTGCCCTTGATAATTTGGCGTTATGAAAACGCGACTGGCCGCGTAAATGCCACGCTTCAGAATGCTTCCCTTGCCCAGAGCATAGTAGCGCTCGTCCTCATGAAAGAAGGTGGGCAGAATGAAAACGACCCAATAGTTGCCGTCGGTCTTATCCAGGAAACCACGCCAGTAATAGCGCCCGAATCCCCCGACTCCTTTGCCGAGCTGAGGGTGCGCATTGGTTCCCTCGGCCAGCAGCGATGTGATTCCAACGAATATGAAGGCGGAGTAGTCGAAGCTGTTCTGGGTGGCGATCTTGAAGGCTTCTTTCGGCGTTGGCGGCGGCGGCAACTCCCCGGCGCTGACTGCGCGATAGTTGGGCATGATTCCAAGGATCCGTTTGGGTTGCCGTTGGGAGGCGACGACCTCTCGATCGCTGGCCGTTGTGCTCGGCGCGTCCGGCAGTTTGGATGCACCGCTTTGTCCCGGCGACGGCTGCGTCGCTCTTGGCTTCGAACTTTGCCCCGAATCGCCCTGCTGAGCGAATGCGCAAACTGCTGAGAAGCTGATTAGGACCCATACCAAAAAGCGCAAGAACACCCTCCGCATCGCTCTCTGGTATGGCCGAAGAAATCAGCCCGTCTGGCCCGAGCGTTGCAGCGATGTTCACTTAGATGCGTTTTCGGCCCGGCGTGCGAACGTGGCGGCGGCGATCCAAGACCGCCGGTTCCGGTGCTGCGGAGTGTTGAAGGCTTAGCCAGGTTGTCGCGCCTAGTTCCGGCTCATGCTGCTCTGTGCGGCCGCAGCGCCTTGGCCACAATGCGAAGATCATTCACGAATAGATCGTATTGCCGGTGACGTGACTCATCATCAGGTGCGCGCAGGATCGATGATGGATGGACCGTCGCCAGTACGTAGGGTGCGGCTCCGAAAGGCATCAGCTGCCCGCGCTGCTGAGTGACACGAAAGCCGCGTCCCAGCAGCGCCTGCGCAGCGGTGGCCCCAAGGCACACGACGACTTCCGGCTTGACCAATGCGATCTCTACATCGAGCCAGGGACGGCAGGTCGCGATCTCCAGCGAGTTGGGCTTCTTGTGAATCCGTCGCTTGCCGCGAGGCTCCCACTTGAAGTGCTTGACGGCATTCGTGACGTAGGTTTGCTTACGGTCGATGCCGGCTTCGAGGAGCGCTTTGTCGAGCACAGCCCCGGCAGGTCCGACGAATGGGCGGCCTTCGAGGTCTTCCTTGTCCCCGGCTGCTCGCCAACGAACAGCACTCGTGCGTGTGCCGCGCCTTCTCCAAAAACCGTCAGCGTGGCGCGCTTCCAAAGATCGCAGGCGCGGCAATTCTTTGCCGCCTTGCCCGCCGACTGCAGCGTGGGATGTGCGGGGATCAAAAGCGATGCTGCACTGGGATGCGTGGGTCGGCTCGACATAGCTAGAAAGACGGGATGCTAACCGGAGGCGGGATGGTTGTCGAAGCGGAAACAGGAAGACCCATCCCGCTCAACTTGTAACGTCGGCGCCCGACGGCCATCAGCGCGAAACTGCGAGTTTAGATCAGGGTTGGCGCGGCGCGGCAACGTCTCCACCCAACGCCTTGTCAGCCTCCCTAGCGACGCCCCGGATCGCCAGCGACAGCATGAGCCGGGTTACTCCGGAGATGAAGATACTGATGCCGAACAGCGTGCCCACCACCCAATCGGCGTTGAAAGGCCAGTGGTGCCAGATCAGAATGCCGAGCAGGATGGTGATGATACCGTCGAAGAGTACCCATCCCCATCCTCGATGCGGGCG
>Ga0335073_10004151_pt1 | contig 20260 bp, 13 predicted proteins | sample Lox_Sample_22_FD_207093 | JGI IMG/M metagenome (GOLD analysis project Ga0335073, IMG submission 207093) | Soil microbial communities from Loxahatchee National Wildlife Refuge, Florida, United States - Lox_Sample_2.2 | ecosystem: Environmental > Terrestrial > Soil > Wetlands | place: USA...
AGTTTCGCCTTGAGAAATCGCCCAGCGATCTTTACCCGGATTTCAACGAAGCTGTCCCTTCCCTGGCCGAGCGGCAAGGGGACTTCAGCGACGTGTGCCCGCCCCAGGGGACGGGTTATTTCTATCGCTCTGCTTGGCCCGACTGCCCCAGCGCAGGGACGACAAGCACGCACGCCGGCGCTCTGATTCCCTTCCCAAACAATGACATCACGGTTTCCCCTTTGACTCCCGGAGCTCTGAACCCCTTCAGTACGATCGATACGAACGCACGGGCTCTGCTGGCCCTCAATCTCATTCCTTTGCCCAACTCTAATACCGGCTGCAATTCCACGATTGGATCTTGTTATGATTCGGTGATTTCCGAGCCGACGCACTGGCGAGAAGAGCTGGGCCGGCTCGACGAGAACATAACTACTAAGCTACGTGCCTCATTTCGATACATTCACGACTCATGGGATACGATTACGCCAGTGCCACAATGGTCGTACTTACATCAGGTCAATATAGTAAATAGTTTTCCGACGGTGCAGAACAAGTTCGTTGGCCCCGGAATTAACTTAGTGGCGCAGCTTAGCCAGACCATTAGTGCGAGGGCTTTGAACTCTTTTACAGCTAGTTATGCCAACTCCCACATCACATTGACCGACGTAAATGGATCAGGCGGTGCTACTTTTCAGCGTCCCGCTGGTTTTGCGACGCCAGCCTGCACTCCAGCAACTGGAGTTGCCAATCCGACTGTGGATTGCACGATGGGAGCCCTCTTTGATAACGGCTTCGGCGGAAAGGCTCCCGGTCTGATCATCGGCGGTAATAACGAAGAGTACGGTGGGAATGGCTTTGCGGTCGACCCTTCTTACATGCCATGGGAGCATACAAATCCGATTTTCAGTTATCGCGATGATGTCACTCTTGCCCTCGGCACACATACTCTGCAGTTCGGTGGTCAGCTAGTATTTACCGACAAGAATGAAACAAACGATGCCGTCGGCGCAATCACGGGCGACGTGCAGGGATTGCTCCGGTTCAGCAATATTAATGCTGCGGGTGTGCTGAACACGGGTAACGCTTTTGCGAATTTCTTGATTTTGTGGAGTAACGGAGGTGGCGTAAATTCTATTCAGAGCTATTCTCAGGATAGCGCGCAACTGCGATATTACAATCGCTACTGGATCGCCGAACCCTACGTGCAGGACGATTGGAAGCTCAATCAACGAATCACCTTAAACCTCGGGATGCGTTTCAGCTTATTCGGGCTTTATCATGAAAAGTATCTGCGCGAATACAACTTTGTGCCGTCTGCATACAGCCCCACTCTGGCTTCAGAGTTGACAGTGAATCCGCAGACTGGTCAACTTATCAGCTTGCCTGACCTTAACCCCATTCCGATAAGTTTGACGAATCCCGATCCGCGCATCGTGAATGGGTTAGTGCAGTGCGGCGTGGACAACGTACCAGCTGGTTGCATGACGAATCATGTTTTCAATCCGGCTCCTCGCGTGGGCTTTGCATGGGACCCCAAAGGGGATGGCAAGACCTCCATTCGAGGCGGCTACGGTATTTTTTATGAGCACGGTACAGGGCAGGAAGCTAACTCTGGCTCTCTGGAGGGTAGCGCACCGCTCGTGTTGAGCATGACGCAGCCTTTTCCGGAGAGTTATGGATGCATAAACGGTTCGGCAGGAACTGGAGGGAATTGTTCAACCTTCGGGGATTTGCCGGGAGCCTTTCCGTTGAATATCACCTCCATCCCCACAAAGGCTGTATGGCCCTACGCGCAACAGTGGAGCCTCAGCGTACAACGTGAACTGCCTCAGTATCTCGTCGCGTCTGTTGCCTACGTAGGCAGCAAGGGGACGCATCTCACGATCGAGCGCGAATTAAATCAAATAAAGCCTCTTCCCGCGAACCTGAATCCTTTTGGCCAAAATGAACCGATCATCCCTCAGTCCCCATTTAACGCTTCAGCCGGCGACTGCGCCGGATTTCAACCTCCGACAAACAACAATGGGGGAATTGGATATTTTACGCTGCTTAATGGCACAACCGTCCGCACGCAGAATCCTGCGTACATAAATCTTGAAGCCGCGTGCACCGGCGAAAACATAACCCCGAACCAAAATCCACCAGTTGTTAATACACTTCGCCCGTATCCGGGGTTCGGCGACATTTTGTCGCTGCAAAACGTAGCCGACTCCTCCTATCACTCTTTCCAGTTCACTCTTCGCCGTGTCAAAGGTCCGCTGACTGTTGGATCTTCCTATTCTTACAGTCATTCCATCGACGATTCCTCGGATCGCTCGGATTCTACTTTCGTGAATTCTTACGACTTGCGCTCGAACCGTGCCAGTTCAAACTATGACCAGCGTCATCTATTAAATGTAAGTTATATCTATGCACTACCCAACTTAGCCAGCCCTTTGTATAACCTGACCCAAGGACGTGCGGGCGGTTTCACTGGCAATGGAGAGGACACGCCTCCGCCGGTGGCCGCATCGAAGTTACTCCGCATGCTTGGTGACGGCTGGCAGATTTCGGGAATCACGGTCGTGCAATCTGGCACGCCATTTAGTGTAATCAACGGCGGCAGCGCCACCGTTTCCGTGTTAGACAATGCTGGCGTAGCGAATGGGGCAGGGGCTGGAAGCTACCCCGACATTGTTCGTCGTCCCGCCCCGTTTGGGCGACAGTTCAATCCTCAGAGTTTTGGCCCATTATTTGGCAATCCCAACATGTTCGTCGCGCCCCGCGGGCTGACATTTGGCGATGCTGGCCGAAACTTCCTGAACAATCCTCGGCGAACTAACTTTGATATGACCCTGCTCAAGCATTTTAAGGCCGGAGAGTCAGGGCAGATCGAGTTTCGTGCGGAGGCCTTTAACATTTTCAACCACACACAATTTCGGCTCTATAATCCCGACCTCGGCAATACTGGAAGTAACGTAATCAGTTGTTATGGAGGGCCAAGCTACAGCGCGGGCTACTCCGCCCCTTTGAATCCAGTTACCGGCGCGAGTACGGGCACGGACTGTGTTACCGGAGACGCGTTCCTGCATCCAGTCGATGCGCATCGCCCGCGTACTGTTCAATTGGCATTGGAATACCAGTTCTAGCTTACTCAGGCAGCCTCCACAGTTGGCTGCAGTGCGGGTGAGACACGATCTCGGCAAGATGAGTGCTGCGGCGATAATTACGTTAACATTTGACGATGGCCTTCGCTGTCACTTTGACAAGGCTCTCCCTCTTCTCGACAAGTACCGGATCCCTGCAACATTCTTCTTAGTTGCAAACGAGTATGCCACTCACGATCGATGGCTTGGGCATACGAATGATTGGTGGAAAATTACTTGGTCTGACGCAGACGTGTCAATGTTAAAAGAGGTCGTTCGTAAAGGCCACGAAATCGGCAGCCATAGCGTTAGTCATCACCCAACTGAGATGCAACTGAATCCGGAGTTGGAAGTCCGTCGATCAAAGGAGTTGATCGAAGGATGGATCGGAAACAAAGTGAATTCTTTTTGTTATCCTTTCTATCGGTCGCATACCTATCTTTCTAGGATGGTGAGGCTATCGAGCTACCGCCAAGCCCGCGGCGGCGGCACCTCACCGAAATACGTTCCTGGAGCTAGATTTTATCCCACCGCCTCAACTACTAAGATAGATAGATTCAATGTTGACTGCCGTCAAGTATCACCTCGTGACGATCCGCGCAATTGGGTTAGACCGGGCCACTGGCATGTGCTGACTTTCCATGGCATTGGCGATCAGAAAGATGGTTGGGAACCCGTGTCGATCACTAAATTTACGAGTTTCCTCGAAGAATTAGCGATTTACCAGGAACGTGGCCAGGCGAACCTCCTAACATTTGGCGATGCCGTGCAACGTATCTGCGCGGGGGAGACGGTCCCGGACGAACCCTTGATTTAGTACAACTGAACCCTTGCGGGCAAAACAGAGCTAACCACTTTTTACAGAGCCTGACAGTTGCTCCGATGCTGAATCTCACTTTCGATCCGAATTGCCTCGTCCGCAGAATACGAGCGACCACAAAGTCGGTGTTCTCACTTCTATTGCTAACTTGTGTGCCGCTGAAGGTCGGAAAAGCTCCCATACGTGCCCAAGATCAGCGGTGCGGGCCTCCTCGTTATTGCGCCCGAACTGACCGGGCGATCGAGCCTTATCAGAACACGCCTCCCGCATTAGGCCCGGCGGGTTCCATTATCACTGATCCCAGTTTTCACTCGCGCATTCTTCGCGTCACAGACGCAAAATCCGATCCCGATGCTCTGGGCAGACCCATGATGACGCCTGCTTCCGCGGAGATGAATGTATGGAATTCTGATACCAGTAAGTTTTATGTACTGACCGCGGGCGGCGAGTATGTTTTATATGATTTCAACCCGGCGACGATGAAAGCGCGGCTAAAAGGGCTGCTGCCTGTCACAGGGGGTGATTTCAGCCACACACGACCGAACATCCTCTATGCGGCACGCAGCAACGACGCGGCTTTTCAACAATATGATGTTTCCAACGGACGCGTCGACCTACTGCACAAATTCTCCGAATGCATCAAACTGCGTCCCTTTGATCTGGCGTTCTCGGCCAGCGTCTCCGCCGACGACAACCGGTTAGAAACGATGGTGGGACCGGAGCAAGACCGGAATTATGTGGTCTATCTTTTCGATCGCAAACTGGGATGCCGCTGGTACAACACTCAAACCGGGGAGATCGGGGGACAGTGGGGCCCGAAAGGAATTATCTCCGCCCCCGATCGGTTTCTCATCCACAACACGAATATCTCGCCTTCAGGCAAATATGTTTGGGTCGATCGTGGGTATAGCATGGCTGGCAAATCATGGCTGATCTGGGAAGTAGATACGATGAAAGTAACGGCCTGCCCGTCTTGGTGTAGCGGTCATCATGCACTTGGGTATACCCATCTCGTGGGTCCATCCGGTGAACACCATCCGCTTGACCTCATCTCGCGTCCTCTGGCGAATCTCGCTGAAATTACTTCTCTCATCATGAACTTGCCGGCCCCTCCTGCCGCCGAGCATTGGTATGACCAGCACTTTTCCTGGAATAACGTTGATCCGAAAGATGAGAATCCATTTTGTTTTTCCACGTACAGCGACAGCAATCCGAATCAACCCGGTTTTCCCCTTGAAACCCTTGGGCCCTGGGAGAACGAGATTGATTGTGTAGAGCCCCATCCCCCTGTTCCGACAGGTTCTAATGTCTGGCGTTTCGCTCACACGTACAGCACGGGCAAGAACGGCTTCTGGTCAACCCCCCGCGGGAATGTCTCACAGGATGGGCGTTTTTACATGTTCACTTCAGATTGGCAGGATCAACTCGGCAAGAAGCCGTTTAATAGGCAACAGTATCGCTACGACGTCTTTATCGTGGAGCTTCGCTGACTTGCAGTCTGACCATCGATTTTCGAAGTCACCAAGGTCCGATTCATGCGAATCGTAGGCCCCCCAATTTCAAATGAATTTCAGTTATTACAGGGTCGATTCACGATAAATTCACGAAGTTATAACCGCTCCGTAACATCGCCAACGTAAAAAACTCGTGCCTCAAAACGGCCGGGACATAAGTGTGGGTGGACTGGCCCTAACGTTCCTGTTCCAGGGAGTAGTGCTGCCGCTTTTGCTTCCGGGCACATTAACGATGCTTAGGGTTCCGAGAGCGGGTACCCAGTATTTGCGCTCTCTGCATAAGCCTTGGAGGTATATGCTCGCGGAATTTAGTGACCAGCGGTTCTCGATTCCGCGACTTGCGGCACCAGGACCGGCGGCGTCGACTTTACTCGAAGCTGTAGGCGGCGTGTCGCCGACCTCGCCGGTGGCGTGTGGATTCGTGAACCGAGGACTTGTCGCTAAAACTGACAGATGCTGCCAGTTCGATTACCCCGAAGGAGAAATGATGAAGCATATTCTAGCGTGCTCTACTGCTCTATTTTTCATATCAACATTGGCGGCACAGACGCCTACCATTCCCGGCAACCAATCCAACGCAGCGCAGGTCGAGGCCGAATTACAGCAGCTTCGAGAAGATCGCGCCTCCGATCGCAAAGAAATCGAAACCTTGCAGCAGGAAGTCGCACTTTTGCAGCAGCAAATGCGACGACTCAACGGCGCTTTGCAACAGGGACAACCAGTCGCTCTAGGTGGTCGTGGCGTCGAGCCCGCCGGACCAACAACAAACCAGCCGCAACTCCAAACGGCTGCTTTTCACGGCGTCGTAGCAGATCCGGCAAGCCAAAGTAGTGCCAGTCCCCCAGCGATGACGCTCCAGCAGCAGAAAGAGACAGCGAGCGACTGGGAGCATCCTCTGGCCATTCACTTCAAGGGCATAACCATTACCCCCGGCGGTTTCATGGCGGCAGAAACCGTGTGGCGTGGGCATGCCCTTGGCTCCGACATAAATACGCCCTTCAACTCCGTGCCATTTAATGGCGCGGATGCAAGTCATCTATCGGAATTCTTCGGATCTGGACGGCAGTCCCGTATCTCAAGTCTTGCCGAAGGAAAGCTGAGGAGCGCAAAGCTTTCGGGCTACTTCGAAGCAGATTTCTTGTCGGCCGGCATCACCTCAAACAACAATGAGAGCAACAGCTACACTCTTCGACAACGGCAGGCTTGGGGCCAAGCTGCACTCGACAGTGGCTGGACTTTTACTGGCGGGCAAATGTGGAGCTTGATCACCGAAACTAAGCAAGGCGTCGAAAACCGCACTGAGGCCTTGCCCATGACCATCGATCCTCAGTATAACGTCGGCTTCAGTTGGGCCCGGCAATATGGGTTCCGAGTAAGCAAGAATTTTGGCAATTCCCTGTGGTGGGCCCTCTCGGTCGAGAATTCTGAGGCCACGCTCGGCGGACATGCCGTCTCTGGCCAGAATAACTTTGTCGTGGGCTCCCAGGGCGCCAGCGGCGGGCTCTACAATCCTACCGCGAATTATTCCTTCAATCCGTCGCCGGATTTCATTACAAAGTTCGTCTTTCAACCGGCCAACTTCGGACACTACGAGGCGTTCGCAATGGTCAGCGATTTTCGCGATCGCATCTACCCCTGCGGTGGAACCATTACCGCTACCAACGGCGTCCTTCCCCCTCCCGTACCCTGTGGCACGGGAAATATCCCGAATGCAAGTGGCGCGTATAACAACAGCAAAACGGGAGGCGGATTCGGCATTAATGCCAGAGGAACCGTGCACGAACAGTTCGATTTGGGGATGCATCTTTTCGCAGGTAATGGCATAGGCCGATACGGTTCAGCGGGACTTCCCGATGTTATTGCGCGTCCCGATGGCGCCTTGATTCCAGTCCGCAATTATCAGGCTCTAGGGACGATCGAGTACCACTCCAAGCGGCTAGACCTCTACACGAATGTTGGACTCGAGTACGGAGCTCGGACGGCGTACACGTTTGCGGGTAAGGGAGCCGGCTATGGTTCGCCGCTGTTTACAAATGCCGGATGCAACATCGAAGGTCCGCCTAGTTCGACTGTGACTAATGTCAACACTCCTGGCTCCACTCCTGGTACTACCGGAAGCGGCACGATCCCGATCACCGGGCCCACAGGAACTCCTCTCACTCCAGGATTCAATACCTCCAATCCTGCGAATTGCACGGGAGACACCCGCTCCATCATCGAAGGGACCGTTGGATTCTGGTACCGGTTCTACAACGGGCCGAAGGGCCGAATCCAGTGGGGACCGCAGTATTCTTACATCGATCGCAACACTTGGGGAGGCGTGGGCGGCAACCCGAATGCGATAGAAAACATGTTCTTTACTTCGTTCCGCTATTACCTGCCCTGAGGTGTAGCGAAAGTTGTAAGCCCAAGGACGCCAAGCGATGCGATCTGCTGCGAAAAAACGACTGAATCTAGACCGACTATTCGCAAATGCGTTATGGGAAGTGACAATGCCAGAATCCTCGTAGCCGGCGCAAGGGGTGACCGCCTCTGTCCGCACTTCGGGCCTGTTCGAGCGTGGCGTGGATGTCACAGTGCCGATGAAAGGGTCGTGTAAAAGGACTATCATCTGTCCCCATTTCGAAAGCCGGAATCGGAACGCCGGGCGCTATTTGATAAAAGCCTGACGTTCGGCAAGACCTGTGAGAGGTTGCGGACACGATTCCCTGATGTGCTGCTTACAGCTCCCTACGCGATCTTCTTTGATTGTGTTTCAGACTGACTTGTTTGCCCCATCTTCTTCGCTAAGAGCGCAAGCAGACGTTGGATCTTTTTGTCCTCTATTCGTGGGATGCTGACTCGGACAAGGCCGTGCGACTTTGAGGGTGCGGGGAGGGGCACTGCAAGCGATCCTTTCAGTACAGAAGTTTTCTCTCTGCACGGCTGGAATGAAGGATGGCGCGCAGTATCCCAGAGTGTGTGCAACTTGGCAATAGCACTCTGGGGCAGAATTTGTGGAAAACAGGGTCGGATTTTACAACGGTGAAACATTGCAACTTCCGGTGATTGCGAACAAACCATGAACATCACTGTCTCGTTTGGAGAAGCCGTTCGGGGTGTCGGCATTGGTTTTATTCCGGCAGATCTACGGATGAAGTGAACCGTGTGGCACTTCTCGCACAAGATGCCCATATGAATCGGCATACTTGCTTTTCCACTGTGGCTGAAGGAATTAGGAGAGTATTCACGTTCCCTTGCGTGGCCTATTTCGGTTCATCGTTCTCTTGGATGAACAGAGGCCGACAGTCTGTGGAAACAACTGACACGGTAATCTTGGATCTTCGTGAGCGGTCGGTGGCTCGCGGTCAGACCCAGTCTGAGACGGGTCAGGCACCTCTGGAAATTTCGCGAACTACTAGACACCTGGTTCTTGATCTTCCGATTCGGAGCAAAGAAGGACCCTACGACGTCGGTATACTCACCTAAACCGGTGACCAGATTTTGCGGGCAACAGGTAATGCAATATCGTTTACAGGCGTGAAGTCCCCACTGAAGGCCCTATTGGAGCACACGAACACGCGATAGCCACAAGTCATCGCTAGGCGCATGCTCTTGTCGTGGGAGTTGCGCAGGCCAATCGAGAATCGACAGCCCTCCACTTCCGTTGCCAAGTCAAGAACTCCGAACATCTTCATGCCGTCCGGCGAGATCGCATATTCGTCGTGGACGACTCCGATGTGGCGGAAGCCGAGCGTCTCGACCAAGGCCTGCACGATCTCGGGCGGTGGGTTTCGGTCGCCGGTGGTGTGGGCACCAGCGCCAGTTCTTTGCGGCCAATCATCCGGGCGCTATAGCCTATGAGCGTACTTGTTTCTGACGTACTGCTTTCCTCCTTTTTCTTAAGTTGAAAATGCGAGATCTGCTGACACGACTGGGGCGTCAGAGCCGGGCTTTAACGCCGGCACGAACCGATACACTTGAATGTGGGTCCGACAGGCAAGAAAACTGGCCTTCGCCTGGCAGACGGGACGGCAGTCCTCTTAGAGGGACTTCCTGCCAGCACGAATATCACTGCGAGGGTAGTGAACTGTATCTCGGTGGGTGAGTTCGAAAAGCTTTGGTTGTTGGGATGAGCGCTGGACCAGCCGGGCAATGTCTGGGAATCCAATCTCCGCCTGAAGACTGGACCTATAAGGACGTGAACCGGTCTGATCTTAGAATCGCCACTCATTGCCCGGATTCTGTGATGGTGATCACATCGGGTCGGGGCAAATCGAGGCTAACATCTCAGCCCACATGAAAGCTGCCGTCTACACCAAGACTAAATCGGGGAAGGTTCTCGAAATCAAGGACCTTAAACAGCCCGTTCCGAAGGACAACGAAGTCGTCCTATGGGTCCGCGCCGCTTCTGTCAATCCGCTGGACTGGCGCATGAAAACCGAACGGCCCGGGGTGGACGTCGCTGGCGAGGTAGTTGCAGTTGGGCGCACGGTGACGCAGTTCAAGCCTGGTGATGCCGTGTTTGGCGCTGCTAAAGGCGCCTTTGCCGAATATACCTGCGCTTCCGAAACCAAGATAGCTCCGAAACCGCAAAGCGTGAGCTTCGAGCAAGCAGCGGCAGTGCCGATTGCTGGGCTTACTGCCTTGCAGGCGCTTCGCGATAAAGGGCACCTTCAGCAGCGGCAGAAGATTTTGATTAACGGCGCGGCAGGAGGAATTGGTACCTTTGCCGTGCAGATCGCTAAGTCATTTGGGGCTAATGTGACTGGCGTTTGCAGCACGAAGAATGTTGAGTTGGTACGCTCCCTGGGCGCCGACCGGGTCATCGATTATACCCGCGAAGATTTCACTCAGGACAACGAACGTTACGACCTGCTTCTCGATAACGTGGGGAACCGCACGTTGTTGTCGATGAGGCGCGTTCTGAGCCCGAAAGGCAAGTGCGTGATGACCGGAGCTCCGAAGCAGATGTGGAAGGTGTTCACGCGATTATTCAAGGCATTCGCGTGGCCGCCGTTTTTGCGGCAGAAGTTCAAATTCTTCATTGCGAATATCAATCGGGACGACCTGACGACTTTCTGCGGCTTGATCGAGGCTGGAAAGGTCATCCCAGTCATCGACAGACGTTACCCACTCGAACAAACCGGCGACGCTCTGGTTTACGTAGAAGGAGGGCATGCCAGGGCGAAAGTGCTCATCATGTTGCAATAGTCGGGACTCGCCGCTGGCCTCCTTGGTTTTTTACGATGGTCTGTCAGCCTGATCGACGAAGAATCCCGACTTAATTAAGTCGCCTTTATAGGGCTTCACTCCATCGGGCGGTAACGTCCGATTCTGAACAATGGTCACCGATTTCGGACACCGCCGATTTCGATCCTGGGCAGGAACTCCCTTAGTATCAGCGCGAATGATTGGAACGGCATGTGCAACACTGGACTCAAAGCTCTCCCGACAAGAAGGCGCTGAATGTTCACCGATCTTAAGTTCGCATTGCGGCAATTGCGAAAATCGCCGGGCTTTACCCTTACCGCAATTGCCACGCTGGCCTTGGCCATCGGCGCCAACGCCGTGGTATTCGGGGTGATGGACGCGCTGGTTCTGCATACCCTTCCCGTGCCCGACGCCAAGACTCTCTACGGAACGGTCTACGGCGCCAACCCCGGCTTTCAGGCTTACCCCAACTATCTCGATCTGCGCCAGCGGAACCACAGCTTTCAGGACCTTGCGGCTTTCAATTTCGCGTTCACTGGATTCGACAAAGGTAACAATCCCGAGCTTGCCTCCGGTTTCGCGGTCACCGCAAACTACTTCGACGTGCTCGGCCTTCATCCATATCTCGGCCGGTTCTTTTCTCCCGCCGACGAACGCGGAGCGGGAAGTGCGCCCTACCTTGTTCTCTCGTACGCCTATTGGCACAGCCATTTTCAGGACGATCGCAGCGTCATCGGCCGTGTGGTCGAGATCAACAAGCATCCGTTCACCATCGTCGGTGTAGCGCCGCCGGGCTTTGGCGGAACCTTGATGTTCGTCTCCATCGATTTCTTCGTTCCCATTGTGAACCAACAACAGGTAGGTGGCCCGGCGCTCGACTCCCGTTCCACGGGAGCGATCTTCGAGATCTTCGGCCATCTCAAGCCGGGCGTCACGGTAGCGCAGGCGCAGGCCGATTGCACAGCCGTGGGCGCGTACCTGGCCAAAACCTATCCGAAGGATTTCGCCCAAAACGAGGTGGCGCTTGACCGCACCGGCCTGACGGCATTCGGCGGCGGAGTGCGGGCGTTCGTCACCGCTCTCATGGCGCTCGCAGGACTCATTCTGTTGGCGGCGTGCGCCAACCTGGGAAGCCTGTTTGCCGCACACGCGGCCGATCGCGGTAAAGAAGTCGCGCTTCGCATCGCGCTGGGCTCTCCGCGCAACCGCATCCTGCGCCAGCTGCTGACTGAAGCGGTGATGATCTCGCTTGCCGGTGGCGCGCTGGGTTTGGTCGGCGCTATGGCCCTGCTGCGCCAGGTCAGTAATTGGAATCCATTCGCGGGAGCACCCATCCATATTCCGGTGACGATGGATGCCCGCATCTACGTGGTTGCGCTGGCCCTGGCGCTGGTCAGTGGGGTCCTCTTCGGCATCGTTCCGGTGCGGCAGATGATGCGCGCCAATGCCTACCAAGTGATGAAGGCGGGAGCGGGAACCGCACCGGGGCGCAAAGTATCCGCACGCGATGTTTTGCTCGCAGTGCAGATCGCGATTTGTGCAGTTCTGATTACTTCTTCTCTGGTTGCAGTGCACGGATTGGTGCGGTCGCTCAAATCGAACTACGGATTCGAACCGCGCGGCGCTCTAGTGGGAGCATTAAATCTTTCCGCCGCCGGGTATAACGGCGAGCAGACTTTGGCAATGCAGCGGCGCATCATGGATGCCATGACGACGATACCCGGCGTTGAAGCTGCCGGCGTGGTGAACAACTGGCCGCCACTGGTTTACACCGGTGCCTTCCGCACCGCGGTCTTCAAAGAGCAGAGCAACGATTTCAGAACCTCCAACATCGCTATCTCGCCGTTCCACTTCGACGTCACGCCGGGCTATTTGAAAGCTGCAAAGACTTCGCTGCTCGCCGGGCGCGACTTTAGTTGGGCCGACGATAAGAACGCTCCGCCCGTAGCTCTGGTCAACCGGCAATTCGCACTTAAGATGTTCGGATCGGTAAACGGCGCCCTCGGCCGTCACTTTAAGCTCCAGGGCGGAACTTCGGTGCAAGTGGTGGGCATTGTCGAAGACGGCAAGTACCAGGCGCTGACTGAAGATGCCGAACCGGCCTTCTTCATGCCACCGCAGTTGCTTTCCACGCCAGGTCCGGGCGCCGATGTGATCGTGCGCTCGGCGCGCGACCCCGAACAATTAGCTGCGGCGATGCGCAGCAAAATTCACGAGATCGATCCCGGATTGCCGGTCGACATTCAGAGCTATAATTCGCTGCTCGGCGTGGTGTTGTTTCCGGCGCGCGTGGCTACCATGGCACTCAGCGTCCTCGGCTTCATGGGCGCGATGCTCTCAATCACAGGCATCTTCGGCATGGCTGCTTACTCTGTCTCGCGCCGGCTGAAGGAACTCGGCATTCGCATTGCCTTGGGAGCACGCCGCACTGAGGTCCTCAAATCCGCGCTGGACCGAGCCGTCAAACTGCTCGCCATCGGTTCGGTAGCGGGCCTGATTCTGGGCGTACTGGCTAGCAAGGTGCTCGCCTCCATCGTTTACCAAGCCACTCCCCGCGATCCGCTCGTATTGGGCGGAGTGGTGCTGGCCATGGCGCTGCTGGGTGTGGTGGCCACGTGGATACCCGCACAGCGGGCGCTCTCCGTCGATCCATTGGTTCTGTTGCGCGACGAATGAGGTTTCCATGCCGACGAACCGCTCACGGCTCGAGTGGCGTTTCATCGGCCCACCGCGATCGACTCGAAGCCACCACAGACCCGGCCAATTCACCAAGAGAAGTTGAGGATCACAGGTTAATACAAATGATCCGTTCTTAAATGTGAGTATTCCTGCGATAATCAATAAAACGGCAACCAAAAAGTCTCCGCTGACACCTGCCTCGGATTGCTCTTAACTGAAACCGAATAGCGACGCCTGTTCCGGGACGGGACAGGTGGCCGTGCGCGCCTTCTTCTACCTGAGAACGATCGCGGCCGCTGGCCGAAGATGAGGATGGGACCGCCACGAAGCCTAGAACGATTGCGAGAACTGCGATTCCAGGAATTCGCCCAGCTTGGCTGTGGCCTTGAACTGTGGGATCGGCTCCAGTTCCTTCAAGGCAGATGTGAACTCGTTGGAGAGAATCCAGATCGTTCGCGATCAGAATTTCTCATACCTCGGCTCGAAGTACAGATCATGCACCGTGTGCGCGAGGTGTTTTGGAGCTTCGAGTCTTCCCTCCACGAACGCTTCGCAGATGACCACCTTGGCGGTGACGTCGGTGAGTTCGCATCTTTGCCACGCTTCAACCTGCTTCCACATGGGTTCGAAGTTGCGCTGCATCCGGTCCACACCAACCGAGATGCAATCAATCAGCGAGAACGACTTCGAGTGCTTCGCGAGCGCGGGGGCAAACACGACGCAAATGGCCAAGACAACGGATGAAGGAGCAAACCGGCGATAATCGAGTGTGAACGAGGGGGGACGAAAACTGGCCGCCTTGAGAATTGCTCCTCAAGCGGTGAAGCCACGTTGCCTTCCGATTCAATGATTCAATCTGTCAACCGTGGATTTGCTCAGGTACTTACTCCTGAAGTGCAAGATGAGCGCGGACCTACGTTGAGGCGTCGGCTTGCTGCACACGTGCTGCACAACTGTACCCGAACAGGAGTATTTTAAGCCAACAATCGCCCATTGCGTCCGCCCTATGTTATTGAATCCGAACAACAGGCCCCAAGGACGGTTTAATTTGCTAAACGGGGATGGAGGCCGACGAGAGTTCGAGTAAGCCCGTTCCGCTAGTACTCTTATCTTTCTATATATGCAAGACTTATGTAAGCTGCGGTCTGCGATCAAGGCCAAGTGGCACGCCATCCTGCTGCACAGTTGCTGCACAACTCGTGAGACCCAGAATCGACCGTAAACTATTGATTCTGGTACATCAGAACCGACGAAAGGGCGAGGGCGGTCTGCTAAACCGTCGCGCAGCCCGATCGCGTTTGTTTGGGATCAAGGCGTCGGAAACTACACGTGGAAACAATGCCGGGGCCAGTATGCCAATCCCGTTGGCGCTGGCAGAAGGATGGACCGCGTCAAATAAGTGCCGCGCGCAGCAATCCAATGCCCAGCGTGACGACCGATGCGGCCAGCACCGCGGCACCGGCGTAAATCAGCGAGATGAACCCATTCGGCTGGGTGGCCGAAGGGGAAAGCATGGAGAAGAAGAAGCCGGCAGGAATCAGGATCGCCGCCGCGGGCACCCCAATGCGCGCCATCCACAGAAGAGGCGTGGGAAGCGCGGCACCGTCGGCGAGCAACTGGCAAATCAGAGAGAGCAGGACGATCACGCCCGCATGCGCGTGTCCGGCGCGAAAGAAATTCTGCCGCAGTGGATTCTGCACGCAACCGCTGGCGCGATCGAGAAGCTGCGTCAGCAGAAAGTATCCGCCGTACTGAATCGTGGGAACGGTAATCAGAATAACTCCCGCCATGATGCGCGCTTCGCGTGTCATAAGGTCCTCCGGCTCCGTAGTTGTGAAATCAGATTGGAGTTAGTGGTTGTCGGCCAGTTCACCGGCCTCAGGGACGATATAAGCATCGACGCGAAGGCCGTCGGGCAGTTGCGAACCTGAATCGAGTTCAACCAGTGTTTCCAGAATTTTGGTGTCGACCTTTTCCGTCGGCTCGTCGGTGCGGACATTTTTCCGTCCGAGCTGCTGGCCAACACGCACCACGTGTCCCCAGAATTTCTGTGTGCCGTAGGCGTCGGCGGTGACGTAGGCGCGCTCCCCGACGCGCACTTTGCTCACATCGGTTTCATCGACATCGACACGCACGCGCAACGTTTTGCGATCGCCGATGGTCAAGACCGGATCCGGTGTGGTCGAAGAATTCGAGACACTCTCTCCACTGCGATGATGCTTCCGCAGCACGATGCCATCGATCGGGGAACGAATGAATGTCTTTTCGTAACGCGCCTCTGCTTCTTCGAGTTGGGCCTCGGCCAGCTTCACATCGGCTTCGGCCAGCGATTGATCTTCTTCGCGGGCGTGATCATCCACCAGCGCGTGCTGTTCGACCGCGGCATCATATTTTGCTTTGGCGACGTCGGCGTCGCTCGCGTAGCGATCCAGTTCCTCGCGCGACACTACGCCAGCCTTGAACAATTCCTGGCGACGATGCAACTCCGACTGCGCGTTTTCCATCACCGCCTTGGCTTCATCGACCGACGACCATGCCTCCGCGCGCTCCTGATGCCGCGCTCCATTGATCACTTTGCGCAGCGTGGCCTCTTTGGCCACAACATTCGCACGCGCCGACTCGACCTCCGCGCGATAATCGGCGTTCTCCAGTTCCGCCAAAACTTCGTCGCGATGGATCGCGTCTCCCTCTTCGACGTTGACCGACTTCAGCCGTCCGCTCAGCTCGGAGCCGATCTTGATGTCCTCCGAGTACGGCTCCACGCGCCCCGGACCAGCGATCAGCTCCGGTTCGTGATGGGAAACCGTTGCACTCGCCACTGTGGATTCGTGCGCACGGCGCGAGGCAATCGTCAACGACGCGGTCAGAAGAAAGACGCCCAGTCCGACCATCCATGCCATGCGGCTCTTCCGCAAATTTTGCATCGAGAACTGCCCATTCATAAACATCTCCAATTCGAATCCACTTTGTCTGTACACTTCTTAAACGGTTCGATTACGCCAGTCTCACCACGGCTTGGGACAGATTCTGCGCCAGTAGTCCCGACGGCACTTCCCGTTCATCGGCTTCAGCGATCGCGCCGTCTTCGATTTTCACAATGCGATCGGCAAAGTGCAGCACGCGCGAGTCGTGCGTCACGATCACAACCGCCCGCGCGCGCTGGTGCGCGAGTTTGCTCATCATCTCCATCACCGTGTGGCCGGTATGGGAATCAAGGGCAGCCGTGGGCTCGTCGGCCAAAACGATTCCCGGATCGCCCGCCAGTGCCCGCGCAATCGCCACCCGCTGTTTCTGCCCGCCGCTCAGGTCGGCGGGAAAACTGTCGAACTTTTCAGCGAGTCCGACTTGCTCGAGCAGTTCCTGCGCACGCTTCTTGGCCTTCGCCGCGGAATTCCCTTTCAGATCGAGCATCAGCTCGACATTTTCACCAGCGCTCAGCGTCGGAAAGAGATTGAATCCCTGAAACACGAAACCGATATTGGCCAATCGCAGCGCAGGCAAGTCTTTTTCTGGCAAGCCGACCACTTCCTTATCCGCAATACGCACGCTGCCCGAAGTCGCAGTCAGAATGCATCCCATGATAGAGAGCAGCGTCGTCTTGCCGCTACCCGAAGGCCCCATCAGCATGAGCAGTTCGCCGCGATGCACATCGAGATTCACGCCGCGCAGCGCCAGCGTGCCCGACGCGCCTTCATCGTATCTCTTGGTCAACTCACGAACGGCGATTGCGGACTGCATCGTTCACTTCTCCTATTTCATTCCTGCATTTCCGAGGAGCGTAGACGAAGAATCTCTTTTCTCCTCGCGACGAGAAACAGATTCCCCGCTTCGCTCGTCGGAAATGACAACAGATCTTCACCCCTTGAACACCATCGCCGGATCGATGTGCGTGACTTTGTTGATCGACACCATCGCGGCCCCAATGCACATCAGCAGGGTCACAAAAAACATGCCCGCGGCCATCGAAGGCGGCATCAGAACCGCCGCTCCGCCTTTCTCGCTGCCATGCACAACGAGCACGCTGACGATCATCCCCAGCCCGTAGCCGATCACTGCGCTGGTCGCCGCCTGCTGCATGATGACTTTGTAGACATAGCTGTTGGGCGCGCCCATCGCCTTGAGCGTTCCGTATTCGCGGATGTGATCCATGGTCGTGGCGTAGATCGTCTGCGCCACCACAACGAATCCGACCACCAATCCGAGCACCGCCGCAATCAGAACAGCTACCCCCGCGCCGGTGGTGAACATCCAGTAAAAAGTCGTCATGCGGCTAAACTGCGCCGTGGTGAACACCTCGACATCCTTCACATGATCGAGCAGATGGCGGCGCACCCGCCCAAGATCCGCGCCGGGCACGACTTTCACCAGGATAAACAGCGTCTGATCCTCGCGCGTGGCCGTATAGTCCTGAGCATTCTTGAACGAAGTGAAGACGTAAGGAGAGGTCGTGAACGAGCGAATGCCGCGTGTGAATCCCACGACCCGCGCGCGATAGCCGCCGATCTCAAACACTTCGCCGACACGTGTCACGCCGAGCTTCTGTTTGTAGAGTTCGTCAAGAATCACCGCGTCGGGGGATTTCAAATCCTCCACGCGTCCTTCGACCAAGTTCCACGGCCGCTCCAGCCGGTCGTCGACATTGATACCCACAATCTGCACCGACTCTTCCCCGCCGTCGTGGCGCTTCCACTGTGTCCAGTGCGCGATGATCTTCTGTGCGTCGCCCACGCCCGGCACGGCGCGCACCTGGTTCAGTTTGCGTTCGCTGAAGGCAACGCCCTGCTCCACGTAGGGGACATTTTTCGAGGTGATCCACAAGTCCGCGCCGGAATGGTCGATCAGATTCGACGTCGCCGCCGTGAAACCGAGAAACAATCCCAGCTGCACCACAATCAATACAACCGAAAAGACGATGCCGGTAAGGGTGACCGCCAATCGAACCTTGTCGTGAAACAGATTTCTTCGCGCCAGCGGAGGCATGGTTACCGGTCCTCCTGCTTGCAAAGACCGGGTGCCTCATTTCCGGCCGGTCTTGCCGCAAGTGGAGATCTCCCCCGCATCATCCCGCGCAACGTCACGTCGAGCATCATCTGCGCGCGCTCCCCTAGCGGACGCCACTGCACCCAAGCATCCTTGCACTTAGCAATCTGCAGCGAAATCACGCCATGCACCGCGGCCCACAACGTCTGTGAAATGATCTCCGGGTCTTTCAGTTCCTCGTGGAAGCATCCCGCATCAATCGCCTGCTGCACCGCCCACTTCAGAAAGGCATAGGCATCTTCTTCGGGATTTCCACGGATCTCTTCATCGTCTTCGCGAGGCTCAAGCGCCGGATGCGGCGTCATGAACATGAATTTGTAGTGATTGGGATAACGCGTTCCGAAATCAACATAGATCTCGCCGATCTGCTTCAGCCGCTCGATCGGGTCAGACAACATCGCCGAACTTTGAAAGACCTCGGCCAGCCGTGCGTAGTCCTGGTGACAGAGTTCGTGAAAAAGCTCATTCTTGTCAGCAAAGTGGACGTAGATGGCAGTTGGCGAGTATTCGATCTTCTCAGCCACTTTGCGCATCGAGACGCCCTCGTAGCCTTCGCTGATGAACAACTCGCGAGCCGCGTCGAGAATCTTTTCTCTGGTTTCTGACTTCTCCCGTTCGCGCCTTTCTTTGACTCCCATGGCGTTTCTCCGGAACAATGATCGCTCACTTAACGATGTTAACTTAACATCGTTAATTTACTGCTCGGCGTTCATGGGTGTCAAGAGAATTCTGCGGCAGACCTGTTGAAAAACTTCTAATCGATTGATATAGCTGCTGATATAGGACAGTCGATCTCATTCCTTCGCTGGCGGGCGCTTTCAATTCGTACGACGGATGGGAGCGCCCCATAGAGCGGCGCGTCATCGCATTGACGCTGAGGGATGGGCTTCAGTTCCTTGAAAGCCGACGTTAACGCAATGGAGAGACTCCACAGATCGTTCGCGGCTGGAATTCCTCGCACTTCGGTTCGAAGTGCAGATCATGCACGGTCCAGGCGAGGTGCTTGGGGGCTTCGAGTCTGCCCTCGACAAACGCCTCGTAGATGACCACCTTCGCGTGGTGACGTCCGTCAATTCAGAGGCGGAAACGCTGGGCCTGAGGGGAACTGGCTCTCCGTTCTGCTGCTGGCAATTCTGTGGATCGGTCTTTCACGTTGGCTGGGCGGGAAAACGATCCCGAGTTCTATCCGGCGTCACGCCTGATTAGTTGGAATACACCAGCGGTTTCACCAAAGCCACCAGAGGAGCGCTACTTTATGTCTAACACCTTTCTGATGGCCAGGGCTGGAACGCCGGACCGGATAACCGCTGCACGAAGATCGTCGGCCAGCGCCAGCAACTCGTCCGGCGCCTGCTGCGCGTGCCAGGCTGCGCCGACTTCGCCGAATTTGGAGTTGCACATCAGACGAAGCAGGAATACCAGCACGAACACCGGCATGATGGCGAGGATCTGTTGGCCGGCGGGCAAGATCTTGTGCCCCAGCGCCTTCAGCACCGGAATGGTCTCGCGCATGGCTGCAGCGGCCAGCTTCAGGTCGCCGGGCGAATGGGCCGCGGCCTTGAAGTTGTTCCGGAACTTGATGGCCAGCGGCGCGATCGCTGCCACACCGGCGGCGTGTGTGGCGAGATAATCGACGACGTTAGTTGAGACCTTGGCCCTGAGACCGGCTCGATTGAACAGCGCGACGAGCCTCTTCAGCCGCGGAGTGACCGTTCCGTCGATTTCCCCGAAGGGCGTCCGCATCAGCGAATGATCGAATGGGCCGATCGCCCGGATGATATCCCCGTCGCGCTTGCCCCCCGCAAAAACGAATCCGAGCATCGGCCGCTGCGGGCCCAATGCTGCAACGATCTCCGCGGGACCGTTGAGATTGTTACTCATAAAGACGACGTTGGGCGAGGTGTTCG